>ENA-OURZ01003077-OURZ01003077.1-human-gut-metagenome-genome-assembly--contig:-NODE-3077-length-14600-cov-2.179512_pt1 | contig 14600 bp, 8 predicted proteins | sample MGYA00242073_ERZ509195 | MGnify/ENA primary metagenome ERZ509195 (study PRJEB26280, sample SAMEA2338837) | human gut metagenome | biome: human gut; feature: human-associated habitat; material: faeces...
GGAATATATACAGGGAGCTATCTTTGAATCTTCGGATGGTACACTCTATTTCGGAGGCATCGACGGCTTTACCATTTTCCGTCCCGACCATGAATCCGCCACTCCGGACCTGCCTTACAAACCGGTTTTCACCAACTTACATCTCTACGGTGAAAAAGTAAACACGGGAGAAAAGTACGGAAACCGCATCATCCTGCCACAAGCCGCCCCTTACACAAAGGAGCTAGAACTGGACTATAACCAGAACTTTCTGACCTTCGAATGTTCGGCACTGAACTACGTGAACAGCGAACGCACCTACTACCGCTACCAACTGGAAGGCATCGACCAACAATGGATGAACGCTTTCGCCAGCGGACAAGGGAATGCAACAGTCGGCAACGGCATCCTACAGGCCTCCTATACCAATTTACCGCCGGGAGAATATACATTCAAAGTCGCTGCATCCGACAACCAGTTACAATGGAACGATAACATCACAAAGATACACGTCATCATCCACGCTCCCTGGTGGAAAACGACTACCGCCTACGTTCTGTATACGGTCATCGTGTTACTGATTGTCTTAGCAAGCATCCGCCTCTATATCTATCAGACCAAGAAAAAGATGAAACAGCAACATAAAGAAGAAATCCTGCTGCTCCGCATCCGCAACCTGATAGAGCAATGCAACAGCTATGAAGCCGAACAGAAAGCTCGTTCGGAGAAGAAAAGCCACCCTTCCGTCTGCGACAGGAACGAAACGGCAGATGATAATGAAAAGCCAAACGGCATAGAACCGGACAGTGCAGAATCCGCCTTTTTAGTGCAAGCGATAGAACTGGTAGAAAAGAACCTTGACGTCAACGGCTACTCCGTAGAGCAACTAAGCCGTGACCTCTGCATGGAACGCACCGGACTCTACCGCAAACTGGTGACTTTGCTCGACCAGTCCCCCAGCCTCTTTATCCGCAACATCCGCCTCCAACGGGCAGCACAACTACTTGCCGAAGGCAAACTGAGCGTAACCGAAATAGCGGAGCGTACCGGCTTCAGCAGCTCCAGCTACCTAAGCAAATGTTTTCAAGAAATGTATGGATGCCGTCCCTCGGAATATACGGAGAAAGCGAAGAAATCAACCTGAGTATTGTTTGTTTCAACATAGCTATTGTCCGCAAAACGTCCTTCCATCCTACCTTTGCCGTATCATAAAGCACTTAAAGAAACCATGAAAATGAATCTAAGAAAAACAGGCATCCTGTTGGCATGGGCCATGATCATTGCCGCAAACGGTACGGCACAAAACGTACAACGCACTTCTCAAGGCATCAAGTATGCAGCACAAGGGATGAACGTCAGTGTAGAATTTTATTCGCCTTCCATCATCCGGGTATATAAAACGCCCGGCGAGACAGCTTCCGCCAAAGAAAGCCTCGTTGTCATCAAAGCACCGGAACAAACCCCGGTTTCCTTCGGTGAAAACGGGAAAAATGTAACATTGAGCAGTCAGATGATACAAGTGGAAGTGAACCCCGAAACAGGCGGCATCCACTTCTTCGACAAACTAGGGCAACGGCTGCTGACCGACAAAGACTACGGTACACAGTTTACCCCTTTCAATGACGCAGGCGTCCCCTCCTACAATGTCCGTCAGGCTTTCCTGTTGGATAAGGACGAAGTGATCTACGGTCTGGGGCAACAGCAGACCGGCAAAGTGAACCAACGCAATCAGAAACTCTTTCTCCGCAACCAGAACATGAGTATCTGTATCCCCTTCATCCACTCCATCAAAGGCTATGCCCTCTACTGGGACAATTACTCTCCTACCACCTTCCTCGACAATCCGCAAGAAACCTCCTTCGACTCGGAAGTAGGCGACTGTGCCGACTACTACTTCATCTACGGCGGCAACGCCGACGGAGTCATAGCCGGAGTACGCGACCTGACCGGACAAGCCCCGTTGTATCCTCTCTGGACACTGGGCTTCTGGCAATGCCGTGAACGCTACAAAAGTCCGGACGAACTGTGCGAAGTCGTAGACAAATCCCGGGAACTGAAAGTTCCTTTGGATGGAATCATCCAAGACTGGCAATACTGGGGCTGCAACGAGAACTGGAACTCCATGAAATTCCAGAATCCACGCTACATCAACAAGATGGGTGACCCGGAATACATGAAATTCCTCCCGAACGGAGAAGACAAGAATGCCGACTACGGCACTCCCCGCATCAAAAGCCCCAAAGAAATGATCGACTACGTGCACAAGCAGAACGCCCACATCATGATCTCCGTATGGGCCTCCTTCGGTCCGTGGACAGAAATGTATCAGAAGATGGACAGTCTGAAAGCACTGCTCCATTTCGAGACATGGCCACGTAAAGCCGGAGTCAAACCTTACGACCCGTATAATCCGGCAGCACGGGACATCTACTGGGCAGCAATGAAAAAGAACATCTTCGACCTGGGTATGGATGCCTGGTGGCTCGACTCCACCGAACCGGACCACATGGATATCAAAGACCAGGACTTCAACACGCAGACCTATCTGGGTTCTTTCCGCAGGGTACACAACGCCTTCCCCTTAATGTCCAACAAAGGCGTATATGAACACCAACGCGCCACTACTTCCGACAAGCGCGTATTCCTGCTTACCCGTTCCTCCTTCCTCGGACAGCAACGGTATGCTTCCCATTCATGGAGCGGAGACGTAACTTCCGAATGGTCCGTCATGCGCAAGCAACTAGCGGCAGGACTGAACTATGCGTTATGCGGCATCCCGTACTGGAATACAGACCTAGGTGGCTTCTTCGCATGGAGATATAACAATAACGTAAACAACATCGCCTATCATGAACTGCACGTCCGCTGGTATCAGTGGGGAGTATTCCAGCCGATCATGCGTTCACACAATTCTAGTCCGGTAGCCGTAGAAATCTACCAGTTCGGCAAGAAAGGCGACTGGTCATACGATGCACTGGAGAAATACACTCACTTACGTTACCGCCTGTTGCCATACATCTACAGCACTTCCTGGGAAGTGACCAGCAAAGCAGGCAGCATCATGCGCCCTCTCATGATGGACTTCCCGAAAGACAAGAAAGTGCTCGATATGGACACCGAATATATGTTCGGACGCAACTTTCTGGTTCGCCCGGTGACGGATTCATTGTATACATGGCAAGACAAGAAGCAAAACGGTCATCAGAAAGACATGAGCAAAATCGGAAAGACCGATGTTTACCTTCCCCAAGGTGCCCGCTGGATCGACTTCTGGACCGGGCAAACACTGGAAGGCGGACAGACCCTGCAACGTGAAGTCCCGATTGACATTATGCCGATCTACGTCCGTGCCGGCTCTATTCTCCCCTGGGGGCCCGCCGTGCAATACTCTACGGAAAAGAAATGGGACAATCTGACCATCCGTATCTATCCGGGAGCGAACGCGGAATTTACCCTTTACGAAGATGAGTTCGACAATTACAACTACGAAAAGGGAGCTTACTCCACCATCACCTTGAAATGGAACGACCAAGACCGTACACTGACCATCGACGACCGGAAAGGCAGCTACAAAGGAATGCTGAAAAGCCGCAAGTTCAACCTCATAGTTGTAGAACCAGGAAAAGGCTGTGGCGACGGAGACTCAACCACCTTTGACAAATCCATCTCCTATAGAGGTAAGAAAGTGATTGCCAAGCTATAAACTGACGATAATCAGATAACTAACACGAGTTCGATATGGTCCATCTTGTTGGATTATATCGAACTCGTACCATAGTAATAACATGCTTTTCTATTGTCACTTATCACTTTTGAAGGATAATAAACTGATTATCAGCAATCATTTGGTGATAATAAGGGGTGATAATAGGGTGACAATAGCCATATATCACACATTTTATTGTCACCTTTCCCCATCCTATTACTTGTTACTTATTACGTTCCCCTATATCCAGCCCCTAACCTTATACAACAAATACCATATACTACCGGTATCTTTCACTTATAGTGCCTTTATTCTTCCATTAAGACACTGATATTGTTAGTTGTTCACGGCCGTGGCAAGAGTTGATCACGACCGTGAGCAATGCTCTTCACGGATGTGATCAGACCTGTTCACGGCCGTGAACAACTAAAGATATCGGTGTCTTATTCCTACTTTCCCTATAGGAAAAAGCAAAGATGCAAGAGGTTAAAGAGAACTTTAGTACTATCTTACGGCTGATTACACTATAGACAGCAAACGAACTACCCATTCGGTGAAAGATGAAAACCATCTTTTCTATTATGAAGAAGAAAAGAGAAGGTACAAAAGTCAATAATACCTAAACCTGGACTTTTTAGTCAGCCCCTACCCACAGGGGGAGATGATAGGTGAGCACCCCTCCCCCAAAATAAACTAACCCCTATTGAAAACCAGTTTATTGCTTATTTTTTCCCTTTTGTGTCTTCAAGCGGATGACCGTGAACGAATAAGCAGGCAATTCCTGCTTGAAGCTGGTTCCTGCCTCTATCGTATCCGTCACCGGAAGCGGAGTCGTCTCGGGTGCACCTGCCAGTACAGTCCGCGTAGCGGAAGACTGGATACCATCCATTCCCGGTAACCGGACATCCGTCTCTATGCTGACAGGCAACAGATTGACTAACTTCACAATCACATCCCCCGTCTTACTGTCACGAACGATGGAAGAACCAACACGGAGTTTTACGCGACCGTCCTGATTATCAAGGTTTATCTGTGAAGGGATGTAATGGTCGCCTGCGTTCTGACCGTACAGTTTCTGCACATAATATCCCGTTGTCGGTCTTACTTCCCGATTGTTGAAGTAGATCAGGTCCGGATTCCACTGCGTCCGTCCGTCTTTTGCCAGCAGAGGAGCATAAGAACTCATGTGCACTACATCTCCATTCCGTTCCAAAGCAGCCAGATAAAGTGCTTCGGTCAAAGCTGTTTCCATATTCGCTCTGCGTCCGGGGATGTGAGTGGCATATTCGCCCAGATATACTTTCGTTTTTTTAGAGCGATCGTACTTGTCATAGAAGTCCTGATTGTGCAGGAACCATCCCGGAGACTGATAATAATGTTCGTCTACCATCGGAACACCGAGTTTGTCCGCCAGTTTCCAGCCTTCCACATAGTCTGTTCCCTCATTGAAAGGACCTACTGTGCCGACAACGATTATCTCCGGATATTTCTCTTTGATAGCAAGGTATATCATCGTGAAGCGTTCTTCGAAGACATCGGTGATCAAGTCTTCATTGCCGATGCCGATATATTTCAGATTGAAAGGCTTCGGATGACCGGATTCGGCACGTATCTTGCCCCATTTGGTTTTCTTTGCATCACCGTTCGCCCATTCTATCAGGTCGAGGATATCCTGAATGTAAGCACCCATCTCGCTCATCGGGATACCGCCTTGCTGACCGCCTCTCAAATCGCCATGACAGGCGGAATTCTGACAAGGTACACCTGCCGCCAGCACCGGAAGCGGTTCCGCACCTATATCTTCGCAGAACTGGAAGTATTCGTAGAATCCGAGACCGTAAGACTGGAAATAGTCCGACCAGTCCCATGCTCTGATGATATCCCCAAAGGTTACGGGCAGGTTTACGGGCTTCCAGCGGTCCGATAGTATTTTTCCATTGATAGATGTTCTTCAAACCGTCTCCGTGAGCCACGCAGCCTCCGGGGAAACGGACAAAGCGCGGGTGCATATCGGCAAGTGTCTGGGCAAGGTCGGGACGCAAACCGTTCTTTCTGCCTTTGAATGTATTCTGCGGGAAGAGAGAAATCATATCCAGTTCGATTTCACCTGCCGATTGCGGACGAAGTTCCAGACGGGTATCGGCGGACGCTTTTGCTGTCAGCACTGCTTTATACGTTTTCCACGAACGGGAAGAGACGGTAACTGTCGTTTCACCCTGTACGGTGCCGTCAGCATCTACGAGGTGTACCAGTAGTTTTCCGGACTTGCTGCCTTCCGGAATACGGGCAAACAAGGAGAAATCATACTTCTCGCCTACTTTCAAGGCGATTCCGTCAAAACCGGTGTTGGTCAGGGCAGCTCCCGGCTGGTTCGTCTTCAAGACGGCATAATGCGGGTTGTTCGGATGGATAGGGTCCGAAGTCGATACGGTAAAGGTGGCGTTTTCTCCTTCCAGCTTCCATGAATGGGTGCTGTTCCAGTTCTTGTCCCCTTCACGGTCGGACGGCTCGTATTCGAAGTCCCGGTTCTGGATCAGTTCGGCATACAGGCCGCCGTCGGCGGAGTAGTTGATGTCTTCGAAGAAGATACCCATCAATAAGTCGCTGATTTCTTTTGTTTCTTCCGGTTGTGCTGTGACGGTGGCTTTGACCGGTTTCAGTCCGGCAAAGCGTTCTTTATCCTGTACAGGGCGTTCGCCATACAGGGAGTTACGGTATTGGTTCCGTTCGTAGGTTTGGGTCAGTCCGTCCACTACCGACCAGGGCACTTGGCTGACAGTTCCCGTTTCTTCGTGTCCGGCAATCTTTGCTTTGACTCTTGTTCCTTCAAAATCGGAAGTCGTACGGGGATATTGCTGGGCTTCCCAGTAGATCAGGTCTTTTGATCTGGCCTGACCGTATCCATCGTGGTCGTTCAACTTCCAGACACAGAGCCATTCCCCGCCGGGGAGTTGTTTCAGATTCGGGTCGAGCATCTTCTTCTGCGATCCCCAACGGCTGTAATCGCAACGAAGATAGCCGTAGTTTCGTCCTATTTCAAACCAATGTTTTCCGTCCATGCTCCATGCAAAGCGGAGTCCGCTACGGCCGTCGTCACCTCGGGTGGCGTAGGCAAAAAGGGATACTGAATCGGGAGTAGCAGTCGTTTCATGCGTTGCGGCAAATGCGGCCGGCTGCAATGATAGTAATAATACACTAAATAGTAGAAGTAAATGTTTCATGGTATAAATTATAATATAAGATCTCTGCAAAAAAAGAGTATGTATTCACTAAAAAAAATCTGATACTCTGTTATTTCCTGTTTTCCCAATGACTTCTCAGTTTGGCGGCTTCTTCTTTTGTCAAATGGATCACCGCGCCGTGTTTGGGCGACGAGAAATTAGTCATCTTCATCACTCCTTCGTTGAAACGTCCCAGGTTCTTGAAATTCACGAAGTCGGAAGTCTCGATGAAAGCGAAGTTATGGGGGTTGATGCCGTAGACGTCGTACATCAATACCCATTTGTCTTCTCCGATACGCTTCCAAAGGTTGGGAGCTTCGCAGGCCCTGGGTTCGAAGTCGTACCAGCGAGGGTCATATTCGTAATCACCGTTGATGCGGTCTGACACGGCCTGTTTGATTCCGGCGCCTCCGTCGTGCGAAACGTAGAACATGCGATACCGGTCGCCTACCTTGGTGATGTCACCGTCGATAGCCGATATTTTCTCGTTGGGATACTCGAAGAGGATTTGCGGGAGTGTCTCTATCCGGTCGAAGTCATCATTGACATAGACATAGTACAGTTTGTTCGCCTCGTTCTTGAAACGCATGGTGAAGTAAATCATCAGTTTACCTTTCTTGTCATCGTAAGTCACTTCGGGCGCCCATACGCAGCCGATTTCACCCAAGCCTGCCGATAACAGGTCGAAACGGGCATTGGTACGTTTCCAGTTGATCAGGTCCCACGATTTCATCAGTACGAGTCCGCGGTTGTTTCCCCAGCCGTATTCTTTTCCGTCACGTTCCCATTCGGTATCACGGAAGCCGTCTTTCTGCGCATAGATGTGCAGGTCGGTCATGGAAAGGTAGAAAGCTCCGTCCGGTCCGCGGAAGATGTGCGGGTCACGGATACCTTTTTGCAGGGCGATGGTATCTCCGGCGATCACCGGTTTGCCGTCGTTCAAGGCAGTAAATGTATATCCGTCGTCACTGACGGCCATATAAAGGCTGTGCGTCTCGTCTTTATGGAAGACCATCAAGTAAGCCCCCATGTCCTTTTCCTGCGGGATGGCGTTACGGTAACGGAACTGACGGAAGCCGGCGCTGCCTTTTCCGGAGGAAAGCAGTCCGATGCGTAAAGCGTAGAAGCCGCCGTAGTTGTTATGGTGCAGCTGAGATACATCCATGTTTTCTACCAGCGTAGTCCATTCCTTGCCGTCCTTGCTGACTGCCATCCGGACACTGTTTCCCTGATTCTGTATCTTGGCGAGGAAGCGTTTGCCCAACTTGTTAGGGAGGGTAAAGCTGTTTTCCGCGTTTCTGTAGATAGTGAAGTTCTTTCCGTCGGACACGACTCCAGCGTATGCCTTTTCGCTGTAATATAGAAGAAGTCCGGCTGTGTTACCCTTGCCTACGTTGACTTCCACCTGTGTTTCGTAATTCTTGTCTTCGGCGGTGGCCAGCAGTAAGCGGGCATCGGAAGGGGTACTTCCTTTCGCATCTATCCATAAGGTCTGTTTCTTGAAGCTGAGCGACTGAGGGGCATATTCTTTCCAGAAAGTCCATTGGAGTCCCGGTTCCGGTCCTTCGAAGTCATCCGAGAGGCTGAGTCCGTGTTTGATGGACGGATCGGTCTTGATGGGAGTGGCGGTGGATTTGGTACGATACCATCCATCGGCGGTCCATTCAATCGGTTCGATGAGGGTGGAGCGTCCCAGGGTGTGATAGCCTTTGGCATAGGCATGATATACGATCCACCAGTTGCCGTTCACATCGTCGATCAGTGTGCCGTGTCCTTTCGACCACCAGTTGTCATGGGCACTATAGGTATGCACTACCGGATTATAGGGAGAATTTTCCCACGGTCCGGTGACACTCTTCGAACGGGCGGCAACTGCCATGTGGCTTGTTGCCGGACCTGCCGTTCCTCCCTGTGCGGAAGTCAGGTAATAATAACCGTTATGGTAATTCAGTTTCGGCGATTCCAGACACATACATTCCGTTTCCCAGTGATTGGGATATCGCCAGCCTTCGTACACTTTCTGTTTTTGGCCGATGGTGGCCAGTCCGTCGTCCGTCAGTCGGATGACTTCTCCTTTGTCGACATATAAATATCTGTTTCCTTCCTGATCGGCTATGTGTCCGGGGTCGATGCCACTTACTTTCAAGTCGATGGGTTTGCTCCACGGGCCCTTGATGTCACTTGCCCAGATCACCCAGTTTGTTCCTTTTGCCGGATAATAGATGTAGTATTTTCCTTTGTACTTCAATAAGTCGGGTGCCATTGCAGAGCCTTCGTATTCGGGCATTACACGACAGACGGGTTCCCAGTTCATCAAGTCACGGGAGTGCCAGATGAGGAATCCGGGAGCGTAGTAAAAAGGAGAATGAGTCATGTAATAATCCTCACCATCGCGCATGACAGAAGGGTCCGGATAGTCACCCGATAAAACGACTTTCGGGTATTCTTGCGAATAGGCCTGTACTGTTGCACAGACAAGCAAAATGAACAACAGGAGTTTTTTCATGGTATTTATTTATGGGATATTAGATGGTGCATTGACGGCTTTACATCTTGTCGGGCTTGCCGTAGGCCTTGTACAAGCGTTTCAGTTCCTTGTCAGTAATTGGCATTACAGTGCCGTGGCGCGGATGGAAGTCCATGCTAATGGCATTGTCTATGACTTTGAAATTCTCCAAATCGGTGCTTTCCGTAAACTGATACTTGCCTTTCATATATACATCGTACATCAGGATGTACTTGTCCGTACCTATCAGCGGGAAGATGCCGGCACCTTCTACAGCTTCTTTCGTCTGTTGCTTATAATCTTCCGATTCTGTCCATTGTCCGGAAGTCAGGGAGGCGGTGGTTGCTTTTTTAATTCCATTGCCGTCTCCTTCCGTTTTATAGAACAGGTGGTAAAGTCCGTCTTTATAAATGATGTCTCCGTCAATACAGGATTTGCCATTCTTCGGAAGGAACAAAGTTTTGGGTTCTCCCTCTATATCGGTGAAATCTTTGTTGGCGTATGCGTAATAAATAATGTCCGGGCCATTGCCATGCTGCATTGACCAGTAGACCATGTATTTCTTCGCTTCTTTATCATAAATAGTTTGCGGTGCCCATACCCGCTTCAAATCTTCCTGATTCGGGTATTTCTTCTGGATATTCACGATGTTGGAGGTCCAGTTGACAAGATCTTTCGATTTCAACAGTACCATGGCACGGTTGGAACTCCATCCGTTGCCGGAGACCATGTCGGTTACGACCATGTAAAATGTCTTTCCGTCTTCACAACGAAGAATGTGCGGGTCACGCACTCCACCCGTAGAACTGATTTCACGGGAATCGATGACCGGTTGGTTTCCGTTTAATGCATAGTAGTTGTATCCATCGGGGCTGACAGCCATCCGGATGGCTTCCTCACTCATCCTGTTTCCGGTGAAATAGACAAACAGGTAGGCAGATTGCTGGCTGTATCCTGTCAGCACTCCTACTAAAAGGAATGCCAGGAGTAAAGTATATTTTTTCATATTCATTTGAGAGTAAATGCTTATTTATAAAATTATCAAAAGGCCGATATTGGCTTATTATTGGTTTAATACTTGAAATCAGACGGTTTCACATAGACGCGGTATTCACGAATCATGCCCGGAAAGTCCTTTTCGGCACGGGGCAGATAACGGAAGCCCGTCACTGTTTCCACTTTGCTCAGGTCGATTACCAGTTGATGGGGGTAAGCGACATTGTCAACGGTCATCCAGAAAGTGGATTCCTGCAAGTCGAATATCTTATCCGCCGTACGGTTTCCGCTGCGTGTCTCTTCGCTATCGGCATAACGGATTTTCCAATGTTCGCGGGATACGGGTTTGCCGTCGGCTCCCAGCACATCGAACTCTGCAATAGCGGCAATATTGTTATTGGCTTGCGGAGAGAGTGCTTCCAGACAGAAGAAACGTCCTTTTACCGGAGCGTCGAAACGTACTTCCTGCCAGCCGTTGCCCGGCGTGAAGGCTCCTTCGTGCGCAACCTTTTCTCCTGTCAGTTTCAACTTTTCGCCATCCTTGCGGTGTGTTTCCGGCGCTTTCTCGCGGAGTACGTCGAGGATCGGTTTCTTCAGACCCTTGATTGATGCTTTCGTTGGACCTTTCAGGTCGAGGACGAGGATTTCATTCTCACCTTCTTTCAGCCAGCAGCCCGGTATGAAGAGTGTCTGCTGGGGACCGATTTCCCAGAAACGTCCCATCGCATGACCGTTCACCCATACCATACCTTTGCCCCATGTGCTCATGTCGAGGAAAGTGTCGCCTACTTTATCGAGTTTGAAAGATGACCGATAGTAAGCAGGCATAATCGGTAATATTTTCGTATCCTTGTAGTTCTTGTTCTTGATAAATGAGTAGTCTACGGGGAAGTTATATACAGTCCAGTTCTTCAGTTCTTTCACCTGATTGCCCGAAAGGAGTTCTACCTTTTCGGTGATTCCCTTCCGGTCGTGGATGGACTTATCAAAGTTGACACGTCCCATTGCCTCTACCAGAATATCCAGTTGCGTACCTTTCTTCAAGGCCGGCAAGGTAGTGGTAAATTCTCCTTTGCGGCGGTCGAGACGGGCCAGCAGCTTGCCATCAGCGTAGATTTGTGCCCAGTCGTGCACTTCGGTGATTTTCAATGTAGTGCCTGAGGTTACTGCTTCGGGCAATGTGGTACGGTACAGGATTGTTCCCCACCCTTGGTTGAATTGCTCCATCGGCTGGATATCCACCGACTGCTTGGCATCCGGCAAGTTGGAGAAAAGCGGAGCTACTTTGGTAAAATGAAATTCGGGTACTTCAATGACCGGCATTGCAGCAGGGACTTCCGGCAGTGCTTCACCGGCAGGAAGATACGTTTTCAGCAGGTCGCGGAGGAGATAGTATTTCTCTGTCGTCCATCCGGCTTCGCTGATCGGGGCATCGTAGTCGTAAGAACTGCACATAGCGGAGTAGGCAGGATTGTTGGCACCACCCCAATGTCCGAAAGTCGTTCCTCCGTGAGTCATATAAAGGCTGAAGGAGATGTTGCGGTCGAGCATTTCTTTGATGCCCTGTACCATATCTTTGGCAGGACGTGTTTCATGTTTCCGTCCCCAGTGGTCGAACCATCCGCTCCAGAACTCGCTGCACATCAACGGAGTTTCCGGACGAAGTTCTTTCAGTTTCTTGAATTGCTGGTCTATATTGGCGCCTGTTCCGAAGTTGATGGTCCAGATCAGGTCGTCGAGTGCATTCCGTGTAAAGTTACTGCTCCAGTCGCATTGGAAGAGAGGTACATCGGTAAAACCGGATTCGCGCACCAAGTCGCGTACGGCAGAAACATAAGGCTTGTCAGTGCCGTAAGAACCGTATTCGTTCTCCACCTGCACCATGATAATATTTCCGCCCTTATTTACCTGTAGCGGCGCCAGTTGCTTACCGACTTCTTTCATGAAGATGCCTACCCGTTCCATATAATAAGGATCGAGCGTGCGCAGTGCCACATCTTTCTTCTTCAGCAACCACCAGGGCAGGCCGCCCATTTCCCATTCCGCACACACATACGGACCGGGGCGGACGATGACATACATTCCGTGTTTCTGAGCGGCACGACAGAAGGCAGCGATATCATTCTGACCTGTAAAGTCAAACTTGCCTTCTTCCTGTTCGTGTATATTCCAGAAGATATAAATACAAATAGTGTTCATTCCCAACGCCTTACACATCTCAATACGATGATCCCAATAGGCTTGCGGAATACGGGTATAGTGCAGTTCGGCAGCTTTTACTACGAACGGCTTCCCGTCCAGCAAGAAAGTATTCTTGCCTGCCTCAAACTTACGGGCAGTAGTCTGCGCCTCTGCACTACTGAAAAAGATGACTGTAAAAAGTACTAGTAAAGCAATAAATCTGTGTCTCATGGCTTTTATCTCAATATAGAATTATAATTATATATAGTATACGGCAAAGATAGGCGATTCACCTAAACCGCAGGTACCAATTATCATTCAAAAAAGGTTAGAAATAAAGCAAAATCCCCTGAGACAGATTATTTTTAAAGGAAATACGACCTTTTGTTGACAGGTTACTTGTGTCTGTACCCGCCCCTCCGGTCGATTTCCTTTATAGTATGAATGTTTTTCTTTCTTGTGTTTTTTCTTCCATTTAGAAGAGTTTTCTTCTCCTCAGAGCTGTTTTATAATCCAGCCCCGATGAATCAATTATCTTCTTCGTCTTTAAACATTTGTTTAATTAGATCAATATTATCATCATAATCATTACCCGATAAAGTGATGACATCTGCCAAACCTACAATATTCGAATCTGAATCATAAGTGGTCAGCAAACAGTACATTTCACGTCCTGTGGCGTCTTCTTCAATATGAAGTTGTACCGGTTCACTTCTTCCTCCGGGAAGGTCTGCCAGATATTCAAAGTTCCTGGATAAGAAAGCTTCCACTATCTTCGCAGGGTTTGTCTCATCACGCTTAAACTTCTTGACTCCCATACTCTTGACTTTTCCTCCACTTTGAAAGTTGTATATATCAAAGTTATTCAGATAGGCAGCTATCAGGCAAACCAGTGTCATGATGATTCCGGCTGTACGCACCAACCAGCCTGCCAATGGAAGCAAACCAGGAAAAATAGCCAGAACGGATCCTACCACGGCCAAACCTAAATATAACACAGGTTTCAGATTGTTCTTTCTTTTTTCAAATTTAGTCGGGTTGGCGGCATAATACTCGCTGATGTAACTGTAGTACTTGTTGTTCTTTTGTTCCATAATTATGTGTTTTTGTGATTAAACTATCTTGATCAATTTACCATTTGATTTTTCAAGAAGAGCTTTCGCTACATCCAATTTATCTTCTTCCACAAGTGAGTTACCGATTTCGATACCTTGTGCTTTGTAGAATGTGTAAGTCATCCCACCACCGATAAGAACTTTATCAGCTTTTTCAAGCAAGTTTTCGATAACACCGATCTTGTCAGATACTTTAGATCCACCAAGGATAGCTACGAATGGACGTTCTGGAGCTTCAACTGCTTCTTTGATGTAAGCAATTTCGTTTTCAAGAAGGAATCCAGCAACAGCTTTATCAACGTTTGCAGAGATACCAACGTTAGATGCGTGTGCACGGTGAGCAGTACCAAATGCATCGTTTACGAAGATACCATCTCCAAGTGATGCCCAGTATTTACCAAGTTCAGGATCGTTTTTAGATTCTTTCTTGCCGTCAACATCTTCGAAACGAGTGTTTTCAACCAAGAGAACTTGTCCATCTTCAAGAGCGTTAACAGCTGCTTCCAATTCAGCACCACGTGTAACACCTGGGATAAATTGAACTTCTTGACCCAATTTAGCAGCCAAGTCAGCAGCTACAGGAGCAAGTGATTTACCTTCTTTGTCAGCTTCTTCTTTTACACGTCCAAGGTGAGAGAAGAGGATTGCACGTCCACCTTGTTCAAGGATGTACTTGATAGTTGGAAGAGCTGCAGTGATACGGTTATCGTTAGTGATCACGCCATCTTTTACAGGTACGTTGAAGTCGACACGAACGAGAACTTTTTTCCCTTTCAAGTCAACGTCTTTAACAGTCAATTTTGCCATTAGATATGACTCCTTCTTTTTTTAATACAAAATCACATACTGCTTCTAAAGAATTAATAAATTCTTCATCAACATTTAATTTTTCTTGT
>ENA-OURZ01003078-OURZ01003078.1-human-gut-metagenome-genome-assembly--contig:-NODE-3078-length-14595-cov-5.553301_pt1 | contig 14595 bp, 16 predicted proteins | sample MGYA00242073_ERZ509195 | MGnify/ENA primary metagenome ERZ509195 (study PRJEB26280, sample SAMEA2338837) | human gut metagenome | biome: human gut; feature: human-associated habitat; material: faeces...
GAAAACATTGATAAAACAAGTGATATTGTCCCTTGTACCAGATAAATCCGTTTGGGTCATTGATCCAGCAATTTGGAGCTTTAAAATGAATGTTCTGCATCATAATCATATCCTCCTATTAGAAAAGGCTTTCTTCGGTTTGTGTATCAAAGAAGTGCATTCTGGACGGAACAAAGGTAAAATCAATGGTATCGCCAGGTTTGCTGATTTCATACTTAGACACTCTTGCAACGGAACCAGTGCCACCAAAGTTAAAGTACAGATTATTCTCATTTCCCATAACTTCTACACTGTCCACGATTGCAGACATGATATTGTTCTTGTATAGATCCAGATTTTGCGGATCCAGCTTGATGTCCTCACCACGAATGCCGAGAATGAATGCACCCTGTCTGCCGTTCAGTTTCGATACCACAGATTCCGGCAAGTGCATCTTATTCCCATCGGAGAAAGTCATGGTCGTTCCAGTCACTTTTACTGCATAGAAATTCATCTGCGGCGAACCGATAAACCCAGCCACAAACTTGTTTGCCGGATGTTCATACAAGTCCATTGGCTTGCCCACCTGCTGAATCACACCATCTTTCATAATAACAATGCGGTCTGCCATCGTCATTGCTTCCACCTGATCATGTGTCACATAAATCGTAGTACTACCCAGCTGACGGTGCAGCTTGCTGATTTCGCTTCTCATGCTGACTCTCAATTTCGCATCCAAGTTGGAAAGCGGTTCATCCATCAGAAACAGTTTCTGATTTTTGACAATTGCACGCCCCAGTGCGACTCTCTGCCGCTGTCCGCCGGAAAGATTCTTTGGCTTCCGATAACGATATTCCGAAAGTCCCAGAATCTCGATTGCCCAGTCCACTTTTTTCTTGATTTCGTCTGCTGGAACTTTCATATTTTTCAAGCCATAGGAAATATTCTTTTCCACGGTCATGTGCGGATAGAGTGCATAATTCTGGAACACCATAGAAATTCCACGATCTCTCGGCAAAACGGTATTCATGCGTTTTCCGTCAATGTAGAAGTCGCCGCTGGTGATTTCTTCAAATCCGGCAATCATACGAAGTGTGGTCGATTTTCCGCAGCCGGAAGGGCCAACAAAGGCAATAAATTCGCCCTCTTCGATGGAAAGGTTGAAATCGGTTACGGAATTTTTCTCTGCACCTGCATATTTCTTGCAGATGTTTTTCATTTCAATAAAGCTCATAAGTTAACCCTCCTTGGAACCTGTGGAAACAACACCCTCTACAATCTGCTTGGAGAAAAGGGCATAGATGATAATAACCGGAATCGTAATCAAGGTGATGACAGCAAGTGTCTGTCCCATCGTGGTATTGTCATTGGATGTGATGGAATTTAAACCGATCTGAGCCGTCAAAAGATCGCTGGATGTGAACACCAGAGATGGCCAGAGGTAGTCATTCCATACATTTAGAAATGTGAAAACGCTGACCGTTGCAACAACTGTTTTGGACATTGGCAACACCATTGTAAAGAAATATTTGACCGGATTGCAGTGATCCAACTGTGCAGCCTCCCAGACATCATCGGGCAGACTGACAAAAACTTGTCGGAACAGGAAAATATTAAACGGGTTGACGATCATCGGGAGGACATAGCCAAAAACGGTATTCAGCAGTCCCATTTTGGAAACAAACATAAAGTTGATGGTGATAATGGTTTCTGTTGGAATAATCATCAGCATCATGATAATTGCCAGCCATCTGTCACGAAATGGGAACTTGATTTTTGCAAGAGCGTATCCTGCTAATCCATTGACAATGACACCTGCAACAATCAAAATGGCAGCATAGAATAGGGTATTCAACATATAGCGGAGAAAGCTGGTATTGAATAAGATTTCCTTGTAGTTATCGAAAAAACCTTTTCCTGGAGCAGGTGGAACGAATGCACGAACAGAGTTCATATCTGCGGTAATGGCTGCATCCTGTTTGAACGAGTTTGCAATCATCCAAATAACTGGAAACAGGAAAAACAGGGATAACACCAACATGACGGCAACAAAAATACCGTTAATGATTCTTTGCTTTTTTGTTTTCATGTTTTTCCTCCTTATCCTTTGTCAGAAGTGTTTGAATGATGGTAAGAATGACAACAAATACGGTGAAGACAATTGCCATTGCCGAAGCAAGACCAATTTCCCAGTTTACCGTGCCGGTTTCGTAAATATCATAGACAATCGTATAGGTTGAGTGAGAAGGTCCGCCGCCAGTCATTACCATTGGCTGTACAATCATACGGAATGCTCCGATGGTCACCGTGATAAAGACAAATACACAAAGCGGTTTCAGTTCCGGCAGTGTGATATTCTTAAATTTGCTCCAAGCACTGGCATGATCCATTTCCGCAGCTTCATAGAGTGCCGGATTGATTGCCTGCAAGCCACCCAGAAAAATAATCATCTGATAGCCAACACCTTGCCAGACACTCATCAGTGCAATGGAGGGGAGTGCCTGATTGGCTCCGTAAATAAACGGCTGTGCATCAATGCCAAAGTTGGAGAGAATGGTGTTTAGAATGCCTTCTGGGCTATAAATTTGCATCCAGAGGTTTGAAACGACCGCCAAGGACATGACCACTGGGATGAAAAATGCAACCTTGAAGTATTTCTTACAAACTGTGACCTTGTTGATGAGCAATGCCAATCCCAATGCTCCCAGTGTTTGCAGGGGAACAATGATCAACACGAATTTGATGGTGTTTCCAAAAGCGGTAGTAAACAGATCGTCTTTGAAGATGTTTTTGAAGTTTTCCAGTCCTATGAAGTGTGTCAGCTTTGGATTCAATGCAAAATAATCGGTAAAGCTGTAAATCAGAGTGAGTATCATCGGAATGAACAGGAACACCGTCATCAGAACCAGTGCGGGTCCAAAAAAAGACATCCCGAGAATGGAATTTGATTTCTTTTTCATGTTATCTTGTGTAACGCTCGAGCTTTGCGTTAATCCTTTCTACAGATTGATCCATTTCTGTTTGCACATCTTTGCCGCTCAATCCAACATCCTCTAAAACTTGCTGGAATGATGTGCTGACCTGCGGATAAACAGGGGTTTTTGGTCTGGGGTGACCATAATCTCTCAGTTGTTCATAAAGAGCCTTATAATTTTCATCCTCTTCAAAAGTGGTAATTTGGTCATATGCTGCATAAGTGGAAGGCATACTTTTTGTATTCTCATAGAGAAGAACGCCGCTGTCCACGCCGCTCATCCATTTTACCAGTTCTGTGGCTGCTTCAATGTGTTCGGTTTTGGTAGTCGCCGCATATGCCCACGAACCAGTTGGGGTATATCTGCCTCCATCCCAGTTGTCACTGACAATATACGGTGCAACACCAAGATCAATATCGCTGTAGCTTTGATAGATGGTATTGACTTCCCAAGCACCGTCAAACTTAAATGCTGCACGTCCGCTTTCAAATAAGTTTTCAATCGGGGTTGCAGACATATATTTGTTTTCCACCAGTCCTCGGAAGTACTGGAATACGGCTGCGTTTTTGTCCGAGTTGAAATATCCGTCTGCGGTCAGTCCGTCCTCGCTGATAAGGTCACCGCCGTTTGACCAGATGAATGGAGCATAATAATAAATGCTGGCTTCCCCGACCGGAAAGGTCATGTCCAAGGGATACCCGTTTTTGCTGTCCATAATTGGTTTCAGCTGTTCCAAAATATCCAAAAATTCTGAGAACGTCCAAGGATGATCCTTGTCTGGCACTGCAATGCCAGCTTCTTCTAAGATTGCCTTGTTATAATAAAGACCTACGCTGGATTCCATTGCACCTAATGCATATAGTTTGCCATCTATCGTTCCCTGATCCAGAATCGAATCTAAATAAGCCGATTTTTCTTCCTCGCTCAGTTCGGCAAGCGGCTGAATGATGCCGTTTGCTGCATAAGCAGAGATATTTGGTCCGTCTACAGTGATGACATCGGGGAGATCTCCCGACATAACAGATGCATTGATTTTATCCGAATAACCGCCGCCACTGTCATTTCTCGGAATAAATTCAATGTCTGCAAAGTAAGTGCCGTCATACTTTTCATTGAAACGTTCCACCGATTCTTTATAGGCTTCTCCCTCTGGTGTGTCCTCAATGGTATGTACCCACATACTGATGTACTGCTCTCCCTCATCATAGCCCTGCACATCGCCAGGTTTCACAGTTTTACTGCATCCTGTCAATGAAACTGTGCTTGTCAGTATGGAAAGAGCTGTCAAAAAGATTGGTAGCTTTTTCATTCCTGTTTTCCTCCGTTCCTTGTTAAGTAACCGGTTACTTTACTAATTACATCATACCATAGGAGCAGGGGATTGTCAAGCATTTTCCCGATTTTTGTAGCAATTTCTAAAAATAATGAAAATGTTTTGTGCAATTCTACAAAACCAGTTACTTTACTAATTCTTTTGTTGATTCCAGAATGGTTCTGTGTTATAATGAAGATAAAAATAGGAGGCAGAAAAATGGCGAAAAAAAATGTGACATTTGCAGATATTGCAGCATATACTGGATTTTCAAAAACAACGATTTCCAGATATTTCAATAACCCGGATTCTATTACCGTGGAAAATCAAGAGAAGATTGCCAATGCCTTGGAAATATTAAATTACAAGGAAAATAAACTGGCAAGAGTGATGGCAAACGGAAAAACAGAGATGGTGGGAGTAATCATCCCGAATTTATACATGCATTATTATTCGGATATGCTGGATCATATCATATCTACTTATGAAAAGTATGGCTATAAGTTCATCGTATTTGCCGGAAACGAAGATGCAGAGGTCGAACGGCAGTACATTCAGGAACTTCTTGCTTACAAAACAGAGGGATTGATTATCTTGAGCTATACGCTTTCTTCTAAAGAATTGTCAGAATACCATATTCCCATTGTAACGATTGAACGGGAAGACGAATATGTGTGCAGTGTCAACACAGATAACTACATGGGAGGCATGCAGGCAGCAACCATTCTCGCCAAAAGCGGTTGCGACATTCTGATTCATGCCAATGCAGATTTTCCAAACAACATTCCAGCTTATGGCAGAATCCAAGGATTTCAGGATTTCTGTAAGGCAAATGGATTTAAACATCGCATCCTAATTCGGGATTTTGGTGCCAGCTTTGAGGAAAACAATGTTGAAATTGCAAAGCTGTTGCAGGAAATCGAAGAAGCATATTCAGAGAAAAAAGTGGGAATTTTTATGCCAAACGACACGCATGCCAACATTTTACTGAACTGTATGATTCGGAAATATGGGATGTTGCCGGAACGATATAAAATTGTTGGTTTCGACAACTCTCCTGTTTCCAGAGAGGCGGTCATTCCAATCACTACAGTTGGTCAGCAGATAGATAAAATTGCACAAGAGGCAGTAGAACTACTTTCACAGCAAATTAACGAACGAAAGAAACGCAGACCAAAGCCGCTTTCCGCACCCATTCACAAAGTGCTTACTCCCGTTCTGATTCGCAGAGAAACGACAAAGTAAAAAAATACTGTCCTCTTTAAAAGGGCAGTATTTTTTTCAGTTTCGTAGAATTTTATCTGTTTTTCAACATTTTCGATTAACAAATGGGCTGTATTATGCTATATACAATATGTCTCATTTGGAAGACCACCATTCAGGTCATATGCAAACTTGTCAATATTTAACGCATTTAATTTTTTTCTTAACTCTCTTTTTGTCATCTCAATACCTCAAGTTTAAGATTTGAACTTTTTAGAGCCTGTTGACATTAAAGAACAGTACGCAAAAATCGAAAAGTATTTTCCAATTCAGCGAGGGAACGTAAAGATTGACAACTACGCTTTTATCAATGCCATCTTATAGATTGCCGAAAATGGGTGCAAATGGAACAGTGTTTATCAAAAGTTTAAGAGATGGTGTAAAAATGGTGTGATACAGCGTGTGTTTCATGCTCTGCAACAGGAAAAGATTATTGCAATCAAAGTGGAGGTTCTGGCATTAGACAGCACCTCCTGCAAACTGCACCCCGATGCACATGGGGTTTTGAAAAATGCGGAAAGCAATCCATATAATCTGCTCACTTTTTAATCTCTCTGGAAAATATCTCTCGTGTAAACCGCCGTACATGATATGCCCAGTGGCTTCCATCACACGATTGATCGCCTTGAAAAACACTCCCCCCAGATGGCTTCTTCCAGCAAATGACGGAATTTCAGAAGTGTTGTTGCATCCGTTACTTTAACATTACTGGTTGCTGCAATCCACAGGAACACTATATGGTCAATTTAGACAGTCGTCTTGCACAAATCAAAAAAATGGTGGATAAGGGACAGTATTTTTCTATCAACAAAGGCAGACAGTACGGAAAGACTACCATTCTAAAAGCACTACGAGAGCATCTGAAAAACGACTATGTTGTCATCAGTATGGACTTTCAGTTTGTCAGTACATCAGAATTTGCAACAGAAAACCGTTTTGTCAAGGCATTTGCACGGTTACTCTGGAGCCGGTGTTTTTGTGTGTCTGTTTTCAATCCACGCCCCTATGTAAGGGGCGACTGTCAAGCCTGCTTTTGATAGGCTATAAAATCATGCAACCACTGTGGAAGATGGTCTGTCAGGGGGAATACTGTCCCGTTCTGGTAAAACGCAACTTCCTGAAAGCCGTTCTCGTTGTCATAATAGTGGACTTCATCACAGTACGGTACAACTGCGGCAAGGTCTGCAAATCGCTTCTCGTACCGTCTGCGAACATCCTGCACGGGGATGTCATGCCCACCTTTCCGGACACGGTTTTCAATCCGGAGCAGGCTTTCTTCTGCCGAACTGACCCCGACATAATACAGGCGGATGTGATAGTCTTTTTCTCTGGCTTGCTGGATGGTTCGCAGGGTTCGCCGTCCGGAAAGCGTTGTTTCCTGTGAAAAGTTGATGCCCTTTTTCAGGCAGTCATTGACTTTGGAGATTGCAAGTTTCCCGGCGGTGAGGCGGTCGCAATGCTCCTGTGCTGCGATGCTGTCCGGGTCGATAATCACGCCCATATCGGGCAGCTGATGCCGTAACACGCCGGAAAGGCTGCTCTTTCCAACGCCGTTGACACCGCCAACAATGGTATATTGTTTCACGGTTCGCCTGCTCCCTCCTGCTCCTGCCGCTGCATCACCGGAAAGCCGTCTTTTTGCAGCCGTTCGTTAATCGCTTGGTTGACATAGCCGTTAATACTGCCGCCGGTCTTTGCGGTTGCTGCTGCCTTAACCAGATCTTTGCAGCCTTTAGGCAGCATAATACTGATTCTGTCATAGTTTTCTGCTGCATATTGGTTTTTGTATGCTGTTTTTCCTGCCATTTCTTTCCTCCTGTGTGGGCATAATTAACCCATCTTATCACCATTATAGCATAAATTGCAATCTTTATCAAGACAAAAAATAAATAAAAAATCTTGCATAAGATTGTGTAAAACGCCTATTTACATCTTACTAAAGATATGCTATGATTATAAAAAAGGAGGTGGCAACATGGAATTAGAAGCCCTGGACGTACATCCGATAAATATCTGCCTGTGCAGTAGCCGAAAGAATAACTGCTTTCTCACAAGACAAATTTTTTCTTACCACGAAATTTGTGTACGTTCCATCGTTATAGATACATCTGGAACTGCACAATGCTGAGAGATCCCCTTCTATAGATTCGAAGATTGGAAACTGTTCCATTTTAACATCCAATACAGGACACTATTCTTTGGTAAATTTCTGATAGCCTTTGGTCAAGAGAACCTTTTGAAATTTTTCATAAACTGGTGCAGATAGAATTAGCTCATGCATCACATGCAAGATATCCTCATTGAAAATAGATTTTACTGCTACCATAGAACAAAAAATATCCTCATCTATGAGAACAGTTCTACCTTGAAACAAACTGCTGTTTCTGTTTTCTAATAAAACTCTTTCATGTGTGGTTATGATATTTCCATCATATGTTCTTATTGAAGCAAGACCATCCAGATAATTTCGTATCATAGATGCTTCTATTTCTGATGCAGATTTGCTGTATTTTATAAGATAATCCCCTACCGATTTTCCTGCTCCAATGCGATACAGATGCTCTATTTCACCTTTTAATTCATCTGAAAAACAAGGTAATTCTGGCGTGCAGCAGATATTCTCAATGCCGAGTTGCAAAGCCTTGTTATAAATCTCAGTCTTCAGTTTGTGTGTTGGAACAGCAATCAAAAATTTTTCATTCGGATGTGCCTTGATGTAATTCAGATATAAATTTGTTTTTCCAATTCCTGTTTGAGCCTTGATAATGTGTAGTCCCCTATTTTTAGAATGCATTGCCTCCAGAAATTTATTTTCGAGATCCCATTCTGCTTCTTCGATAGAAACATATTCCTGTTTCTTTATGGGCAAAATCGTACAATCCCCCGGCTTGGCAGTCAAAACCATGTTTTTAGCATGCAAACAATCTTTTTCATAAGGGCAGACTTGACAGCCTGTGGGCTGATAGTCCATTTCCATGAGCATATTCAGAATCTGTTTCCAGTTTCGTTGATGATAGGCTTCATATCATGCGTTCTGTTCGGATTGTAGAATATGAAGAAACTGTGTTTTTCCCTTTTCAATATTGATTAGATTGGTTGCAATATGAAATAGTTCTGGATAGTAATAATATTCCGAACCATCAAAAAATCTCCTGTAAAGCTGACATCTGTCATACAGAATGTTCCAATCCAGATTTCGTGTTACTTGCCTTCTACCGTTTTTTAACTTGTCAGAAGCATGAGAACGGACAGGCTGAGGACTTGTTTCTGGAATGAAACTGCCATGATCTGTAATCGGATGATTCTTTTCAAAACGAATATGGTTGGCAATGTAGAACTTCTGTAATTCCCTGGTGTAGTGCTTGCTGCCATATTTGTCAAACATATATGCAGTAAAAGCGAGTATGATTTCTCCCAGTGAAATTTCATGCGGCTTACTTGCAAGATGTAGCAAACCTTTTCCGCCAAAAAACAATCGTGCGGAATCTTTGCAGGCTTCATCGCAATTTTCGAATATTTTCATAAAAATGCTTACGATAGATTTTGCAGTAAACGAGTCTGTAATTTTATGCTGTAATGCAAAGACGACCCGAAATCTTTCATGTTCTATTGTATGGGAAAAAGTCTTGTATGCAAACAGCATTTTTAGATGATAGTATTTTGCTCTCTCCTGTATGATATGGAACGGAACACCACTGTCAAAATCAAGACCGATTATCTGTTGGGATTTGAAATTTTCTGCCCTACGCTTGCCATGATACACGGCAGGACAAAAGGAACAACCGGCTTCTCCCACTTCAGATACAAGCTTTCTGTAGTCCATTTTCGTTTCCACCAAATGATTACTAATGATTCCAATTTCTTTACCAGTCGGCTTTGTTGTGTGCTTTCTGTCCTGAAAAGATATATCGTATTGAAACATAACAAGATCAACTCCTATCTGATTTTTACAGAATTGTTTAGACCATGTTGTTTTTTGATCTTGATGTAACATAAAAATAAATCTCTTTGCAGATTTGAGTGCAACAATAATCTGCCTTCTTGAAAAATAAGTTTTTAAAATGAGGAGAGGTGATGAAACAGAAAGGAATAATCATAGCAAAATTAGATTTCAATTTTCAGTTATTTTAGAGTACAGAGCGTGGCTGAATCATAGAGGAGAGCAAAAATGCGAGACATCCAGATGACATTCAGAGATTATGAGTACAGCCTGAGAAAGCGGAAAACAAAGTGGGAAGAATTCCTGGACATCATGAATGAGATTATTCCATAGGAAGAATGGGTAGAATTTGTACGCCCGTATTACCCAAACGGCAAGCGTGGCAGACCAACAAAAGGAATCGAAAAAATGCTGCGGATGTATCTGTTGCAGATCTGGTTCAATCTCTCTGACGAGGGTGTGGAAGATGCAATCTACGACAGTTATGCATTCCGGAAATTCATGAATATCGACTTTATGGAGGAACAGGCTCCGGATGCAACAACACTTCTGAAATTTCGTCATTTGCTGGAAGAAAACCATCTGGGGAAAGTGTTTTTCAAGGCGATCAATCGTGTGATGGAAGCCACTGGGCATATCATGCACGGCGGTACGATCGTAGATGCGACCATTATTTCTGCACCGAGTTCAACCAAAAATGCAGAGAAGAAACGGGATCCGGAAATGTATCAGGCCAAAAAGGAAATGTATGGAAATTCGGGATGAAATGCCACATTTGGAGACAGTGGGTATATTGGAATTGAGAAACGGGATGAGATCAAAAACAACGAACATTTTCGTAAGATTGATTTTCGCATCAATCGCCGTCCGAAAAGCCTGCCGCAAGTATCTGATCATGCGATTGACTGGGAACGTTATATTGAAAACCGAAAATCCGCTTCATTCCTTTGTAGCTTGCGTGCCAAGTTCTATTATACAAGATCACATTGACGAATGTGCAAAAAGCATGACAAATATGATATACAGAATCTGTTTTCCGTGTTATAGTAGACAACAGCATAATTGATAATTGCAACGATATTGTCCTGATAAAATAACTAATAAAAGGAAATTCTTGGAAGATTATCCTATGAAATTTAAAAAAATTATGTGGAATACTATCCGTTGTGACAGCTCTGCTCCTGATGAATCTCACAAAGTTCCCACTTGTATCTGCTGAAAATGATACTGTTTATTTCAGTCAATTTGATAGGAATGTAAATGGTGATGAACCGATACGAGGTGCTGATCTATCCTCTATATTGGCTGTGGAGAATGCCGGTGTCACATTCTGTAATGAATATGGCAGAAAACAGGATATTTTTCGGACACTTTCCGAGCATGGTGTCAATTATAGGTGAAAGAAATAGAAGGAGATGTCAATGCAGATGGTGCACGGAGTGTTATCGATGCTATCCTGCTTCAGAAATGGCTTCTTGCTGTACCCGATGCAGAGCTTACCGACTGGAAAGCTGCGGATTTATGCGAAGATAATATTATAAATGGATTTGATTTGCATCTGCTGAAGCGGATGCTGCTGGAACAATAAAAATCTTGAGGAGGAATCGCAATGAAAAGGAAAAGTAAGTTCATACTGAGAATATTGGCTTCCACTGTTTCTGTGGTACTTTTGGCATCCGCTTTCCCGTTTCCATCATCTGAGCTGACAACAGCAGACGCTGCACAGACAACAACCATATCGAACCCGATTATATGGGCAGATGTTCCTGACGAGGACATTATTCGTGTGGGGGATACCTACTATATGGTAAGCACCACAATGTATTTCAGTCCGGGTGCCCCGATTATGAAATCAAAAGATTTGGTTTCATGGGAGATATGCAATTACGTCTATGACACTTATGCAGATGGGGATAAGCAGACGCTCAAAAATGGTGAAAATGATTATTCGCATGGACAGTGGGCGGCAAGTCTTAGATACCATGACGGGAACTTCTATGTATTTTTTGGAAGTTATGGCACTGGAAAATCCTATATATACAAGACTTCGGACATTGAAAACGGAACGTGGACACGCAGCGAGATAAACGGAATGTATCATGATGCTTCCATGCTGTTTGATGATGACGGACGGAATTATCTGGTATACGGTGCAGGCGGTACAGCAAAAATCAAGGAATTCAATTCAGATATGACAGGCTTTAAGAAAGACGGTGTGGAACAGACCTTGTTTTCCACAGGACTGGACAATCTTGCCGGAGAGGGCTGGCATATCCAGAAAATAAACGGATATTATTACATTTTTGTTATTGCATGGCCTTCAAACAGCAAACGGATAGAGCTTTGTTATCGAAGTAAGGAACTGCTTGGCACATATGAGGGAAAAACGATTCTGAATTCCGGACTTGGCACTTATGGCAGTGGGGTTGCACAGGGCGGGATTGTAGATACGCCGGATGGAAAGTGGTACGGACTTCTGTTTCAGGATCACGGCAGTGTAGGACGAATCCCTGTGCTTGTTCCAGTGACATGGGAAAATAACTGGCCGATGATGGGCGTAAACGGCGAAGCACCCCTGACACTTGAAATTGATCGTGATTATGCCGGCACGCAACTTGCAAAAGACGACGATTTCACATACAGCTCCAACAAGCTTGCTCTCGAATGGCAGTGGAATCACAATCCTGATAATACTGCATGGTCGGTGACAGAACGCCCTGGCTATCTCAGATTAAAAAACAATACCCTTGCAACCAATCTGTTGGATGCAAAAAACACTTTAACACAGCGTGCGGAAGGGCCTTCCTGTAGCAGCGTGATAAAGCTGGATACTTCTGGAATGAAAGCAGGGGATTACGCAGGCCTTTCCGCTTTTCAGTTTAAATATGGCAATGTAGGCGTTTATGTATCAGATGACGGAACAAAGAAAATCTATATGGCAAATAATGGCGGTTATTCCGACAGTGCCACGGTCGGTGATAGCTATAACAACATCATAGAGCAGACGAATCTCAGCGGAAATGAGATTTATCTCAAAGTTGATTTTCTGTTCAATACGGTGGATTCTACCGGAAACAGTTCCTATAATATTGATAAAGCGAATTTCTATTATTCCTATGATGGTGCAGACTGGAAAAAAATCGGCGAGGAGTTGAGTATGGTATACAGTCTGACCCTGTTTACTGGTTACCGCAGCGGCATTTACAGCTATGCAACAAAAACGACAGGCGGTTATGCGGACATTGATTCCTTTGACTATGAGCGTGCCGACTGGAATGCACCGACTGTGATAAAACCGAATGAATACGGTTGGTATTTTGCCGACGGCTTTGAGGGAGATATCGGTTCATGGCAGGCAAGAGGCTCTGCAAGCATTCAGACAAGCGGCAGAACCGCCTATGTAGGAAGTGAGGCACTGCTTATACAGAATCGAACCGCTGCATGGAACGGTGCATACAAGACACTGAATCCCAGAGTCTTTCTACCGGGAAATGCATACAGCTTCAGTGTCAATGTGACATATTTTGACGGTGCGGCGACGGATAAATTTTATCTGAAGCTTCAGTACATCGACGCAAACGGGGATACACAATATGACACAATTGCAGAAGGAACCGGTATCAAGGGGGAATGGATTCAGCTTGCAAACACAAATTATCAGATACCGGCGGGGGCATCGAATATGCAGCTCTATGTAGAAACTGCAAATACCACCAATGATTTTTATATAGATGAAGCCATTGGTGCAGTAGGTGGCATCGGAATACTTGGTGCAGGTGTGTCAAAAGACATTATATTAGGGGATTTAAATTCTGATAATGTCATTAATGCAATTGATTTATGTCTTGCAAAACATGGAGTATCATACGGTTTTGACAGCAAAAGATATGAGGTCGCCGCAGATGTGGATCAAAGTGGAACTGTCGACGTTACAGATCTCAAACTGATTCGGGACTTTCTTTTTGCAAAAATCACGGAATTTCCAATTGCAGAAAAGCAGGACAAACCAATAAAATCTATCGTTTCTATGAAAGAATATACTGCACGGGTAAGTGCCAATATTCTGGAAACAGAACCGGCGGAGGAACGGGAAGAAAAATCAGGCGTAACATATGGAACCGTCCAAAAAGTAAGCTATTATTCGACAACCTGTAAAAGGACACGCTGTTTCAATATACTGCTTCCGGCAAATTACTCTGAGAGTAAGCAATATCCTGTTTTATATGCCATGCATGGTTACTGGCAGGCAGAGGATACACTGATTGATGAAACGGATAAAAGTATGCGTCTGCGTCAGATTATTGGTAACGCCATTGCTTCGGGAGAAGCAAAAGATATGATTGTTGTGTTTCCGTATATTTATGCAAGCGAAACACAGGATTCATGCAGTGGCATGAACGAGGAAAACAATACAGCCTATGACAACTTTATTAACGAGTTGACGAACGATTTAATGCCGTACATCGAGTCGCATTATTCTGTTAAAACAGGAAAAGATAACACCGCCATTATGGGATTTTCTATGGGAGGAAGAGAATCACTTTATATCTCAATGAAGCGTCCCGACCTGTTCGGTTATGTGGGAGCAGTTTGTCCTGCACCAGGGGTTTCTCCGGGACTGATTGCAAAATCAGACTTTCAATATACCGATGAATCCCCATATTTGCTGCTCCTGACAGCTGGTTCAAACGATACGGTGGTCTATTCTACGCCGTCCGGCTATCATGATATTCTTAACAACAACGGCGTACCGCACATCTGGCATTATGTGAAAGACGGTTATCATGGAGGCAATTGTATCCGTGCACATATGTATAATTTTGTAAGAGCCGTTTTTAAGGCAACCGATTGATAAAACAAAAACAACAGCCGTATTTATCTATTTGCATCTTGATAAATACGGCTGTTCTGAAAGGAGCAGATAATCAAAAAATGAATTTGTCAATCACACTTGACACATTAAACGCAAGGGTTTTGAAGTTAAGCAGCTGCCTCTGTTATAAAACTGATCCTGTATAATAAAACTTGACACATAAGCCACAAGAGAATAAGAGCTTGTGTTCATAGGCGTTTTAAGAGTGTAGCAGCATGAGAAATCATAATCATTGTTTCAGCAGAGCAACAAG
>ENA-OURZ01003099-OURZ01003099.1-human-gut-metagenome-genome-assembly--contig:-NODE-3099-length-14504-cov-8.605578_pt1 | contig 14504 bp, 11 predicted proteins | sample MGYA00242073_ERZ509195 | MGnify/ENA primary metagenome ERZ509195 (study PRJEB26280, sample SAMEA2338837) | human gut metagenome | biome: human gut; feature: human-associated habitat; material: faeces...
AGGGAACCCTGACGGTTCCCTTTCACACTATCCTTCCCTCCGATACCTGTGACCGAGCAGGTTTTTTGACAGTCTGAGAGAACCGCCATCGGGCGGTTCTCCTGCTATACTCAACTCAGATATTATTTGCTGACAGGCGTTACGCTGCCGTCGTCGCCCAGCTGCGCTGGGACGATGGTGCTGCGGGTGTTGCGGGCGATGTTGTCCAGACGCAGGCGACTGGGAAAGTCACTGAGCAGTGTGTAGGCCACGCCGTGCTTTTTGGCGCGTCCCGTGCGGCCGATGCGGTGGATGTAATACTCGTTTTCCTCCGGCACCTCGTAGTTGAACACGGCGTCCACGTCGTCCACGTCGATGCCGCGGCTGGCCACGTCCGTGGCTACAAAGACACGGAGCTTGCCGTCGCGGAAGCGCTGCATGACCTCCTCCCGCTTGCGCTGGGGAATGTCGCCATGGATGCACTGGGCGTCCACGCCGCGCATCTGCAGAAACTTGGTAAGGCGCTCGGTGCTGCCCTTGGTGTTGCAGAAGCAGATCACCCGGTCGTAATTCTCGTGGGCAAGGATCTTGGCAATGGCGTCCACCTTGCCGTCGGAGGGCACCTCCAGCCGGTACTGGAGGATGTCGGGCTTGTTCTCCTTGGTGGCCTGCACGGTGATCTCCTCCGGATCCCGCTGGTAGACCCAGGAGATATCCATGACCTCCCGGGAGATGGTGGCGGAGAACATACCCAGATTCTGGCGGCTGGGGATCTTGTCCAGAATGCGGGTCACATCGTGGATGAAGCCCATGTCCAGCATGCGGTCGGCCTCGTCCAGCACCACGGTGCGGACGCTCTTGAGACTGACGGTGCGGCGCTTCATGTGATCGCTGAGCCGTCCCGGCGTGGCTACCACGATCTGGGGACGGCGCTTCAGCGCGTCGATCTGCTTGCCGATGGGCTGGCCGCCGTAGAGACACACCAGCCGCACACCCTCGTGGCACACGGCGATGTCGCGCATTTCATCGGTGATCTGCATGGCCAGCTCGCGGGTGGGCGCCAGGATCACGGCCTGCACCTCCTCGCTCTCCCGGTCGATGCGCTCGATGATGGGGATGCCGAAGGCCATGGTCTTGCCCGTGCCGGTGGGAGCCTTGGCGATCACGTCCTTCCCCGCCAGCATGGGGGGGATGCACCCGGCCTGCACGGGGGTGCTGACGGTGTAGTGCTTATTTCGTATGGCGCGCATGGTGGCCTCTGACAGGCCAAAGCTCTCAAACGGTGCGCCCTGTGTTACTTCCATAGTCGTTTCCTCATTTTTCCACATAGTATACCAATAAAGAATTATACCATATCTGTCAACGCCTTGCAACCGCGCAAAAAACCGTCCCCGCCGGCGGGGTAGCTCCGGCAGGGACGGTGCGGGGGAAGCGAATGTGTGCTGGGAAACATGAAGAATGTGAAGAAGATCGTGGTATCCTGGCGGCGCAGTGGTCAGCTGCGCCGCCGTGCGGGACCAATATCAGCCCCGGTTGCCGAAGAAGTAGTTATAAAACTCCTGCCAGTTCTCGGGGATCTGGCCGCTGTAGCCGCCGTTATTACCGCCCTGAGAGGAGGTGTCCTCCTCCGTGTCGGTGCCGGTGATCTGGGGCTGTTGGTCGAAGGTGATGTCGGTGGTGATGTAGCTGCCGTCGCGGAACACGGTCAGGGTGGCGGTGTCGCCGGCGCGGTAGCTCTTCAGCGCCGCGGACAGATCCTGACGGCTGGTCAGCGTGGTGTCACCCATCTTGGTGATCACGTCGCCCAGGCGCAGGCCGGCCTTGTCGCCCGCGCCGCCCTTGACGACGGAGTAGACGAACACGCCCTGATCGATGTCGATGCTGTACTGAGCGGCCATCTGGGAGTTCATGGTGCCCACGGTCACGGCCATGTATGCCTTGCCGGTGACGGCGCCGTTCTCCATAATGTCGGTGATGATGGACTTCACATCGTCAATGGGAATGGCGAAGCCCAGACCCTCCACCGTGGTGGAGGAGTAGGTGGAGTACTTGGCGGACACGATGCCCACCACCTCGCCGTACAGGTTCATCAGGGGGCCGCCGGAGTTGCCGGGGTTGATGGAGCAGTCCACCTGGATCATGTTGAAGGGAGTGCCGTCCACGTTGATGGCGCGGTTGCAGCTGGACACATAGCCGCCGCTCATGGAGAACGTCAGTTCGCCCAGAGGATTGCCGATGGCCAGCACGGAGTCGCCCACGTTCACGTCGGCGCTGTTGCCCAATGTCACGGGGGTCAGGCCGGCGGCGTTGATCTTCAGCACCGCCACATCGTAGTCGCTGTCGCCGCCGATGACGGTGGCGTCGTAGGTGTTGCCGTTATACAGCGTCACCTTCACGGAGGAGGCGCCGTTGATCACATGGTAGTTGGTGACGATATAGCCGTCCTCGCTGATGATAAAGCCGCTGCCGCTGGAGGCGGACTGGGTGGTCTGGCCGAAGATATTGGTGCTCTGGGAGGAGCAGTTGATGGACACGGTGGAGTTCACCGTGGAGGCGTAGACCTCGGCGGGCTGCATCTTGGTCTTGCCGTCCACCTTCTTGACCTCCACGGCGGTGACGGTGCGGTCGCTCTCGCTGATGGCGGTGCCGCTGCCGGAGCCGCCCTTGGCCAGCGCCGCGCCGCCGTAGCCCGCTGCGCCGCCTGCCACAACGCAGGCCAGCACCAGAGCGGTGATCTTCACCCATGTGCGGTGGAAGAAGCCGGCAGTCTGCGCCGGGGCTGCGGGGGTGTTCTCCTGCCGGGGCGCGGGCGCGTAATCGTCGCGGGGCATATCCCGGTTGGTGAAGCGGTACATATCGTTGTTGTTGAATTCGTCGTTATACATGGTCGTTACCTCCTGTGGTGCAGTTTCGTATAAGGATCGCGTTCCCGTCTTGCCGCAAGGGGGAAAGCGTGGTATGATGGAGGAAGCAGACAGGAAGAGGACCATCTGCCTCGGAGGAGCCGTATCGCTCTTTCTGTTTTATAGAATACTCGCTTTTCTTAATTCTACCTTTAAGTTTTCAGACAAAAAAGTGAACTTTTTTTGAACGGAGGGCACAAAAGTGCTGCGGATAGATCAGATCAGGCTCCTGCCCGGCGACAGCGAAGCGCTGCTGCCGGGTAAGTGCGCCAGAATACTGCGCCTGCCGGCGGAGGACATCGTGTCCTGCGCCGTGCTGCGCCGCGCCATCGACGCCCGCGAGGGGCTGACGCTGGTGTATACGGCGGCGGTGGAGGTAAAGCGGGAGGACACCGTGCTGCGGCGCTGCCGGGACAGGCGCGTGTCCCGTTACGCGCCGGAGACATACGCCCTGCCCGCCGCCGTGACCGCGCCGGAGATACCGCCCATCGTGGTGGGCGCGGGCCCGGCGGGTCTGTTCGCCGCGCTGGTGCTGGCTCGCTGCGGCGCACGGCCTATTGTATTAGAGCGAGGCCGCCCGGTAGAACAGCGGCAGGCGGACGTGGAGCGCTTTTGGAGCGGCGGCGCGCTGGACACCGAGAGCAATGTCCAGTTCGGCGAGGGCGGCGCCGGTGCGTTTTCCGACGGGAAGCTGAACACCGGCACCCGTGACGTGCGCCACCGGTTCATTATGGAGACGCTGGTGCGCTGCGGCGCGCCGGAGAGCATCCTCACGGATGCCAAGCCCCATGTGGGCACCGATATGCTGCACATCGCCCTGCGCAGCCTGCGCCGGGAGCTGACCGAGGCCGGGGCGGACATCCGCTTCGGCGCGCGGCTGGAGAGCCTCCGCATGAAGGACGGCGCGGTGTGCGGCGTGACGGTGCGGCAGGACGGCGCGGTATACGATCTGCCCGCCCGGCAGGTGGTGCTGGCGCTGGGACACAGCGCGAGGGATACCTTCGAGATGCTGTATCGCGCGGGGCTTGCCATGGAGCAGAAGCCCTTCGCCATGGGCGTGCGCATCGAGCACCGGCAGGCGGACGTGGACGCGGCGCAGTACCGGGCGCTGGCGGGGCACCTCGCCCTGCCGCCCAGCACCTACAAGCTGTCGTGCCATCTCCCCAACGGGCGCAGCGCCTTCAGCTTCTGCGTGTGCCCCGGCGGGCAGGTGGTGGCCGCCGCCTCGGAGACGGGGCGCACCGTCACCAACGGCATGAGCGAATACGCCCGGAACGGGGAAAACATCAACGGCGCGCTGCTGGTGAACGTCACCGCGGAGGACTTCCCCTCTCCGCACCCGCTGGCGGGCATCGCCCTCCAGCGGCAGGTGGAGGAGGCGGCCTTTGCGCTGGGCGGCGGCGACTATCGGGCGCCCTGCCAGCGGGTGGAGGACTTCCTGCGGGGCGCGCCCTCCGCGGGCGCGGGGCGGGTGACGCCCAGCTACCGCCCCGGCGTGGTGTATACGGACATGGCGCGGTGTCTGCCGCCGTTCATTGCGGAGACGCTGCGGCTGGCGCTGCCGGTGCTGGGCAAAAAATTGAAGGGCTACGATGACCCGGACGCGCTGCTGACCGGCGTGGAGACACGCTCCTCCTCCCCGGTGCGGCTGGTGCGGGACGACAATTACGAGGCCAACATACGGGGCATCTACCCCTGCGGCGAGGGCGCGGGCTATGCCGGAGGCATCCTGTCCGCCGCCGCCGACGGGATGCGGTGCGCCGAGAAACTTTTGGAGGTTTGCAAATGAGAAAGATCGCGGTATATGACAACTTCACCGAGCCGAAGCACCGGCAGCAGATCGACGGCACCGCCGCCCGGTACGGCTTCACCGTGGATTACTACCCGGCGCCCCAGTCGGTGCCGGAGGAGAGACGCGGCGAATACGAGGTCATCTACGGCATGCCCAAGCCCGGCGAGCTGAAGGGCTTCACCGGCCTGAAATGGTTCTGCGGCAGCTTTGCCGGTGTGGACGCCTATCTGGACGAGAGCCTGTACCCCTCCCCGGCGGTGATGCTGTCCAACTCCTCCGGCGCTTACGGCGTGACCATCGCGGAGCACATCGTCATGGTGACGCTGATGCTGCTGCGCCACGCGCCGGTGTACTGCGCGGAGCAGGCCGCCGGACGCTGGGGCGAGGTGATGCCCATGCGCTCTATCATCGGCAGCACCATCACCGTGGTGGGCACCGGCGACATCGGCACGGAGTTCGCCCGCCGCGCCAAGGCGCTGGGCGCTAAGAGCATCCGGGGCGTGCGCCGGACGAAAAAGGCCGCCGACCCCGCCTTTGACGAGATACACACCAACGACGAGCTGGACGGCCTGCTGCCCGACACCGATATTCTGGTGCTGGCGCTGCCCGCCACCGGCGAGACGAAGGGCATCCTGTCGGCGGAGCGCATCGCCCTGCTGCCCGCCAGCGCCTATGTGGTGAACGTGGGGCGCGGCAGCGCCATCGATCAGGCGGCGCTCATCGACGCGCTCAACGGCGGACGGCTGTCCGGCGCTGCGCTGGACGTGTTTGCGCAGGAGCCGATCCCGGCGGGCGACCCGGCGTGGACGGCGAAGAACCTGCTCATCACGCCCCATATCTCCGGGCAGATGAGCCTGGGCTACACCCGCGACCGGAACGTGGAGCTGTTCTGCGAAGATCTGGAGCGGTACGGCCGGGGCGAAAAGCCCCTGCGCCTGGTGGATCGGAAAATCGGCTACTGAGAGGGCATACCTGACGGCGGGAGGTGATGACCGTGGGCGATCGGGTGATCCTGCACTGTGACCTGAACTGCTTTTTCGCATCGGTGGAGCTGCTGGACAAACCGGCGCTGTGGGAGGTGCCGGTGGCGGTGTGCGGCGACCCCAAGTCCCGCCACGGCATCATTCTGGCCAAGAACGAACCGGCCAAGCGCCGGGGCGTCAAAACGGCGGAGACGATCTGGCAGGCGCGGAAGAAGTGTCCGGGACTGGTGCTGCTGCCGCCCCACCACGAGCTGTACCGGGAATATTCCCGGCGCGTCAACGAAATATACGACCGGTTCACCGATCTGGTGGAGCCCTTCGGCATTGACGAGAGCTGGCTGGACGTGACCGGCAGCCTGCACCTGTTCGGCGGCGATGCCAGAGCGCTGGCGGATCGCATCCGCGCCACGGTGCGGGCGGAGACGGGATTGACGCTCAGCGTAGGCGTGTCGTTCAACAAGGTGTTTGCCAAGCTGGGCAGCGACCTGAAAAAGCCGGATGCCACCACGGTGATCCCCCGCAGCGGCTGGGAGAGCATCGTATGGCCGCTGCCGCTGGGGGATATGCTGTTTGCCGGGCGCGCCGCCACCGAGACGCTGAAGAAGTACGGCGTGGAGACCATCGGCCAGCTGGCGGTCTGCGACCGGGCGCTGCCGGAGCGGCTGCTGGGCAAGATGGGACGCCAGTTGTGGGAGTACGCCAACGGGCTGGACGCCGCTCCCGTGCGTCCGCGGTATCTGGCCGAGCCGGTGAAGTCCGTGGGCAACGGCACCACGTTCCCGCAGAATCTGGTCAAGTGGGAGCAGATACGGGCGGGGCTGCTGCCCCTGTGCGACAGCGTGGCCACCCGCCTGCGGCAGCAGGGGCTGTACGCCGGCGGCGTCAGCGTAGCGGTGAAGGACGCGGAGTTCCGGACGGCCAGCCGCCAGACGCGGCTGACCGCGCCCACCCACCTGATGCGGGACATCTACCGCACGGCGCTGGAGCTGACCGGCCAGATATGGAAGCCGCCCACGCCGGTGCGGGCGCTGACAGTGACGGCGCTGTATGTGACGGAGGAGGGGGACTCCTTCGAGCAGATGGATCTGCTGGGCGGCGCGAAGCGCAGGCAGGATCGGCGGCAGGAGCAGCTGGAGGGCGCCATGGACGCCATCCGCCGCAAGTACGGAAGGAGCGCCATCGCCTTCGGCGACGGCGAGGAGGGAGAACCCCATACGGAGGAATAGCAGGAGCCGCGGCAGCGGCTCCTGCTTTTTGCGTATAGGGACAGTCCCGGCGGGCATAGGGTGAGGTGAAAGGAGCGATGTATATGCTGTCTGCGGCTCTGCTGCTGCTGTGCAACAGCCTGTTTCTGTCCCTGCACCTGTCCGGCTCCGCCGGCTCGTTCCCCAAGCCCCTGCCCCCGGAAAAGGAGCGGGAGTGCCTGGAGCGGTGCGCCGCCGGCGATCTGGCGGCCCGCAACCTGCTGGTGGAGCACAACCTGCGCCTCGTGGCGCATATTATCAAGAAATACTACACCCAGTCGGGCGATCAGGAGGATCTGATCTCCATCGGCACCATAGGGCTCATCAAGGCGGTGAACACGTTTCGCCCCGACCGGGGCATCAAGCTGGCGACCTATGCCAGCAGGTGTATTGAAAATGAAATCCTTATGCATTTTCGGGCGCAGCGGAAGGTGCAGGGGGAGGTGTCGCTCAGCGACGCGCTGGAGACGGGCACCGAGGGGGATGCCCTGTATCTCAGCGACGTGGTGGGCGAGGAGGACACCATGCTGGAGGAGCTGCAGGACAAAGAGAATCGGGCGCTGCTGCGCCGGCTGATCGCGGAAAAGCTGACAAAGCGGGAGGCGGACATCCTGCGGCGGCGGTACGGGCTGGACGGGCGGCTGCCCCAGACCCAGCGGCAGGTGGCGGCGCACTACGGCATCAGCCGCAGCTATGTATCGCGCCAGAACTAATGTAAGCGATGCCCGGAAAGCCTTGAAAATCTAGGGTTTCCGGGCATCGGTCATATTAAGGTAGCGCCGCCATTATTGTAAGCGGTGGTAAGAAATTAAGATAAGCGGCTATTCATCAAGTTTCATAGGAACACTTTTATATAGCTCTCCATGTCGATATTGCAAATTAATAATACGCCTAGTGTAATGAATTATGTAAGAATATTTCGGATTAGGTTTTCAGCAAACTTAGCGCTCGTATATGCTGCATATGGTTGGGCAGAATCATCTTTTTCGACATTCGCTAAATCACTAATGGACTTTACTATTATTACAGGAGTTTCCTTAGTAATAGTTGTTTGTGCTGCATAACATACGCCATATGATTCCATATCTAACCCTATTGTTTTGCGTCCATGCGCTTTAACTTGCTGCTGCACGATTTCTTGACTTGCGACAACTGCCACACCACAGGCTATTGGTCCAAAATGGACTCTTGGATTATTCTGGACAGGAGGAAGTTGTGGGTATTGATTTTTTATAGAATCAAGGAGCTCATCGTATTTATGTGAAGTAAGACTACTTTGTAGAAACTGCGATATAGGTATATGTTTTGGGTCAGGGGAAAGAATTACTTTCGTTGTGTCATTTTCGCTGATTTCTTCATATTTTCCACTACTGTAGTTCCAAATATCAGTTCCAACCATTATATCTCCAAACTGAAAATCTTTATCCAGGCCAGCTGCAATTCCCGTCATGAGGATATATTGGGGTTCAAAATGTATGATCACTTTTGAAGTCATTGCTGCTGCTGCGGTCATTCCCATTTCAGATTGTTGGGCATGAATGATGCGGATTTTCTTAAACGGAAGAGTTATTATTCCATAGTTGTAAACCGAAGGATCATCTGGGATAGAGAGTTGTTGCCACTCAATGTCTAATGCCAAGATTGCAGAAGTTTCAATCGGAACAGCAGTAAGGATTGCAAAATCACATTTTGGAAGTTTAGGAATGATTTTCCGTTGTTCCTGACACAGCATCAAATAGTCAACTCGTGATTTTAGAATACTCGTCCATTCGGTGGACAACGGATCATATGGCAAGACAAAAAAACCAGATAGTTCAATTTTAGTTTTAAAGATTTGAGCAGATTCATCGAAAGCGGTTAGTACAATTAAATCTGTAGGTTTTTTTATTGATCTTGTTTCGATGATTTCTTCAACAAAATTCACTCCGGCTTCAATAGATGGACTCTCTCCTAATTCCTCTGGCATATTTAAATCAAGAACTAGCAGGTCGTAGAAAACATTGGAAAGTTTGGTGCGAGCACTCTTAAGGTCCAAGACATATTCTGCATCACGAGGATCAAAACCGTCAATTTCTCGTAATATATTCAAAATGTTGCCAATTTTTTCACTTGAATCATCTGCGATTAAAAGTTTCATAATTACTCCTCCTTATTAGCATTATTAAGAAGGAGATGGCTCATATCATCCTTCCATTCAAGAGAAGATGTGTTATAGAAAACGGTTCCAACAAATATTTGTGGATACTCGTGCTTCAACCGCTTGTTAATCTGAGGTAGGTCAATTTTGTCATTTCCCTCTCCTAAAATATCAAATGCCGTAATTACAATTACTTTGCAGATTTTATCAAGCCTATCAATTTCATCTAAAACACTTATTCCTCCGAATGTTTCAAATTCGTTTTCATCCATATAATTCATGTCATCATTATCAAATAAGGGCAGACTCATGTCAAGCAAGATATGGTCATAAGTATTTTTTCGGATTTCGATTTTCCCAGACGTAATAGAATGCTTGATAACCACTTTAATGTCGGGTAATAATTCACCCAAAAAGGCCACAACGTTTTTTTCTTTGCTAGGCTCATCTTCAATTAGAAGTATTGACATGTTACTCCTCCTTATAGAGCAAATCATCAGCAACAAAAACATAAGAAAGCGATATAGAGTGGTTGTCAATTTCATAGCCGATGTAGTATGGAACTTCAATGTTATAGTCAATGGTTTTACACAATTTATGCAGGCCAGAACCTCCTTCGCCTTGGACCAACTTACGATCCAATTGTTCTTTTCTTATGTCGCAAAAAATTGTCTCTAATCGTTGCTCTAATTGCGATTCATTAATCTTTTTGCTAAGGTTGTTTTTTACCTGAAGACGCATAATGTGCTGGTGCCCTGAGTGAAAAGCAGGAATAATATCTATGAGTTCGCTTTTTTCTTGCTCAGTTACCTGTGTAGCAGTGATATCAATCTCGAGGTTGGCCATTTGGTTAAAGCCAGAATGAGTAAGAGAATTGTTCAAAAGGATGCACAATATATCAACAAATGACACAAAATACTTTCCATTAAGAAGCAGAGTATCATCTGCATCCATTTTCCAAGCAACATCTTCACTGTCTGCATATAAACGTTGAATTACCTTTTTGCAACTGGATGAAAGATCTCGCATTGTGAAATTATTATAATGTGCATTATTTGCCGAAAAAACATCTTTAAACTGCTCCATTGCAACAATTACTTTTGCTTTTGATACAGTACAATAGGATAGCAGTTTTTTCATGCTATTTTCACTTTTTTGATCTATTGCAACTTCTCTTAACTGTTTTTCTAAATTTTCGATTGCATTGATATAAAAATTTTGTAACTCGCCAGTTATCCTTTCTTGAATTTCTTTTAGAAGAGCATTCGTTCTTACCCAGAACAGCGCGACTATCCGATTATAAAATATTGAGAACTCTTCTACAGGTTCGCGCTGACAAGCCACAATACATATATCAGTCAGCGTAGAATAGTCAAACATCCCGTTAGAACTATCTTTGTATTTTATTCTTAACCATTCCTTACATATTTCATCTATCTTCTTCTCTATAAGAGCGGTAAAATCAGATAAAACATTTTTGACTTGAATGAGTACTCCTTTATCGCCTTTAAATTCTGCATCCCAAAACGGATTAACATGATAAGAGTCATCCTCTTTATCACGGAGAGAAACTAAATGTAATTCTCTTAAAAAACTGGTAAGTTGTCCTCGACAATACCCGTGACGAATTCTTGAACTCAGGTAGGTTTCAAGACCGTATTGAGTACTAAAAAGACACTCTTCTAATATTTGCTCAAGGATGCTTCGGAGAACTAAAGTTTCTTGACTGATCTGTGGGGAGTTTTTAATTTGAATATTCAGATTTTCTGCAAGTTTAGCAAATTGAATACTCGCTTCATGTTCACTGAAATCAATGCCAATAAATTTATGGCTCGACCTGCTTAGTTTTAAATACTTTTGATATGTTTCCTGCCACTGATCCTGGTGTTGCTGTAGAATTTTGTCCACATCGACATTTATTCTACTTTTATTAATGCTATTCAAATTATCACGCATTACCTCAAAAGTAGATATGTTGTTTATTTCATTGCTGTATTGCTTCAGTGGAGAAATTTTGTGTAAAGTCCTCAAAATTTTCAGTCGTGCGTTTTCTGGCGTAATATTATGCTCACATAAACCGACATCTCGTTTGAGGAGAGCAATTGAACATATCGAGTGAAAAAAGAAAGTATTTAGTCTATTCGCATTTTTCTCAAATGCCTTGAGCGCATCAAATATAGTAGCGTAATGATTTAGCTCTAAATAATTATTATAGGCTCGGATTTGTCGCGAGTAGTCATTTCGATTCAATAGGTATACAAAAATAACATAGTGCAAATCTGCCTCAATAGTATTTTCTCGCATACGCATAGGAATCTGAATATAGTTTCCGCTAAGAAGTCGTTCAAACAGATATTCATTTTCAAAAAAGCAATCGACAAACAAACAAACCGCACTATGATAATCGCAAGTAAGTGAATATAATTTAAGTTGAATTCGTTTAATTCGCTCTTGCATATACCAATCGTCAGGACTACAGTTTTTTTCTAAAGTTTCCAAGCATTGTGCAGACACTCTGATGTCACCATTGTTGCAACTCTTTTCTGCATTGAAAATTGCAAGGCGTTTCTTCTCCACTTGTGACGCTACAATAGGATTAATAGTGGACGTTTTCAGCGCACATGCCAAGGATATAGAAATCGGACAAACCGAATTCAATGCATTCCAAAAACGAGAGCGAGTTTCTCCCGAAAGAAAGCGCATGAAATTGGGGTGCAACGATTCATCAAGTAGGCTTGATACAAATGAGTAATCGTGATTGATATCAAGCAAGTGTTTCCTGGCTAAAAAACTTTGTATTTTGATTCGTAAAATAGAACCATGATTTTGTTTTAGTTCTCTGAGCAATAGTTGTATAGCTTCCCGATAGCCGCAATCCATCTTATATATGGAGTAAATATTTTTGATATAACTGATATTAAGATCGTCTGGAAATACCTCGTTACTGTTCAACAAAGCTTTGCAAAAAATAACTGCAACTTGAAAAGCAAATGGCTTGATTTTTAAGTATCGTTTTGCTAAATCAATGGTTTGCTCATATTTACCACAGGTATACAGTTCAATAATTTGGTATAGCGATTTTTCGTTTTCGGAATAATTGAGGCTACCTCCCGTTTTCTCGACATGTAAATCTAACATTTTGAGGTTATTAACAAATGGGGATTGGATGCTGTTGAGTCTAAAAAATGGAAAATCATAACTACCATTCTTTATATTATCTTTGTAATGAAGAGGAATGATAATTTCTAAGTCATTATAAATGTCAATAACAGAGAACTGGCTATCAATTTGCAAAACAAGAGAGATATCTGCTGTTTCCATAGTAGCTGATAAAGAAAGCTTCTGAGTAAGGTATTTCCCTAAGGCCATATTCTCTATAGGCTTTAAGAACTTAGCGATTTCTATTTGGTAGTTTTCAAAACTAAGATCCAACTCAGCTAAGCAGCTATAGTGATGGAGAATCGCAAGAGTAGCATAGTTTTGTGGGACGGTTTTGTTTAGAAATTCAAGAGTTTCTTTGTTTGACTCTAGGCCATGTTCTAGTTCGGAAAGTAGAAGTCGTTGACCACAGGACCACAAAGAAACACAAACTTCATTTTCAATTTTATTCAGAACTCCGATGGCAGATGTATAATTTTGTGACAGATAAAATTGCTCATATTGTTCTCGTAATAAAATGTATTTATTTATTTGCTGACCATACAGATCAACTAAAAAACAGGCATAGTCAATTGCGTCATCTGAAGACATTTTAGCGTTATATGATAAAACTTGGTTACCCAATAGCGTTAGATCATTTCCGTACAGTTGAGTAGAAAATTTTTGTTTCAATAAACCATTATGTGTAACTTCATAAAACAAATCTGTTCTCTGTGAAGAGTTTGCAAAAAGCAAGAATCTTAATGCTTTGTTTGTAAACTGGGCTCGAGAGCATTTTAATAAATCAACAAAATTCTTTCTCTGTTTTCTTTGTAACATAGCAGTCTCCGTTGATATCTGTCGAGGTGTGGTTGTTCACTATAGATTGAGCATGTATGTCCAATGTCCATCATGGCGAGATCTTATAAGCTTTTTTTCTGTGACCAGATGCACAAGAATTCGATTTGCTGTAGCAGCAGACACACCGCAAAGTGCTCGTACATCTGCATTCATGATATACGGATGTGTTTCCAGGAACTTCTCGATCTGCTTCCACCGCATTGTTGCTTTATTTATCAACGCATCACTCATTTCATCACTCGCGTTGACGGCATCAATGAGTGATGCCTTGATGGCTGAAAGCATAAACTCTATAAACACCGTTGACTCTCCGGCGTCATTAGAAGTGTTGATGGCCTCGTAATACTCCTGCTGGCGGTCATGGATGATGGATTCCACCGGCAGCCAGGCAAAGGCTGGATTCCATTTGGAGAGCAGCAGCGTATGCCACAGGCGGCCAACGCGGCCGTTTCCATCGGCAAAGGGGTGGATCAGCTCAAACTCATAATGGAACACGCAGCTGCGGATCAGTATGTGTATGTCGCTGTCCTTGACCCAGTCCAGAAGCTCCACGACCAAATCGGGTACATACTGCGGCAGTGTGCCGAAATGCAGGACATGTCCCTCCTGATCTACGACGCCGACAGGCTTGGAGCGAAACACACCGGACTCATCCACCAGCCCCCGGGTCATGATGCCATGAGCGGTCAGCAGATCATCTACGGAGAAAGGATCAAGCTCGTCCAACCGCTCATAGATCTCATAAGCATTCTTGACCTCGGCAATATCCTTGGGCGGAGCCAAGACCTGCTTGCCGTTGAGAATAGCCGTGACCTGTTCCAGCGTCAGCGTGTTCTGCTCGATGGCCAGCGAGCCGTGAACTGTCCGAATGCGATTTGTGCGCCGCAGATGGGGATTAGCTGAAAGCTGATTGGTGGAAGTCAGCCGTCCAACCAACTCTGCAATTTCCGCGATATGATCAATCATCGCATTTGTAATTTCAAAAGGAGGTTTTTTGTTCCGCATTCTGCCACCTCATGTAAAAACTTGTTTATATTATTATATCAAACATTACTCATTTCATCAATCATGATTTACCATGATTTGAGTGATGTTATTCTTATTTTGCACATCAAAACAAAGGAGGATCCACTATGGCATCAATTGTCCAGCGGGGCAGCAGTTACAGTGTGGTCTACTACACAAAAGAAAACGGCATCCGAAAGCAAACGTGGGAGAGTTTTCGCACTGAAAAAGACGCACTGCACCGGAAATATGTGGTCGAGCATTCAGGCCACTCACAAGCAGACATGATCACAGAGATCTATGGTCACATACTGGATGCAAATCGCCGTAAGAATACAGAAAGATTTGAGGAAGCATTCTATCAAAATTGTGGCACCATTTCGTGTAATCGAACCTAAGATCATCCGCTTAGGAGTAGACCCGATACGACATCGGGAAGTGGCATCTAATGCTTAAAAATGC
>ENA-OURZ01003102-OURZ01003102.1-human-gut-metagenome-genome-assembly--contig:-NODE-3102-length-14496-cov-2.729243_pt1 | contig 14496 bp, 13 predicted proteins | sample MGYA00242073_ERZ509195 | MGnify/ENA primary metagenome ERZ509195 (study PRJEB26280, sample SAMEA2338837) | human gut metagenome | biome: human gut; feature: human-associated habitat; material: faeces...
GGCTAACTGTACATCAAGTGCTCCGGCGCAGACTGCCTCTGACTGGGCGGAATTCGGACTTGCATGTTTTCTCTTATCACGCAGATAAATCTTCCACGCATTCTTTCCATCCATCCCTGTCAAAAATGCTGCAACAACCATAAACCACGCAGTCAACCTGGCTGGAATGTAATTAAACACATCATCCATCTTTGCTGCAAATCTTCCGAAATACATATATTTGTCATTCTTATACCCAATCATGGAGTCCATAGTATTCACAGCCTTATATATGAAGCCTCCCGGTGCACCAAAAAAAAGCATATAAAACAAAGGTGCCACAACACCATCTGATGTATTCTCTGCAACTGTTTCAACCGCAGCCCTTATAACACCATGATTATCAAGCTGCATGGTATCGCGTCCTACTATCATGGATACAGCTATCCTTGCCTGTTCTATTCCCTCCTGCTTTAATGCAGTATATACTTTCATGCTTTCCACTCTTAAGGACTTAACAGCAAGAATCTGATAGCACATTATAGTTTCTGCTATGCAGCCTGCTGCTATGCTGATATTGTAAAACACTGCAAGAAACAATATCACAACAGCTCCTGTGACAAATAACACAAGAACTGCAAGAACTGCCCCTTTTATATACTTTGTTTCATCTTTGTCGTCTTTTTTTAATAAAAGCTTTTCAAGAAATGTTATCAGCCTGCCAATAAGCTGTACTGGATGATACAGCCAGTGTGGGTCTCCTATTATAAGGTCGAGTATGTACCCAAGCACTATCGCTATTGTCTGACATTTTACTATCGTTAAAAACATATTATAATACCTTCTTTGCACTTATTATCCTGGCATCCTGCGTTACTTCACATATATAACCTTCTGCGTTGCCACAATGATAGTCATAATAACTACCACCATAAAATTCCGATAATATTGACATAATAGTTCCACCATGGACGACTAAAGCAACACTTTCATTATCTTTAGCATGTTTTACAATTCTTATAAATGCTTCTGTACATCTTTTCCTGAAAACTTTAACATCCTCTCCTTCTGGAAATGGAAGTGTAGCATTGCTATCTATCCATCTTTGATAATAAGCATCACCTGAAAGCTCTATATAGTTTTTCCCTTCAAACCTGCCAAAATCACATTCCTTTAAATCATCAACAACTACAGCCTCTCTGCCCGGATATATTATCTGTGCCGTCTGGATGCATCTTTTCATTGGACTTACGTATATCTTATCTGCAGCCGGATATATGTCTTTATGTACATTTTTTAACAGCTTTTCTATACCTGTATCGCATAAAGCTTCATCTGTTATTCCTATATATCTTTTTTCCTGATTCCCCATGGTGGCTCCATGCCTTATCAATATAACCTTCATACACGTATTGTCCTCATTTATTACTACCATCACATTTAAGGCACTGTCCTATGCCACACATAACTCGCTCTACCCTGTCTGACTTCTTGACTGCACAGCATAAAGCCCTTCCGACAGCTTCCCTGTATATTCTGTCTTCTTTTTTCAGTGGAACTATTCCACCCCCTACCTCATCACATATAAGTATGATATCAGGATTAGCCTCATATATATCATTTATTATTTCAGCGGCAGGCATTGTCTTTGCTGTAGTGTCAGCCGTTATAGTATCATCAGCCGTTATGGTGTCAGCAACTGTAGTGTTATATGCAGCACCTTCTTTATAGGTTAACCTTTTTATATACAGATGCAGGTGATTAAGCACCTGTGCTTCTTTTATATCCTTAAGGCTGCAGCCTGCGCCATCAGCTACCTTTAAACAGCCCTTTTTTTCAAGTACATATTCAAGTTTCCCCTGAAATGCACCTCCAAAATAAACTTCCATATGTATTCTCCATCACTATAATAAGCTAAGCTATCAGGCAAGAAGTGAGATTATGCCTATCGCAGCTGTTATACACAGCTCACATACACAAAGCAGATATCCTGCCAGGTCACCTGTAACACCACCGAACTCTTTATATGCCATATGTCTGTAATATAAAAACACTGCCACACAAACAGCATAGATTATAAATGCAAGTATTATATTAATAAAACATATTCCTGCAAAACACAGTACAAGCTGACAGAAAAGCATTATATTTACACGTTTTCTATCTGCTTTGCTTGTAAATGAATAAAGCATTCCTTTATTTACAGCACCTTTAAGGTTAACTGCTGCCAGACCGCTTATTATCCTTGATAAAAAGAAAGTAAATGCCCATGCTATAGCAAGTCCATCACATTCTTTGGACACTATGCAGTATATAAATGCAAAAAAAACGACATAATATACCAAAAGTCTTATAACTGCGAACGCACCTATATGTGAATCCTTTAATATTCCAAGCTTCTTTTCTACGTCACCATATGAGTTACGTGCATCACAGGTATCCATGTAACCATCAAGATGAATCCCGCCAGTAATAACTACAGGCAGAATCATAAGTATAAGTGATACACTTATGTATGGTACATAAAGATAACCTGATATCTTATATAAACCATACATTATCAGTCCTGTTACTGCACCTACAAGCGGAAAGAAACCCATAACATATCTCATGTCCTTTTCTTCTAATTCCAGATGTGGCATAGGTATTTTAGAATACATGGAAAATGCTATCACCAAAGATTTAATCACTGACATATACTTTTCTCCTTATTTTTATATCCTGTATCTATATTTTCAAGATTTTATTGATATTAGTTATCTGTCTGTTTCTGCTTCTATTGATATTGGATATCTGTCTGTTTCTGCTTCTATTGATATTGGATATCTATCTGTTTCTTATCTTATCCTCTAGTATATTCTTTCCCTTATGAAACACAGGAATAGAATACACCACTTCAACTACAGCATCAGCTTTTTTAGCAAGCTGTATATTAAGCCTTCCAAGTCTTTTTATATAGTTCTTTGTATCTGTATCATATTCGCATCCATCAAAAAACACCTCATTAGTTACAATCACAAGATGCCCGCACACCTGATACAGCTTCATACATTCATCTATTATGTTATCCGGATTACCGCCTTTTTCAAAGCATTCATTAGCAAGCAGGTTAGACATGCACTCAAGTAGTACTACCGGCTTATTGGAAATTCTTTCTGCAGCCTCACCGATATGCATATACTGTTCTATAGTTTCAAAACCTTTTCCACTTCGAAGCCTGTGATGTCTTAGTATTCTTTTCTTTCCTTCTTCACCATACGGCTGCATTGTAGCTATATAATATTTCTTTCTGTCTCCTGACAACTTGCAGCATATCTGTTCTGCATACTCAGATTTTCCGCTGCCACTTACACCAGTTACTACTATCAACATTTCCCATAATCCTCATATGCTGTTATCTGTATATCGTCAAACGTTGTATTTTCCTTATATACCTGCATAGCCATATCAAGCAGTGGAAAAAGCATAACTGCGCCTGTTCCCTCGCCTAGTGCAAGCTCTGCATGTATAACTGCCTTCTTATCAAGTTCAGCAAGCAAAGCCTTTATCGCTGGTTCTTTTCCCTGATGTGATACAAGTATATAATCCTTTACTACAGGACACAGCCTTACTGCAATAAGTGCTGCAACGGCAGAAATAACACCATCAACAACAACAGGAAGCCTGTATACTGCTCCCCCTATATACACTCCTGTCAGACCTGCAACATCAAGTCCACCTATGCATCTTAACAGTTCCAAAGGATCATTCTTATATATGCCATACATCTCTTTTGCTTTTCTTATGACTTCTGTCTTTTTTAACAGCCCCTCATCGCTAAGACCTGCTCCCCTGCCTGTTACTTCCCCGGGATTCATGTCCAAAAGTATACATGCCAATGCTGCACTTGTTGTTGTATTACCTATACCCATCTCTCCTGTGGCAAGTATGTTATATCCATCATCCTTACAGCATTTAACCTGCTCTATTCCTGCTTTTACAGCCTTTATAAGCTGCTGCTTTGTCATAGCTGGTTCCTTTAAAAAGTTCTTAGTTCCAGGCATAACCCTTCTGTTTACAAGTCCTTTATAAGCTTCTGTTTTTATATGACTACCAGGCAGGTCCTGTGCTATTCCTATATTTACTGGAATAACCTTTGCATTAACGCAGTCTGCCATCCTGCATACACTTGATATTCCATCTGCCATGTTGCAGCTTACAACAGCAGTTACCTCCTGTCCTGTCTGGGTAACACCTTCTTCTACTATACCATTATCTGCACACATAATAACAACTGCTTTTTTGTCTATAGATACATCTGCATTTCCTTGTATTCCTGCTATCTGCACTATCATATCCTCGAACATTCCAAGTCCATGAAGTGGTTTTGCTATACCGTCCCAATGCTTTTCTGCCTGTTTCATAGCATTATTATCCGGAGCTTTTATTGTTGTAAGTTCTGGGAATATGGCTGCCAGTTTTTCTATATCTTTATCTATACCACTTAATTTATGTCTGTAGCATCTGCATGTCTTAATGAATCTTCTGGCTGCTTCTTTGTTTCCTGGAAAATATATATGAGGAAAACCTGCATACAGTGTATCACTTCCATAACCTTCTATCTCAACGCTTCCATCAGATGCCTTGACCACTGAATATGTATCACCCTTACAGTCACTATTCCAGTAGTGGAATTCGTGGGCTGAAAAACTCTTGCCTTTATCAGCAAGCATAGTATTTCTGCCTGCTGTGAGTGTCATATATCCAAACCTCTGCAGACGTCCTGCATTATAGCCTGTGCCATCTATAACTCCTGCCATTGGGTATACTTTTTTATCTGGTGTCTCAAGCTTCTTATGAAGATACAGATAGCCACCACACTCTGCTATACATGGAAGTCCTCCCCGTATCTTATCCGCTATATCGTTTCTCATGGAAACATTATCCGATAGTTCTTTGGCATGAAGCTCTGGATAGCCTCCATACAATAATAATCCATCAATATCATCTGGAAGCTTCTTATCCCTCAGTGGACTAAAATATACAGGCTCGCACCCATGTTCCCTTAAGAATTCAAGATTATCCTCATAAAGAAAACAAAATGCCTCATCCCTTGCTACTGCAATATGTATGATATCTTCTTTATTACTTTTTTCTGTTTTTTTGCAGGATTTACTATAAGAAGCATTTAATTCACAGCCTGTCTTACACTTTGTGGCTGTATGTCCCAGTTCTATAATACCTTTGATATCAATACTCTCCTTCATAAGACCCGCAATAGTATCAACCTTTTCCTTAAAATGTTCAATCTCATCGGATGTAACAAGACCAAGGTGTCTGCTTTCAAGTGCTATGGCCTTGTTCACAGGAAGATAACCCAATGGCTTTATTCCAGCCATATGTACCGCCATACTTGCATCCTTATATAACTTAGAAGACAGATTGTTAAATATAACGCCTTGTATATGATTGTTTTCTATATATTCTTTATAACCTTTAAGAACCGCTCCTATTGAATTACTCATGCCTCGGCAGTTCACTACAAGAATAACTGGTGTATCTGTGATATCTGCTATCTCATATGAGCTTCCCTTCGTGCTAAAGCCCTGACCATCATAATAGCCCATAACTCCCTCTATTATAGTTATGTCACTTTCTGATTCTTTTCTAAAAAGCAGCTCTTTTATAGTATTTTCATCACAGAACCAGCTGTCAAGGTTGCCTGTTTTCATGTTTAATACTCTTGAATGAAACATTGAATCTATATAATCAGGTCCACATTTTAACGCTAAAGGCATTAAGCCCATATCTTTAATACACTGGCATAAGCCGCATACAATAGTTGTTTTGCCGCTTCCACTGCCTGTAGCAGCTATCATGACTCGACTCATCTGTTACCTCTTCCTTCAATAATAAATACTGGATTGTTGGCAGCTAACATATGATATCTGCCTCTTTTCTTTATCTGTGTTACTGCTATCTGTACAATATCTATAACATCCACTTTTTTATCTTCCATAAGCCTTACGGAATCATTAAGCGTTTCTAATGTCACTGCTGTTATAACTATGTGTACACCAGGATTTTTCTTTAATACTATGTCCATTATTTTTTCAAGCTCTCCACCGCTTCCACCTATAAATACTGAATCCGCAGCAGGCAGTTTTTCTATCACATCTGCAGCACTGGCATTAATGATATCTATATTATCAAGTCCGAATTTTCTGGCATTTTGCGCTATAAGCTCACAGCCTTCTTTCGTTCGTTCAACTGCATATACTGTTCCATATAATGCATGCATGGCAAGTTCTACAGAAACCGAACCTGTTCCTGCACCGATATCATACACTATGGCATCCTTAGCCGGTGATAACCTGCTTACAACACTTGCCCTGATTTCGCGCTTTGTCATAGGAATATCTGCACGTATAAAACTCTCATCTGGCAAACCTGTCATAACAGCTGCCTTTGGATAATGATTATGAACCGCCATAACTGTTAGTCCTGCTGCCGTATATTCTGCATATTCACTTACGTGCCCTGATAATATCTTTTCATTATCATATGACAGATTCTCACCTATCCATATATCTGCCCCGCCCACTCCTGACTCACAAAGCCGCTTACAGATATAAGAAACATCGCCCTGCGTAAGAAAATATGTCCATTCATTAGTTAAGACAAGCGGAATATAATTCTGTTTCTTACCATGCAGACTGACCATTGCCGCCATCTCCCACGGCTGTTCTATCTTTGAAGCAAGATATATAACAGAAGATATTCCAGGAAGAATATTTATATCATACTTTTTTACAGCACTTTCCTCCTGTGCTTTATAAAGCTGCTCTGTAAGCTTCTTTGTTCCGCTGTAAAAGCCTGTATCACCTGACATTAAAACTGCATATATTAAAGCCTTTTCTTTGTTTATAATATCGTAAATATCCCTGGCTGTAACAGCAAAAAACAGTTTTTTATCTGTGTTACTATAAGCCTCAAGCAGTCTTTTAGAACCTATAATAACATCTGCGTGTTCTATTGCTTCACTTGCCTGCTGTGTAAGACATTTTCTGCTGCCCGGCCCCATTCCTATGATATACACCTGTTTCATCTGCTTCTCCCTTATATCACTCTGCTTTTTAACCATATGATAAGCTGTATTTACAGCTTTTCAAGATACTCTATGACCTCTTTTATACATTTTCCTTCATGTTCAACAGGTCTTTTTATAACCACAACATCCGCTCCTGTCTGTTCTGCTGCCATAAGCTTCTCATTGTATCCACCGCTGTTTCCTGACTCTTTAGTCACGAGCACATCTATGTGAAACTGTCTGATTAATGCTGCATTTATTTCCGTAGAAAATGGTCCCTGCATTGCTATAAGATGTGCTGGAAAAAAGCCTGCATCTATAGCATTCTGAAGCATACACGGATCAGGCAGCAGCCTTAGGTAAGCTCTCTTTTTATAGTCTTTTATATTGACATATTCAGGGATGTTCTTACTTCCTGTTGTAAGTAATATATTTTTTTTAAGATAAGCTTTACTGTTTAGAATAGAAACAGCCTCTTGCATAGTGTCTGTATACACAATCCTGTCATCTAAGGACACTCCATCATCACATGCTGCTTTGGGAACCGTTTCCTCTCTTAACACTCTTATGTACTGTACATCCGCTTTATCACATACATCTTTTATACTGCGTGTTACTACTCTGGCATATGGATGTGTTGCATCTATAACAATATCCGGTTTTATATATGCAAGTTCCTTTTGCATAGCTTCCTCATCAAGTCTGCCTACATGTATGTGAAGCTTTTCTTTATATATATTTTCTGATAGCTCTAAAATAATCTCTTTTCCATATTCTGTCGTCACATATACATGCGTGATAAACCCTGTATCACTTTTTTCTGCCAGATATCCGCACAGTCTTCTTCCCTCTGTCGTGCCTGCAAAAAGCATAACAGTAACATTTTTCATCATATAACCTTGTACCCTCTTGGTGTGACCATCCTGCCATCTATAACCTTAGTATGGCTGTTTCCTATATATACAGTTGTAAACATATCAACATCACATTCTGCCAGTTCTTTAAGCGTAAGTATCTCTGCCTTTTCATTATCCCTGCCTATGTTTTTAACATATCCGCATATTGTATCCGGTGATTGTATATCTGACACGATTTCACATGCCTCTTTAAGATATCCAGCTCTTCTGCGGCTGGACGGATTATATATGCACATTACCATATCACTGTCTGCAGCAGCCCTCACTCTTTTCTTTATAAGCTCCCATGGTGTCATGCAGTCACTTAAGCTTATAACAGCAAAGTCATGTGATAACGGAGCTCCAAGAATAGCTGCACCACTACTTGCTGCTGTCACACCTGAGATAACCTTTATCTGCACTCTTTTTTGAGCAAGCTCATATACAAGACCTGCCATGCCATATATCCCGCTGTCACCACTACATACAAGTACTACCTCCAGGCCTTCCTCTGCCTTATCTATAGCGTACTGGCACCTCTCTTTTTCCTGCATCATATCTGTAGAATAATACTCTTTTTCAGGAAAATACTGTTTTAATATGTTAACGTATGTCTTATATCCAACTATAAGCCTGGCATCAGAAATAGCTGCAAAGGCTTCTAGTGTCATATTATCTTTAGCCCCGCTTCCAAACCCAACTATCTTAAGCATACATACCTCCTTGTTTTACGAAGTAAAATGCGACTGCCCTTGCAGGAGCAGAGGTATTTATCTCCTTTATATTTTATGATTTTAACCGTTTCTTACATAATTATCATTCTATGCATATATTGCCACTGTCACTCCGTCACAGACTGTTTTTTTTACAATACATCTTTTATCTTTTGAGGCTGCACATGCACTTCTCTCACACACATTATCAACTCCAACCTTGTCCTTAACAAAGCCTGATGCAGTAAATTCACCTCTGATAGTGTTAAGATATTGTGCTGAATATGTTTTATATGGTACTTTCAGTTCCCGTGCAAAATCTATTATCCCCTGTTCGTCAGCTTTTCTATCAACAGAAACAACTGCCGCTATTCTTTCCATAAGCAAGTCATTCTTATCACATGTACTGCTTACCGCTTTTCTTATCTGCCCGCTTGTTTTTCCTCTTTTACAGCCTATTCCTACGAAAAGATCCATAGGCACAAGCTTTAATGTACGCCTGAATATCATATGATCAGACGGACTTGTTATAATCTGTATTCCACTTTCATATTTATCTATACTGCTTTGTCCGGCTGTTTCATATGCTTCTTCTCCAAACATTGTAAGCTGTCCATTCCACTTTTTAACAGTTTTTTCTAACAGCTTTTTATATGCTTTATCACCTGCTATTCCGACAGGTTCACCATTCAGCACTCTGCCTGATATATCCTGAATCATAACAGGATTAAGTATACGCATATTGTTCTCCTTGGCAAACATATCAACTGCAAAGACACCTCTTGCATCCGTAGCTGTTGTAATAACTGGCACTGCACCTATTTTACATGATAACTGGCTGCACCATTCATTTGCACCTCCAAGATGCCCCGAAAGAAGAGATATAAGGAATCTTCCCTGTTCATCAGCAACTAATACTGCCGGATCTGTAACCTTACTCTTTATGTATGGTGCAAGAGTTCTTACCGCAATAGCGGCTGCACATATAAACAGTATTCTGTCACAATTCATAAACTGCTCACGTATAACTCTTCCAACCGAATCAAATGATATGACGTTATCATAATTATCTGCACATCTTGAGTGGCAGTATATATCAACATTCATATCATCCTTCATACTCTGTGCAGCTTTTTTTGCCACCTTCATGCCATCATGCGTAAATGTAATAATGATAGTTCTCATTCTTATCTTCGATACTCCGTCTTAAAATCCTTATCATATAGTTTTGAAAATGCATATTTATCGCCAAGGAAATCTCCTACCATGACAAGAGCTGTCTTTGTTATGCCCTCTTTTTCTGCCGTTTCTGCGAGTTTATCAAGCGTTGTCCGTATACATTTTTCATCCTTCCAGCTTGCCTTATACACCAATGCACATGGAGTATCTGGTGTGTATGCACCTTCATACAGCTTTTCTGTGAGTTCTTTAAGATGGGATGAACTAAGGAAGATAACCATAGATGTTTTGTGCTTTGCAAGTCTGCCTATATCCTCATTGTCTGGTACTGGCGTTCTTCCTGGCATCCTTGTGATAATAACTGACTGTGATACTGCTGGAACTGTATATTCACACTGCACAGCTGCTGCCGCTGCAAGGAAGCTGCTAACTCCCGGACATACTTCACAGGCTATTCCATGCTTTGCAAGCTCTTCTATCTGCTCACGTATAGCCCCATATAATGAAGGGTCACCCGTATGCAGACGTACAACCTTTTTACCCTCATTTTCAGCCTTAACTATCACATCTATAACTTCATCCAGATTCATATATGCACTATTATATATCTCACAGGCTTCTTTTGCATACTCAAGCAATTCTTCATTGACAAGTGAACCTGCATATATAATAACATCTGCTTCATTTAAAAGCTTCATCCCACGCACAGTTATAAGATCCTTTGCACCTGGTCCTGCTCCAACAATCTTCACCATATAAATCTCCATTCTTCTATATACTTCTTATGCTTAAGCTTTTATCTTTTCCAGCAGCTCATCTGCCAGCTTAGTTTTACCAAGTATTCCATATTCATTGGAAAACACTATGGCAGCAATCTTTATACTGCCTGCACTCCTTCTTTCGAGTACATTTTCAATACGTATCATAAGCTGTTCCATTACCGCTTCAAGCATGTCTGATTTTTTCAATATTTCAAGTGCTGCATCTGTTGTAACGCACCCTGGAAGCTGCCTTAGCACATCAGGTTTTGCCCCTGCCTGCACTGCGCACGTAGTAAGCACCTCCATACGTCCATCTGCAATCCTTGAATGTGTATTCATAATCCCTGCCCCAAGCTTTACAAGCTTTCCTATGTGTCCCACAAGAAGCATGCCTTCTGCTCCCGAAGCACACACAATATCTATAGTATCTCCTATATAGTTGCTGCATTTGATACTTCTTTTCAGTTCTATATTAAGAGTATTGAGTAAAAAATCCTGTCCATAATTACCAGGTGCTGCCAGCAGCATTTTCTCACCTTCTGCAACATGCATACTGACCTCTGTACGGATTGTGTCTATAAGTGCCTGTTCGCTCATAGGCTCTACTATTCCTGTTGTTCCAAGTATAGATATGCCGCCTGTTATGCCAAGATTAGGATTAAAAGTTTTCTTTGCTATCTCTTCACCATCCGGAACTGAAATAACCACAAGAAGACCGCCATCATAGCAGTAATCCTCTGCTGCCTCCATCACACCTGCTTCTATCATCTTTAAAGGCACTGGATTGATAGCTGCTGCACCTACAGGTCTTGATAAACCTTTTTTAGTAATACGTCCGACACCTTTACCACCATCAACTATTATACGCTTATCGTTTTTTTGTTCATTCTGTCTTTTATCATAATATGCTTCTGCATATGATACTTCTGCATACGATACTTTGGTATACACGTATATCCCATTCGTCACATCAGGGTCATCACCACTGTCTTTTCTTATCGCACATGATACTTGCGTATCCTTCATTGATATATCTTCAACATCCAGTAAAAGACTGACTCCTGATGGTGTCATAACTTTAACTTTGTCTGTTTTTCTTCCTGATAACAGCATCTGTGCAGCTGCCTTTGCCGCAGCACAGGCACATGTACCAGTAGTATATCCACATCTCATTTTCTGCTGGTTTTTATATACGTATCGTTCTAACATCTGCGCCACTCTTTATCATCATCTGCTGCCATATAAAACAATGCATTCATAACAGCCGCTGCAACATTACTTCCGCCTTTTCTTCCACGTGCTACTATATATGGCATACTGCTGTTTATAATATCTTCTTTGGCTTCAACTACATTAACAAAGCCAACTGGTACTCCAATAACAAGTGACGGACAGAATTTCCCCGCATCATATAACTCTCTTATTCTCATAAGTGCAGTAGGTGCATTGCCAACAACCATAATGCATCCTGCATTACGTTCTGCAGCTTTTTCAACACTGACAGCTGCCCGCGTTACTTCCCTTTTAGCAGCCTCACATGCCACATCTTCATCTGCCATATAACAGTTAAGCAGACATCCGAACTTTTCAGCCATCTTATGGCTTATTCCTGATTTTGCCATATTGGTATCCGTAACAATATCCACTCCTGAACGTATGGCATCAAGTGCCTTGTTAACTACTCCATCAGAAAATGTCATACTTGTCTCATATGAAAAATCTGCTGTGGTATGTATGACTCTTTTGACTATCGGTTTATATATATGTGGTATATCAGTAGTAAGTTCACTTTCTATTATAGCAAATGACTGTTTTTCAATATCCATAGGTTTCATATATAATCTTCTCCTTAATTCCTTCGGGTATTACATGATATTTATGTTATAGCTTCTTATGTTGTTACGTGATATTTGTTTTATAGTTTCTTCTGTTGGTACTTGATATTTATTTTATACAAGCTGCCTAAGTGCTTCTCTGTCTGGCTTTACAAGCACTTTCTTCCCCTGTTTTTTTGCATATTCTATCAGATCTTTTAATCTTTTATTCATAGCACCAACCTGGCATCCTGTATCTATAACATAGTCTGTTTCATCTATTCCTGCACATGCTTTTTTATATGTTTCTTCATCTATCGGTTCAAACATCCTGTTAACAATCACATCTTTGGCAAGCGACTTTGCTACAGGATATTCGCAATCATTTTCATATAGTATTCCTGCTAAAAATGCTATCCCTGCCCTCTGAAGCTCTCTGTATGTAAATACACCTGTCCCTGCACCACCAACAACAAACACATGTGCCTTACCCTGTGGTCTCTTTAACTCTGCACTTCCATAAAGGCTGTTATATGTTCCCTGTGTAAGTCCATAAAGCCTGCTTATCCGCTCATCTGTAAATATGCTTTCAGGTCTTGCAAATTCTATTGTTTTGTCTGTACCGATACACATAACGTAATCAGCCACCTTTGCTGCAAGCTCTATCTCATGTAAGGATACTATAACTGCAACTTTATCTCTTACTGCCATCTCCTGTAATATATCAAGAAGCTCTATCTTATGTCTTATATCAAGAAAAGACGTCGGCTCATCTAAAACAATAATCTCTGGTTTCTGGCATATCGCTCTTGCAAGCATAATACGCTGGCGCTGTCCATCACTTATCTGTGAAAAATCTTTATTCTCTATATCAGTCGCCGAAACCTTTCTTAAGGATTCTGTCACTATCTCTTCGTCTTCATTTGTCAGCTTTCCGAAATAATTCGTATAAGGATATCTTCCCATAGCAACGACATCACGGCATGTCATCATCTCTGTCTTTATCTTTTCAGTAAGGACAACAGACATAGTTTTAGCATATTCCTTTCCTGTAAACTCGTCAGTCCTTCTGCCCTTTATGTATATGTTTCCTCCTATTGGATGCAATTCTCTTATTATGTTCTTAAGTATAGTTGATTTACCAGCCCCATTAGGTCCTATAAGTACAAGAATCTCGCCTGGTTTTACCTTCAGGGCTATATCCGATAACAGTACTTTCCCATGATATCCTACACTTAAATCTTCTGTCTGCACATATATCTGTTCCATATATTCTCCACTTATACTACATTTTAAAAACTGCTTATTACTGTAAATACATGCCATTACTTTTTCTGCTTAATCATAAGCCATATAACAACAGGCGCACCAAATATTGCTGTCACTGTTCCTATAGCAAGCTCAGATGGTGAGAATATAGTTCTTGCAATAAGGTCGCAGAACATACAGAATACTGAGCCACTTAAGAATATGGCAGGAATTGTTATTAATGGTTTCGTTGTTTTAAGTGATAATCTCGTTATATGTGGCACTGCTATTCCAACAAAGGATATAGGTCCTGCAAGAGCTGTAACACATGCTGAAAGTAAACTTGAAAGTAATACTATACATACTCTGAAAAATTTAATATTGATTCCCATGCTCTGTGCATATCCCTCACCTAAAAGATAAGCACTTATCGGCTTGGAAAACAGAAATGTAACAATCACTGTAGGAAATATTATAAATGCTGCAAGCTTTACAGTTGCCCATGAGCTTCCAGAAAAACTACCCATTGCCCAGTGTGTAAGATTAGCTATATTAGAATCATTGGCAAATGTTATACAAAAATCTGTTATTGCAGAACATATATAGCTTATCATAATTCCAACCACTAATAACATGGACATGCTTTTTACCTTATTGGCAAAAAACAGTACATAAAGCATGGCAAACAGTGAACCAACAAAGGCTGCTGCAACCTGTGCCCAAAGCGGCATGCCGGAAACATGTTCAAGTAAAAATATCATCGTAATAGCAACAAACATCTTGGCTCCTGATGATATACCAAGCACGAAGGGACCAGCTATAGGATTTCTGAAAAAA
>ENA-OURZ01003105-OURZ01003105.1-human-gut-metagenome-genome-assembly--contig:-NODE-3105-length-14492-cov-4.015169_pt1 | contig 14492 bp, 11 predicted proteins | sample MGYA00242073_ERZ509195 | MGnify/ENA primary metagenome ERZ509195 (study PRJEB26280, sample SAMEA2338837) | human gut metagenome | biome: human gut; feature: human-associated habitat; material: faeces...
TGCCGTGCCCCGTATGCGGGGTATCGCACTGCAATGAGCGGAGGGTTACTCTCAATCTCCTCCTCTGTGTTTTGCACCGCAAAATATAGGGGAGGTGTCCGCAAGGACGGAGGGGTTAATAAAAACGGCGGCGCTTCTTGGTTCGTTCTTCTCGCTGCTGAGAAGAATGAACAAATAAAGCGATTTAATGTAACAAGGACTTTCTTTGACAGGGAAAGAAAATCATTAGTATTCAACCTTCTCCCCTTTCCGTGCCCCGTATGCGGGGGTATCGCACTGCAATGAGCGGAGGGTTACTATCACCCTCCTCCTCTGTGTTTTGCACCGCAAAATATAGGGGAGGTGGCACGCAGTGACGGAGGGGTTAATAAAAAACAGCAGCCCGAACGGTTCATTCTTCTCGCTGCTGAGAAGAATGAACAAAAAATAAAACTCCACCACCGATACAGTACTTGAAAAGAAGAAATAAAACCCGATTCTGCGATAACGAAAGTATGATTCTCAAAAAAATAGATAACACACAGACAAAACCGAGGCTTGTTTCTATTAACCCTTTACACTATCTTTGCACGAAGCAAAAGAAAAGAAAAGTGGAACAAGATTTTCTGAACAGTCTGAACGACCAGCAACGCGAAGCTGTGCTCTATACCGATGGACCGGAATTGGTTATCGCCGGAGCCGGGTCGGGTAAAACAAGAGTACTTACCTACAAAATAGCACACCTGCTGCAAATGGGATATCCTCCCTACCGGCTGCTGGCACTCACCTTCACCAACAAAGCGGCCAACGAAATGAAAGAACGCATCGCCGCATTGGTAGGGACAGAGACAGCTCAACGCTTGTGGGCAGGGACGTTTCACTCCATTTTCTCCCGCATACTTCGAGCCAATGCCGACCGGCTCGGCTATCGTCACGACTTCACCATCTACGATTCCTCCGATTCCCTGTCGCTTATAAAAAGCATTATCAGAGAACTTCAACTCGACGATAAGACATACAAACCCACAACCGTGCAGGCGATTATTTCCCATGCGAAAAACGCCCTCATCGAACCGCAAGCCTATGCGCGAAACCGGGAACGTGTCGAATGGGATACTCGTTCGAAACGACCTTTAATCCATAAAATATATCAACGTTATCAACAACGCTGTTCCGTGTCGGGGGTAATGGATTTCGACGACCTGCTGCTCAATACCAATATACTTTTCAGGGACCACCCCGACGTGCTGCAACACTATCGCGACCTGTTCGCCTACATCTTGGTAGACGAGTATCAAGATACCAATTTCGCCCAACACCTCATCGTCAGCCAGTTGGGAAAAGGCCACAATCACATCTGCGTAGTGGGCGACGATGCCCAGAGTATTTACTCATTCCGGGGAGCGAATATCCACAATATACTCGGACTGAGTAAAGAATACCCGGGATTGAAAATATTCAAACTCGAACGGAACTACCGTTCCACACAAAATATCGTCAATACGGCCAACAGCCTCATCGCCAAGAACAAGGAGCAAATACCCAAACAAGTATTCTCCGAAAAAGAACAAGGGAACAAAGTACAAGTAATAAGTGCCTATTCCGATTTCGAAGAAGGCTTTATCGTCTCGAACCGTATTGCCGAAATGCGTCTCACGACTCACTGTGATTACAACGACTTCGCTGTCCTCTACCGCACGAACGCACAATCCCGTGTATTGGAGGAGGCTCTGCGCAAGCGCAACATACCCTACCGCATCTACGGAGGCATGTCGTTCTACCAAAGGAAAGAAATCAAGGACGCCATCGCCTATTTCAGATTGACGATAAACCCCGATGACGAAGAAGCACTCAAACGAGTCATCAACTATCCCGCACGAGGAATCGGAAATACCACTCTCTCGAAACTCATCGAACGGGCACACTCGCAAGAGTCCAGTATATGGAATGTGATTTCCGACCCCATAGGCCACAACTTGGCCGTTAACAACGGCACATTGAACAAGTTGAAAACCTTCAAGGACCTCATAGACGAATTACGCTACGAAGCCGATAAAAAGGACACATCGGAACTGGCGAAAACGATTATCAAGCGGTCGGGTATTTGGGGAGAGATTTCCTCGGATCGTACCCCCGAAAACATCAGCCGGCAAGAGAACATCGAAGAACTTTTGAACGGTGTCCGTGAATTTTGCGCCCTGCGCGAAGAAGCCGGAGAAGAACAAACCTCCCTATCCGACTTCTTAGCCGAAATTTCTTTGGCGACAGATCAAGACAACGGCGATGAAACCGAGCAAGACAAAGTGACCTTGATGACGGTCCATGCATCGAAAGGATTGGAGTTCAAACAAGTTTTCATCGTTGGAGTGGAAGAAGACCTCTTTCCTTCGGCCATGAGTAAAAACAGTGAACGGGAAATCGAAGAAGAACGACGTCTGCTCTATGTGGCCATCACCCGCGCAGAAGAAAACTGCACCCTCACGTATGCCCTCTCCCGCTATCGTAACGGACAAACGGTCTCCTCCCCTCCAAGCCGGTTCATCAAAGACCTCGATTCTCGATACGTCGATATGCCGGTACAAACCAAACAGGAGTCTCCCAGAGAAACCATATCGTGGAACCGATTTCCATTCGATGCAGAAAGACCGCACAAAACTTCCCGATGGAACGAAGAAGATACGGATCGCACACCTGCACCGAGACCATTCACTGCTCCGTCTCCGGGCAAACGGTTGACCAAGATAGACTCTAAACCCACAGGTGAAACCCATTCTACGACACAATCCACAGTTGCAACCGCTGCCGGGCAAGTAGAAATAGGAACATTCATCTGCCATGCCCGCTTCGGAAACGGAACCGTTACAGCCATAGAAGATACGGGAGACAACTGCAAAATAACCGTCGAATTTGAAAACGTCGGACGCAAACAGCTCCTGCTCAAATTCGCCAAGTTCACAATCATAGAATAATTTTCATACGTCATGCACGATACGCTATCGCAAATACCATCGCCCTGCTATGTTCTCGAAGAAGAACTATTGCGCCGCAACCTCGCTCTCATTCGCTCCGTCAAAGAAGCCGCCGGAGTAAATATTATACTGGCGTTCAAAGCCTATGCCCTTTGGAAATCATTCCCCGTCATACGGGAATATATTCCGCACTCCACAGCCAGCTCCATACACGAAGCACGGCTGGCATTCGAGGAAATGGGCAGTCCGGCACACACCTACTCACCGGCCTATACCGAGCGGGATTTCCCGACAATACTCAAATACAGCAGCCACATTACCTTCAACTCCCTGACTCAATTCGAACGGTTTTACCCCCAAGTAGTAGCCGACGGCAATCGGGTATCGTGCGGGTTGCGTATCAACCCCGAATATTCCGAGGTAGAAACCGACCTCTACAATCCCTGCGCACCGGGTTCCCGATTAGGAATAACCGCCGACAAGCTGCCCGAACTTCCGCAGGGAGTGAAGGGGCTTCATTTCCACACCCTCTGCGAGTCCACCTCCTACGACCTCGAAAAGACTTTGGCACAGGTCGAAGACCGATTCGGGCATCTACTCCCCCATATCAAATGGCTGAATATGGGAGGCGGTCACCTCATGACCCGCAAGGATTACGATACCGTACATTTGATTAACCTCCTCCGGGGCTTCAAACAAAGACACCCCAGCCTCGAAATCATTCTCGAACCCGGTAGTGCGTTCGCTTGGCAGACCGGTACATTAGTATCCACCATAGTCGATATAGTCGAGAACCACGGTATCAAAACAGCCATTCTCGACGTCTCTTTTGCCTGTCACATGCCCGACTGTCTCGAAATGCCCTATAAACCGGCGATACGAGGCTCGGTAGAACCCGCTCCCGGCACATACGCCTATCGCATGGGAGGAAACTCCTGTCTGAGCGGCGACTATATAGGAGACTGGCATTTCGACCACGAATTGCAAATAGGAGACCGAATCATATTCGAGGATATGATTCACTATACGACAGTCAAGACAACCATGTTCAACGGAATCCCCCACCCCTCCATAGCCTGCCTCAAAAGCGACGGGAAAGTGGAAATCTGGCGGGAATACGACTACTACGACTATAAAACCCGAATGGATTGACAAGACATCGATCCCCCGGAACAAATCACAAAATACATTTGTTAATCGACAAAAAGCATAAAACAATGGGAACATTCTTAGGTATCATAGCACTGCTCATCACCCTTGTCGCATTTATTCCCCTATTGGGATTTCTCAACTGGGTGGCCATACCCATATCGGTCATTTTCCTCATCATCTGTGCCATTCTCAAATCAGACAATGGCAAAACCCTCTGCATCGTATCTATCGTTTTGGGTATACTGCGCCTTATGCTTGGTGGAGGGATATTCTAATCTCCTACGAGACAATGAAAACTGTTTACAAATCAAAGGTCGATAAAGGCTTGCTAATCGCCATTATAGCAATTGTCCTTCTGTCCTACCTGCCGCTCCTGTTCGAATTCTCTTGGATAGCCCTCGCCTTATTGGTCGTCACGGCCGCTTTCATTGCCGACCCGTTCTGTAACACGAGCTACACCATAGACAACGGCACGCTGCACATCAAATGCGGCATATTCTTGTCGTCCTCCTTCCCGATCGACCGAATAACGAAAATCTCGAAAACCAATAGTTGTTTAAGCGCACCGGCCTTATCGATGGACAGGATAGAAATCCGCTTCGCCGACAAAAAGACTCTCGTCTTGTCTCCCAAACAAAGGCAAGCATTCATCGATCATCTAAGGAGTCTCAATCCCGATATTGTTGTAAAACCACCTCTCTGATACGGAATGATTCCCCTACTCTAACGTGAGAAAGTCGGCGGCTAAACGAACAGACTCCCCGAATGCCGTAGGCTGTCCCGGCACAGTGATAAAGAGATGCACCGTATGAGGCAAAACCGTATAGCTCACGGCAACGCCGAGCCCGGAAAGTCTAGTCGACAATTCCTTCCCCTGACATAAAAGAATATCCCGCTCGGCATTGACGATAAGCGTCGGTGGTAGCTGTTTCAGTAGCTCGTCATCGGCTACGCCCGGCGAGACAAGAGGCTGGCGAGCATCTCCCGTACCGATGTATGCGGCATTGAAAGCCTCCATCAATTGGGCATCGAGACCATATCCCTCGGCATAGTTTTTCCACGAAGACGAACCGTCTGCCCAAGCTTTTGTCACCGGATAAAACAACACGAGCGAACAAAGTGAAGAGCACATCGTTCCACTGTCCATGCGGCAAAAGTGAGAATCCTTTGCAAGAATTAGGTTAAAAGCCGTAGCAAGAGCAAGATTCCCGCCCGAACTATCTCCGCCAATAGATATCCGATCGGGAAGAAAGCCATACTCCCCGGCACGCTCGAAAGCGAATGCGACGGCCTCGGTACAAGCATTGAGGGCGGCAGGATAAGCATGTTCGGGTGCTAAGGGATATTCCACGGCCAACACAGCAATCTTTGCCCTATACGATAACTCCGCACAAAAATGAGCGCAACTATTGACACTCCCGAAACACCAGCCACCCCCATGTAAGTAAATCAACACAGGCAACGGAATAGTATCGAATCCGGCAGGACGATACAAACGATAACACCCTCCGATATCCTTTGTCACTACCCCACTTTTCGATTCAGGTTTCGTATTACGCGAATTACGCACAGATATCAAAGCGGTACAATCCCCGTTTATGGCGCGACGCACGGCATCGGCCTGTGTCTTTTGTAAACCCGCAGGCAAAGATTGAAGAAACGCACAAGTCTCCTTCTCCATCATCACACTGCTCTGCGCTCTGCCACTCAATGAAATTACGACAAGTACGGCACACATGACCATTTTAGACACATAAAAAGCCGTACGACAAATACCCAACGGTTTCATACATTCATTATCCCTTTGATTGAGCTATCAAAGATACGCTTTTCCACACAAAACACATCTACCGACTCTATAATTCAATAGTATTTATCCGGGGTATTCTCAACACATAAGAAATTAACAGTTTAAAATCCAACTAAATTAATTATGATTTAATTTCAAATCCGTACCTTTGACATATTAAATACAGCGATCGGCCGCCAATCCCGTGGGCAGAAAAAGTTGTGATTCGCTTTCAAATTTGCAGCTCTGGCATATTAAATACGGCTGACGGACTTATCGATTATGAAATTCTTTCCAAGCAGAAAGCCATTGTCTACATCCAAAACAAGCAATTCATATTCATTTAGTAATTCTTAAACAGCATTTACAGCTATTGTACCGCTCCGTGATTTTCCTTATCTTCGCAAACCAAATCAATAAATGCAATATGAAATTCAAGATATTAGTTCCGTTGCTATGCCTATGTTTCCTGAGTAGTTGCTATACGTCCCAATTAGTAAGTAAATTCTCAGACACACAAGTCGAATTAGGTATGAGCCAAAATGAGTTTATCCAAAAGTTTGGTAAACCGTTTAACAAAGAAATGGCTTATACTTACGATAAGCACAAAAGGGAAACATTGTTTTATAAAGAAGATTTATATCGGGGAAGTTGGTTCATCGTCACGACGGCTTTTACTTTTGTCGATTCCAAATTGGTCAGCCAAGAGATTGTCAGAGAAGAAAGGCAATTCAATCACGAAGAACATCCTCGTCGGGAAAAACATTAATCTTCCACAACTTGCTCGCATCAAAATTTCCTCCTATCTTGTACCAATGTTTAATCCGTCATTCTTGATTTTCAATATTCCCAGCATTTTACACGGATATTCAAGAAAGCGATAGGTGTGACACCGAATGAATATCAGATATAGGCATGGAAACTGCATATTAACATTCCCTATTGTATCAATTTGGGAACAAAGCAGTTAGCATTAATTTAACCCCATTCGATACACAAACATTTGCCTTGACGACGTAGTATTTAGCCAAAGTTTGCACCTCATCGTTGTGATTCACTTTCAAATTTGTACCTTTGACATATTAAATACAGCGTCCAAAAAATTTTTTGTTTCCATAAATAAGTTGTGATTCGCTTTCAAATTTGTATCTTTGACATATTAAATACAGCAGGCTGACTTCCAGCTTGTGCTTCTGCTTGTTGTGATTCGCTTTCAAATTTGTATCTTTGACATATTAAATACAGCTCCTTCATTTACCAAAACCTTTAACTTTCTGTTGTGATTCGCTTTCAAATTTGTATCTTTGACATATTAAATACAGCCATCGTAATAATATCCGTCGGGGCTGGCTGGTTGTGATTCGCTTTCAAATTTGTATCTTTGACATATTAAATACAGCGGTCGCCCGGGAAGCGCCCGACCTTTATGCGTTGTGATTCGCTTTCAAATTTGTATCTTTGACATATTAAATACAGCCAATGGACGCAGTGAACCAAGCTAACTTAGGTTGTGATTCGCTTTCAAATTTGTATCTTTGACATATTAAATACAGCCAACAATATGCAAAAGATTATTGGGATTATGTTGTGATTCGCTTTCAAATTTGTATCTTTGACATATTAAATACAGCTTACATCTATCGGCTTTCTCATGTGCGACTGTTGTGATTCGCTTTCAAATTTGTATCTTTGACATATTAAATACAGCGAAAACTTGTTACATTTGTTACATTTGTTAGTTGTGATTCGCTTTCAAATTTGTATCTTTGACATATTAAATACAGCTGTTACATTTGACACCGTGGAAGAAGCTGAGTTGTGATTCGCTTTCAAATTTGTATCTTTGACATATTAAATACAGCTGGATTCAAACTGTATATACTAGCGGAGGTGTTGTGATTCGCTTTCAAATTTGTATCTTTGACATATTAAATACAGCCAGTGAGGGACGAGAACAATGCGCTCCTCGGTTGTGATTCGCTTTCAAATTTGTATCTTTGACATATTAAATACAGCAATAATTGAATCCGTTGTATTCGCATTGTCGTTGTGATTCGCTTTCAAATTTGTATCTTTGACATATTAAATACAGCACAATTTGTATAGTCATTTAATAGTCAAACAATTACACAACCAATTAGAATTAAAAATTAAAGTTGTATTTCATCAAAAAGCCGGTTAAAAAACCGGCTTTTTGTTTTTCAAAAGAGTTCGAGCTGTTGAGGTAGAACCTGTGGCTTTACCTCTTTCTTCCCATAGAAAATTTCCATCATACCGAATTGTTTATCAGTAACACAGAGAATACCTACTTTTCCAAACGGCGGTAAAGAAAGCTTCACCCGGCGGATATGTACATCGGCATTCTCCCGACTAGGACAATGCCGTACATAAATGGAAAATTGAAACATAGTAAATCCATCTTGCAACAGTTTCTTACGGAAGTCGGCATATAATTTACGTTCCCGTTTCGACTCTGTTGGCAAATCGAAAAATACCAATACCCACATAATACGATATTCGCTGAATCTATCCATATTAATTATAATTCTGGATAGATGATTTTACGTAACTCCCCGTTAAAACATTTGTATAAAGAGGCGGTAGTTTGGGCGACTGCGACCATCAAAGGACTACGCCGCCCTTGAATACCTACCTCTACCACCGGTAAAGACAATAACTTTGCTTTCAATTCGGTCGTTAACATCGAATAGTCTTTTCCACTTTCCATGATTTCACAGACCAAGCCATCGACATAGGGGCGATAAGGCTCCATCACATCATCGGCCAAACAATATGCATTATAACGGTTATGATGATGTATGCCCAAAGTAGGTAACAATCCGCTAATAACGAGCGACCGGGCGACAACAGCCCGAAGAATAGCATAGCCATAATTGAGTAGATTGTTGGGGGGATCGCCGTCTCTGTCTCTGCGAAAACTATCGAGGTGAGGGAATATACTCGACCAATAATAGGCGGCAGCCCGTGCTTCCATATTATCGATGTCTCCGCTACGGACTTCGCCCACCCATGCCCGCATATTTTTGGCTACAATTCCCCGGCTCTCCAAAATTGCAGCTTGATTGGCAATCTTTTGCTGCACTGTCTGTTGCCAAAGTTGCTTTTTCAAAGGTAACGAAGCATTAAGTTGGTCTCGGAACCGTTCGTTTTGTGTCGTGTTCCCACAAAGGGGGTAGTACGAGTCCCACAGGCAAACGACTTTTATCGCAAGTGATAATAGCGCAATTATTTTCGAGAAGGGCTTCGAGCAATCCTTGCGTGATCGTTATCTGCGAATGATCGAGTACGACCACTCCTATATCTTCGACAGGAATCGTCCGCTCTGCCTCTTTTTTGAAAGTATCGGGTAATGTGTCGTTATTCGACACTTCTGGCAGACGCAATACCAGCTGTGCATTGCGCAAACTCAGATACGAAGGATTCCCAAAATATAATGTGCGTTTGATCATACCGCTTTCCCATTTATGGATATTAGCATTCCCAATCTATCAACCTTTATGGGGATACAACTCTCTTTTATCATTTCATCGGTTCTGGCTCGTTCTGACTTATTGTTACTACCGAGCTCTATTTTTTGAAGAACAGGTGCGGCAACAAAAGCAGGCACAAAAAAGACTTGATACCCCGTGCAGCTTACCATCTTATATATTCTATTTCTATCTAACGGTTGACTTATTGAATCAGTTTCTGACTCCTCTTTGGTTGGCAAATAGACCAAATCATTCGGAGACAATATAAATGCCGGAGGATTTCCATTTTCATCATTAGGAGCAATACTTAATCCTTGTTTCAAATTACGAATAACATCATTCAACGGAATAGTCTTAAAAGTTCGCTCTTTATGGCACTCTCCACGATCGTTCTCCACTTCTTTCTCATAAACAGCAAAATACAAATTGGTGCCTTTTGCTGCCTCAACAAATTTCTTGGACTTATTTCCTACTGAGCCTAACGGGAATTTCATCGTACTACACTCATATATACGCACCTTATATATAGGCTTATGATCTTTCCCATTATTCAATGTCTTTATTGTTCTGTTCATTTCATCTATACCTTCTGGGGAGAATGCAAGTACCGGATCATTACCTTTATTTTCAAGATGCCTAAACAGAATCTTTTGAATACCTGTATCGGTTATGCTTTCTATTATTTTTTTAGCTTTCTCAAAATTGGAAACCCCACTAAACAAACTAATAAGATCGTTTCCAAAACGAGTTGCAAAATAACGATTTTTAGGTAATTCTGTTTGAGGATCTACTATCTCACGAGAATAATAACGCACCTCTATTTTCGACAGATTCACATCTTGCCAAACATCTTTATTATCCTCGAAATATTTTTTTATTCGCTTAGTATCATAGCCTTTACTCTGCAACTCTAATATTTTTGACCTTAAATCTTTTTCTACAATTCTCTTTGGATTTGTCAATGCTTCCCTCAACGAAACAAATCTAGTTCTCCATAAAAACACCTCTCCCGAAACGGTCTCTTTATGTAAAGGCTTCCTTATCGACCAATGATCGGCAGACTTTTGTTCTTTCCATTCTTTTTCGGAGGAATTATCTTTCCAATGTTGGAAATAATTGACTGTTTTGTTCAACACTCTCAGATTCTGGCGAAAGCTCACTATCACATTTTTTAAAGCGAACTCAACATCTCTTGTAAATTCTTCCCACGGTTTTAGAAATTCTTTCGGTACTTCCCGTTCTTTTAGTTTCCCATCTTGTTTGTACGACACATTCTCATATCTACGTAATTTTCTTGACAATTGATGCTTATTAGCATTATTTTGAGTATTTGAGCATTCGTTATTCAATAAATTCACATGATCACGAGTGGTACAAGCTATGACAATAGCATCCATAGCATGATGTCTATGGTCTATGCGTTTTTTATTGAAACCTTTTTGATACATCAATGGCATACTCGGAATCAAATGTCCTTCCTGATTAAAGGCTGTAAATTTTTCACCATTATCTGCTCTTATTTCCTCTAACCGCACAAAGCGAGGCAAAATAATATGATTCCATACATCATTCACACCCCAATCTTTTTTCAATCTATCGGTAATCGCACCGTTGCAAGAGATTACATTCTTAGAAACAGATTCTTGTTCATCATCTTCACGCACAATATTGGATAACAGATTCCGAATATATTTGCTTATATACCGGTTGTCATTCAACTGTCGATGACTAAATTCAGTAGGAATATCCTCGGCCAAAAGACGTTGCATTTTCTGCTTATTACTTTTATAATGCTCTTTTACGAAATCTTCATATTCTTCTACCGAAAAGATTCTCACGTTCCGTCCTCCGCTTAATTCTACAATTTCGCCACCTTTTTCTTTAACAAACTCATATCCCAACAAATCGCCTTTCTTGGCATTGACTTCGGCCTCACATATAACCTTGTTGGTAAATGAATCATCAAAGAAACGAGCTTGTGGAATTATATGTTCTATCTGATAGGCTGGTGTGAACAATTTTCCTAATGGTATTATTTCGCCTGTATAGGGAGAACGATACTTTTGCTCTAACCAACATTTATAACGAATTATTTCGTTCTTGGTCGGACGCTTTCCCTCTTCACTTTCATTGAATTTTTTCAGTATATTCTTTATTTCATCTTCTATTTCAGAAACACTGCTCAACACTCCATCTTCATAGATACGCAAAATTTCTTGTTGTGCAGGAGAATATGGACGAACATTTTCAATTCCAAGTTCCGGGTTCATAAATTCATGGAGTAACGCTTTGATGCGTAAATTGTCATTTTCATTCCTACTGATAATAGCACTGCGTCTTGCCCGTTCTTGGGCTGTTTGTTTCATATCCCTCCCCATTTCGATATGAATTTCGTCTATGGAACCTACTCGTCTCCAAATGTCCCGAACTACATGAAGTGTTTCCATAATCACTTGTTCAACTATAGGATTACGTAACGTGTGTTGTTTAAACTCTTTCAAGAATTTATCAATATCTTCAGGGCCATTCCACTTTTTAATTGTTTTAAGTTCCGAATGGCGATCATAAACAATATAACAAGCGAGCCACAGTGGTAACCCTTTGAATTGAGAAATATCGGTAAGAGAAATTGATTTTTCTCTTGTTCTTGCTCTGATAGTCTCGTCACACTCTCCATTAAGAATCTTTTCGATACGCTCCTTTGTATGATTATCAATAGATTCTAAATTCCAATATTTTCCTCTTCGCATCAAAGGCAGCAACTTGCCAATAGCCTTTGCCGAATACGAGCCATACCCACTTTCCAGTTTCACATTTTTTATTTTCTGTATCGTCTCATCGGAAAAATATACACTCAATCCAGAATAAATCCCTTTTGTTGACACATTTTTCGAACTAAGAGCTTTATCTATCTCAGACTGTGCTGAAACGGAATAAAGCAAGTGCCATATTTTTAATTCTATATCTTCCGAAAGAGCTTCTTTTTCATCGTTCAATAACTTTTTCAAAATAGAACTACGAGTTTTATTACCGGGATATTTTTTATCCTCTACATAATTCCATCGATATAAAGACACCGTATCTTCCGTCTTCGTCTTTTTAAGGCCTAAATGCTTCAACAAATCTTCTTGCGAAACCTCTGCCCGTTCATTAAGCCATTTGAACAATTCCACATAAGCGCTTTCATCTCTCAAAAAATCACTTGTTACATCAACGTTAAACTGCAATTTGCCGTCCACCTCTTTCACTTTTTGATAAATCCTTAAATTGGAAATAAACTGCCATATCCGAAATTCTTGGAACAGAGGATGGGATTTTGCAATACATTTCCTTGGTTTACTTTTTTTCTCCCCATTTTCTATATAAAAGGATTCTTCATACGGGCAATTATCAATCAAAGCCTTTTTGCTTTTCAATGGTCGTTGATAAAACAATATGTCTTTTATGAATAACGAAGTAAAATCCCAAGTTCCAATAACTCTTTTATGTGCCTCATTTTTATAATAAAGCAATTCTATACATTGATGATATAATTCCCTATCTTGTAATTCAAGATGGAATTTTTTTTGATTTTCCAAAATTAGAGATAACTCGTTTGTATAGTTTTCTCGTTCTATGGTTCGAATTAATTTTCCTTTAATTTTTTGATCTGGCTTTTGTAATAACGTATCATAAATATAAGTCCCCACTGTTTTACCAGATGATTTAATATCTACTTCTGTCTTCTTTTTGACTAACATCCAATCTTCTGGTTTCGGGATACTAAAAGAACGCTTCACCTTTCCTTCTTTATCAATCTGAGGACTCCCGTTATTATCGAGAGTTGTCGTTACGATAAACTCTTTAACTTGCCCTTCCCACTCATCAATGGGAACACTGCTAGCCCTACGATATACCCAATAATCATCCGTATCTCCCAAACCACTCTCTAAATACACATTATACCATGTGTCCTTTCCCTTTTTCTCTCCTGTGTCTTCCACTCGAACAACTTTCAAGGCATAAAATTCTATTTTTTTACCCTGAACTTCTTCATCTTCTCCACGAAGTTGAAAATAGCCTCGCTTTTGATTAAAATTTAAGAGTATCCATGCCAGCTCTTCTTTGGAGATCTTCTCAGTCAAAGCTTTTTTACGGAGATAGTAAATTGTCCAATCATAAGGCACTTTACGTCCATCTAACAATAATTGCGGTTGTGAGTGTCTAAAATCTTCCAACATTTCATTAAACGAATCTAAAAAAATAAATTCGTTCTTTCCCATCTTATCTTTTTTCCATGAAAGTTTTACCTCATTATCAAGAAAGAATTTACCATATTTATCAATATTTTGAGAATAATGTTCTGGCAAAAATCCCATACAATTCAGCACTCTTAACAACCTTTCTCTTCTCAATAAATACCTTTCCCTCAATCTTCTAGCACTTCGGTAACCTGTTCTTTCTCTTGTTTGAGACACAGAATTTCCGTTTTCAAAATTGCCCAAAGTTGCTTGATCCATAGGAATAATCCTACTTCCTGCAAGATCTATGCTTTGTAAGATTTCCTTTCCATCTTCATTTTTCAATGCTTTTACAATAGCCCAACCTATACTATTCGAGCCTAAATCTAATCCTAAGATGTTTTTCATGCCTACTATATATTTTATGGTATTATTATATTTAATATGTAAACATAAAAAAATTTATCGAAAAATACAATAGTATAAAAAAATTATATGTATATTTGTCAACACAAATTTGAAAGCAAATCACAATAAGGATTATTCCGTTGTGAAAACATTTGGAAGGGGGAGTATTCATACTCCTCGTTCTTTTTTATATATCTCTATTTTATCAAAAACTTTTTAAGAATATCTCCGTCCCCAACCCAAAATCCCATTCGCAAAATTATAATCACTGCTGTCATACCCTTCTCCAAACGATTTCCTTTAATAGTGTAAAAAGGATATTAATCTATATATTGGATATTATCAAAGGGTTATGAGCCGAAAATCAGGGGTATGGAGCGGCGTCGGGGACGACAGAAAAGACCGAAGAAACCACCGTTTCTTCGGGGTGGTAGAGGTGAAAAGATAGGAAAGGATTTTTGTTTGTATATTTAACCCCTCCGTC
>ENA-OURZ01003109-OURZ01003109.1-human-gut-metagenome-genome-assembly--contig:-NODE-3109-length-14480-cov-4.547175_pt1 | contig 14480 bp, 9 predicted proteins | sample MGYA00242073_ERZ509195 | MGnify/ENA primary metagenome ERZ509195 (study PRJEB26280, sample SAMEA2338837) | human gut metagenome | biome: human gut; feature: human-associated habitat; material: faeces...
TGAACGGCTGAGGTAAGCTATGGGGGTATACAAAAGGCATTTGGCGGCAATACTCGAGCCGCCCTAAATAAGGCAGCGCGATTTATATGGACACTCAGAAAACACCCACACCCGCGGCAAAGAAACGCAGCGCTGCGGCGCAGGAACGCCTTGACCAGATTGTTTCGGCGGCCGTGCGGCTTATCAACGCGCGCGGCTTTAACGGCATGTCGCTCCAGGCGGTAGCCGACGAGGTGGGCATCACCCAGGCGGGCAGCAAGCACGGGCTTTTGGTCGAGGTGATCCGTCGCTATTACGATCGCAGCTCAGCCTTAGACGACTATCTCTCCCTCTTTCATCCTGGCGGGGCATTTGAGGGCCAGAGCCCCAAGATTCCCGAATACTGCCGTCTGCTCGTGGCGGAGAACAACAGTCAGCCCGAGCTCGTCATGCTCTTCCAGATGCTCAATACCGAGGCCATGAGCACGGAGAGCCCCCTGCACGAGTATTTCAACGACCGCTCGCGCGGAGTTATCGAGCCCGAGCCCGATGTTAACTGGAGCGTTCCCGAGGGAATCGACGCCACCGAAGCCATCTCGTGCGCGCTGGCGGCGATGTACGGATTGGAAGGCCGTTGGGTGGCGCGACCCGACGAGATCGACTATCCCGCCGAGTGGTCTAAGTTCGAGGACATCCTCTTTCCCCTTCCCCTCTGGGAGGGCTACCGTTAAGAGCGGCGGTATGCAATCGCCATTACCAACCGCAACGGCTGTGTCGATACAAAAAGGCCCGGGCTACCACCCGGGCCTTTTCTCTTGCGTTATTCCGTTTTCCTTAACGCGCCGGCGAGACCACGAGCAGGGCGTCGTGCTCAAAGGGATGCTGAGCCACGCGCACGGTGCCGTCACCGTTGTCGCGAACGGGCAGCTTGGCGATGCGCTTGTCCTCCATGTCGAGGACCGTCGCCGTCCAGCCGCGCGCGCCGTCGAGCTTAAACTTGAGCGCCGTGGTGCGCGGCAGGTACGTGACGACACGATCGCCAACGCGCGCCACGCGAATGGCCTCGCGTGCATCATCGAGAAGCTCCTGCGCGGGGACCACGGCAAGTGCGTCGTCGCCAGCCGTAGCACCCAGACCGGCAAGCACGTGCTCGATCGCGCCAAAGTCCCAAACGCCCGCAAATTGCAGACACTCCTGCCAGCGGAACGGCATGTCGAAGCCCTCGCCCAGCACCGAGCCCTGACTCTTGCTGGTCTGCCAGTTCCAAACACCGTGCGCGCCATAGGTCACACCCGCGCTGGCGCCGGCAAGGATCGACGACCACACGCTCGCGCGGCAGTCCTGCGCGGTAAAACGCCAGTACACGTTGCGCGACGCACCCATCTGCTCGTAACAGGGCTCGGAGTTGACCATCGGCTTTTTGGGGTAGTTGGCGATAAAGTCCTGCGGCAGGCGCCATGCCTCGGGCTGGCCCTCGTAGTTATGACCGGGCTGGAACATGTAAAAGTCCAAGCGGTCCAGGTACTGTGCCGGGATGGTACGGTTGCCGCGGTTGATATGCATGGTGCGCAACGCCTCGGGCGCGCGTTTGATGACCTCGTCTAGGGCGTCCTCGTAATAGGCGATCGCCTCGTCGCTGGTAAAGTCGGTATCGCCCGTCACCACGTAGACGGGGTCGAACTCGCCCAGGTTCTCGACGACGCGGGCAACGTGGGCACGGACCTCCTCGCGCGGCATAACCTCGGCACCGCAATGCTCGGCAATCTTGGCGCCCCAGGTACCGGGCACGTAGTTGCACCACATAAGTACGAGCGCCGGACGAATGCCATGCTCGACGGCAGCGCGACACATGGCAGCAGCGCGGTCCCAGTACGCCTGGTTGGGACGGGACCAATCAAAGTGCACGCCGTCCTCGCTGGCATAGGGCCAAATGCCCAAATCGGGGCAGCAGCGATCCCACTGCGGCAGCGTGTTAATCTGCAGCACGTTCATGCCCTGCTCGGCGCGACGGGTCAGATAGTAGTCCCAATCGGCCTCGGTAATGCTCGTAAACGCGCTCCAGCACGTATCGGCAAACCAAAAGAACGGTTTGCCCTCGCACAAAAAGCCGTCCTGACGACCGTTAACGGTCAGCTTTCCCAAACTCATCTGCATGTCCTTTCGTTTGATAAAGGAGTTGCGAACCGGCAGATTCTTTCGCGGTAACCCCGCGCGAAAGCCTCCGTCGTTTAGCAAGCCCTTGTGGGCGGGCACCTCCCATCCCAATCAGTCTACCTTGTAAGAAAGCCCCGCCGGGCTTGCGCCTGACGGGGCCCTGTCGTGTAGGTAAGGTCGTATGTGACCGAATGGCTTGGCCTTAGGCCTCCATCTCGGCGAGCTCCTCCTTGGAGAAGCCAGTGGCAAAGACGACGGCAGCGGCGATGACAAAGGAGATGGCCATACCGACGATAGCCCAGACGGTGTTCATCTGGCCACCCTGCAGGTAGTTGGTGAAGACCAGGAAGTTGGAGGCACCGCCGGCCAGGTAGTAGGTAACACCCATGAGGCCGGAGAACACAGCGCCGATGGCACCGCCGATGAACATACCGAGCATGGTGCGACGGAAGCGCATGAGGATACCGAAGAGCGCGGGCTCGGTGACGCCGCCGGCGATGGCGGAGATGACGTAGCCCAGGGCAAGACCCTTCTCGTCGGGGTTCTTCATCTTGAGGAAGGCACCGAAGGCGCAGCCCCAGACAGCGGCCATAGCGCAGTTGGTGGAAACGAAGACGAAGGGATCGTAGCCGGCGGCGATGATCTGAACCTGAGCGAGCAGGATGACGGGCATGTGCATGCCGCAGACCACGAAGAGCTGCCAGAAGGCGCCGAGGATGGCCATGACGATCAGGATACCGATACCGCCAAGGTCAGCAAGACCAAAGAGGGCGTTGGCGATAACGTTGCCGAGCTCGTTGCCGATCGGGGCAAGAACGATGAAGGCGATGGGGATCGTGACAATCATGGTGCAGAACGGCGTGAAGACCGTGGACAGCACGTCGGGCATGACCTTCTTAAAGAACTTCTCAACAAAGTACAGGACGGGCACCGAGAGGATGATCGGCAGGACGGACTGCTGGTAGTTGGCGGCGGCAATCTGAATGCCGTAGACGGAGATGATTCCGCCACCCTCCTGAGTCGCGACACTCACAACGGACGGGGCCATGAGAGCGCCGCCGAGGAGCATGCCCAGAACCGGAGAGGCGCCGAGCTTCTTAGCAGCGGCATAGCCCAGGTAGATGGGGATAAAGGTAAACGTGGCCTCGTACAGGGTGGTGTAGAGGAACGTATAGGTCGGATCGGTATCGGAGATAACGCCGAGCATGGTGGGACCGAGGACCGCGGCAATGGTGCGGAACAGACCGCCGGCCATGAGCAGCGGAATCAGCTGGGTCATGGAGCCCGACAGATAGTCGAGGATGATGTTGGGCAGGTTCTTGAGCTCGAACTTCTCCTTAGGAGCGTCGAGGTTCTCGTCGACCGCGGCACCCTGCTTGACGCCGGACATGGCGACGAACTCGGCGAGCACCTTGGGCACGTTCTGGCCGATGATAACCTGGAGCTGGCTGCCGGCGAACTGGCAGCCCAGAACACCCTTGACCTTCTTGATCTTCTCCACGTCGGCCTTGTTGTTGTCCTTGAGCGTCAGACGCAAGCGCGTCATGCAGTTGGTAGCGACGGTAACATTCTCCGCACCGCCCACGAGCTCGAGGACATCGGTGGCAATCTGCTTGTTATCTACTGCCATGGGACCCCTCCCCATATCATCGTGTGCCTACCCGTTTGGACGTAGACACGCCTTTGGCCCGGCGGCTATAACCCCTTACGGCTGCCGAGCCCTTGGATACGCTGTCGTAAACATTATGTTTACTGAACGTTTACGAGCTTTAGTTTACACGCAGCGTTGAATTTGTGGCAGTTTTGCCGTTTGCAGTCCGGTGAACGGTAGGAAATCGGGGGTGAACGTAATTGAATGCCAAGGCATTACATATAGTGCCGTTTATTTATAAATGGCCGTCTACGTGGGATTTTATATAATCTGTCACCCAAATTCCTTGTTGACTCATCAACAAAAGCCCTGCTAGATAGTAGTAAACGAGTGTTTAGTAGTTCATTGAGTGTTTGATTTGACCGTTTACCGAGTTCATCTGCTTATTCTCTAATTCTGCTTTACACTAAACATGTTTAGATTGTATTGCCGCGATTGTTTAGTATTTGCGGCACAAAGGAGGCAGCTCATGGAACTCAAATCGTGTACCTACGCAACCGTCACCACCTTGGGCGACTTTGGCCCCTGGATCAGCAAGGTCGTTCTCGACCTGCCCTGCACCGTGCGCGCCAACGATATCGATGCGAACACTTTCCATATATATGCAGAGCGTCACGAGCGCACGGGCGAGGTCCTGATGCGCAAGGAGCACGGCGCCGACCATGCCGCGCCCTCCGTGGGTTACATCGACGTTCTCGCCGCGTATCCGTGTGACGAGAACGGCCGCAAGCTCGCCGTGGGCACCCATGTGGCACTCGAGGTCGCAGAGCAGCGCCTGACCAAAAAGATCGAAGGCAGCGTCCTGGGCTCGCGCATGCTCGATGACCAGCTGCGCATCACGCAGCTCGCGGCTCTTCCCGGCAACGACGGCGACGACCCCACCTGCGGCCTGGTCTTCGATACCTGTCGCGGCGACATCTGCCCCGCGCTCAAGGGCTGGAGCAATGCCGTACAAAAGACCGCCGTCAATGGCATCGCGCTCGAGTACGGCTTCTTTGAGCCCAGCTTTAAGGCAGAGGACTCGGCCTGCTTCAATCCCTTTGCGCCTGAGGACACGGTCGTGCCCCAAAAGGCCCCGCTCGTGGTGTACCTGCACGGCGCCGGCGAAGGCAAGGGTTCCACGCAGGGCGAAGACGCCACACGCGCCTATATCGGCAACCGTGTGACAGCCCTCTCGCAGCGCCAGATCCAGCGCTACTTTGGCGGCTTTGCCTGGGTGCTCGTGCCGCAGTCTCCCACGTTTTGGATGGACAACGGCGTCGAACAGCTCGGTCGCTCCAACCAGAGTATCTACTCCCCCGTGCTCAAGGCGCTCATCGACGAGTTCGTCGCCGAGCACGCCGACCGCATCGACACCGACCGCATCGTGGTCGCCGGTCTTTCCAACGGCGGCTTTATGACCTTGCGTCTGTGCGCCGACTACCCCGATTTCTTCGCCGCCGGCCTTCCCTGCTGTGCCCCGTGGTACAACGCCACGGACGAGGATGTAACCGCGCTCGCCAAGACGCCGCTGTGGTTTACGCACTCTAAGGGCGATGAGCTCGTGTCGCCGCAGCAGACCGTGCTGCCGCTCACGGCGAGTCTGCGTGACGCCGGAGCCGATGTGCACCTCACCTACTTTAGCCATGTCGAGGACCTGACCGGTGTGTATCGCGAGGCCGATGGCTCGCCTAAGAAGACGTTCAACCACGGCGTGTGGATCCACCAATTCAACGACCTGTGTTATCAAGACTTCGACGGGGGCAACGTACTCATCGACGGCGAGCCGGTGGGCTGCTGGGAGTGGTCGGCCAGAGTTTCGAGGTAGCCATCCCATCGGGGGCCCTGACCTTTAGTTTTGTAAACGTCCTCGCGCATGGGTCCCGCTTATCCTGCTCCTTCGGAGCATCGGATAAGTGGGACCCGCGCTGCGGAATGTTTACAAAACTAAAGGTCAGGGCCCCTAAGTTAACGTTGTTCGAAACGCTGGACGAGCGCTTCCGGCAGCACGCCGGGTCGGCGGCGATGGGGGCGTGGGTCCCGTCTTGCCTTGCGCGTAACTGGCTGAATTGATTTTGATTGGAGCTGTTCCTATGTCCCAAGAGTTAACTCGGGTGATTGTTACTACTGATATGGAAGTCGACGATATGAACTCGCTCGTTCATTTGGCTCTGTATCTTAATGTGCTTGATGTTCAGGCTGTGGTGTATACGGCTTCGCAGTATCACTTTCTTGGGGATGGGGTTCATACGCTGGGCGAGGTGAATTCGCATTGGCGGACTAAAGGACGTCGCTCTTATGAGTGGGCCGTTGTGCCGCATGAGCCCGATCCGCTGGCCGAGGGGCTTCGTGAGTATCGTCCGTTTCCCGAGCATTGGATTGAGAGTCTCTGGAGTAATGAATATGCCCAGGCTTGGCCGCAGTTGCAGGCGAATGCGGGCGCTGCCGGTGAGCCGCCGTTTCCCACGCCTGCCCAGATGATCGAGCGCACCTTTGTGGGAAATGTTGCCTTTGAGGGCGATGTCCGCGAGGAAACTGAGGGGTCTCGCGTAATTGCTCGGGCGATTTTGGATGATGATCCGCGTACGTTATGGCTGCTCAGCTGGGGTGGCATGAACACCATTGTTCGCGCCCTTATGAGCATTGCCGAGCGTTATCGCGCCACGCCCGAATGGCCCGCCGTGCAGCAGCGGGTCTATCAGAAGGTGCGCGTGATGGGCGTTGCCGATGGCATAGGGCAGGACAACTCATGGCTCGACCATGGGCGCGAGCTCTTTCCCGAGCTCATCTTTTGGCGCGTGCCCTATATGTATGGCGGCTATGTCGACGCCAAGATGGCGCAGCCCGATTCGCTGCCACTGTTTAAGGCTCCTTGGCCCGAGCAGAATCTCACGCAGGGCAACGGCCCCCTCATGGCGCGCTATATGCTCTATGGCGACGGCAAGATCTACGAAAACGAGCCCGAGCGCTTCCAATTTGGCAAGCATGCCCGCCTGGATTGGGGCTTAGAAGGCATGCCCGCGATACAGTTTGAGCGCTGCGACTTTATGGGCGAAGGCGACAGCATGACCTATATTCCGCTGCTACCGTTTGGCCTGCGCGGTATCGATGACCGCGGCTTCGACACGCTGCTCGGCCGCATGTTCCTCGACGGTCACCCCGACTCGGACGCACCCACTGGTTTTGCCGCCTTGGGTACACCCGCGAGCAGCAACCTCAATCCTTACCTGCGCGCCTATCAGGAAGACTTTGCCGCCCGTGCGCAATGGTGCGCCCATGATCCGGCGTCTTGCTCGCATCCGGCACATGTTGTCGAGGTCACGGCCGACCGCAGCGCGACAGCCGGCGAGCGCGTTGCCCTTGCGGCGACCATCATCGACCCCGACGGCAAGGGCTTTGATGCACATTGGGATGTCGCCGAGGACCCGTCGAGCTATGCAGGCACGCAGGATCTTTCGCTATGGCAAGAATGCACGGTGAGCACCGCTTTTATCGTGCCCGCCGACGCGCAGCCCGGCGACCGCTTTGTGCTCACCCTTACCGTGCAGACACGCGCCGAGCGCCCCTGCAGCCGCTACGCCCAGGTTGCCGTGACCGTAGCGTAGCGAGCGGCAGCCGCCACATTCGGCATGGAGTGTCCCCAACTGCCACTCATGTAAGTGCGTCCCCAATGAGTGGCCGAAGAGTGGCCCCAGTGACTAGTCGTTTAAGAACGTCCCCAATGACTAGTCAAAAATGGGCCATGTGTCCCAGTTGTGGAGACTCGTTGAGCCGTCTGGGTATCGTGAAAGATCGCGCGCTCGCCCATCATCAAAAGTGACACACGCTACCTGTTGATGGGAGGCAGCCATGGGCTTCTTTGACAAGATGTTCGAGAAGAAAGAGTGCGCGATTTGCGGTACCGAGCTGGGACTTTTGGGGAAGACCAAGATCAACGAAGGCTACCTGTGCAAAGAGTGCGTCGGCAAGCTCTCCCCCTTCTTTCACGGCTATCGTTCCAGCACCGCGGACGATATCCGCGAGCAACTCGCCTACCGCGAGGCCAACGCCGAGCGCCTGGCCTCTTTCAACCCCACGCGCACGCTCTCTGCCGGGCGCACCAACATCATGCTCGATGAGGACGCGGGCCTGCTGATCATCACTTCACAGAGCCGCTGGCGCGACGCCAATCCCGACATCATCGAGTTCTCACAGGTACTCGGCTGCGATATGGATATTGACGAGCATCGCACCGAGATCTATCGCGAGACCAAGGACGGCGAGCGCGAGAGCTACAACCCGCCGCGCTACGACCTGGATTACGACTTTAACCTGACCATCCACGTCAACACGCCGTACTTTACCGAAATCAACCTGCGCGTAAACGACTCCACCATCGATCAGCGCGGCTCCATCGAATACCGCGAGGCCAAGCGCCAGGCAACCGAGGTCCGCGACGCGCTGGTGCAGCTGCGTCAGGAAACGCGCGACAGCGTCGTGGCCGCTAAGGCCCCCAAGACCGCGGTCACCTGCCCCTTCTGCGGAGCCACCACCATTCCCGATGCCAGCGGGCGCTGCGAATACTGCGGCGGCGCCATCGGCGCATAGTCTCCGGCACGGAAAGGACCGATCATGGCCTTCGAGAGTGTCAACTATCAGTGCCCCGCGTGTGGCGGCCCCCTTCACTTTGCCAGTGCCGAGCAAAAGCTCGTCTGCGACTACTGCGATTCGCGTTTTGAAGTCGAAGAAGTCGAGGCCCTCTATCGCGAGCGCCAGGACAAGGCAGATGCCAAAGCCGATGCCGCAGCCGCGGCCCCCAAGTCTGCTGTCGACGATGCCGTGCAGGAGCTGGCTCAAAACGCCGGCTACATCTGCTCGTCGTGCGGTGCCGAGCTGGTCTCGGACGGCACCGTCGCCGTTACCACCTGTCCGTACTGCGGCAACCCCGCCGTGGCACCTGGTCAGCTCTCGGGCGACTTCTCGCCCGACCTGGTGATCCCGTTTAAGCTCGGGCGCAACGATGTCACGGCCGCACTCAAGGAGCACTACAAGGGCAAGATCCTGCTGCCCAAGAGCTTTGTCACCGGCAACCATATCGACGAAGTCCAAGGCGTTTACGTGCCGTTTTGGCTCTACGGCGCCCGCGTTGACGGCGAAGTGTGCTTTGATGCGACCAACGAGACCGTGACCGAGGAATCCGATCGCACCGTCACGACCACCGACCACTACGACGCCTACCGTAAAGGCAATATCTCGTTTGAGCGCGTGCCCGTCGACGGATCGTCCAAGATGCCCGACGGCCATATGGACGCCATCGAGCCGTTTGACTACGACGCGCTGCGCCCGTTCTCGGTCGCGTATATGCCCGGCTACATCGCCAACCGCTACGACGAGGATTGCGAAACCTGCAAGGCGCGCGCCGAGCGTCGTATGGAAGAAAGTACGATCTCGGCCCTGCGCGAGACCGTCGTCGACGAATATGATGACGCCACGGTCGAAAGCAAGCAGCTCGACTACACCTGGGAAGACAGCGACTACGCCCTGTTCCCCGTGTGGATGCTTTCCACCTCGTGGAACGGCAAGAGTTATCTGTTTGCCATGAACGGCCAGACCGGCCGCATGGTCGGCGAGCTCCCCTGCTCCAAGCCCAAGCTCGTCATCGCCTCGGTGCTGTTCTTTGTGATTGGGTTTGTCCTCTCCCAGATTCTCTTTATGGGTGGGAATGCCTTCGATCCGGACTACCTCGCCTTTGATGTCGAGGGCATCCTCATCAACATCGTCGCGCCGTTGATTATCGTGGTCATCGCAGACGTGCTGCTGGTGGGCCAGCTCAAGACAGCCAACGAGGCCACCCACGCCGATTGCTACTGTGGCGAGCTCGACCTGACCGAGAAGCACGACACCTTCAGCCACACCGAGACCACCGTTGTCATGAAGGACAACAAGGACGATTAGCCATTCTGACCAATACCACCCGGCCTTTGACGAGAAAGGAAGATCACCATGGGACTCTTGAAAGCTGGATTGGGAGCTGCCGGCGGCGTCATGGCCGACCAGTGGAAGGAATTTATCTATTGCGAATCGATGCCCGCTGACGTCTTAGCCTGCAAGGGCAGCAAGCGCACCGGCGGCCGCAGCTCCAACACGCGCGGCGAGGACAACGTCATCTCCAACGGCTCCGTCATCGCCGTCAACGACGGCCAGGGCATGCTCGTGGTGCAAAACGGCAAGATCATCGAAGTCGCGCTGGAGCCCGGTGAGTTCGTCTTCGATACCGGCAGCGAGCCGAGCGTCTTTAGCGGCAACCTGGGCGATTCCATCAAGGAGACCTTCGCCAATATCGGCAGCCGCTTTACCTTTGGCGGCGACGCGGGCAAGGACCAGCGTGTCTACTTCATCAACACCAAGGAGATCATCGGCAACAAGTACGGCACCGCCTCGCCCGTGCCCTTCCGCGTGGTCGATAACAACATCGGTCTGGACGTCGACATCTCCGTGCGCTGCAACGGCGAGTATTCGTACCGCATCACCAACCCGCTGCTGTTCTACACCAACGTGTGCGGCAACGTGACCGATAGCTACACGCGCGATAAGATCGACAGCCAGCTTAAGTCCGAGCTGCTCACCGCCCTGCAACCCGCCTTTGCCAAGATCTCGGAGATGGGCATCCGCTACAGCGCCATCCCCGGTCACACCACCGAGCTCGCCCGCGCGCTCAACGAGGTCCTCTCGGCCGACTGGCGCGACCTGCGCGGCGTCGAGATCGTGAGCTTTGGCGTCAACTCCATCGCCGCCTCGCAAGAAGACGAGCAGATGATCAAGGACCTGCAGAAGGCCGCGGTCATGCGCGATCCCACCATGGCAGCAGCCAACATCGCCAGCGCCCAGAGCGACGCGATGCGCGCGGCAGCGGCCAACCCCAACGGCGCGATGGCCGGCTTTATGGGCATGGGCATGGCAGGTGGCATGGGCGGCATGAATGCCAGCCAGCTGTTCGCCGCCGGCCAGGCACAGCAGCAGGCCGCTCCGCAGCCGGCTCCGGCTCCCGCCCCCGCACCGGCTCCTGCCGCTGCCCCCGCGGCCGGCACGTGGACCTGCAGCTGCGGTGCCACCAACACCGGCAAGTTCTGCAGCAACTGCGGAACGCCCAGGCCCTAGCCCCTCTATCCGGTAATTGGCGGGGAGGTCCGCCACCCCCGCATTTGCTTCTATGGGTTTCGTTCGATAAAGGAGGACACCATGAAGACAACGTTCAAAAAGTCCGCACTCGCATTTCTGACATGCGTCCTGGCGCTCGCCTTTGCCCTGACGGGCTGCAGCGGCGGCGGCAAAGACCCCAAGGCCAACTTCGTCGGCAGTTGGGAACTCTCGGGTGGAACCCTAGAGGGCGAAGAGCTGACCGATGAGTACATGAAGATGCTCGAGGATTGGGGTGTCCACTGCGTCCTGATTCTCGATGAGGACGGTACAGGTGCCCTCGACCTGTTCCTTGAAGTCGTCGACCTTAAATGGGAGGCAAAGGACGCCACCACCGTAACCATCACCGCCGAAGACGAGTCGCATGACATGAAGCTCAAGGACGGAAAACTCATCCTCGAAGAAGATGACGGCAATCTTGTCTTTACCAAGTCCGATAAGGACCTGTCCGGTACGGTGAAGAAGGATCGCGAGGCGGCCGAGAAGGAAGAGGAGATCGATGAGGCCGTCGAAGACGAAGATGTCCAGAGCGTCGAAATCTCCCCCGCTGTCACCGTCGCCGATGACGACCTGTGCACCATCACCATCACCGAGAAGTTCAAGGACGACTGGGGCGACATCGGCTTTGTCGTCAACATCACCAACAAGAGCGACAAGGACCTGACCTTCTACGCTCCTTCCGGCAAGACCAACGTCAACGGCACCATGAAGGAACCCTGGTTCTCGGCTCACCTGATGCCCGGCACCAACGCCACCGAGGAATTCACGTTCTCGAACGGCGAGCTTGACAGCCTTGACGACCTGGTCAACACGACCATCGGCATCGACGCCTACCTGACCGATTCCTACGAGGACGTCGCCTCCTACACCGCAACCATCGCGTAGCGGCACGTAACATCAGCCGCGGATTGGCGGACGCATCCGCGCACACCAGACGGGGCCGCAGGAGTTAATCCTGCGGCCCCGCCGTTTTTATGCCGATGCGCGACGAGCTTTAGCGCTCCATATTGGGGACGATGCTGCCCTCGGTCACCGCATGCACGGCAAGACGCATGATGTTGTCGTAGCCGGTCTTGCTCAGGATCTCCGAGATGCGACGCTTGATGGTGCCCTCGCTCATAAACAGCTCGGCCGCGATCTCGCGACGGCTTTTGCCCTCGCAGGCAAGGCGCAAAATCGATAGCTCGACATCGTCGAGGGCCGCCGTGCCCGAGAAAATGCTCTCGGGTGGTTTGGGAAACGTGCAATAGCCCGCCAGCGTGGAGCGCATCACGGCGAACAGCTCGTCGATACCGACGTTCTTGTACACAAAGCTATCGACGCCCGCCTCGCGAGCCTGATCGACAAAGGTAATCTCGGGCATGCCGGTCATGATAATGATGCGACACTCGGGCAGCTGCTCCTTGATGCGTGCCGCCGCCACGATGCCGTTGGAATCATGCTCGGTGCATACGTCCATCAGTATCATGTCCGGACGCTCCTTGAGCGCGACACCTAAGGCCTCGGAGGCATCGGCGATCGCGGAAACAACGGTCATATCGGGCTGGTCGCCAACGGAGCGCGCCAGGCTCTCGCGCAGGATGGCCTGGTCTTCGACGATTAACACGCGGATCATGAGATTCTCCTTTGGGACGTGTCGTTGGCGTTAAGCGGAATGGATACCATAAGCGTAAAGGGCGGGGCGGCGTGGACCTCTAGGCTGCCGCCCAGATTCTGTGCGACATGCCTCATACCAGGGATACCCGTTCCCTCGCGATACGATACGGGGGCCGGCGCGCCGTCATTAGAGATGGTCATGCGCGCGATGTCGCATCCGTTCGACTCCTCCTGCCACAGGTGCACATGGACCTGGTGGGCCTGCGCGTGCTTGGTGGCGTTGGTCGAGGCCTCGCGGATAATCTGCAAAAAGGCCGCCGCGACACGCGCGTCCTCAGGCAGCGCACCCTCAACATCGATCTGCACACTCACCAGGCCAAAAGCATGGACGATATCACCCAGCTGCTCTGCAGGCTCGCTGGCGCCGCCACTGCGCAAATCGGCGGCGATTGAGCGCAGCAACGGGTCAATCTGCTCGAGCGACTCATCGTCCAGACGCCCCTCCTCCAAATAGCGATGCAGAATGGACAGGCGCTGCCCGATCACATCGTGAACGCGGGCGCGCATACGTAGGTAGGCCGCATTGTCGGCAACTTTTTTGACTTCTTCGATCTGGGCTTGGAGCTCTTGGCCCGCAAGCTCAAGCAGGTGGTTGGCTTGCGCCAAGCGGTCATGAGCATGCGCGTACTCTGTCACATCAAGACCGATAATGCGCTCGAACGAACGGCCCGAAACCATAACACGATCGCACACAAATAGGCGAATCTCGGCGGGAGAGACCTCGACCACCGCCCGCGCCTCGCCAAAGCGGTCCAGATTAATCCGCACACGGTTCCTGCTGCTTTCGGGCATTTGCATGCTAAGTTTGCGCAGGTCGTTCCACGTGCTGCTCATGTCGCGTAGATCGGTTGGCATATGAAGCTCCACCAGGTTTTTACGCATGCAGCGGTTCATGAGCAGCGGACGGCCCCTCGGGTCTAGATACAGGATGCCCACGGGAATCACGTTGATGGTCTCGATCGTCGAGAACGTGGTGATATCCTCTTGGCGGTTACGGACGTCCATCAAGAGCGCCGCGATGGAACGGAACAGGAAGAACGCTCCCTCTGCGATAAGGACAACGGTCCACGCCAAGCCCATGGCAAAAACCACCGGCGGTGTAACGGCGACAACAAGCAGCAGCTCGACCAGCATGACGGGGCGACGATAGTGCACCATAAGCACCACGCCACAGGCAAAGATCGCGGCATTGAGCCACAACGCTCCGCCCATTGCCCTGGCGCAAACGTCAAGCGGCGCCACCAGATGCGAGCCAGACGACGCGAACAGGATAAGCGCCGAAATCATCAGATGAAGCACAAGGCTCGCCTCGTAGGCGCAAATCACCTTACGGTTATAGGACGAGCGGCGCGACGCGATAAGCGGAACGTGAATGGTCTGCAAGCACGCCGCCAGGGCAAAGGCCACGTCGAGCGCAACAATTTGAGGAAGGATGAGCGAAATCTGCATCGTCACTCACCTGCCCGCGGCATCAAGACGATCATGCGCAGCTGGCCGGGCTCGCCCTCAAAGCGGTATACCACGTTGCGCCCTTGCAGAGCGCTTTCGAGCTCTTGCGCAGCGGGCGTCTGCGAAAGATCTTCATCATCGTTGGAAAAAAGCGTGGCACGCAGCTCGACACTGCATCGGTCATGGTCGCCCAAGTGATACATAAGCGCCGGATGGTCGGTGGTGTAGGCAAAAAACGCAAAGTCGTACACGCAGTCGTACAGGGCGCTTACCGTACTGGCGTGCAACGGGCGCCGTATGGCGATAATCGAGGCGCAATCGATATCGATGGTGCGCAGGTCGCTTGCGAGCTCGTTGGCAATGAGCTGAATGCGGTCGCGATCAAAACCGCTCTCCCCGTGCTGCGCCAACGTGAGCGACCCCTTGCGCTTGCAAT
>ENA-OURZ01003110-OURZ01003110.1-human-gut-metagenome-genome-assembly--contig:-NODE-3110-length-14476-cov-5.629291_pt1 | contig 14476 bp, 12 predicted proteins | sample MGYA00242073_ERZ509195 | MGnify/ENA primary metagenome ERZ509195 (study PRJEB26280, sample SAMEA2338837) | human gut metagenome | biome: human gut; feature: human-associated habitat; material: faeces...
GAGTCGGAACACCCCTCCCTGCCTCTGGCCCAGCGGAGCGTCTTTGCACGCTGAAAACAAGCAGAAAGCTGCCATAGCAGCAACGCTGCAAATGCCGTTTCCCATTACGACCCTTCCATAAAAAATACAATGCCGGACAGCCCGCCGACTGTCCGGCATTGTTCTATTTAACGGTAAATTCAAAGCAGCAGGTTCGTGATAGCTGCCAGCACCAGCAGGTGCACCGGGTAGAACCAGTAAAAGGCTTTCTTTTGCAGCGGACTGCACGCGCCGCGCTGCCCGTTATAGAACCAGACCAGCACAAAGGCCAGCGGGGCGGTGAGCTCGAACAAGAACAGCAGCGCGCCCACAAGGCACTGCCGCTTGCGGTCTGCGCGGGTGAGGTACAGGGCGCAGATGATGATCACGCCGCTGGCGTTGTAGTCGGTATTGGCAGCCAGCGCCAGTGCGGCGCAGCCCACTGCCCACACAAGCCCCTGCCAGCCGGGCAGGCCGTTTTCCTTTTCAAAGCGTTTGAGCCCTGCCATAGCCAGCACGCCCAGCGCCAGCGTCCAGTAAACGTTCTGCGCACTGGGGTCAAAGGGGGTGCGGAAGAACGCAAGGTCAAAGGGTACCTCGCTCAGAAGGCCGAACAGCACCAGCCGCCCAAGGTAGCCTTTGACGTTGTGGGTGTGCACAAAGCCCTCCACCAGCAGAAAGCAGAACAGGGGAAAGGCCAGCCGCCCGGTGAAGCGCAGCACCATGTCCAGCCGGTACAGCGGGTAGGCGGAAAGGGTGTCCTGCGAGAGGATGCCAGCGTCCAGCCCGGGCGTAAGGATGCCTGCCTCGATGCAGGACGCGCCGATGTGGTCCACCAGCATGGTAATGCAGGCAATGGTTTTAAGAGCAGTGCCGCTGAAAGTGCGGCGCGGGGAAAGTGCGGTCATAAAAACACCTCGTTCAGGTCGTTAAAAATCGTTACAGGAACTATAACGGAGGAAAGGCGGCGTTTCCTGCGTCTGATGCGGCAAAATCTGCACAGAACGTGCAAAATCGGGGCAAAATGCTTGACAGAAAAGGCGCGGGATAGTACAATCAAGAAGATAATTGAACTATCTCAAATGAAAGATGAAAAAGATTCACAGAGAATCGGGCGTCTCCGAACCAGTAAAGACGGAAGGAGGCTTTGGGCATGACGCTTTTTTCCTACGAAATTTTTGATGCCGTGGCCCGGCAGGGCAGCTTCAACAAGGCGGCACAGCAGCTGCACCTGACCCCCTCGGCCATCAGTCACGCCATTGCCGTAATGGAGGAGGAGCTGGGCTTTGCCCTGTTCAACCGCGGCAAAAACGGCGTATCCATGACCAGTTACGGCGCTTCGCTGTACCCGTCCATCCGTGCGGTGCTCAACAGTGACGAGGCACTCAAGCAGAGCATTGCCCGCCTGAACGGCCTGGAAAAAGGCAAGGTGAAGCTGGGGGCATTCAACTCGGTGTGCGCTTCGCTGCTGCCGGGCCTGCTCAAGAGCTTCGCGGCCCAGTACCCTCAGATCGAAATTGAAGTGTATCAGGGCACCTACGACGATGTCAAGGAGTGGCTGCGCACCGGGCAGGTGGACATTGCGTTCCTTTCCTCCACCTGCAAGGAGGAATTCAACCTCACCGAGCTGTTTCGGGAGCCGCTGCTGTGCATCGTGCCGCAGGACTGGCCCGAACCCCAGGGCGGCGTGATGACCCCTGCTCTGATGAACGGCCAGAGCTTTGTGGTGCAGTGCGATGCCACCGACGCCGAGATGCGGCAGTTCCTCAAGAAGTACAAGATCAGCACCGAGCGCCGCTGCCATGTCATCGACGATCAGTCCAACATCGCCATGGTGGAGGCCGGACTGGGCATTTCCATCATGCCGCAGATGCTGCTGCGGGACTGCAAGGCCGCCGTCAAGGTGTATCCCATCGAGCCGGAGGAGTACCGCGTGGTGGGCTTGGCCGTGCAGCGCCCGGCCTCCATGGCTCCCGCCGTGGAGCAGATGTTCCACCACATCGTGGACTACTGCCGTCAGCTGGAGCTGCCCCTGTGACCTGTTCAGTATAACACAAAGCGGCCGGTGCGGGAAACACCGGCCGCTTTTGCATAAAATAAAAACCTTTGCTGCCGGAGCGAAGGTTTCTGCACGGCGTTGCTTTACACTGCCAGAAATTTCCGGTATAATGAAAGATAGAACAGAGCGGAAACGTCAAAGGAAGAGGTTTTTATGGAGACTGCGGGGTACGATTCCAGCCGGCCGCTGGCCGAACAGGTTGCACAGCGGATCAAGGACTACATTCTGGAAGAAAAACTGAAGAGCGGCGACAAGCTGCCCACTGAAACAGCGCTTGCCCGCGAGATGGGTGTGGCACGCAGTACCGTGCGCGAGGCCATCAAGCGGCTGGAGTCACAGAACATTCTGACCGTGCGCCACGGCGCGGGCTCTTTTGTGACCGACCAGCCCGGCCTGGCGGATGACCCGCTGGGGCTGGATTTCATTGAGGACAAGGAGCGTCTGGCCTTCGACCTGCTGGAGGTGCGTAACATCATCGAGCCGGCCATTGCCGCGCTGGCGGCGCGCCATGCCACCCCGGAGGACATCGCCGAGATGGAATCGCTGTACAACCTCATGGAATACCACATCCTGCATGGGCAGGACTATCTGGACGAGGATATGAAGTTCCACCGGACCATTGCCCGCGCCAGCGGCAATCTGGTGGCTCCCCAGCTGGCTCCCATCATCACGGCGTCGGTGGAGGTGTTCACCGAGGGTACCCACCGCACTCTGCTGCAGGAGACCCTGGACACCCACAAGGCTGTACTGGAGGCCATCAAGTGCGGCGACAGCACCTGGGCACGGGATGCCATGACCCTGCACCTTTCCTACAACCGCGACCTGTACCGGAAGATGCACCGCGCCCGCAGCGGTGAACCGCCCCTTGCTCCCAAAGTGCCGGAATGGGTGCTGCAGCTCAAGGAGCTGACCAAGCCCGAAGAACCGGAAGAAAAAGAGTAAATCGAACACAAACAGCCCGCATGGCAGGAGCATCGTGCTCCGTCATGCGGGCTGTTTTTCTGTGTTAACTCAGGCGGCGGGATGCATTACCACTCGGCAACGCTGCCGTCCTTGTGACGCCAGACGGGGTTCTTCCACTCGTGCGGGGTCTTGTTCTCCTCCAGCACCAGTTCCTTGTTGACGTCCACGCCCAGACCGGGACGGACGGGCAGCTGCACGCGGCCGTCCACGAACTTGAAGTCGTCCTGGTTCTTGACATAGTCCAGCACGCTCTTGCCCACGTTGTAGTGGATGCCGATGCTCTGCTCCTGGATCACGGCGTTGTAGCAGGTGGCGTCCACGTTCAGGCAGCTGGCCAGAGCGATGGGGCCCAGCGGGCAGTGGGGAGCCAGGGCAACGTCGTAGGCTTCGGCCATGGAGGCGATCTTCTTGACCTCGGTCAGGCCGCCGGCATGGCTCAGGTCGGGCTGGATGATGTCCACACCGCCGGCCTGCAGCAGGCGCTTGAAGTCATACTTGGTGAACAGACGCTCGCCGGTGGCAATGGGCACATTGCAGGCAGCGGCGATCTCCTTGAACACCTCCATGTTCTCGCACAGGACGGGCTCCTCGATGAACATGGGGTCGAACTCTTCCAGCTTCTTGGCCAGGACCTTTGCCATGGGCTTGTGCACACGGCCGTGGAAGTCGATGGCGATGCCGAAATACTTGCCGCAGCTCTCCCGGATGGCGGCCACGCGCTCCAGAACGGCGTCCACCTTGTCGTAGGTGTCGATCATCTGCAGCTCTTCGGTGGCGTTCATCTTGATGGCGGTAAAGCCAGCATTCTTGCGCTCCAGAGCAGCAGCGCCCACGTCGCTGGGGCGGTCGCCGCCGATCCAGCTGTACACGCGCATGTTGTCGCGGCAGGCACCGCCCATGAGCTGGTAGACCGGGGCGTTGAAGAACTTGCCCTTGATATCCCACAGGGCCTGATCAATGCCGGCAATGGCACTCATCAGCACGCCGCCGCCGCGGTAGAACCCGGCGCGGTACAGCACAGTGGAAAAGTCCTCAATGCGCATGGGGTCCTTGCCGATGAGGTAGGGCTTCATCTCCTGGACACAGGCCAGAACGGTGGCGCAGTGGCCTTCCAGCACGGGCTCGCCCCAGCCGGTCAGGCCCTCGTCGGTCACGATCTCAACAAAGCCCCAGCGGGGACGGACGGTATAGGTGTTGACTTCAACGATCTTCATGGGAAATCATCCTTTCTCTTGTATTGCAGAAGGTTTCAATGGGTTCAGGTTCAGCGCTGGATCTGGTCCACCATGCCGCGGACGTAGGCGGCGCAGGCTTCCCAGTCGTTGGCAGCTACGGCGTCCTTGGGCATCAGGCTGGAGGCCAGGCCCACGCTGATGCAGCCGGCGTCAAAGAATTCCCGGATGTTGGCGGGGCTCACGCCGCCGATGGCCATGTAGTTGGTGCCGTCAAAGGGGCCCTGCAGGTCCTTGACGTAGTGGCGGGGCATGCTGCCGGCCGGGAACAGCTTCATGGTCTTGTAGCCGAACTGCAGGCTGGTGGCCACGTCGGTGGGGGTCAGCACGCCGGGCAGCAGGGCGATGTCGTTCTCGGCGCAGTAGCTGAACACATCCAGCGGGGTGCCGGGGGTCAGAAGGAACTGTGCACCGGCGTCCAGAGCGGCTTTGCAGCGGTCCACGGTGATGGCGGTGCCGGCACCCACGGTGCAGCGGTCCCCGAAATGGGTGCGTAGCATCGTGATCTGCTCCAGGGCGTGGGGGCTATTCAGTGCCACCTCAAAGAAGGGGGCACCGCCCTGCACGGCGGCCGCGGCGTAATCAATGGTCTTTTCCAGCGGAACGTTGCGCAGGATGGCCAGCAACGGATGCTTGGAAACCAGATCGTAAGTGTCCATACAAAAAACTCCTTTCGGCAAAAAATGAAACCGGCGGTTTCAGCGGATCAGCGGTAGGTGATGGCAGCGCCGGTGAGGGCAGCTTCCATCTGGGCGGCGTCGGGGTAGCCCTCCACGTCGCCCGGGGTCTGGGTGGCCAGGGCGCCGCAGATGGCACCCATGCGGCCTGCGGTGACCACATCGCGGCCCTGCAGGATGCCGGCCAGGAAGCCGGCATTGAAGCCGTCACCGGCGCCGATGGGCTCAATGGGCTTACAGGGGTAGGGCGGCAGCTTTTCGCGGGTGGTCTTGTCGGCTACCCAGGCACCGTTGCCGCCGTCCTTGATGGCCACATACTGTGCGCAGCCGTCGCGGAACAGCAGATCGAAGATGGCGTCCGGGTCGCGCAGGCCGAACAGGGCGTCGGCCTCGTCTAGGCCCAGCAGCACGATCTCGCTCTGCAGGGTCAGCTCCCGGATCAGGGGGGCGTAGTCCTGCCCACGCCACAGCTTGCGGCGGATGTTGGGGTCAAAGCTGATGGCAACGCCTTTCTCCTTGGCCAGAGCAAAGGCGGCTTTGGTCATGGCCAGGCAGCTCTCGCTCAGCACGGGGGTGATGCCGCTCATGTGCAGCACCTTCACGCCGTCCAGCAGGGCGGGGGTCACGTCCTCGGGGCACAGGTGGCTGGCGGCGCTGTTCTCGCGGTAGTAGAACACTTTGGTCTCGCCCACGCCGGTCTCCTTGAACATGATGCCGGTGCGATGGTCGGGGTCGTAGATGACGCGGGAACAGTCCACGCCCTCGGCCCGGAGCTGGTTGCGGATGAAGCAGCCGAACTCGTCGGTGCCCAGGCGGCTGACCCAGGCGGCCTCCAGGCCCAGCTTTGCCAGACCCACGGCTACATTGCTCTCGGCACCGGCGGTGCGGATGCCGAAGTTCTGCACATAGCGCAGGGCACCCACGCTGTCCGGGGTGAAGGCGGCCATGGTCTCGCCGATGGTGATCAACTGAGGCATAAATAACACTCCTTTTCTTATAGGGCTCAGAACTGCAGTTCTACGCTGCAGAGCATTCGTTCGATCTGACGCCGGGTTTCGTCCAGCGCCTTCCGGGCGCTGGCGGCGGCAGCGTCGCTGTAGCGCTCCAGCGGGAAAGCAACGCTCAGCGCGGCCACCACTTTGCCGCTTTTGCGCAGCGGCACGCCGATGCACCGGATGCCCCGGGTGCTCTCCTCGCACTCGTAGGCAAAGCCGCTGGCCCGGATCTCGGCCAGCTGGTCGGCCAGCAGCCGGAAATCGGTGATGGTGTGCTCGGTCAGCGGGTACAGGCCGTCGTAATACAGGGCCTTGAGCTGGGGCAGCTGGTAGTCGGCCAGCAGAGCCTTGCCCACGCCGGTGGCGTAGGCCGGCAGGCTGCGGCCCTCCACGGTGACGGTGTGGCTGTACAAGGGGCTCTCCACCTTTTTGAGGTAATAGACATCCCCGTTTTTCAGGCTGCCGAGGTGGCATGTCTCGTGGCAGACCGACACGATGTCGTGCATCAGGCGGTAGATCTCCCGCAGGGCGCTGGCTTCGTCCAGATAGGTGTTTCCAATGCGGAACGCCATGCGGCCGATGCGGTAGTGATGATCCTGGTCGTCCAGGGTCAGGTAGCCGCGGTCCCGCAGGGTGTGCAGCAGCGGGGAGATGCTGCCTTTGGCAATGCCCAGATGCTGCGACAGCTGGGTCAGGGTGTAACCGCTGCCGTTCAGGCTGCACAGCTCCAGGATATCCAGGGCCCGGGCCAGGGAACGGTGGGCATCTCCGGAAGGCATGGGTCTCACTTCCTTTCCTTATATATAGGGCCTCTGAGAGGCATTCGGACCAGGTCGGGAAAACGACGAAAGTGTTCCGATGTGTTCCGCACAGGAATCCTGAAAACACCGGATGTGTTCGGATATCGGGCTATATTGGGACTTGCGTTCCGATATCTGAACAAAAATTGCGCGCTTTCTGGTTCGGACGGCTGAAAACTGCAGGCCGTCCGCCCTTTTTTCGGCGGCCGGAGCGCCGCCGATCGTTGCCTTTTGCACGGGATGCAGACACTTTTGGGGCCTGCGACGGCATTGTCGGACAACTTAATAAATTGCAAACGATTAAAAATGAGCGCATCATCGTTGCTTTTGAAAGGGACTTGTAATTTTTTCTGCAAATCTCTGCTCCAATTTCAGTATACGACACCGGAAAATAGACTGCAAGGGGCAGTTTGTTTTTCGTGGAAATGACAAGACGAGGAACAAAAAATTATAACATGCGCCGAAAATCCATATTTGTGCAGAAAATGTTAAAAAACTATTGACGGATGGAAAGAAAATTGGTAAATTTAGGACAGCAAAGTTGTTGTCGGACAACGACCCCACGGTGCCGGCCCGCAGCGGGGAAATGCCTGACAGCCATATCGGCCCGAGCGGACCCTGCGCCGGGCTGAGGAAAATGATTCTAAGGAGGAAATGAAACTATGTTGGATCCCAAATACATCCCATTGTTTATTGGCGGCTTTATCGCATGGATCTGCTTTATGATCTTTGTGGGCTGGATCACCAGCCGTGGCAAAAATGAGGGCAGCAGCTTCCTGACCGGCGGCGGCAACCTCGGCTTCTTCCTGATCTTCTGCACCGTGGGTGCTACCATGATCGGCACCGGTTCTTCCATGGGTGCCATTGGCAACGGCTTCAACCACGGTTGGGGCGGCGCCATCTACGGCCTGGGCGCATCGGCAGGTATCCTTTCTATGCTGCTGTTCACCAAGGCAAAGAACAAGGGCTTCCTGACCATGTCTGAGGAAGCACAGTATTACTACGGCGGCAAAAAGATCATCCGCCAGGTCATGGGCTTTATGATGTTCGTCATCGAGATCATCTGGCTGGGCAACCACCTGAACGGCGGTGCCAAGTACCTGGCTTACGTCACCCAGCTGCCGGACGTTACCTGTAAGATCATCACCGTTCTGGGCTTCGGCATCTACGTGTTCATCGGCGGCTACATGGCCGTTGTTACCACCGACGCTGTCCAGTTCATCGCTATCCTCATCGGCTTCCTGACCATCGCTATCCGTGCCATCCCCCTGGCAGGCGGCTATCAGAACGTGGTGGATACCTTCACCGCTGCTGGCAAGCCCGGCGCAATGACCTTCTACGGCCTGGGCTCCTACGGTGTCATGGCTGCCATAGCACTGGTGTTGTCCACAGCCATGGGCGTTATCGGTACCCCCACCCATCGTACCCGTATCTACACCTCCAAGGACGAAAAGACTGCTCGCAAGGCCTTCCTGGGCCAGGGCATCCTGCTGTTCGGCTGGAGCTTTGTTACCGCCATCATCGGCATGAGCTGCTTCACCATCGCCACCATGAATGGTGACACCCTGGCCAGCGGCGACTACGCCTTTGCTTACATGGCTACCAACGCACTGCCCCCGATCATCGGCATGATGTTCATGATCTGCGGCCTGTCCGCTACCATGTCCTCCGGTGACTCCGACGCCATCTCCGGCGTTACCATCCTGCTGACCGACGTGTACCCCAGCGTCACCGGCAAGACCATCAAGGAAGAAGATTACGCCAAGTACAGCCGTATCGCTCTGATCTGCACCCTGGGCGCTGCCTTCTTCATCACCCTGTTCGTCAACGACGTTATCGGCTACATCTCCACCATCGTGGGCGCCTTCCTGCCCGGCGTGGCTGTGGCTATGCTGCTGGGCCGCTTCTGGAAGCGTGTCAACTGGCAGGGCGGTCTGGCCTGCATCGGCTCCGGCACTCTGCTGGGCGTGCTGATCCTGGTGCTGCCTTCCTTCAAGAACTGGATCAACGCCACCATGGGTGGTCCGGCTGTGCCTGCTACCATCATTTCTCTGGTGTTCGGCATCGTGGTCTCTCTCATGTTCCCTGCTGACACCACTCCCGACGATGTGCGCCTGAAGCACGTTATGGATGACCGTCGCGGCACTGTCGTGGAAAAGGTCGCTGCTGCTGAGGCTGCTGCTGAGGAAGAAGAAGATCTGTAAGATCTATTGAGCCGGCAAACTGTAAATCTGTTTCTCCGAAAGGGGCGAGGGCATACGCCCTTGCCCCTTTCATCGTTTGCGGCAGGGTCGCCTTGCCGCAGGGCAAATTCATAGCAAGAGGGAACTTATCATGAAACGTATTTTGATCCAGAACGGCACCCTATACGATGGCCTGGGGGGCCAGCCCTACCAGGCAGACCTGCTGGTGCAGGACGACCGTATTGCTCAGATCGCTCCGGGCATCACAGAGCCTGCAGACCAGGTCATCGACGCCACCGGCAAGGCGGTGACCCCGGGGTTTGTGGATATCCACCGTCACCACGACGCAAAGCCCCTCAACGACCCGCACTTCGGCGAGGTGGAGCTGGCCCAGGGCATTACCACGGCAGTGGCAGGCAACTGCGGCATCAGCATGACCCCCCGGCCGGAATCGGACGAGGCGGCAAAGGAGTATTATTCCTTTGAAGAAGCCGTCATGGGCCCCATCGGCCTGGACGGCCCCCACACCTACCGTGATTATCTGGCTGCCCTGCACAAGGCCGACCTGCCCCTGAACGTTGCCGCCATGATCGGCACCGGCACCGTCAAGATCTGCGTCAAGGGCTTTGCCGACACTCCCTACACCCAGCAGGAGCTGGACGACGCCCGCGCCCTGATCGAGGACGCCATGGCCGCCGGTGCTCCCGGTGTGTCGCTGGGCATCATGTACCTGCCGGAGTGCTATTCCTCCACCGATGAATTTGCCTACATTCTGGAACCGGTGGGCCGGTACCACCGGGTCATCACCACCCACATCCGCGGTGAGGGCGACAGCATGGTGCAGAGCGTGCGCGAGGTGATCGAGATCGCCCGCCGCGTGGGCTGTGCCCTGGAGATCAGCCACTTCAAGAGCTGCGGCATGAAGAACTGGGGCAAGGACATCCACACTGCCATTGCCGACATCGAAGCCGCCCGCGCCGAGGGCATGGACGTGACCGTGGACTTCTACCCCTACGAGGGCGGCAGCACGGCCCTGACCACCATGCTGCCCCCGGTGTTCGTGGCCGGCAACATGACCCGTGCACTGGAAAAACTGGGCACCCCCGAAGGGGTGGAGGAGTTCCGCCGTACCAGCAGCGTGTTGTACGACGACTGGGACAACTTCTGCATCACGCTGGGCTGGGACCGCATCATCATCAGCGGCGTGGTCTGCCCCGAAAACGAGAAGTTCCTGGGCATGCGGGTGACGGAGGCTGCCGAGAAATTCGGCTTTGAGGACGCCGCTGCACTGGCCGCCTACCTGATGCACAGCGAGGACGGTAAGACTGCCATCATCAATATGTCCATGAGCCAGGATGATATTGATACGGTGGCACGTCTGCCCTGGTCCAATATCATCTCCGATGCCATCTATGCCAAGACCGACACGCCCCACCCCCGCATGTTCGGTGCCTTCCCCAAGGTGCTGCGGGAGTATGTGGCCGAGCGCGGCATCTACACGATGCAGGAGGCCATCCGCCGGATGACCAGCCAGCCCGCCGCAAGAATGGGATTAGTCGGACGAGGGAGCTTGCAGAAAGGCAACTATGCTGATATACTGGTATTCGATCCGAAGAAGTTCACGGATCATGCCACCTTCACGAATCCTGCCCAGAAGGCCACCGGTCTGGACTGGTGCATCGTCAACGGCCAGGTCGCCATTGACCACGACCGGCGCACCACGACCGGTGCCGGTATGGTGCTGACGGTGTAAGGAGCTGCCATGTCGATCGCGATCCTTCTGCAGCAGATCCTGATCATCTTTCTGGAGATCGGCACCGGTGCAGCCGTGACCAAACTGGGCATCATGGATGACAGGAACAGCAAGTTCCTGTCCAACCTGGTCATGTCGGTCACCCTGCCCTGCACCCTGCTGGCCAGTGCCAGCATCGACGGCGGCCGCGAGGCCGTGGCCGGCATGCTCAAAGGCTATGTGGTGCTGGAGATCTTCTACATCCTCACCATCGGCATCTGCCTTGTGCTGAGCAGGGCCATGCACCTGACCCGCGGCCAGAAGGCCGTGCTGGTGGGTGCCGCCGTCATGCCCAACAGCGCCTTCATCGGCATCCCACTCATCAGCGCCCTGCTGGGCAGCGAGGCGGGTGCCCTGTACGGTGCCGCCGGCATCATGGCCTACAACATCCTGTTCTTTACTTATGTACAGCACCTGTTCGACCCGGAAGCCAAGGTGAGCATCAAAGCATTCCTTACCCCCACCAACATCACCACCGCCATCATGGTGGTCATGCTGGTGACCGGCCTGCGGCTGCCCGCCATTCTGGAGAGCTTCTGCAAGGCGGTGGGCAATACCACCACGCCGCTGGCCCTCATGATCGCCGGCGGCATGCTGGCCCGCAGTGACCTGAAAAAGCTGGTCACGAACCCCATGGTGTGGCTCATCACGGCCCTGCGGTGCGTCGTGTTCCCGCTGGGCTTCCTGGCGGCGCTGTACTTCCTGCCGCTGGACCGCACCCTGTGCATGGCGATCCTGATTCTGGCATCCTGCCCGGCAGGCAGCCTGACGGCCGTGCTGGCAAAGCAGTACGACACCGAAGGGGAGCTGGCCAGCCAGGCCGTTGCACATTCCACCCTCAGTATCCTGATCAGCGTGCCGCTGGTGTTGAGCCTTGGCAGTACGCTGTTGGGAATATAAACAAGTCGCTTCACAGTCGGCGCACACCGGCTGCGGAACATCTTTCAACCGGCAGCAGCCCCCGTTTCGGCTGCGTCAGAGAAAAAGAAGAGAGGTTTTTTCTTATGGCAAATGTCTACGATAAGCTCAAGGAAATGAACATCACCCTGCCCGCACCCCCGCCGAAGGGCGGCGTCTACACTCCGGTCATGGAGTTCGGCGATCATCTGCTGTACTGCAGCGGCTGCGGCCCTGACATCGGCGACGGCCACAACATCGTGGGCAAGGTCGGCGGCGACCTGACCCTGGAGCAGGGCCAGAAGGCTGCTTACAACTGCATGCTGAACCTGCTGGCAAACCTGGATGCCAAGCTGGGCGACCTGAACCGCATCAAGCGCTGCGTCAAGGTCCTGGGCTTTGTCAACTGCACCGATGATTTTGCACAGCAGCCGCAGGTCATCAACGGCGGCTCCAACCTGCTGTTCGAGCTGTTCGGCGAGGAGAAGGGTCTGCCCGCCCGCACCGCCATGGGCACCAATTCCTGCCCGGGCAACATCGCGGTCGAGATCGAGATGCTGGTGGAGTATGAATAAGATCAACGACAACCTCTATACCTTTGAGGGTCAGCAGGACATCGTAAGCCCGCAGCTGGTCTATTACCCGGCGATCATCCGCGAGAATATCCGCAAGATGATCGACATTGCAGGCGGCGCTGCCCGCCTGTGGCCCCACATCAAGACCCACAAGATGGCCGAGGTGGTCCAAATGCAGATCGAGGCGGGCATCGACCGCTTCAAGTGCGCCACCATCGCCGAGGCTGAAATGGCCGCCAAGGCCGGTGCGAAGCACCTGACTCTGGCGTACCCGCTGGTGGGCCCCAACATCAAGCGCTTTGCCGCGCTGCAGGCCGCCTTCCCGGAGGTGGAGTTCTTTGCCATCGGCGATGACACGGAGCAGATCCGCAAGCTGGGCCAGACCTGCAAGGCCAATGTGCTGATGGATGTGGACATGGGCCAGCACCGCACCGGTGTGCCGCTGGATAAAGTGGAAGCGATGTACCGGGAGTGGAACACCCTGCCCGGCATCGTCATGCGCGGCATGCACTGCTACGACGGCCACCGCCACGAGAGCAGCGTGCAGGAGCGCGAGGTGGCTACCGCCCCTGTGGACAAGCAGATCGAGGAGATCAAGGCCCGCCTGAAGGCGGACGGCATCTGCTGCGAGATCCTGATCATGGGCGGCACCCCGTCCTTCCCGGTGCACGCCGAGATGACCGGAGAGTTTTTGAGCCCCGGCACCTGCGTGATCCAGGACGCTGGGTACCGCAAGGCCTACCCGGATTTGAAGTTCACCCCGGCTGCCGCCCTGCTCACCCGCGTGGTGAGCCGCCCCAGCCGCGACACCTTCACACTGGATCTGGGCTGCAAGGCCGTGGCCACCGATCCCCAGCCGGAGCGCGCGGAGATCGTGGGCATGGAGTATGCCCGCACCGTGATCCAGAACGAGGAGCACTGGGTGGTGCGTGTGCCGGAAGAGCACATCGCCGACATCCCGCCCATCGGGACCGAGCTGTTTGCCATCCCGACTCACGTCTGCCCCACCAGCGCCCTGTACCCGGCGGTCCCGGTGGTGGAAAACGGCAAGGTCACAGGCTGGTGGAAGGTCGCTGCGCGTGACCGCCGCCTGACCCTGTGAGAGAGTATCTGAGAGTTTTATTGAGAGTTTTATAAGGAGTTGAATATGATTCTGAAAAGTCAGCAGGTCCGTTCCCTGTCCCCTGAGATGGACCCCCTGCGCATGGGCATGGGCTGGACGGTCGATGACCTGAGCAAGCCCCAGATTATGGTGGAGAGCACCTACGGCAACAGCCATCCGGGCTCCGGTCACCTGAATATCTTTGTGGAAGAGGCTGTCCGCGGCGTGAACGACCACGGCGGCAAGGCTGCCCGGTATTTTGCCACCGACATGTGCGACGGCATGGCCCAGGGCCATGACGGCATCAACTACTCGCTGGCCCACCGCGAAGCCATCACCAACCTGGTGGAAGCACAGGCCAACGCCACCACCTTTGACGGCGGTGTGTTCATTTCCAGCTGCGACAAGGCCATGCCCGCCATGCTCATGAGCATCGGCCGCATGAAGGACATGATGGCAGCCATCGTGGTCACCGGCGGTGTCATGGAGGCAGCACTTCGTACCGCATATGCAGTAGTGGAAGGCAAGAATCCGGAAGCAGATGCTTTCCGGGCAGTCCGGGGAAGAGACGGCAGAAGAGAAGCAGACTTCACACTGGGAGATCAGACCTTACATACCTGTACTGTCAGCGGACTGGCCAATGCGGAGAAGCTGATGGAGGACATTAAGGCAGGAAGGGTATCCTATGATTTCGTGGAAGTCATGGCATGCCCCGGTGGTTGTGTCGGAGGCGGCGGACAGCCCATCCACGACGGATGCGAATTCGCGGAGCGGCGCGGAGGCACCCTGTACCGTCTGGACAGTGAGAGAAAGCTTCGCTTCTCCCATGAGAACCCCGAGGTACAGAAGGCCTACGAAGAGTTCCTGGGCAAGCCCCTCAGCCGCACCGCCCATAAGCTTTTGCATTCCGAACACGTGAACGAACTGTACTTTGAAACACATAACTACTTGTAATACCAGGTGACCGATTCAGCCGCAGGGCATGCTTGCATGCGCCTGCGGCTGAATCAGGGAACCGCCCAAACATGAGGAAGAAGCGATTTGCGAAGCAAATCAGCGGAATCCGAATGTTTGCAGAATTGCGGAAGCTGCACGGCAGCGGAGCAATTCGTGGGTATTACAATGTATGGGCATGCTTGCATGCGCCTGCGGCTGAATCAGGGAACCGCCCAAACATGAGGAA
>ENA-OURZ01003111-OURZ01003111.1-human-gut-metagenome-genome-assembly--contig:-NODE-3111-length-14473-cov-2.268137_pt1 | contig 14473 bp, 9 predicted proteins | sample MGYA00242073_ERZ509195 | MGnify/ENA primary metagenome ERZ509195 (study PRJEB26280, sample SAMEA2338837) | human gut metagenome | biome: human gut; feature: human-associated habitat; material: faeces...
TCCAAGATATATAACACCTTTATCTGCCAGTTCATCACACATATTTTTATATATCTGTGTACTTTCTGATGTGAGATTCACATTTGTATCTGATGAAGCTGTTGCACTCTTATACACAAGACTCGCCAGCCTTGTATATTCACCTGACTTGTTGAATCTGGCCGACATAAGTTTTTCACTTATGCCATTATATATATTATATCCGCCATTTAAACCTTCTGTCACCTTATCAAATGTCTGGATAACAACATCTTTGCCTGCGTTATTCTTAGTATAATTACCATCTTTATCCTTATCCCAGTAAAATACACCTGATGACATCAGCGCACTGGTGTCTGAACCCATATCTATATCAGTTGCAACGAACTGTATATCTGGTATAGAACCGTCTAGTGAATACATTTCATATATGCCATCATCAGCCATCACGGCATTCTCAATCGTAATCTGAGGCGCATTATTTCCAGAGTTAATAGACCATATAATAGTATTAACAAAGAGTTTAAGTTCATCTTCACTTATGGCCTTACTCATAGTAGAATGTCCTGCACCAGAATAAGTAACATTACCCTTAGAATAAATATAATAATTATTGGCTGCATCATTTCCTGTCACTGAAAAATAATCACTCTCACTATATTTAGATGTTCCCTGTCCTAATGTATACCATACAACCACATCTCCGCCACTATCTATACTGCTTGCTGTATCATCCTGCTTTTCAAGGTCAAGAAGATAATACTGTGCATGTGTTTCTGCAACAGTAAGATTATCTGGTATCGTATATGGATAAGAGGTAATCTGTCCATCATTAATCTTACTAACAGCATTAGTACGAAGCGATGAAACCGTTCTTTCCGTTCTATGATTATATTTGTATATATAATTATTATCATTTTTATAATCATAGCCTGGCAATACGCCATATCTTGTAACTATTGTATTGGTGTATCCCTGCTGGTAAGACAGATTTTCTTTAGCCTGTCCGACCGTAACATGATACATATCCATACCAACTATGTTTCTGAACGCAGTTGTGAACATATAGCCCTTTGATATCTTATCATCTATCATTATTGGAACTGCTCTTCTTATATCGGAATCATCTCCTTCAAATAAGCTTTCAGTTTCATCAGTATTCTCATCCGTATATGAATACTGTCCGATAGTATCGTGAGTCATAAGTACAGCCTTGCCACTCTCTATATAATCACGCAGATTAGCCAGAGCATGTGTGTTCGTAATATTGTCAAATGCGTCTGCAAAGCCAAGAACAACAATAGTATAATCCTTTAGCAGATCTTCTCCATCTTTATTAAGGCTTGTTCCTGCTGTATACCTGCTGTTTTTATACCAGTCATTACCTTTATTATCACCTTCACACAACTCCTTAACAGTTACAATATCAACATCCTTTTTATTTATTCTTAATCCAGTTGTGCCACTTGCATCATTAAACAATTTCATAAAATCAGAATCATTTAACTTAAGACTGTAATCATGCTTACTATCTATATCAGGCATTATCTGTAATATCTTTACATCTTCCTGCTTTTCGTCTGGTACATTTATTCTTAATATTCCTGTTGTTTCAGTCGTCAATCCTGTACTTACATCCCTAATAACAAGCTTCCAAGGTAAATAAGGTCTTAAATCTTTTGGTAATGTTGTTGTCGTAACAGTTATATATCCATTGTTATAAATATAAACTTCCGGATTCGTATCACTAAATCCACCTGCGTATAACTCACCAGTGTCATCATGTGCATTTACAAACACACCATTTGCATCTTTATCAATATAAAACTCTACATTATATTTTCCAGATGTATTATCTGTCTTGAATTTAACTGTAAATGTGTTATCTTCCTCATTCAGGCCAGTATCTGCAATAGTCTGTCTTATAACTGGTTTAAACTTATATTCTATTTTGTCATTATCTGAAACAGCCGCATCTGAGGCAGCTTCTACCGTTATGTTAGAAGTTTTACCTACACTTCTGGCATATGGTAATACAGAATAAATGTTAGTATCAACTGTTCTTGTATAATTACCATTACTATCTTTAACCAAGACACCACTAGTTGATGCATTGTATATATCAGAGGCTAATATAACTGGTTTATCCATATTGATATACTCTTTAAGTTTTTCCAGAGTCTTTTCAGTTATATCATTTCCAGCCGAAGCAACATCTTTTCCTGTATCATTACCTGAACGGTCCCACAGACTCATAACTGCACCCTGCGAATAATAATAGCTGTCAACAGTATTACCATTATTCTGCTTAATAAGTCCTTTAATGTTAAGAAGATTCTTAGAATGCTCATCTCCTATAATAACAAGATCGTATTTATTGGCTATATTATCTGTCATACCATTAAGTTCATTTACAGTAACTGACGTAACATCAATATATCTTTTATAATTCTTTTCTGTAATTCCCGATACATTTATTTTAAACTTTGCATTACTAAAATATTTAAGCAAAGACTTTGCCCCATCACATGTATTATAATCATAATCAGCAGATGGCTGGATTTCAAGAACTTTGAGCTTTTCTATAGCCTTATTTCTCTTATATCCACCAAGAACATATTGAATCATTTTAGCAATATCTATATTTCCATCATTTATATTGTATGTTTTTAAGACATCATTAACCTGATTGAACTCGTTATTATTTCCACTGATATCAATTTTAGATGATATAAAGCCTGATCTAATAGGATTATTCCGGTATCCAAACCAGAAAACATTCTCATTAATTCTATCTGGTGCAACGTTATATCCTTTATATGGAAAATTGCTATAATAATTACTTACTTTAGGCCATTCACCGAGGTATTTACCAAAAACACCCTGATTAAAATCAATCCATCCAGCAGTATCATATGTTACACGGTATGTATTGCTCCTGTTCTCATTAAATATGTATATTTCCATATTATCAAAGTCAACCCTGCCATACTCTCCCTCGTATACACCAGTTATTTCATTTGTTGTATCTTCATCAATAACCTTATACTCGCACAAATCACGCAGACATGTATCCCTGTCTATTCCAGTTATTGTTACAAACATTTTCATAAGATTTTCCTGTCTGCTTTTATCAATCTTATTATAATCAGATCCACCTATTATACTAAGCTCCTGATTTAAATATTTGTAACAAATGCGTCCTGCAACTGATGCGTCACTAAAATCTTTTCCCAAACACACATTATCTCCCCATGTATGAGATGACCAGTCTTTATCAGTGATTCCGGCTTTAGCTGGATATTTTGCTTTTAGTTGTGCATCACCATAAGCCTGTGCATACTCATACATTTTTTTATATGTGTCTGCAGGATAAGTACTGATATTTTCTCCAGCAGATACTATTATTGCATCCGCATTATCAATCATATCTGTTGTCAGGGCATCAATAGAAACACTTGTAACCCTGATTTTATCCATCATATTATAATCGCCTTTAGCTATTGAATTATCACCAGCAAATACCATATAAGCAAAGAGATTATCGTTATAGCCGCTTATATTATTTCCCTGTTCATCGACAAATGTTTTATCATATATATCAAGTTCTTTTTTATTTCCATAATTATCAATAACATTAAATTTAAACTCAGTATCAGAGGTTATCTCATTAGCACAATCCTTAGAATAAAGCATCCATTCAGATGCGCTATTCTTTCTATAATAAATATTCTTTCCTGCATACTCAGCTTCACTCTTTTTTTCTGGAATCTTATAGTCATTATACTCAATAATACTTTTCATATAATTATTCAACCATGTGTTACACAGGTCATGCTTTGCAGCACTATCTGGCAATCCAGCAATATCTGACCACTTGACAGCACCATTATCCATGCCTGTAAGATATCCCCATGCACCTACTGCTTCATCAGGAACCAATTCAATAATATTAAGCGGATTATCCCTTGTATATGTTCTTTCACCTATTGTGACTGCATCAGCAATCACAGCTTTTCCGCCACCTGTCGCCTGCGTCTTATATATCATTCCGCCGATGACAAACAAAAACACAAGTGCCACAGATAACAAAACTGTACTAATATATTTTCTTTTTCTTATCTTACCTAACATCCGTTTCATATTGTCATCCTTTCTCTGATACTCTTCTCTGATACTCTTAATATGTATTCCACACACTAAACATTCTGTCAAAACAAGCTGTTACCAACATTTATGCTTACAAGCTATAATCAGGCATCAACATACCCTTGCGCTTTTATATCTCCCAGCTTAAAATACTTTATCTCTATTATTTTTTTATCACTGCCGTTTACCTTCACTATTTTAACCTTGTTGGTTAAATCATCTCCATAAAGAGAATTTCTAAGTGATACTTCTCTCTTTACTTCACGGCTTACATTCTGCTTATAAAGCTTTATATATGCCTTTGCCTTTATATTTGATGTAAGAATAACGCCCTCTTCTTTCTTTGGTGTTTCCCCAACTCTTGTTGTAGGCTGCTCCACATCTCCTGCTGATACACATTTATCATCAATTTTTATAGAAAAGTCCTCGACATACTCACATGCCACACTCACGTTATCAAGCGGCTTATCTCCTAACGGGTAGAAATCATTTGAAAAATATAATATCTTATTAGCTTTATCCCATATATAACCATAGTACCTTGACTTATTAGTATTAGAATACTTAGTAAGATAATAATCGTATCCACTATTCTTATCAGGACTTCTATACATTATAAGCATATCCGCTTCCATTATATCGTTCTCGACCTGATTTAATGCAATATCCGCATCGCTTTGCAGCTGTGCCTGTGCTGTCTGCTTCGTGAAGTTATGCACCGAACTCTGTATAAGAACAACCAGAGCTGACAGTACTATACCGCCTATAGTCAGGGCAATAAGCATTTCTACAAGTGAAAAGCCTTTATTATTAAGTTTTCCATCAGCCTTTCTCTTACCAGCACAATCTGCTGACACATTAACCTCATTCATAGAATCCTTTGCTCCTTTTACTATGATAACGATAACTTACCAGTACTGTACCACACTGTAACATCATACGAATGGCTTCCACGGCTTATAGTTATAACCGCCTTTAGATTATTATTAACATCTAATTTATCGGACCTGGAGGCTCCTGCGTTAACAACAAAAGAACCAACCCTTCCACTGCTTCTTGTATAAGTCACAGTAGCTTTTTTATCACTATCTACAGCATAGTCTGTCTTATCAGATGAATTGGCATAATCTGATATCGTTATATTATAACCTTTTCCTATAGTTTTACTTTCTGTCTGGACATCATTCTTATATGTAACAAGCCTGCATGTTCCATCTGTATCCTTAACTATATCAAGCTTCCAGTCTGCATTAACTGTAAGAGTTTGTGAACGCAGATTATTAAGCTCTGTATACACGAAATTACCTGCTTTTTTTACATTTCCCCTGCTGATTACTGACACTCCTATAGCAGAGCCGCCTATAACTATCGCCATAATAGCTATAACAACGAGAAGCTCAACGAGAGTGAAGCCTTTATTTAGTTGTAACTGCTTCTGTAGACTGTGTCGTCTTTTCCGAATCATCACGTTTCCTCCAATTAGCAACTCGTATCATATCCTTATATGTCATATTCTGAACATCCAAAAAGCCGCTGTCATCACTGTTTTCAAGCGGATTCCATACCTTGAATATCTCTGCATATTTCTGATCAGTTTTTATAATATCAGTAGTGTCAGAAAGACCTGTAACCGTAACATCGCCTTCTATAGTTATAGTTCCACCAGCTATTATAGTTCCAGAGAAATTTTTCTTAACCACAACATCTCCAGATGCAACTATGACACCACCATCAACATCTCTGAAACTATAAGTTATATCATTTGACATATGTGCTTTTTTTCTTATAACTTCATCATTATTACTTATAATAAGCGGTTCAGAAGTTGAATTGCTATTATTAAACGCAACCAGCGCATACTTATCATAACCACCTGTAAGCTTTGTAGTAACAGGACCAAGCTTATCCTTTGTATAAGCTTCTAGACCAATAGTAGATATAATATTAACATATACCTCTTTGGAATACTTATTTAAATCCGGATACATCTGACCTATAATTGTGTTATTCATCTTTTTTGTATCTGTTATTTCATAAAGCGTTCTGCTAAGAACATTGAATCTTGAAGCTAGATCCTCATAATCTCCTGCATAATCATATTTTGTTGATGATGCAGCATCATCTGATTCATTATAAACAAGACTCATGCTGCCATCTGCTGCTGCAACAGCTGATAACATGGAATTCTTAGTATACACACTGCCTGAGCCAGCCTTTATGACACTATTAAGACTCTGCGCATTAAGTGTCATCTGTGACTTCAATCTTTCTCTCTGCTCATTGTATGTTTTCTTTACTTTATCAGATTTACCTGAAAGAAGACTGTTGAATTCAGTATCATCAAATATAGCCTTAACATAAGAAGCAGCCGCCTTTTCATCTTTAAAGCGCAGATAATAATAATCTCTTGTAAGACTTCCTATAGTTATAGTCTTTTTAACAAAATATTTACCTTCTGCCTCAGATAAATACTTATATCCAAAGAAGTTATCTTCTGATATTGTTATATTCACATTAGCTCCTGCCACAGCCGGATTAGTTTCACCACCCATAAGTGCTGCAGGCACAAGATATATCTCCTGATTTCCAATAAATGATACTGACTCACCTGTATCATAATCTCCTGGTACAGTATATCCATCAGCATTTGCAAGAGAATAATAATCTATATACGCCCTTCCTGAAACAAGAAGCTTGTTAAGTGACTGAAGATCAAGCTCTGAATTAGTACCATTTATAACAATAGCACTACTTCTGTTTACCTTTTCAGTAGCATTAACCCCTACATAACTATAACCATAATAATTACCTGACAGCTTGACCTTGCTGTTGTTTCCGTTCAACTCCAGATCATCTCTTACATATGTATCAGAGCTTCCGTTTACTGTTATGCTAGAAGTTCCACCTGTACTGTCAGAGGTCTTGATATTCTCACACCATATCCTGCTGCCTGTTCCATCATTTCCTGCATTAAATGTTCCATTTTCAACAACAATATCACCACTTGTAGCAAGAAGTGTATCTCCTGCTACATTAGCTATTGCCGCTGGATTCACTTTAAAACCACCTGCTGAGCCTGCAAAAGCATTACCATTCAGATTAAATGATGCATTGGATGCAACTGATATCCCCTTGTTTCCAACAATAGCATATCTTAAAAACGAATCAAGACTAAGTTTCTTTGAATCAGTTATATTAACAAGCTTGTCAGGTATTCCAAGGGTCATATCAAATGTAATATATGAATAATATCCTGCCTGTGTAAGATACTTTACAAGGCAGTTATTAATATTAATTGTATAATAAAAAATATTCTCCTCAACCTGACTCTTCTTACTTACAATCTGGATGTTATCTATGGATTCAACATCAAGCGTGTTACTTCCTGATTTATGCGTTGCTTCTATACAATCATTAAGGACACTGACTATACCCTGCGCCTCTATTGTATTACTGCCTCTTTCGTACACGCCCTCCTGCTTCTTGCTTACATAATCACTATCATCCTTATACTTGATACTATCAAGCATATTATCCTGTATCATGCCAAGCTTATTAAGCATTCTATGAATATAATCAAGTCTTAGCTCCTTATTACATGTTATATTATCAACAGTTGTTATACCACTTTCGGTATTGACAACCATCTTCGCAACCTGATCCTGGTATGCACTGTTAAAGCAGTCTGATGACATCTGTCCCATAGCAACATATATCTCATTGACTGCATCCTCGGATGTATAAAAAGTTTTAGCTGACTGCTTATTAGCTACCTTCAGCTTAAGATTCATAATAGTAGATGAAGTAACTACGGTGGCAAGTATCATAACAAATGATAACATTATAAGTACGATAACCATAGTTGAACCGTTATTATTACACTTAACTCTTTTTCTTAAATTATGTGCCATCATAAGCTTCTCCTCACCTTTCTCTACCCGATCTTTGTTGTAGTCATCTGTATCATCGGTTCTTCCTTCGATGTATCAGCATTACTGCCATAATATACTTTAACCGTCATAGTATACAAAAGACTCTTACTTGCTACTCCATTGCTGCCTGAACCTGTATTGTTAATATCCTTATATTCATCCCACTTATATATATTAGAAAATACACTTACCGGTCCTGGATTAGTTGTTCCATCTTTATTAACTGTCTTATTCCCAAGATTAATCGTTCCTACGTTTGCAAACTCCTGTCTTGAAGTATCTTTGTTAAGATAAAGACTCACCTTGTCTTTGTTAATCATCATATTCTTAGAACTGTCTGTTGTGTTGTTAGATGTCTGCTGAATAAGGAATACATTACAATTATCATATTTAACAAATGCATTTTCCTGATAATCGTAAGTTATGTTAATCTTATCAGTAGTATAATAATATCTGTTATCACCTACAGTTAAAGTCGAATGTCTGTCATAAGGTATATAAAACATATACACATCTTTAAGATTATTAGGTAATGAGGATGATATTCTATAAGAATTATCACCTGTTATTTCCGCCTTGAAATAATTATTAGGATATGTAATAGATGCTGTATATGCATAAGCCTTATTTCCATCATATATGTATTCAAAATCCAGTGTTATCCTCTGATAATATGCATCTATACCTGTATCAACCGCACTTGAAGCCTCAGCTGGTGCATCAGATAATTCACTATGTTTAACTTCTATCTTAACATTAGTTGTCTTTTCTATCTTATTTTTATCAAAACCAGCTGTATATCTTTCCTTGAAATAATTCTCAGCATCTATATCGTGGCTGTATAAATCTTCTCTTAACACAATATTCTTAACCGAATTTACATAAGAGTTAATATTATTGTTATAGTTCTTATCACTATCATCACCTGAATTATATATACCTGGATCAAGTTCAGTTACAACAGTATATTCTTCCCCATTTGTTCCTTCCTTTGTTTCCCTGAATATATATTTTCCAGAGCTTTCTGTATATTTTCCAGCATAATCCTCAAGTATCCTGCTCATGCTTACAGACTTAAACTGTTCTACTATATCAGAAGCAACTGTATTCGCATTTTCTTCTTTACGAGCCTTATGATTGATTCTTGCTGCGTTAGAAAACGAACCCAGAACAGGAATAGAAAGAATAGCAAGCACTGCCATGGCAACAAGTACCTCTACAAGAGAGAAACCTGCATTATTCAGTTTTCCTTTTCGCTTATCAGCACCTGATTTTTTCATCATAATCATCTGTTATTCTCCATTTCCTGGCTGGTTACTTAACTCTTAACTATTCAGCTGGCTTTGCAAATATATTATCTGTTCCTGTCTTTAAGTCAAACTTAGGTTCACTGAACTCTCTTCCGTTACCTGTTATAGAATACAATGCAAGTGTCATCGTACCTGTAACAACATTTGTTGCTTCATTATAAGTTGTTGTTAATGCCTCTATCGTATTCTTCTTTTCATAGTTGTTGATAAATCCGATAAGATTCTTCCACTCTGCATAAGTACCTTCATAAGATACATTGATAGTTTCCTTGTAACCTACATTATTAGTCTGATATGCGCTGCCTGATGTATTCGATGGGTTAGAAGATGCCTTCTGTCCAAATGTATACACTGCAACAGGATCAGAGAATGTTATACTCTTTATCCATACACCAGTTGAACTCTCAATAGTGTTTAAAAACTGTAATGTTGCCGGCTGGCTTGTACCATTTTCAAATGTCTTTAAAATCTTTGATGAATCGCTCTGTAAAGAAAGTGTATCTGACTCATACTTGGCTTTGTTATCATTCTTAGTCTGTAAATCTTTCTTTTTCTTTGTAAGCTCTGTAACCTGCTTAGTTGATGTATCAAGAGAAGCTGACAGATTCTGGTAACCAACAAAGTAAGCTATAAAGATTATAAGAAATGCAAATACATACACAAGTAACTTCTTATCTTTTTCAGATATAGTAAGACTATTCTTTAACTTTTCCTTCATTACTTATTACCTCCCTGTGAAGCACCCTTTATATCCCCAAATGAGCAGCTAAGAGAAAAAGTAAGCTGTACAGTTCCTGTATTATCCTCATTTTCTGTTTCATTGGATATAATAACATTAGATACAGTTGGTATAGACTTAAGCTGAAGTATAAGCATACCAAGTGATGACTTGCTTGCTGCTGTACCACTCACTGCCACATTGCCAGATGTTATACTCATACTTGTTATGACAACATCACTAGGCACCTTGCTTTCAAGTTCCTTTACAAATGTATCAACTGAATCGTTGTTGTTAGAAGCCTGTGTCTTGAATGTGTTCACATCTGTATTCTCATCCTTGGCTTCATAATACTTATTTACAATCTCTTCAATAGGCTGAAGCTTCTTGACATCATTCTTAAGGGCAGCTGCTTCTATGTTTGTGAATACCAGCTGGATACCTGGAACAAGTACAAGTAAAAGTGAGGCTGCAACCGCCACTATAACGACCAGTGCCATGCCTTTTCCTGCATCCTTTTTCTTGTCCTCCTGTATCTTGTTAAGTGATACAAAATTGACCGGTGCTATAAATGCACCTATAGTTGCTGTATACGCTGTAAGCGCATTTTCATCAACATATGTTCTCTTGTCTGTAAGCACACCATCAAGCTTTTCTATCGGAATAACTTCCATATTAAACTCGTTTGTTAACAGCTTGTTAAAACCTCTTATAGTTGTGGCATTACCTATGATGTATATCTTCTCTATAGGCGTATTATTTCTTGAAACATAATAATCTGTAATTCTGCTTATATTGCTTATAAGTGCTCTCACTGACTCTGTAACATCATTAGAATCTACTGTCTTACCAAGAAGATATTCTGTCTGAAGCTTTTGAAGTGCCTGATCATAATTCAGCTTATATTCATCCATTATGGTTTTAACCATAAGAGTCTTGCCATAGTGGACAGTTCTTTGCAGCTGTAAGGCACCTGCCTTAAAGATACTTACAAGTGTTGAATCATTCTCTATAGATATAACAAGATTAGTACCTTCATCTATCTGCTGTTTTATAAGCTGATATGTACTGTTACCTGCATAATCAATGAATGCCACCTTAAGCCCCATAGCCTGTGCAAGCTCATAGTACTGTTCTATCATATTCGCAGGAGCTGCTATAACCACAACCTTTAACTTCGGTGTGTTATCCTCTTTTACCTTCTCGATAGGATAATACTGTACTATATAATCTTCTATTTTAACTGGGAAATACTCTGCTGCATTGGTTTCTATGATTTTATCTATCTTGTTACTCTTAATATCAGGAACAATGACATCCTTTGTAGCTATTTTACTAGATGATATTGAGAACACAACATCATTAGAATTCATACGATTGTCATCAAGTGATGACTTTATAACCTTGGCGAATTCTTTTACATCAAGAATCTCACCATCATTATACACACCTTCTGGTGTTGGGATTGTAACTACCTTATGAATAGTAGTTGCTTTAACACCCTTTGTTGCTTCGCACAACTTTGTATATTCGTTGTTAATGCTTATGCTTATATATTTGCCGTTAACCTTAACTGCCATAACGAAACAGTCTCCTCTCCCCTTAGCATATTATGAAAAATCTATATATAAATACTGCTACATTTCAGATTCAAACTAACATCAAAACATTGATATGTACCAGTTAATTATATTCGTACCAAAAAGCATGGCTATTGTAAGCCCTGCACACAAATATGGTCCGAATGCCAGTACATGTTCAGCATCCGTAACTTTCATACGGATGGAATGAATGACTGCACCCAAGATGCAGCCAATCAGAAATGCCAGAATAATGCACTTCCATCCTAAAAATAATCCTGCAAACGCCATCAGCTTAATGTCTCCACCGCCAAAAGCGTCAATTCCTTTAATCGCTCGTCCAATAAAAAGACATATGAGCATGAATCCACTTATAACACAAAACCCTATTAGATAGTCTAATAGGTTCTTGTGATCTAATATGATTCTTATCACTGCCAAAACACCAATTGCCACATTAAGTGAAAATGGTATCTCGAAAGTTCTCCAGTCAATGACTGAAATAACAAGAAATATTGAAAATGCAAAGCACATCAATATGCTTACCGCATTAAATCCGTGAACTAAGAATACTATCACATATGCTATCCCATTGGTCGCTTCAATGATTGGATACTGCGGTGATATCTTAGCTTTGCAGTGTCTGCATTTTCCACCAAGTATTATGTAGCTTACCAGTGGTATGAGATCATACCACTGGATTTTTTCGCCACATGTCATACAATGCGAATGTTCTGTAGCTATATTCTCTTTTAATGGTAATCTGTAAATCAGTACGTTCAAAAAACTTCCGAATACGATTCCGTATAGAAAGATAATGAAGTACAGTGGTAATTCGTATTGCATGATTTAATGTTTCCTTAGTTTAATTTTATGATGGTAAGCCTACGATTGTAACCTGTCCTTTTTCATTAACATTAATCTTTATACCACCTGTAACATCTTTGTACTTAGATGTTAACTTTGTCTTAGAAGTGTCAATCTGTCCTGTAAACTCTGTTGTAAAATCTGTTCCTGCATCACTAGCTATTGTTACACCTGATGAAGTTATTGTCACAATATCTTTTCCACCTGATTTAACATTAGTAGAGTAAGCTGTTTCATTTTGAAGAGCAATCTCTACTGAACTCTTAAGCTGTTCACAATTCTGAGCGTCCTTTGACTCTCTTGATTTCTCAATGTTCTTGATAAGTGTTGGAGCTAAAACACCAACAAGTACTGCCATGATGGCAATAACTACGATAAGCTCTACTAAAGAGAAACCTTTGTTACCTCATTTTTTCTGTGTCTTTTTCATGTTTCATATCTCCCTTTTGAAATATATTTATATAAATCCGTTCTCGTTAAGCGACCTGCAGAACAGATTATATACTACCCCTGTGCTCCTAATGTATTATAGAGCTGAATCATTGGCTGATAGATTGCAAGTATTAACATAACTACAACTAAAGCCATAAGGATAATAATAATTGGTTCCATTAACGAAGTAGGAGTCTGTGTCTGGACTTCAACTTCTTCTTCATAATAAACTGCTGAATTGGTAAGCATCTCTTCAACATTACCAGTTTCTTCGCCAATACCTACCATATGTACAACCATCGGAGGAAAAAGCCCCGATGTTCTTAACTGATTAGAAAGAGGCAAGCCTAATGATACACCGCTCTTTACTTTTTCTAATGCATCATAATATAATACATTCTTCATAGTAGAAGCAGATATCTCAAGTGCATCAATCATTGGCATACCAGCCTGTAACAATGTACTCATTGTTCTTGCAAATGAAGCACATGCTGACTTAGTCTGTAGCAATCCGAATACTGGAATCTTTAACTTTAATTTATCAAGGTTATGCCTTCCATTCTCCGTATTACCATATAACTTAACTCCCACAACTATTCCAATGACAACAATAAGATATACATACCAGTATCCTTTAACACTGTCACTCATTGCAAGAATCATTCTCGTTGTTATTGGAAGTTCTGAATCAAGATCTTCAAACATTGTCATAAAGCTTGGTATAACAAATGTAAGCATTACTACAATAACACCTATCATAACAAAGATAAGAACTATTGGATACATCATTGCTTTCTTGACAACACCTTTTAACTTGGCATCTTTTTCAAACTGTACCGCCATTCGTGTAAGAGAATTCTCCAAACTACCAGAAGCTTCACCAGCCTTAATCATATCAACAAGAATACTTGGAAACTCTTCATTCTCCTTCATTGAATCCGAAAGGTTTTCACCTTTTTCTACACTGGACTGGGTTCTCTCAATCGCCTCTTTAAGTCTCTTATTCTCTGTCTGTTCACCAAGCATCTCCAATGCATTAATTACACTTACACCTGCTTTAAGAATACTTGCAAACTGCCGGCAGAATACACTCATATCTCGTGCCGGTATTTTCCTTGGGCCAAAAAATGATAGATTAACATCTTTATCCAAAGCTCCCTGCTTACCTATTGATATAGGAGTAAAGCCCTGTTCCTTTATCTTTCTGGCTGCTTCATCTTTACTTTCTGCTTCAATAGCACCCTTAACATCTTTTCCCGAAGCGTCAACCGCTTTGTATGAAAATGTTTCCATATCACACTCCCCATTCTTAGTAAAATCTTTCCTTTTTAGTGCATTTAGTATAACACATAAGCACAATCAGGACAATAATTTTACTAAAATTAACAAACAAAATTAACAAAAAATAAATTCTTTTTAAATTTACTTTTATATTTATAACATGTCTTAATAATATCATACTACACACTAAAAGTGGGTAATTTTCACTTTTATTTCATATTTTTT
>ENA-OURZ01003138-OURZ01003138.1-human-gut-metagenome-genome-assembly--contig:-NODE-3138-length-14353-cov-2.536928_pt1 | contig 14353 bp, 8 predicted proteins | sample MGYA00242073_ERZ509195 | MGnify/ENA primary metagenome ERZ509195 (study PRJEB26280, sample SAMEA2338837) | human gut metagenome | biome: human gut; feature: human-associated habitat; material: faeces...
CGAGGCGAGTCGTAACTTTTCGAACGTCCACGGACTATTGATGCACGGCCATGAATTGTGGATCAGCACCTTTTCGAAGGGTATTCATGTGCTCGACACCCAGACGGGGCGTATTCGGGTCTACGACAACACGACGACCTACGGCCATCTGTTCAGCAATTATGTCTTTGCACTCTGCAAGAGCCAAGACGGGCACATTTATATAGGTACGATGCACGGGCTGCAATTCTATGACCTACACAGCGGCGAGTTCGGTTATGTCCCAGAAATCAACGATGGAAAGATGGTCAACGACATACAGGAAGACAGCGCCGGCAATCTCTGGGTGGCAACGCTGACTAATGGCCTCTACGTTCGGTCCCCCTATAGCGATACTTGGCAGCACTATCTCCACGATGCCGACAACCTGAAGTCGTTGCCCAGCAATAACATCACTTCTATTTTCGAAGATTCCGCCCGCCGTATTTGGATTACCACCGAGGGGGGGGGATTCAGTGCATTCGAGGCCGGTGATGGGTGTTTTACCCATTACAACACCGCCAACGGATTACCGAGCGATGTAGCCTTTCAGATCGCCGAAGATGACAATGGCATGTTTTGGATCTCAACCAACAACGGATTGGTAGCCTTTGACCCTGCAGAGCGTAAAACGAAATATGTCTATACAGTCGCCAATAGTTTATTGAGCAACCAATTCAACTACAAATCGAGTTATAAATCGGAAGACGGCACGCTCTATTTCGGTTGCATCGAGGGACTTATCTCGTTCACCCCCAAACGCCTAAACAAGCAGCAGAACAAACTTCCACCTATCTACATCACCGATTTCTCATTGCTTGACTTCTCGGACGATGGCTCCACCTCGACGCTCTACGACAAAAGCATCATCGCTTGCGACACACTTTATCTTCGTCACAACCAAAACTCCTTTTCACTCCAACTTTCAGTCCTGAGTTACCGCAAATCACCCGGCATGCAGCTCAGCTACCGTATGGAGGGATACGATGACGAATGGTGTGAGGCACCCGCCAACGGAGCCAAACTCCCCTACGCCAAACTTCCGCCGGGTAACTATACGTTCCACGCCCGACTCGACAATGGCACCCAAAACACCCACAAGAAACTCCACATCCACATCTCTCCGCCCCTCTACCGAAGCTTTGCAGCCTATATTTTCTACTTTACACTCATTCTCGGCATACTTTATTGGCTCTACAAGCACAATGAGCGACAACGCAAACAACGCGAAGAACAGCACCGTCGGGATTTCGAGCAACAAAAAAACTGCGAGCTCTATGACGTGAAAATCAAATTTTTCACCAATATAGCCCACGAAATCCGAACGCCACTCACGCTGATCAAGGTTCCATTGGATAACATCCTGTCAAGCAAAAAGTTAAACGACGATCTTTCCGGCACGCTTCGCATCATGAGTCAAAATACCAACCGCTTGTTGGATCTGACGAACCAACTGCTCGATTTCCGCAACATCGAAAAGGAACATCTGACGCTTTCGATAGCTATGTACGATGTAGCCCGCATTGTCCGCGAGACCTTCCATCGTTTCAGTTCTATGGCCAAGGAGCAGGGCAAAAAGTTCGAATTAACTCAGGAGAACGGCGACCATGCCGTCTGGGCCAAGGTCGACCGCGAAGCCTTCACAAAGATCGTAAGCAATCTACTAGTCAACGCTGTGAAATTTTCGGACAAAAGGATTCTTATTTCGATGGCAACGGAGAATGATTCGTTTATCTTGCGCGTCGTCAACGACGGCGAGGTAGTGCCACCAGAGGTTCGTTCGGACATCTTTGCCCCTTTCTTCCAGCACACCGTTGCTTCGACTTTTCCGGGAACCGGGATCGGTCTGGCCCTCTCCAGCTCGCTGGCTACGCTCCAAAACGGCACACTACGCATGGGTGACAGCATGACAGAAAACGAATTTATCCTCACTCTTCCGCTTGCAGACCAGTCGCTGGCCAAAGAGCAGGAAAAGAGTGATCATAACGCTACGGAAACCGTTACCCATGAGGAGACCGACAACGAAGTACGCGCGACCCTCCTCATTGTCGAAGATCACCCCGAAATGCGAAACTATATCGCGCAGATGCTCTCCGAGCGGTACATCGTGCGAACGGCCACTAATGGCGCAGAGGCATTCAAAGTGGTAAAAAAAGAGCATATAGACATCGTTCTAAGTGATATTATCATGCCAGAGATGAACGGCTTGGAGCTATGCCGCTGCATGAAAAACGAAGTGCGTTCGAGCCACATTCCCTTTATCCTCTTGACGGCCAAAACCGACATTCAATCAAAAATCCAGAGTATGGACCTCGGAGCCGATTATTACATCGAAAAACCCTTTTCGGCGGAATATCTACAATCGGCGATCTCCAATCTTTTGAAGAGCCGGCGCATGCTCTTTGAACGATTCTCGAAAAATCCGCTGGTCATGGCAAACTCGGTCTCCACCTCCTCAACCGACCGCATCTTTATTCAAAAATTGCAGGATATTGTTCGCAAGAACTTCAACAATCCAGAGTTCAACACCTGCGATTTAGCCAAGATGATGTATATGAGCCGTGCCAGTTTCTATCGCAAAGTCAAAGGCATGTTAGATATCAGTCCCAATGATTACATTCAACTCGAACGCCTCAAGACGGCAGCTCAGATACTCCAGAAAAAAGAATACCAGATCAATGAGGTGTGCTATATGGTGGGATTCAGTTCTCCCTCCTATTTTACCAAATGTTTCCAAAAACAATACGGCATTACGCCCAAACAATTTATGATTCAAATCAAGAATGAGGGCACAGTTGCTGATGAAACCAAAATGGAGATAAACCCGAACCAATTAATAAACTGATGAAAATCACCCTGTTTTTGACTACAGTCTGCATGTTGTTGTGCTGTAGCGGCACTAATCCGTCAAAACGATCCAAGGAAGATGTTGCCCCGCAGCGTATTCCGCTTGCCGATCCCTACATTTTGCTGCACGAGGGAATCTACTATGCCTACGGCACCTTTGCGGAGAACGGCATAGCCGCATGGACTTCAACCGACCTCAAATCATGGAAACGCGCCAAAGGTCTTGCCCCCGAAGATCTGGTCATGCACCGGCGCGACGTATGGGGCAATTACTGGTTTTGGGCCCCCGAAGTCTATCACCGCAACGGAAAATTCTATCTCTACTATTCGGCAGAAGAACACATCTGCGCGGCTGTCTCTGATTCACCGCTCGGCCCGTTTAGGCAAGAGGTGAAACAACCGATGATTGCCGACGAAAAATGCATCGACAATACGCTTTTTGTTGATGATGACGGACGTGCCTATATGTTTTTCGACCGATTTAACGACGGTCTGAACATTTGGATGGTCGAACTGAATGACGATTGGGTGACTCCGAAAATGGAAACCTTACACCCTTGCATCCACGTTTCGCAACCATGGGAAGAGATATGGCCACGGGTGAATGAAGGAGCATTCGTCATTAAACACGATGGATGTTACCATATGATTTATTCTGCCAACTCCTATGAAAGCCCCTATTACGGCATCGGATGTGCAACCACAAAAACACTCAACGGCGAATGGGAAAAATATAAGGACAACCCTCTCCTGCAGAACCCCGATGGATTGCGTGGCGTAGGGCACGGCTCGCTTTTCCGCGACAAGGAGGGGAATTTGCGTTTGGCTTTCCACGCACATCATAGTCCGACCGAAATTCATCCTCGCTTTATGTATCTCACCACCGTTCGATTCAACGATGGAAAGATGGTGATTGACCCCGAATATACAATTCCCCTATTTTATCAATAACTTCGGTGATCAAGCAATAAGAATTATACATAAAAACAGGTCTCTGACAAATAAAAAGCATCAAACCGACCTGATTGCCGGACGACGGACCTCCGCCGACAAAAGTCAAGACCGAAAAAAAGCTCCCCGCATTTCTGCGGGGAGCCTCCGTTAACATTCGGACCGGATAGCGGTTATTCGTTCCGACCATAGATATACAACTCATTGATGCTAAGCGCAGTGCTGCCCTTCATGCCGACCCACTTGACATAGCGGGCGTTGCAGGGTTTGAGCAACTGAACGTAGTTGGTTGCGCCATAGCCTCTGTTGGGAGCCTCGGCCTGCCGGAGCTCTCCGTGCGGCGTCCAGTTCTCCCCGTCTTCCGACGTAGAAAGCTCGAAGTACTCGCCCAAATAGTCGATACTAAAAGCCTGAATATCAAAACCGGCGACCCACTGCAAGGTCTTCATGTCGATCGTAAGTTCGAGCGAGGAATCTCTCCAAAGATAAATATCGGAATACGAATCTCCGTCCCAAAGAGCGGTATTAGCATTCGAACTTGAGCTGCCGTTGGTTTGCACGGTCCATCCGCTCGTCGGATACTTCTTCCACGACGGATCGGCCGCGGACAGGAAAGTCAGGAGATCGGACTTCTTCACGATCGAAATCGCAACGCCGGCATCCTCCGGATCGACGGCGGCCCCGGCGGTATCGCCGACCAGCTCGGCCGTGAGCTGCACCGGGAAAGTGCCGAGTTCTTCGTCCGCTTCGAGGAAGTCGTCCGTCACCGACCACGTCGTTGCGTCCGACTCTTTCGCCCCGGCCGGAATCGTCACCTCGGCAGCGGGCGTAAAGCGCTCGTCGTCGACAAATCCTTCGGGAATGCCCGCCGATTTCACGACGAACTTCGTATCCTCCAGCACGGGACGGTCCACCACGACCTTCACGTCATATGTTATCGGATCTTCGTTGACGATCGCACCGTCGATGAAGTTGCGTTTGAAAGTCACGGCATTGCCCTCGACGCCCACGAGCGACGCGACAGCGACATAGGCAGCCTTTTCGATCACCATCTTCGCCTCGCCGTCCACCACGGGAACCTGCGAACCGCGCGCTTCGACCACACGCACGCCCAGCTCGTAGGTCACAGGCCCGAACACATTCTCCATGAAGTCGTAGTTCTCCTCGATCATCCTTACCGAGACTGCCGCCGTAGTGCTGCCGGCGGGAATCACCAGCTCGCGCGCGCTGATCTCGACCAGCTCGGCCGGTACATTGGTGATAATAGGTTCTACGCGAACGACCGTCTCTTCGGGGCTGGCCTGCGCAAGGGCAATGGTATACTCGCCCGAAAGCGAACCGGCGAGATTCAGCACGCCTTCATTATCGTAAGTTCCCGCGAAAGTCGCCACCCGGTCCGTAGTACCGGAGATCGTTGCGCCGACCGGCGTTTCGGGGTAGCCCGCCAGATCGACCTCCTCGTCGGCGCGGCAGCCGGTGAAGAGCGCTGCACCGCCCGCGAGGGCGAAAAGCAGTGCATATTTATACATGTTTTTCATCGTTTACTGTTTTTCGGTTAATATCGCCTCGCAGGCAGGGCCGCACCCCGCCCGCAAGGCGGAATCGAATCAATAGTTCGGCCACTCAGGCTGCGCCGGACGCGAATAGGTATCCGGCAGGTCCTCAGGATAATTATAGCGCGTGGTGTCGGCGAACTTGTAGAAGTGCTCCGGCTCCTTGAGCGGCGATCCGTAGAGAGTTTCGGGACCTTTGTTCAGCCGGTTGACGAAAATATTGCGCCAAGCATTCTTATTCACCCTGCCGTTGGTATTCTTCAACGGGTCGGGCGCGAAGCCCATGAACCAGCCCTTGCCGGTCGTCGGGTCGAGCATTCTCTCGGCGACAACGCTGGTGAAGTTGCCGCCCGTACCGCGGTTGAACTCCATCGAGATGGCCGAGCACTGCTTCTGGGTCATATTGCCCATGGGCGAGGTAGACCAACCGTAATCGCCCACGGCGATATCGACCCACTCCGCAATGTCCTGTCCCTCGATCTCGGTCGGCCAGCCGCTGATATTGAAGCTAGAGTAGCAATAGGCAACGACAAGCTTGTCGGGCATCGCCTTCTTCGATTCGTAGGCCAGACGGGCCGCCCGCGCCGAGCTGCGCGAAGCATAGTAGGGATTCGAAAGATCGGGAGCGTTCGAATACTCGTCGTCGAAGCATACGCCGTCGATATTGTATGTTTCGCAGAACGTGGCCAACTCCTTGGCGAACATCTGGCATCCGTAGTCGGAAAGTTGCGCCACACCCGACTGGTCGTGGTTGCCCAGCACGCACATGATCACCTTGATACCGCGCTTGCGCAGCGGCTGGATGAAGGCTTCGTTGTTATCCATCCAGTACTGGGTCTGCGGATTGAGGCTCAGGAACGGAGCGTTGCGGTCCGCATGATGGTTGATGTTGCCCGAAAAGAGACAGACCACATCCCACAGCAGGCGGCCGTCTTCGAGTTCGAACGTCAGGGCGTTGAGCGGATTGACGTCGTTGACCTCGAAGAACAGGAAGCCCTTCGGCAGGTCGTCGCCCTTGTAACAGGTAGGCATCGAGGTCATATCCTTCACCACGTAGAAACAATGGCTCTCCTTGAGGATCACGCCGTCGGCTTCGAGGGCTACGGGGATCAGATATCCCCGGCCGGCTGCAAGCCCTTCGGCGGCCTCGACGGTCATTTCGACCGTAAGTTCGACATTGCGGCCCGCGGCGGCAAAGAGGCCGTCGTTGGCAAAAGTCACCTTGTCGGCCGGATAAAGCGTATAGTTCGTGCCGTTGGCCTTGTTGTACTGTCCGACGTCATAGGAGTCATCGACCTTGGCGCGGGCCGTAAATCCCTCGGAAGGGGTTTTGGTCAGCACCAGACGCAGGTCGGCAGTGTAGGTCTCCTTCCACAATTCGACGGTGGTGTTCGACTTCCCGGAGTTGAGGTCCTGCAGCACGGCGCCCGTTTCATTGAGGCCCGTTTCGATCGAGCCGGCGCCGTCCCACTCGCCGACCGTGACATCGTCCGTGCAGGAGACGAACGCAGCGGAGTAGAGCAAGGCTGCGGCTGCGGCGAGAATACCGGATTTGAAATATCTCGTTTTCATGCGTAATAGCTGTTATTGGTTATTTTACTTCAGGAAGAGTTACGGGAATCCAAGTCGGCGTGCCGCCCACGGCAGAGAGATTCGTGCCGTTCGCATGGTCGATGATCGTCGAACCGGAACCCTCGTTGAATTTCCAGTAGGCCACCAGCCCCTCGCTTTCGGGGCTGACACCGTACATGTTGCCGGCGATCTGCTCCGGCGTACGGGCCACGCTCCAAACGCGCAGCTCGGAAATCTCTCCGGGGATGTAACGCTCCTCGTTGTACGACTTGCCGACGTAACAGTTGCTGGTCAGCGTAACCGATCCGCTCATCTTCTGATTGGAGTAGGCCACCTGCTTGCCGTTCTGGTAATAGATACGCTCGCCGTTTACGGCATCCCAAACCACGGCGATATGCACCCACTCATTGACCGGAAGCCCCGGAGCGGCATTGGCTGCGGGCCAGTTGCCGCCGTTGGCCGATCCCGTCGCCAGCTGGAGCTGGTCGCGCGGACGGTCGGCGTCGCCGATGCGCACGCCGGTCGGCACGACGTAGTCGACCATACGGGGGAACTTGTCAATCGACAGCACGTTCACATCGACGTGCGGCGCCAACACGGCTCCGGACTGTCGGGTGGCGGCCATCACGTCAAGCTTGCGCAAAGCGAAATCATCGACGGCGAACGGACCGTAGTTGGTCCACACCACGTTGTTGAGCTTGGCGAAGATGCCGTCGAGATTCAACGTGTTCGGCTTGGCCAGACGCATGCTCAGCAGGTGCAGACGCAGATAGGCGTCGGCGGCGTCCTCGATCGGCTCGTCCAGCTTGGACACGGTGAACACGGGCATGCGGCGCACGCCACGCGCGTCGGCCTCGTCATGCGCGATGGCGCCGAAGTTGTGATTCGGACGCGAGGTTTCAGCCGGAGCCTCGCCCAACGTGAGTTCCGGATACCACACGTCAAGGGTGTTGCCGGCCGCATCGATGCTTGCCAGGCCCCAACCCCATGCGGTGCGCTGTTCAGTCATGTGTACGCTCCTTTGACCATGCCGGAGCCGTAGACCGGTTCCAGCGATTCGTTAGGTTCTTTCGTTCCTTGAAACACTGTAGCGGCAAGCCATGGCAGGCGCATGCGCACGTCCGAAACCGGAGCCGCGTGTCAATATCGTTCAGTGGCGCTGGTCCATCGGCACGTAATCGCGTTCCGTGTAGCCGGTGTACACCTGGCGCGGACGGCCGATTTTCGTGTTCGGATCGGCGAGCATCTCACGGTATTGCGCGATCCAGCCGGGGATGCGGCCCAACGCGAACAGCGTGGTGAACATGGACGGATCGAAGCCGATCGCACGGTAGATCAGTCCCGTGTAGAAGTCGACGTTCGGATACAGATGACGAGACACGAAGTAATCGTCGCTCAATGCGATCTGCTCCAGTTCGGTGGCCACGTCGAACAGCGCGCGCTCGTCCGCCGGCAGCTTCAGCGTGTCGGCGCGTTCCATGATCTTCTGCAGATAGGTCTTGGCGATCGCCGCGCGCGGATCGTACGACTTGTACACGCGGTGGCCGAGGCCGGAGATGCGATGCCCGTTGGCCTTCGCGTCCTCCACGAATTCCTTGACGGTTTTGCCGGAGTCGCGGATGGCCTTGAGCTGGCGGAGCACCGCCTCGTTGGCGCCGCCGTGCAGCGGGCCGGACAGCGCGTTGATGCCGGCCGCGACCGCGGAATACAGGTTGGCGTGCGCCGAACCGGCGATGCGCACCACGGACGTGGAGCAGTTCTGCTCGTGGTCGGCATGGATGATGAGCAGACGGCCAAGCGCGTGCACGTACAGAGGATCGGATTCGAACGGCTCATACGGCACGGCGAAGCACATGCGCAGGAAATCGTCGACATAGCCACGCGAGTAGTCCGGGTACAGCATCGGCTCATCGCGACGGCGGCGGAAGATGTAGCTGACGATGGTGCGCGCCTTGGCCATGATGATGGTCGCCGCTTCGTCCAGCTGGTCGGAATCGTTGATGTCCGTGGTGTCCGGGTAGAACGTGGCGAGCGCGTTGACCGCGGATGCCATCACACTCATCGGATGCGCGGTGCGCGGGAAGGAGCCCATGAACGTACGGAAGTCCTCCCCCACCATCGTGCGGTGGTTGATGTCGGAGATGAAACGGTCGTACTGGTCCTTGTTCGGCAGTTCGCCGTGACGCAGCAGCCAAGCGACTTCAAGGAAGTCGGACTGCTCGCACAGCTGCTCGATCGGATAGCCACGATAGCGCAGAATCGAGTTCTTGCCGTCGATGTACGTGATTTTCGATTCGCATTGCGCGGTGGTGAGGAAACCGGGGTCGAGTGTGACCCAGCCATCATTGCGCAGCGTGGACACCACGATGCCGTCCGCGCCCGCCGTGGCTTCGACCACCGGCAGGGTGAAGTCCTTGGATTCCACACTCAGATTGGCTGTGGCCATACTCGTTCGCTCCTTACCAGTTCAAAAAGTACCGCCCACTATATGGCATGCGCGTTTCGATATGTGGGTTCCGTCTCAAAACGGGCATGAAAAAACGGGCTGTGCGTAATCGCACAAGCCCGTTTTCATAAGGTTTTGGACTAGTCGCGGACGGTGAGGATCACCGGACCGTTTTCGGTGATGGCGATGGTGTGCTCGCTGTGTGCGCCACGGGAGCCGTCCTCGCTCTTCAGCGTCCAGCCGTCCTTCGGATCCTGGTAGATCTCGTCGGTGGTCTTGAGGAACCACGGTTCGATGGCGATGACCAGGCCCGGACGCAGCTTGTAGCCGTGATGCGCCTTGCCGTCGTTCGGCACGTGCGGATCGCCGTGCATGATATGGCCGACGCCGTGTCCGCCGAACTCCAGGTTGATCGGGTAGCCGTATTCGCGTGCCACGTCGCCGACGGCGCAGGAGACGTCGCCCAGACGATTGCCCGGCTGAGCGGCTTCGATGCCGGCCGCCAAAGCCTCTTCGGTGCACTTGATCAGGCGCAGGTCGTCGGGATGCTGCGTGCCGACGCAGAAGCTGATGGCGGAATCCGCGACCCATCCGTCGACGTTGATCGCCAGATCGAGGCTGACCAGATCGCCGTCCTTCAGGTTGTAGTCGTACGGAACGCCGTGCAGCACGGCGTCGTTCACGGACGTGCAGATGTAGTGCGCGAACGGACCGGTGCCGAAATCAGGCGCATAGTCGACGTAGCAGGACGAGGCGCCCTTGCGGTCCACGATGCGCTTGTGGACGAATTCGTCGATTTCCAACAGATTGGTGCCGACCTTGGTGAATTCCTTCAGGTCGCGCAGGATGCCGCCGACGAAGCGGCCTGCGGGCTTCATCGCTTCAATCTCTTTAGGGGTTTTCAGTTCGATCATGCCTTCAACCCTACTTCGCGGGCCATACACCGGCGAACGATGTTCTCCTTTCTGTATTCCACCTTGCGTTCCACCCGAATATTCGATTCGAATACACGATGTTGTCACCAAAGATGGATAGTGTGAAGCCATGAACAACACTTCGAATTCTTTGGTTTCGGGTATCGATCCGGCATCGTTCTCCGCCGTGACCGGCCCGTCTCAGGACTTGTTCCGCTTCGTCAACGGCCCGTGGGTCGACATGTACCGTCTTCCCGACGACCGTTCCCGGTATGGTTCCTTCGACAAGCTCGCCGAGGATGCGGAAAACCAGATCCGCGACATCCTTGAAGAGGATGATTGCCCAGCCGTCAAGTCGCGCGCTTTGTACCATAGTTTCCTTGACGTCGATGCCATCGACGCGGCCGGACTCGCCGCCATCGAAGACCAGTTGGCTTCCATCGACGAGGCCGAAGACAAGGCCGCGCTCACCCGCGCGCTTGGCGCCATGAACCCGACCGGCGGTCCAGACCTGATCGGCATCGCCGTTTACGGAGATCCGGGAGCGCCGGAGACCAATGTCGTGCACATCGAACAGGACGGTTTGGATCTGCCGGACGAGGCCTACTACAGGGAAGACCATTACGCGCCAATCCGTGAGGCGTATGTCGAGATGGTCGCCAAGCAGCTGAAGAACGCGCATCTTGCGGCCGATGACGAGGATGCCCATGCGCAGGCCAAGCGTTTCCTTGACGTGGAGACGCGCATCGCGGCGAACCATTGGGACAACGTGTCCACGCGCGATTCGGTGAAGACCTATAACCCGACGGATTACGCCGACCTGTGCGCCATGCTCGCCGATGTTGACCTGGACGCTTGGATCGACGCCTGGCAGAACGCTTACGACGCGACCACCGCGGCTGCCGTGCAGCCGTTGGATTTCCGCGGCTGTTTCAGCCACACGATCGTGCATGAGCCAAGCTTCCTCACCGGACTCAACGCGTTCTGGAAGGAAGCGTCGCTGGATGATCTCAAGCTGTGGGCCCGCGTGCATGTGGTGATCGGCTCCACATTGGAGCTTCCCCACGAATTCGACGAAACGAATTTCGACTTCTACGGCAAGACGCTGTCCGGGCAGAAGGAGCAGCGTGTGCGTTGGAAGCGTGGCGTCTCGCTGGTCAACGGCATCTGCGGCGAGGATGTCGGCCGCGAATACGTGAAGCGTCACTTCCCCGAAACCTCCAAGCAGCGTATGGAGCAGCTGGTCGGCAATCTCATCGACGCCTACCGTGTGTCCATCTCCAATTCCACTTGGCTTGGCGACGAGACCAAGGCCAAGGCATTGGAGAAGCTGTCCAAGTTCGTGCCGAAGATCGGCTACACGAACCATTGGCGTGACTATTCCGCGCTGGATGTGCGCGAGGACGCCGGCTTCGCCCAGAACATGCGTGCCGCGAACCTGTATGAGACCGGCTACCAGCTGGCCAAGGTGGGCAAAGCCGTCGACAAGGACGAATGGCTGATGAATCCGCAGACGGTGAACGCCTACTATGAGCCGTCCATGAACGTGATCGTGTTCCCGGCCGCCATTTTGCAGCCGCCGTTCTTCAACCCGGATGCCGAGGATGCCGCGAACTACGGCGGCATCGGCGCGGTGATCGGCCATGAGATCGGCCACGGTTTCGACGACCAGGGCTCGCAATACGACGGCGACGGCAAACTCAACGACTGGTGGACCGAAGAGGACAAGGCCAATTTCAAGGCGCTCACCCAGAAGCTCATCGACCAGTACAACGAGTTCGTGCCGACGCAGCTCGCCGAAAAGTATTCGGATGACCCGTCGAAGGCCCCTCATGTGAACGGCGCGTTGACCATCGGCGAGAACATCGGCGATTTGAGCGGCGTGAACATCGCTCTCAAGGCCTATGCGTTCGCTCTCGATGAAGCGGCCGGCCGCGGCAAGGATGGTTCCACGGAAGCCATCGAAGCCGCGCTTGCCGATGCTCCTGAAATCGACGGCTTCACCGGCCTGCAGCGTTTCTTCCTGAGCTACGCTTCGATTTGGCGCACTAAGAATCGCGACGAGTTGGCGGAGCAGTATCTGCAGATCGACCCGCACTCCCCCGCCGAATGCCGTACGAACGGCATCGCCCGTAATGTGGACCTGTTCCACAAGGCGTTTGGCGTGCAGCCCGGCGACGGCATGTGGCTCGCACCGGAGCAACGCGTGCGCATCTGGTAACAGGCCATGCCAGCGATCGCATAAGCGTCAGGCAATCGTCAGAAGCCATCGCCGCCGAATTCCTCACGTAGGGGTTCGGCGGCGTTGCTATCCGCACCGGCCTGCGAGCCGCCTTGCTCGTCAACGCCGGAACTCTGCCCGCCCATCGCATTGACTGAAGTTTCGCCCCGCTGTTGGGCGGCTTGCACATATGGATCACGTCCTAAAGCCTGTCCAGGCTGCGCGTCTTGCTGGCCGGAATCGTTTTTCTTGGCGAGTTTGCGGAAGGTGGAGACACCGTAGCTCAAATCATGCCCCGCCGCATTCGCTTCCATGACGAGTTTCGACTGTTGCTTGCCGTTCTGGTCCACCCAGCTTTCCGCCGCCAGCACGCCGGTCACGATGACCGGTTCGCCTTTTTTGAACGATTGGCAGATGCTTTCGGAAAGGCCTCGATATGCCTTCACCGTGATCCATGTGGTGGGCAGGTCCTTCCACTGTTGCGTTCGGCCATCGAAATAATGTCTGGTGCTGGCCAGCCGGAATGAGCTGGCATGCGGCATGCCTTCCCGATTGAATTGCGTGGGCTGGCCGCCCACATATCCCGTGATGGTGAGGAGACCCTGCTGCTGCGCCATGTTCGGCCCTTTCTGTTTGACGAATGATGGACCGCGGAAAGCGCCGTTGACGGCACGGAAGCGACAGGCAGTGAGGTGGATTTATGGTGAGAGAGGGTAAACTGCATGCCCTTCCCGCATCTTCACGTTTCCGCGGTAAGACCACTATCGCCGAACGTTCCATCCGTCTGCAAGCCCAACCGGAGAATGTGGATAACTTGAGATCGTCGGGCGAGTCGTGGATTGTCGGTGGATAATTTCGACTTATCCACCGACATCCACAATCCTCATGTGCGTGAGATGCGCACGGTATTCCCCATGAAAAACAAAAAACGGAAGACCACCTGCTTGATGGTCTTCCGTTGCCGTATGTCGTTCGTCGGATCAAACCGACGCGCTACGGATTGCCGTATGTCACTTGAGCAGTGCAGCGACGCGGTCCGCGATCGCCTGCGCGGCGTCCGCGACCGGCACCGCTTCGGCGTTCTCACCGTTGCGGTCGCGCACTTCGATGGTGCCGTTGTTGACGGTGTCGCGGCCGGCGACGGCGATGATCGGCACGCCGATGAGTTCGGCGTCCTTGAACTTGACGCCCGGAGACACCTTCTTGCGGTCGTCGAAGATGACTTCGATGCCCTTGGCCTCAAGCTCACCGATCAGCTGTTCTGCGGCTTCGAACGCGGCCGCATCCTTGCCGGTGGCCACGACGTGCACCTGTGCCGGCGCGATGACTGCCGGCCACGCCAGACCCTTCTCGTCGTGATGGGTTTCGGCGATGCAGGCCATCACACGGGAGACGCCGATGCCGTAGGAGCCCATCCACACCGGAACGGTCTTGCCGTTCTGGTCGAGCACCTTCAGGCCGAGCGCGTTGGAATACTTGAGGCCCAGCTGGAACACCTGGCCGATTTCCACGCCGCGCTCGAAGCTCAGCGGGCCGGAACCGTCCGGGCTCATGTCGCCATGACGTACCTGCACGGCTTCGACGGTGCCGTCGGCCTCGAAATCGCGGCCGTACACCAAATCGTAGTAATCCACGTCCTGCTCGTCGGCGCCGGTGAACCATGCGGAACCGCGTGCCACGTGCGCGTCGATCAGGTAGCGCAGCGCGTCACCGGTCTCGGACGCGTTCTCGGCCTTCTTTCCGTCGCGCGCCTGCGGGCCAAGCGCCATCGGTCCGATGTAGCCCTTGACGAGTTCCGGATGCTTCTTCAGATCCTCGTCGGTGGCTTCCT
>ENA-OURZ01003152-OURZ01003152.1-human-gut-metagenome-genome-assembly--contig:-NODE-3152-length-14286-cov-2.969925_pt1 | contig 14286 bp, 8 predicted proteins | sample MGYA00242073_ERZ509195 | MGnify/ENA primary metagenome ERZ509195 (study PRJEB26280, sample SAMEA2338837) | human gut metagenome | biome: human gut; feature: human-associated habitat; material: faeces...
AGGAGCCCAGACGCATGGTGTGACCCATGTCGCCCTTGCCGGCGACGATGTCCTTCTGCTCTTCCATGGTGGCGATGACCGGGTTGGCGCAATCCGGATCGAATTCGGAGGAGTTCGCGTCGGTGATGCCGAGGACATCGCGTGCGTATTCGATGACCATGGACTGCAGACCGAGGCACAGGCCGAGGGCCGGCAGCTTGTGCTCGCGGGCGTAACGCAGGGCGCCGATCTTGCCGTCGATGCCACGGATGCCGAAGCCGCCCGGAATCACGATGCCGTCGACCTGGTCGAGGGCCGCTGCGGCGCCTTCTTCGGTGGCGCACTTGTCGGCGGCCACCCACTTGACGTTGACCTTGGCCCAGTTGGCGAAGCCGCCGGCCTTGATGGCCTCGGTGACGGACAGGTAGGCGTCCGGCAGGTCAATGTACTTGCCGACGATGGCCACGTTGACCTCGTGCTTCGGATGGTGCACGCGTTCGAGCAGGTCCTCCCACTCGTCCCAGTCGACGTCATGGAACGGCAGGCCGAGTTCACGCACCACGTAGGCGTCGAGGCCTTCGTCGAACAGGGTCTTCGGCACGTCGTAGATGCTCGGAGCGTCCACGCAGTTGACGACGCCTTCGGAGTCCACGTCGCACATCAGGGAGATCTTGTCCTTGATGGACTGGTTGAGCGGCCGGTCGGAACGCAGCACGAGCGCGTCCGGGGAGATGCCGAGCTGGCGCAGCATCATGACGGAATGCTGGGTCGGCTTGGTCTTGAGCTCATGCGCGGCGGCGATGTACGGCACCAGGGAGACGTGCACGAACATGCAGTTTTCGGCGCCCAGGTCGCGGCGTACTTCACGAGCGGCCTCCAGGAACGGCTGGGATTCAATGTCGCCGACGGTGCCGCCGATTTCGGTGATGATCACGTCGACGTCATCGGACGCCTGCGCGCGCATGCGGGACTTGATTTCGTTGGTGATGTGAGGGATGACCTGCACGCACTGGCCGAGGTATTCGCCGGCGCGTTCCTTGCGCAGCACTTCCTGGTAGATCTGGCCGGTGGTGACGTTGGCCTTCTGGCTCAGGTAGACGTCGAGGAAACGCTCGTAGTGGCCGATGTCGAGATCGGTTTCGGCGCCGTCCTCGGTGACATAGACCTCACCGTGCTGGAAGGGGTTCATCGTGCCCGGATCCACGTTGATGTACGGGTCGAGCTTCTGCTGCAAAACCCTGATGCCGCGGCTACGGAGCAGTCGGCCGAGGGAGGAGGCGGTCAAGCCTTTGCCAAGGGAGGAGACTACGCCGCCGGTGACGAAAATATGTTTGGTGACGTGTTCTTGAGAATTGCCATGTTGTCTTCTAACCATGGAACTTCAGTCTATCAGCGGCGCAAGACGCGGCGTGTTCCATCGTGATACGAAAAGGCGGGACCGCATTGCTCCGCGGTCCCGCCTTTCGGAAATTCAGGAAATACAGTCAGACGATTGCGATTTTATCGGTCGCCGGCCTCCTTCCTGCGGAGGACGATCAACACGCCCGCCGCAACGGCGAGCACCATGACGGCCAAGGCGATTCCGGCGACGTTGGAGCCTGTTGCCGGGCTCTGCGCCGCGCTTTTCTCCGCGTCTTCCTTTGTATTGTCGGCCTTGCCGTTGATCTTGCCATTGGCATTGCCATTGTTCTTATCGGCGGCCGGGGTGACGGCCTGCTTCTGGACGTGCACCGTGCGGGTGAAGGTCGTGGTCTTGCCACGGGAGTTGGTCACGGAGTAGACCAGCTTGTAGTCACCGACCTTATTGGCGTCCACGGTGCCCTCGACCTTGATCTTGTCGGTCAGATCGCCGTCGATGTCGTCGGTGGCGGAGACGCCTGCCATCGGATCGAACTTGGAACCGACGGTGATGGTCGTCGACTCGTTCACACCGCTAATCACGGGAACGACGTCGTCGGCGGAGGCGACCTTGAGCACGGTGGCGGACAGTGCGCCAGCGGTGTATGCGGAGCCCTTGCGGACGGTGACGCTCTTGACGTCGTCGTCGCCGTACACGGTGCCGTTTGCGGCGAGCACCTCGTACTTGCCGGCCTCGACGCCATCGATGGCGGCGGCATCGTTGTTGGCGTTGAAGATCACCACGTAGGTGCCGCTGGAGTCCTTTGCCTGATAGGCCACGACACCGTTGGCGGACTTGAGCATGGTCACGCTGGCGTTGATGTCGTTGTAGCTGGTCTGGCGGAGGGCAGCGATCCTGTTGCGCAGCTTGATCAGGCCCCTGACGTAGTCGACGGAGCCCGCATACTGCGTGGTGCGATCCCAGTCGATGGCGTTCACCTCGTCACCGGCGTTATAGCTGTCGCCGTTGCCGCCCTTGGTGCGCAGGAACTCCTGGCCCAGCTGGATGGCCGGGATGCCTTCGGACAGGTAGACCACGGAATCGGCGAGCTTGGCGCGCGCCTCGGTGGTGGCCTCGTCATCCGTGGGCACGGACTTCCTGAGCTTGTCGTACAGGGTCATGTTGTCGTGGATCTCGGCGTAGTTCACCACCTGACCGGCATCCGCGTAGTGGTCCTGCGCATTGCCGTTCCAGCAGGTGGTGATGGCGTCGGCGTCGTACTGGCAGCCGAGCACGTTGTGGGCGATGAGGCTTTCCTGATCGGCCTTGCCGGAGACGAAACCGGTGTCGGTGTCGGAGAACACGGAACCCTTGAGGCCGTCGCGGATCGAGTCGTTGAAGAACGCGATGCCGTTGTTGGTGCCGTCCGAAGCGACCTGGTAGGCGTTTGGCTGGATGGTCATCTCGCTCTTGTCCATCGTGGAGTTCATGTCCCAGCCTTCGCCGAGCACGATGATGGACGGATCGATCTTGTCGAGGGCAGCACGAACCTCCTGCATCGTCTTGGTGTCGATCAGACCCATGAGGTCGAATCGGAAGCCGTCGATGTTGTAGTTCTTCGCCCAGTAGGTCACCGAGTCGACGATGTACTTGCGCATCATCGCACGTTCGGAGGCGGTGTCGTTGCCGCAACCGGAGTCGTTGACGAGCGAACCGTTGTCGTCATAGCGGAAGTAGTAGCCCGGGACCGTCTTGTTGAACGAATGGTTCGCGGCATTGTAGACGTGGTTGTACACCACATCCATGATGACGCGGATGTTGTTCTTATGCAGGCCCTTGACCATCTGCTTCATCTCGGTGACGCGGGAGCTCGGGTTGCTCGGATCGGAGGAGTACGAGCCTTCCGGCACATTGTAGTTCTCCGGATCGTAGCCCCAGTTCTGCGCGCCATCGGCGTTGTAGCTCAGGTCGCCGGTCTCGTTGACGGAACCGTAGTCGTACATCGGCATGATCTGCACGTGGGTGACGCCCAGCGACTTGAGATAGTCGAGGCCGGAGGTCGCGCCCTTGGCGGTCTTCGTGCCGGATTCGACCACGCCCAGGTACTTGCCCTGCTTGTCGGCGGAGATGCCGGAGGCCGGGTTGATGGAGAAGTCGCGGATGTTCATCTCGGCGATGGAGGCGTCGGTGGTCTTGCCGAAGGCCGGCATGCGCTTGCCCGCCTTGCCCATGGCCTTCTTGGAGAGCACTACGGAGCGCTCGCCGTTGGCGACGGCCGCGGTGGCGTACGGATCGGCGGAGGTGTTCACCGTGCCGTCGGCGAAGGTGAGCCTGTAGGAGTACGCGGTGCCGGAGGCAAGCTTCTTCACCGTGGCGCTCCACACGCCCTTGCTTTCGCTTGTCATGTCGATGGTCTGATCGATCTCGGCATTCGGGTCGACGGACTTGTAGGTGATGAGCTCGACCTTGGCGGCGGTCGGCGCCCACACCTTGAAGCCGGTCTGCTTCTTGGTGAAAGTCGCGCCCAGATCCTCGCCGCTGTAGGCGTACTTCCTGTCGAAGGCGTCGGTGCGGACCACCGAACCGGCGATGGCGTTCTGGGAGCCGAAGCCCTTGATCTCGACGGTGTACTTGCCGCGAACGTCCAGATCCTTGTCGGCGGTGATGATCACCTTGGTGCCGTCGGCCTTGAGACTCTTGACATCGACGGCTTTGCCGTCGGCGTCCGTGACGGTGACCTTGCCTTTCAGGTCATCCGTGGAGACCTTCTTGGAAAGCTTGGCGGACAGCTGGTTGGTGCCGGAGATCTCGGCGGACTTCATGGTCGCGCCGAGGGACGGGCGGGAGGTATACACCGTGGCGTCGCCGCCGAGCAGCCACACTTCGGCGGAGGCGTTGCCGTCGGCGTCGAACACGAGCGCGTTGGACGGGATCCTGTGATCGGCGTCGTCCGGGTCCTTGGCCTTCCACGCGTCCTTACCGTAACGGCGCAGCATGCCGATATCGGAAGCGCCGTCGTTGTTGTAGTAGGTGTAGTTGGTGAAGGAGTACTCCGCGATCTCGCCCCAATCGTCATGGGTGGTGAAGGTGGCGGCACCGCCGTTCCAATTGGATGACCAGGTCCAGATATCCCACTGCGGCACAGTGGTGCTGGTGTCCTCGGCGTTGTAGTACAGGCCGTCGTCTCGGTTGTAGTGCACCTTCACCTTGACGGTGTTGGCCTTGCAGGCGTAATCGGCCGGTGCCGAATCAAGCGTCTCGACAGTGGTCGCCTCGCCCTGGTCCGGGTACTTGGTGCCGTCGATCCACACCTCGGCGGTGCCGTCGGCGCTCACGGTGGCGCTACGGTCGGCGCCGTACTTGTTCCAATCGCTGGTGGTGACGAGGAAGCCGAACTTGTCGTACTTGCCGTCGAAATTGAGCACGGCGACCTTGCCCCAGCAGTCAGTGCCGGTGAAGGCGTGATGCTTGGCGTCCATGTTGCCGCCGTTCACATCGGTGCCCCACACGTACACGCCGCGGTTGTCCGAAGCGCTGGATGGCTTGTAGTGCACGACGAGACGGGTCTTGGCGCCGATGGATTCGGGGTTGCCGACGGTTGCGGCCTGCTCGCTCACGCCAACGTGGGTGATGCCGACGTTGGCATGGTAGTTGCCGCCGTCCTTCGGGTTCTCCCAACCATCGGTGTCCTTGTCGTGGAACACGAAGTCGATCGCCTTGCCCTTGGTGTTGATGGTGGCGGTGTAGTAACCCTGCGCGTCGAGGGTCATGTCGGCTTCCGGCTGCTCCCAATCGTTGCCGAGGCCGTAATGGACCTTCGGGGTCTTCCACTCAGAGTTGGCGGGCTTGTAGTAGATGGTGACGCTTCTGTCGTCGGGCAGGGCGTCATCCTCCTCCTGGCTCACGTCGGGATCGGACGGATCGGTGGCGGCGGAGGCTGCGGGGTGCGAGGCCTTGGTAGCACCGGCATACAGGGCGATGGCGGAGTGCGCCGGCACCGTGGTCTCGACCTTGCCACCCTTGACGGTCACGGTCTTGGAGCAGTCCATGGTGGCGTACACGTTGCAGTATTCGCCGTCGGCGAGGGATGTCGTGTAGGAGGCGTCCTTGTCCTTCTTGCCGTTGTTGATGGCGATGAAGCCCTTGGCTCCGCGGGAGAAGGCGATGTTGTCGCCGCCGTCATCCTGCCAATCGGCGACCTTGGTGCCGTTGACATAGTTGCGGAAGGCGATCATGCCGCGGGTGGAGGTCCAGCGCTGCTCGCAGTTCCAATCGGAATCGTTGGTGGAGCATGCCTTGTCCATATCCACGTCGGGCACGGAGGTCGCGGTCGCTCCGGGTGCACCGTTGTCGTTGACGTCCCACTTGTAGTCGGAGAGCAGGCGCGGGGTGCCGTAGTCGTAGGCCAGCATGAACGCGTTGGCCAGCTGGTACTTGGCGCCGTCCTTGTAGGTCAGCGCACCCTCGTTGCGGGCGGTGTCCCAGTTGGTGACGAACACGTTGGCGTCATCGGAGGAGAGATCCTTGCTCAGGCGATCGCTCAGCCCCTTGAGGTTGGCGATCTTGTCCTTGAAGGTCTGGTTCATCTCGGATTTGAAGCCGAATTCGGTCACGGTGCCGTTCTGCACGTAATTGCTCGGCTGGATGCCCGCGGCCTCGGAGGCGTTGCCGATGACCTCCTGAATCCAGTAGATGTCGTTGGCGTTCTTGCCGATTTTCTTGGCGAACTTCTCCTTGATGGCCTTCACGCTGTCAGTGTGGATGTGCTTGACGGCATCCATGCGGAAGCCGCGCACGCCGGCGTTCCACAGCGAGGCTAGGTAGTCGGACTGGATGTCCTGCACCTTCTCGCTTTCGGAGTTGAAATCCCACATGGAGCTCAGGCGGCATTCCTGAACTTCCTTCTGATTGGTGTAGTCGGAGATGTTCTTGGTGCAGCTGTGGAAGTCGGCGGCGGTGATGCCGTCCGGGTACTGCTTGGTGGCGAAGCCCGGGTAGCTGCCGGTGGAGCCGTTGTATTCGCTGCCGGCCACGCCCTTCTGGTCTCCGGCGGCCACGTCGGCGCCGGTGGTCTGGTTGAGCACCACGTCGGCGATGATGCCCACGCCTGCCGCGGAGCACTGCTGAACCATGTTCTTGAATTCGGCTTCCGTGCCCAGCTTGGAGTCGAGCTTGTAGCTCACAGGCTGGTAGCTGGTCCACCACTGCGTGCCTTGGATGGATTCCTGCGGAGGCGAGACCTCCACATAGGCCACACCTTCCGGACCATAGGTGTTGGTGCATTCCTTGGCGATCGTGTTCCACGTCTGCTGGAACGCAATCACCTGGACATCTTTCTGTTGATTGGCCTGCGTTTTGGATTGCGCCTGGGCCACGATCGGTGCCGCGACCAACGAAGCGCACGCCATGGCCGCGGTGACGCCCATCGCCACCACACGGCCTAATGGACGGTTCGTCTGAACGACCATCGTTCTCCGTTCTCATCTGTGAGGCCGGTTCAAGCGCCCATGGCAGGCGCCGCGACCGGCAACGTATGCGCCATGGACATCCGCATCCACGCGGATGATTCAGAATCCACTCGACGATGAATATGCATACGTTTACACTCTGAATCAGAGTTAATTGTATGTCAATGGCTGCGCGTGGCAATGAAACAGCGTGACCCTCTGCTGCACATGCACTTCATATATGCCGAAGTGCAACCTGTTGCTGCAATCAAAATTTTTTTCTGCAAGTCAAGCAGAAAACATTCAGAAATAGCTGCAAAAAACAGCAAACGATTGCAATCATTGTCTCACGGTATACGGGTGTCGCGGCGATATGGAAGGCCACTGCACTACCGGCAGGAACCGTCAGTGTGGCATCCCCGTCGAAACGCACATGCACGCTGCCGGAACAGTCGGCGGAAGCGTAGACATCGCAATACTCCCCTGCCGGCAAAGCCGTGTGGTACGTCACAGTACGTGTGCGCACGGAATTGTTGATGGCGATGAAGGCACGTCCCCCTCGACCGAAGGCGATCATGTTGTCGCCGTCATCCTGCCAATCGGAGAGCGGCGCGTCGCCTGCGACATTATGCCAGCCGACCATACCGTGCACGTCAGGCCAGCGTTCGGTGCAGCTCCAGCCGGAGTCTTTGGAGCAGTCAATATCGGGCACGCTGGTCGCAGTGGCGCCTGAAGCTCCCGAGTCGGTGTCATGGAATTCGTATCCGGAGAACACGTTGGGGGCGCCATACGGGTAGGCCAGCATGAACGCGTTCGCTAGCCGGTAGGCGTCGCCGTCCTTGTAGGTGAGCGTCATGTTGTTGCGTTCGGTATCCCAATTCGTCACGAATACGCTGGCCTTGCCACTGTCGGTGATGTTCTGCGGAATGTCTTTGATCGACAGGCTTCCGCCTGCCAGCGAGTTGGAGAACAGGGACTTAAGCCGATATGCGTACTGGAATTCGTTCACCTGGCCGGTTTTGAGATAGTTCCTCGGTTGGATTTCGGCGGCTTCCGCATTGTCGCCAATCACTTCCTGCGTCCACCAGATGTCGTTCATGGAACGTCCGGATTTCTTCGCAACGAGTTTCTTGATGGCCAGCACGTCTTCCGGAGGCATGTGTTTGACGGCATCCACGCGGAATCCGGCGACGCCGTAGTCGAGAAGCTTCACAAAATAGTCAGACAGCACGTCGCGCACGTGCGGGCTTGATGTATCAAGGTCCTGCAAACCCGATACCTGGCAGTTCCACACGCTTTCGGCGTCGCGGTACGTCCAGATAGAACAGGGGGCATGGAAGTCCGATGGCGTGTATCCGGCTTCAGGGAAATAGCCTTTATTGTCGTAGGGGCTTCCGGCGGTGCCGGTCCCTTGTGTTTTGTCGACGCCGGTGGTGTGGTTGATGACCGTATCCGCGATCACGTCGCTGCGGTATCGCGCGGGATTGAAACGTTCCCCGCCGCCTTCACGTGTCGGCACGTGAAGCGTGGCGACTGAGACACCGACCGATACCGCGACGCATACGACCGCCGTAATGACACGTGTGATTCTTCTTGCGATTGCGCCCATAGTCATCGACCTCTTCGTCACTTCGCCATGCTCCCGGTTTGCATACGTTTGCAATATCACTGTATACCAATCCGGGGAGACCGGGATATGCGTCGTCCTCATTGGCACGAAAAAGCCGGATGCCTTAAAGACAGGCATCCGGCTGAATCCATGACGGAATGTCGATGTCAGCGTTCTTCCAACAAGTGCGCAACCGCTTCGATTGCCAGCTTGTAGCCATAGAATCCCATGCCGGTGATGGTACCGGTGGCCACCGGAGAGATCACGGAACGCTTGCGGAACTCGTCGCGTGCGGACGGGTTGGAGATATGCACCTCCATAAGCGGCAGTCCCTCGTCGATCACCATGTGCGCGGCGTCCGCCAAACCATAGGAGTAATGCGTGAAAGCCGCCGGATTCATCACGATCGGCGTTTTCTCGTCCGCGGCCTGATGCATCCAATGAATCATCTCGGCCTCGTCGTCGCTTTGACGCACCTCCACGTCAAGCCCCAGTTCATGACCCCATTCGGTGCACAGTTTGCGCAGGGTCTCAAGATCCTGCTTGCCGTATACGTCAGGCTGGCGCACTCCGAGACGGCCGAGGTTCGGTCCGTTGACAACCACTACTTTGGTCATATTGCTTCCTTTTGTGTTCGTTCTTGCGATTGCGTCCTACCGCTGGATGCGTCGGAACGCCTCCTCGACGGCGTCCGCCGGCGGATCCTCGAGGTGGATGGGATGGCCGAGCGAGCCGAGTATGACGAAACGCAGTTTGTTGCCGCGGGCCTTCTTGTCTCGGTGCATGAGCGCCAGCACATCATCCCAGCTGCCATTGTTCCATGATGTCGGCAGGCCGAGCGAGCCGAGCAGCGAACGATGGTAGTCGACCAGATCCTGGTCGATGTAGCCGAGCAGATGGGACAGTTCGGCCGCATAGACGCAACCGACCGCAACGGCGTTGCCGTGCCTCCAGCGGAAGTGTTCGAGTTTTTCGATGGCATGGCCAAGCGTATGTCCGTAGTTGAGGAATTCACGCAATCCGGCTTCTTTGAGGTCGGCGGACACATGGTACGCCTTCACCGTCACGGTACGTTCGATGAGTTCGGCGACCACATCCTTCAGATCGGAGTCAAGGAACGTCGAACCGTCGAACGAGCGCAGCTCGTCGGCATGGTCTTCAAGCATGCGCAGAATCTCCGGATCCATGATGAAACCGGATTTCGCCACTTCGCCCAGACCTTCGATGAAGATGTCGTTCGGCAACGAGGCAAGTGCTCCCATGTCGGCGAGCACGCCGGCCGGCGTATAGAACGAGCCGACGAGGTTCTTGCCTTGTGGAGTGTTGATGCCGGTTTTGCCGCCGGTGGAGGCGTCGACCATGGCCAGCAGCGAGGTCGGGCAGTTGACGTAGCGGATGCCACGCATCCATGTGGCGGCCACGAAACCGGCCAGATCGGTGGCTGCGCCACCGCCGAGACCGACAATCGCATCAGAACGGGTGAAGCCTTCCTCCCCCAGACGCTGCCAGATGCCGTTGGCCACTTCGATGGTCTTGCCGGCTTCAGCATCGGGAATGACGATGTCGTGCACGTCATAACCGGACTGGCGCAACAGCGTGCGCGCGCGGTCGGAATGCCGTTGCACCGCCTGGGTGTGAATCAATGCCACTTTGGCAGGCTTGTCCCCCAGCACCTGCGCAAGCTGGCTCATCACACCTTCGCCTATGCACACATCGTATGGTTCGATGGTGGATCCGGTGACGTGGACGATACGTTGATCGATCATTTCCATCAGCTTTCTCGCGGCCACTTGCGGGGTTTGTCCGTGGGTGCGCACCTGCACATTGGCCACGCGTCTGAACACCGGGTCGCGTTCCTTGTACAACTTCTTCCAACGCTCGTTGGCGTCGCCGTTGAGCATCGGACGGCCGCCGCCGCGGTTGGCGCGTTCCATGGCTTCCTTCGGATCGGCCATCAAATACACGACCTTGCCGCCGTCGGCGATGTATTCGGCGAGCCCCTGCTGGATGGACGGGGTCATTGGAGCGCCCCCGCCCAAGGAGAAGATGCCGTCGAAATCCTCCAGCATGTCAAGCACAACGTCGCTTTCCAGCTTACGGAACTCCGGTTCGCCGTACCTTTCGAAATATTCGGGAATCTTCATTCCCACATCATGTTCGATCTCGTTGTCGGCGTCGGCGAACGGCAGTTGCATCATCTGCGCCGCTTCCTTGCCGACGCGGGTCTTGCCCGCGCCCATCATGCCGATGATGACGGCGACGGGTCTACGCATTCCAGCCATCGAATCGGTCACCTCATGTGCTCCGGCCAGGACGCCACATAGGATTCGGCGTTGCGCTTGGTTTCGGCCACGCTGTCGCCGCCGAACTTCTCCAGCACGTATTGAGCGATGGTGAGGCGCACCATCGCCTCGGCCACGACGGCCGCCGCGGGAACGGCGGTGTTGTCGGAACGCTGGTTGATGGCCTGGGCCGCCTCGCCGGTGGTGACGTCGACGGTGCGAAGCGCCTTTGGAATGGATGGAATCGGCTTCATCGCGGCACGCACCACAATCGGCTGGCCGTTGGACATGCCGCCTTCGATTCCGCCCGCACGATTGCTCAGACGTGTGATGCGGCCATCGTCGCCAACCACCATTTCGTCGTGCGCCTGGGAGCCGGGACGCATCGCCTCAAGGAAACCGTCCCCGATCTCCACGCCCTTGATGGCCTGGACGCCCATGACGGCACTGGCCAATGCCGCGTCCAGCCTGCGGTCCGATTCAACGTACGTGCCGATTCCAGCCGGAACGCCGTATACCACGACCTCGATCACGCCGCCTAAGGTATCGGCGTTCTCCTTGGCCTCGTCGATGCGTGCGATCATCTGCTGTTCGGCCGTCTTATCCAATGTGCGCACCGGCGAAGCGTCCAATGCTTCGAGGTCCTCAGGCTTCGGCAGCACCGCATTCTGCGGGTCGGTGATGCCAGCACCACCGATTGACAGCACATGGGAGACGGTACGTATGCCCAACGTCTGTTCAAGGAACTGCTTGGCGACCTCACCTAAGGCCACACGCGACGCGGTCTCACGTGCGCTGGAACGTTCCAGCACTGGACGGGCGTCGTCGAAACCGTACTTGCGCATGCCAGTCAGATCGGCATGCCCCGGACGGGGACGGGATAGCGGCGCGTTGCGTCCTTCGCGCGGAATGTCATGGTCAAGCGGATCGGCGCTCATCACCTCGGTCCATTTCGGCCATTCGGTATTGGCGATCTCGATGGCGACGGGAGAGCCGATGGTCTCGCCGAAACGCACACCGGTGAGCATGCGGACCTTGTCCTGTTCGAATTTCATGCGCGCACCACGGCCATATCCGAGACGTCGGCGTGCCAATGCGCCGACGATATCCTCAGTAGTGACGTGGATGCCCGCAGGCAGCCCCTCGATCATGGCGACAAGCGCTTCGCCGTGCGATTCACCTGCTGTCTGCCAGCGCAACATGCCAACACTCCTTTTCTGCCAAATACGATTCGTGGACTATCTTAACGGTATGTGGTACATGATTTGCCTGCCGAGTCTGCTCTGTGGAATGGCCGTCAGCGTTGAGGATATCCGGGCACGACGCATTCCACGCATGTGGATCGCCGTAGGGTGTTTGGCGCAGGTCATTGTGGACATCACGTATGCGTTGTCCGTTAATTCACTGTTTCTGGCATTGCAGGCTCTGTTGTTCGCCGCGTTATCCGCCGTGCTGCAATGTGCGCTTGCGCTCATCAAGCCAGGGGCTTTGGGATTCGGCGACGTCACCACGACGTTGCTTATCGGCTTGGCCGTAGGCATGTTCGGCCTGTTTCCAGTGGTGTTCTGGTGGTTTGCGATTAGTGTGCTGGGGCTGCTGTGGCTTGCGATTTGGACACGGGTCGACCCGCAGAAGCATACGCGATTCGCCGGTAAGACGCCGTTCGCCCCGACCATTGTCGTGGCCGGGGCGATAAGCATCGCGATGCACGCGTTGTGTTAATGCGTAATACCGTCAGTTGGCATTCGCGTTGTTGCTTTTGTATTCGTCGCGAATCTTCCAGAATTCGTCTTCGGTTTCCACGAACTTCGTCTCGCCGGTCTTGAGGTTGGTGGTGACGAAGTACAGCCATTTGCCTTCCGGAGGATTCATCGCGGCTTGGATAGCGGAATCGCCGGGATTGCTGATCGGCGTCGGAGGAAGTCCTTTGTTCACGCGAGTGTTGTACGGGTTGCTTCCATCCTCAAGCTGCTCGTCTGTCAGCTTGCTGCCTGTGGTGTTGAACCCGTAGGCAACGGTGCTGTCCATGCCCAACGGCATGTCCTGGTCGATTCTGTTCAGGATGACCCTCGCCACCTTACCGTAATCGTCAGGATTGCATGCCTCGGATTCGGCGATGGACGCGATGTTCATGATACGTTCGCGTTCGCTTCCATCTGGCACGCCCAATGTGTCCAGTTTGTTGACGCGTGCCGTGACCATTTCCTTGAGGATGTCCTTGGCGGACTTGTCCTGGACGCTGTAGGATCCGGGCTCAAGCCATCCTTCGAATTTGCCACCCGCTTCATCTGGCAGAATGCCCGCGCCGCCACCGTCGACCGCTTGGAATTCGGACACGTCCTTGCCTGACATCTTGGCCGCGTTGGCGATGACATCGGACACCCGTTCGCCGGCCTTGACTTCGGCGAAACCGCCGGCCTTGCTTTGGTCGGACAGGATCTTGACGACATCGGCCGCTTTCATATGCGTCTTCAACGCGTACGAACCCGGGTAAAGCGTCGCGCCGGCGGCCGCGACTGCGGAGGTGAACGCCGATTCGGATTTGACGATGTCCGCCTTGACCAGATTTCGTGCGATTTCGGCTGCGCCTTGTCCGGTTTCCACGGTGAACGTCGTGTCTTTGTCTCCCGAACCGGTGTAATCCTCAATCTGGATTTGCGAGCCGTTGGCGTTCATTTGCCTGAGATGTTTAACCATGCGCACACCGAAAAAGCCGCCGACGACGACAAGAATGACAACGACGGCAGCCGCGATGATTGTGACATAGCGACGACGACGTTGTTGCTCACGTCGTTTACGCATGTCGCGTCGCGATTTCGGCGGTTGCGGCGGCAACGCGGCATCGAATGACGAGCCCGCTGACGTATCATCGACCCACTGCGCGTTATCGGAGAAAAAATCGTTCAGATTATCGGTCAAAGGTCTCTCTCCCCTTACTCTCTGCTTCGGTCGAGCGCCGTCTGCAAAATCACCACCGCAGATTGCTGGTCGACCATCGGACGGTGCTTGCGTCCGCCGATGCGCGCATCGAACAACTGATGATGTGCGGTCACTGTCGTCAGACGCTCATCCACCAATTCAATGGTGGGAACCCGCGTCACCGAATATGATTCATCCTCCACGGCCGCATGCAGTCGTTTTTCAAGATTGACGGACCAGCGTCTCGCTTTTTTGGCGCTTTTCCCCTCTTCGCCGTTCAGCAGCAACGGCAGGCCAATCACCACATGGTCCACCGACTCGTCCCCAATGACGTCGATGACTTCATCCAACGCGCGGAAAGAATCCCCATACACTTGAATATTGCCTATGGGATGTGCGAGGGTGAGCTCGGGATCGGACAACGCAAGTCCGACCCGAGCATCACCCAGATCGATACCAAGCCAAACCATGCTTGGAGAATCAGCCCTTCAGAGCCTGGCCGGCCAATGCCTCAAGTGCCTCGTCGATCTTGGTGGCGTCCGCGCCGCCACCCTGTGCGAAGTCCGGCTTGCCGCCGCCACCACCGCCAAGAACCTTGGAAGCGCCACGGACCAGATCACCAGCCTTGATGCCTTGCTTGCGTGCCGCTTCGTTGGTTGCCACGGCGACCATGGGCTTGCCGTCCTCGTTCATGCCGGCAAGAGCCACCAC
>ENA-OURZ01003178-OURZ01003178.1-human-gut-metagenome-genome-assembly--contig:-NODE-3178-length-14191-cov-2.680461_pt1 | contig 14191 bp, 11 predicted proteins | sample MGYA00242073_ERZ509195 | MGnify/ENA primary metagenome ERZ509195 (study PRJEB26280, sample SAMEA2338837) | human gut metagenome | biome: human gut; feature: human-associated habitat; material: faeces...
AGCTTTTACCGCAACTGGTTCGGGCGTCTCTACTGCCAGCCCGTCTACGAGATGGTCATAGAGGAGGCATTCCTTCGGGGCATGTTCGAGCTTCCGAAAGGCGCGCCCGGCTTCTACGAGGCCCGCAAATTCTGGTGCAACGTGGACTGGATCGGCCCCTCGCGCGGGTTTGTGGACCCGGTGAAGGAGATCACGGCCACTATCCTCGCGTTGCAAAACCGCCTCATGACCTACGGCGAGGCATGGGCCGAAACAGGCAGGGACTTCGACGAGGGCTACGCCCGGATGCTGGAGGAGTCTCCTCTGCTGGCGCTGCTCGGCCCCCTGAGCCTGAGCACCAAGCCCGGCAAGCCGGGCAAGGACACGGCCCCGGAGGGCGACGAAAAGCCGGGAGGTGAGGCCCCCGAAGAGGAAACAGGAGAAGAAGATGAATGAGTTGTGGGCGTTGCCCTTCGACATGGCGGAACAGGTGCTGGCCGAACTGGCCTTGGCAAAGGCGAAACCTCAAGCGCTTGTTGAAGGATTCCCGGAGCGGAAGGCGCGTGGCTACGAGCTTGTCGGTGGGGTGGCCGTCATCCCCGTATCCGGGGCGATTGTCAGGGAACAGGGCTGGTACGGAACCGGGCAGGATGCCGTGTCTTCGGCGTTGAAGGCCGCCCTTGCCGACCCTTCCGCCCGCGCCATCCTGTTCGACATCACCAGTCCGGGCGGCGTCGTGGCGGGCACGAAGGAGCTTGCCGACGCCATAGCCGAGGCCCGGACGAAGAAGCATTGCGCCGCCTACGCCAACGGCCTGTGCGCGTCCGCCGCGTACTGGCTGGCGTCGGCCACGGGCACGGTCTACGCGCCCCTGACCGCCACGGTCGGCAGCATCGGCGTGATCATGACGATCACCAACTACGCGAAGCTGGAAGAGAAATGGGGCATTTCCACCGTGACCATCACGGGCGGCAAGTGGAAGGCGGCCGGACAGGGCGGCGAGCTGACCGACGAGGAACGCCGGTATTTTCAGGAACGGATCAACACCCTACACCAGATTTTCAAGGCCGATGTAGGCCGTCACATGGGGCTGACGGCGGACCCGGAAATGTGGGGCGAGGCGCAGCTTTTGCTGGCGCAGCCCGCGCGGGAGCTTGGCCTTGTCACCGATATCGTCAGGGATCGCGACGCCGCGATCCGCAAACTCGCTGTGGAGGCACAGATGACCAGAGAAGAACTCGCCGCGCAGTCCCCGGAACTGGTGGACGCGCTGCTGGCCGAAGGCAGGCTGAAAGCGGAGGCCGAGAACAAGGCGAACATGGACAAGGCGGCGGCTGATGCCGTGGCCGGCGCGCTTGCCGTGGTGAAGGCCGTGGCGGGCGATGAGACGGCGTCCCGCGTCGAGACGACGCTGAACACCTTCCGGGCCACCGGGATGAGCGCCGAGCAGATCGCCACCGTAGCCCCGTTGCTGGCGAAGGCCGAAGCGCCCGTGCATGAGAATGCCGAGGCGAAAACCCGTGCGGGCATCCTCGCCGGACTCCAGAATGTCCACCAGAATCCCGTGGCAGCCTCGCCGGGGACGGTTCCCACGGCAACTACGAAAAGCCCTCTGCTGGCGGACGCCGAACGTCGCGCCGAAGTAGCGAAGTAAGGAGACATCATGTCCAAGATCATCGTCAATGCCGAAGTCATGGGGCCGGACTTTTCCGAGCTTGTCCTGCATGAGCTGAACTACGAGTGGAGCCGCGAGGTTGTGACGCTGGCGGCTTCGGAAGCGGATCTTCCGTTCGGCATGGTGCTGATGCGCGAAGCCGGGGAATACAAGCCGCTGACGGAATCCACGGTCGAGAGCGCCCAGAAGTTGGGCGGCGCGCCCGTCGCCGTGCTCATCGGCGCTGTCAAAGCCAGCGAGTCCGCACAGCCGGGCATCGTCATCCGGCGTGGGGCCATCCTGAACGGCGCGGCCCTCAAGTTCGACGCCAGCGTCACCACGTTGCAGGCCGAGGCCAAGCTGTCCCTGTCCGATCTCGGCATCGTCATCAAGGAGTAAACCATGCCCATACAGAACTATCCCACGGTGTTCGACTGCACCGAAATGACCGCGGCGGTCAACAAACTGCCCGCACTTCCCGTCTATTTCCGCAGGCTGTTTGAGGTGAAGGGCGTAAAGACCACGACCGTTTCTCTCGACATAAGGAAAGGCCGCATCGTGCTGATCGGGGACTCGGAACGCAATACCGCCCCGGAGAGCCTTGCCGGGCGCGGGGCCAAGCGGGAGTGGATGCACCTCTCCTGCGCGCATCTTGCCATGTCCGACACGCTGGCGCCCGAAGACCTTCAGGACGTGCGGGCGTTCGGTTCCACCGAGCCGATTTCGGTTGCCGAAGTCTATAACGACAAGATGCAGCAGTTGAAGGATAACATGACGGCGACGATGGAGTTCCATCGTCTTGGGGCCATCAAGGGCGTGGTGCTCGACGCTAACGGCACCACCGTCCTGCACGACATCTTCAACACCTTCGGGGTCACTAAGAAGAAGATGGACATTTCGTTCCCAAAGACGGCCGCCGACGATGCGAACCCCATTCTGACAAGCATCCTCAACGCCAAGCGGCATGTCGAGGCCGCGATGGGCGGCACGCCGCTGCGAATGCGCAGGCCCTTTTGTCCTCAGCCATCTTCATCCAACGCCCGTTGGCATCATACAGGAGGTTCCCGTGACCGAAACGATCTACACCCTCAGCCTGCACGCCTGCGCCGAAGGCGATATCCTGCCGCTTGCCTTCCTGCCCGCCACCGCCGCGCCCGCACCGTTTGCGGTTCACGGCATGGCGGCCCGCCCCCTTCCCGACGGCAACCGGGACTGGCGTGTGGGGACCTGCCTTTATGACGCTTCGGGCGTCGCCCGGCTCAAGGTCACGGGCCGGATGTTCCTGCCTCCCTCCAGCCTTGCCTTAAATGCTCCGCACACCCAGATATGTCCGCTGCTTGAGGCGCTCACGCCCATCGAGGCCGGAACGCGGACCTTGGCCGCACGCCGCGAACACTGGGCCCTGGCGTGGATTACCCTTTCCGACAAAGGAGCCGCCGGGCTGCGCGTGGACGAAAGCGGGCCGCTCATGGCCGCCGACACCCGCGCCAAACTCCCGCTCTGCCACGAACAGGGCTTTATGATCCCGGACGATCCGCAGACGCTGCGCCCCCTTGTCATGGAACTGGCGCTCGGTCAGGGATACGATCTCATCCTTACCAGCGGCGGCACAGGGCTCGCCCCACGCGACACCACACCCGAGGCGCTGCTCCCGATCTTTGAGCGCCGCCTGCCGGGTTTCGAACAGGCGATGATGCAGGCCAGCCTCGCCAAGACGCCCACCGCCGCCATTTCCCGCGCCGTCGCCGGGACGCTCGGACGCACCATCGTCATTACCCTCCCCGGCAGCCGCAAAGCCGTTTCCGAAAACCTCGCCGCCATTCTTCCCGCCCTCGGCCATGCCCTTGAAAAACTGCATGGCGATCCCTCCGATTGCGGGAAACGAACATAAGCCACGGCAAGTTGAATCATCCCAATATACAGGCAACAACGCATACCCGCTGTCAGACCAGCATATGTTGCTTTTGGCACCCCATACCAGTCTTCATCGGACAATCGGAGAAAGGAGAAAAGCAACATGCTGAGGCAGGCAACAGATGCGGATCTGAACCAGGTTGAAGAAGGGTATCAGAAACATTTTCTGCATGAGAAGGAACACGGAGCCTTCACTGTTTTTCAAGAGGGGGTGTATCCGACAAGAGCGGATGCGGCGAAAGCGCTGTCAAAGGGGGCATTGCATGTCTATGAAGAGAATGGGGACATATTGGGGAGTATCATTGTCGATAGGAACCAGCCGGATGAATATGAAACGATAGATTGGCCAAGCCGCGCCCCTGCCAGAAGGTGATGGTCATTCATCTGGTCATGGTATGCCCTGAAGCCGCAGGGAAAGGCATCGGCTCCTCTCTCGTCAAGTATGCGATGGAAAGAGCGCGGCAACATTCCTGCGAAACGGTAAGGCTTGATACGGGAGCGCAAAACATTCCCGCCGCTTCGCTCTACAAGAAGTTGGGGTTTCAACTGGCTGAAACGGGCACGATGAAAGTCGGCGGGGTGATCTCCCATACTGGGCACCTCTTTTTTGAAAAGATGTTATAAGCGGACGAACATTCCATTTCAGATGGCGGCGGTGCCCCCTCACCGCCCTCCTTTACGCTGCCGGCGCAGCACGGCTTTGCCCTTCCGTTTCCTGCTCCATCCTTGCGGGCCGCAAGGATGCTTTGCACTGCGTGGGCTTTCCGCCTCCTTTGAACGGTGTCCGGGGCTTTCTCCTGCGCGGGCTTGCCGTTGAACACGGATGCCTGCGGAATTTCCAGCATTTCGGAGAGCCTTTTCCGCCTCCCGTCCGCCTCTTTTTCCTTGTGGGGCGGGACGGGTTGCGGTAGAGATGCGGTTTGAGCAAGGAGCATATCATGACTACAGCACACCCCAAGGTGCGCATCCAGTACCTGCGGGATTCGCAGGCCGTGTACACGGCGAACGGGGCCGAAGGCTTGCGGTACGCCACTTCAGGTTCCGTGGGCCTCGATCTGAGGGCCTGCCTTGAAGAAGACGAAGCCGCCATTCCGGCGGGTGGGCGTCTGGCCATCCCTTCCGGCATCGCCGTCGAACCGCTTACGCCGGGCATCGCCGGGTTCGTCTACTCGCGCAGCGGGCTCGGAGCCATGCAGGGCCTGACCGTGGCGCAGGGCGTCGGCGTCATTGATCCCGACTACCGCGGCGAAATCACCGTCGTCCTCCTCAATACGTCCAACGAGGAACGACGGCTCCGACGAGGAGACCGCATCGCGCAGCTCGTTTTCCAGCCCGCCTTGCAGGTGGAGCTTGAGGAATGCGAGACGCTGGGCGCCACCGGACGCGGCTCCGGGGGCTTCGGGCATACGGGAAAACACTAGACGGCCTTCACAGAACACGCCGTCGTACTTATATGAGCATTCCGGCGGCCGCCGGACAGGAGATACCATCATGACCACTTCCTCTCTCGATACGATCAAGGCCCGCGAAGAATCCCTTCTCTGCCGGACGTACGGTCGTTACCCTGTCAGCATCGCCAGCGGCAAAGGCTCCAGAGTCACCGACCTCGACGGCAAGGAATACGTCGACCTGCTGGCCGGGATCGCGGTAACCAGCCTCGGCCACTGCAACGAGGAAATCGCTCAGGTCATCGAGAAACAGGCCCGCAAGCTCATCCATGTGAGCAATCTCTTCTATCAGGAAGAACAGCTTGAACTGGCCGAGGAACTGCTGTCCCTGAGCCACTTTGGAAAGGCGTTCTTCTGCAACTCCGGCGCGGAAGCCAACGAAGCGCAGATCAAGCTGGCCCGCCGCTACATGCAGCGGGTGAAGAACGTCGACGCCTACGAAATCATTACGCTGGACAAGGCGTTCCACGGCCGCACGTATGCGACGATGGCCGCCACGGGGCAGGAGCGTTTTCAAGACGGGTTCGCGCCCATCCCGGACGGCTTCAAGACCGTGCCGTGGGGCGATCTGAACGTGCTTGAGGCCGCTATTACTCCCAAAACCGCCGCCGTTCTCGTCGAAATCGTACAGGGCGAAGGCGGCATCCGGCCCATGCACGCCGAATACGCCAAGGGTATTGAAGCGCTCTGCCGCGAAAAGGGCATCCTCTTCCTCGTGGACGAGGTACAAGGCGGCCTGTTCCGTACCGGCAAGCCGTGGGCGTTCCAGCATTTCGATCTCAAGCCCGACGCCATTTCCTGCGCCAAGGCCCTCGCCAACGGCCTGCCCATGGGCGCTATGATGACCACCGACGAAGTCTCCAAAGGCTTTGTCGCAGGCAGCCACGCCACCACGTTCGGCGGCGGCGCCCTGACGTCCGCCGTGGCGGCCAAAGTCGTGCGGATCATGAAGCGCGATCATCTCGACGAGCGCGCGGCCAGCCTTGGCGGCGAGTTCATGGAGTCCATCCGCCGTATCAGCGAAAGCCACCCCGGAACGATTAAGGAAGTGCGCGGCCTCGGCCTCATGATCGGCATCGAGCTGGCCTTCCCCGCGAAGGCCGTTTGGGAAGAACTCATCCGCCGCGGCTTTATCTGCAACCTGTCCCACGAAGTCGTCCTGCGCCTTCTCCCGGCCCTCAACATCCCGGAAGAAGATCTGCGCGCCTTCGCGGACACGTTGGAAGACATCCTCGCAAACATCAAAAAGTAGCGTGCCGTTTTCTGCGAGAAGAGGCACGGGGCGCTTTGGCCCCGCCTCTCCGTCCGTTCAATTGGGAGGGTAGGTTGGAAGGGGCCTTCCCAAAGAGGCCCTCTTCCCCATAACCCTTTTTTTATAAAGGATTTCATGATGCTCGTCGATCATATCGGCAACTGGCGGCGTTACGGTTTCGGCCCGGCATGGGAAGAAACGATGCGCTGGCTCGAAAACTACGCGCCCGGCGGTTCCGGTTCCCTTGCGGACCTCACGGATGGCACGCATCCTCTGACGGACGGTTTCGTCAGCGTTGCCACACTGACTTCGCGCCCGCTTTCCGGCAGCCTCTACGAATGCCATAAGCGCTTCTGCGATGTGCAGATGGTGGTGGAAGGCCAGGAATGGCTGTTCAACGCCGCCACAACGGGCCTCTCCCTCGACGGCCCATTTGATGACCAGCGGGACGTGGGCTTTTTCCAGCCCGCTCCGGCGGAAGTCAGCCGGGTTACGCTTTCGCCCGGCACCTTTGCCATGCTCTTCCCGTGGGACGCGCATCTTCCGGCCATCGCGGTGGACGGAGTACCGGCCCCCTTGCGCAAGTGCGTGGGCAAAATTCCCTTCGAGTCGCTGCGCCTTTCATAAAACTACTTGCAACGCGAACGATTTTCGGGCAAACCTGCGGCCTTCCCGGGGGAAGGTCTGGCCCGTCTTGAGGGACTCCCCCTGCTTCACGTTAAAGTAAAGAGGACACGAATGGACATTTTCGATCAGGCGCAGGAACTGGAACGGCTCGCACGCGAAACCGCCCTCCAGCGCGCCCGTTCTTCACAGTACTGGGAAGGGCCGGAGTGGATCGACGGTCAGGCCTGCTGCCGTGAATGCGGCGAGCCCATTCCCCAGAAACGTCTGGAAGCCCTGCCCGGCGTCGGCCTGTGCCGCGCCTGCCAAGAAGAACGGGAACGTGAAGGCTTCTGATTCCCGCACAACATCCGGGGGAGGGCCTCACCTCCCCCTTACCCATTCCCGCGTCCGCGAACGCCGGTTTTTCCGGGATACGCCGTGACAATACCCCCGCCTCCCCAATCAAGAAACATCCCCCTCGGCCCCGTACCGCGCTGGCTCCTCGGCCTTCTGCTCGGCATAGCGACCTACGCCGTGGCCTTTCTGCTGCGCTTTCAGGAGTGGCCGTCGTGGCAGGATGTGGAATACCGCCTTGGTAATGAAATGCTCCTCGCCACGCACGACGCCTACCACTGGGTCGCCGGGGCTGAGGGGTTTGAATTCGGCGCCGGACATCCCATGTCCGAACTGCTCCGTATCCTCGCCCTGATTACAGGCACCGAGCCCGCGCAGGTCGCCTTCTGGCTGCCTCCGGTCATGGCCAGCCTCGTGGCTCTGCTCATCTTCCTGTGGGCGTGGGGCATGGGCAGCATGGAGGCCGGTTTCTGCGCCGGCATCCTCGCCTCGCTCTCGCCGGGCTTCCTTGCCCGTACCATGCTCGGCTATGCCGACACCGACCTCGTTACCCTGTTCCTGCCCCTGCTTATCGGGCTGGCCCCGGCTGTGTGGGTCATGCATTTCCTCCGCCACCCGCTGGCCCTGCCGTTTCGTTGGTTCCAGCGCTGGACGAAACGCCCCATCCCCATTGCGCTGGACGCTCCGGGCCATCAGCCGTACGCGCCTATCTCGGCCTTCTGGGTGTTCGCCCTCAGCGCAAGCGGGCTGCTCGCCTGGTGGTCTCAGGAATGGCATTCCATGTTCCCGTACATCGTGCGCTATAATGTGGCCTTGATCGGCTGCATGGCGCTTCTGCTGGCCCGCCCGGGCGAACGCCGCACGGCCCTGCTCGCAGGGCTCTCCTATGCCCTGCCCGCGCTCGGAGGCCCCACGGGAGCGATGTTCCCGCTCACGCTTCTCATCGCCATCATGGGCCGCGAACGCCAATTCGTGGCGCAGCTCCACCGCCCCGCCGTACTGGCGGCGTTCTGGCTGATGGCGGCAGCGCTGCTTGTCGATCTGAGCGTGTTGAGCACGATGCTCCACCATGTGCAAGGCTACCTCAAGCGCGCCGGGGATGCCGTGGCTACGGGCACGCCCGATCCGCTGGTCTTCCCGTCCGTAGCCCAGTCGATCATCGAGATCCAAGATCTCACACTGACCGAAATCTTGGTTTATTTCCATCCGTGGCAACCCATTGCTATCCTCGGGCTGCTCGGATTCCTGTTCGTGCTTTGCGCCCGTTCCGGGGCACTCTTCCTTGTGCCGCTGGCCTTGCTGGCCTTGCTCAGCACCAAGATGGGCGGACGGATGGTCATGTTCGGCGCGCCTATCGTCGCCATCGGGCTGACCCTGCCCGTGGACTGGCTGGCCTGCGCCCTCGGGGACGTCCGGGCGAAGACCACCCGCAAGGTGTTCTTCCTCGCCTGCCTCATATTGGCCGGGCTCATCCTCCTTGTGCCGAGCTGCCGGGAAACCATGATCGAGCTCTGGAACTCACTCGGATGGCTCCATTTCGTGATCATGGGATGCCTTCTCGCCATGTTCGTCATCGGGCTCGGGCGCCAGCGGGGCTGGCGCCTGACCCGCACGCTTGACATGATCGGGCCGCACCTGCTCTACCGCTCGGCGGCGGTCATCCTCATGCTCGCCATCGTGATCCCTCCGCTTGCGGATCTCGTACCCGCCATGACCCACGGCCCCATCCTCAACCGCCGCCACGCCGCCGGACTGCGCGAACTCCGCAAGGCCACCCCCGAAGACGCCATGATCTGGCATTGGTGGGACTGGGGATACGCGGCGCACCATTTTTCGCGGCGCGACACCATCGCCGACGGTGCGGAACACGGCGGGCCTTCGCTCTATCTTCCCGCAGCCGTCTATGCCACGGACGATCCGCGTTTCGCCCGCCAGATCATCAAATATACCGCTGCAAAAGGGAATGTTCCCGGCAACGTGTTCAAAGGTTTGACGGCGTCTCAGGCCGCGGACATGATCACATGGCTGAACAACCCAAACAACCCGCTCATTCAGGCCGACGGCAAGCAGTATCTTGTGCTCAGCTTCGACATGCTGGATCTCGGCTTCTGGATTTCCACCTTCGGAAGCTGGAACTTCCTGTCCAAGGAAGGCCGGGGCTACGCCATCAGCATCGTCCCGCAGGCGCTTTCCTACCGCCTCGATAAGGGGGAGGTGGTGATGAAGGGGAGCAACATCAATGTCCCCGCCGCCAGTATCGACGTCTTTTCCGACGGGCAGCTCGATCACCGTGACTACGTGACGCCGCCCGAGTACCTGCCCGACAACGCCGCCATCAAGGCATGGAAGGAAGACATGGAGCGCCGCCGCAACGTACACTTCATGTTCAACCGCGTGACCGGAGAAAAGCTCGTCATCGACGACCGCATGTACAACACCCTTATGGTGCAGCTCCTTATCTGCGATCCCGGCGATCCGCGCTTCGCTCCCTATTTCCGGCTCATCTTTGACAACGTCTTCTGCCGTGTTTACGAAGTGTTATAGAAAAGCAAAAACGTGGGCCCCTTCCGAAGGGGGCCATTTTATGACAGAAAAGCCTTCCCCAATACGGGGAAGGCTTTTCTGTCATCAACCCAAATACGGATTATGGGTTCAATAAAGACAAACGTCTTTGAAAGAGGAGCGGATGGGGTTTGGGGAAGGAGAGGAGAAAGCGTGGGGCGCCCCCCCTTTCTCCAGAAAAGCTTCCTCCCTTTCCCCCATTTTCCCCTACTTCACAAACAGCATCTCCTGATAGCTCGGGAGAGGCCACAGATCTTCGGGAACGATCGTCTCGAGATGATCGGCAAGGGTGCGGATGGCATTCATGGCCGGAATGACCACAGTGCACTTGTGATGCGCTTCCTGCACAGGATCTTCAATCTTCATGTCCACATTGTTTTCGAGGTGCTCAAGCCCCTCGCGGAGTTTGCGCAGGGTGTCGTCGATGTCGTCGAGCAACACGGTGTCGGGTTCGCGGTTCAAGGCGCGCATGTCGAGGCAGGCACGGAGCAATTCCTGCTGGAAGCGCAGCCCGGCGGGGTAGATGATGGTCCGGCCCATCCGGATGACGAGGTTCGCTTCGGCGCGGATCGTCTTGCAGTACTGTTCGATATAGATTTCCTGACGGGCCTTGAGCTCCTGACGCGACAGCACGTTATACCGGCTGTAGAGATCCACCACATCGGGGCTGGTGTACACCATCAGGGCTTCGGGCGTGGTCCGGTAGTTGGGCAGGCCGCGCCGCTCCGCTTCCTGGTGCCAGATTTCGGAATAGCCGTCGCCGTTGAAGATGACCGCGCTGTGCTCCTCCACAATCTCCTGGATGAGCTTGCCCACGGCGGCGTGGAGCTTTTCGGGACCGCCGCCGGAGAGCTTTTCGAGGCGGGTGGCGGCATAGTCCAAGGAGTCGGACATGATGGTGTTCAGAGCCGTCTGAGAGGCCGAGGCGGGCATACTGGAGCCGAGCGCGCGGAATTCGAAGCGGTTGCCGGTAAACGCGAAGGGGCTCGTACGGTTGCGGTCGCCGGGATCGGCGGGCAGAGGCGGCAGCGTATCCACACCCACGTTCATCAGGCGCTTGCCCTTGGAGCCGCGAACCTGACCGACGCGGAACTGTTCCAGAATATCGGTGAGCTGATCCCCGAGGAACATGGACATGATGGCCGGCGGCGCTTCGTTGGCACCGAGACGGTGATCGTTGGACGCGGCGGCGACGGTGGCGCGGAGCAGCCCCCCGTACTTGTGCAGGCCACGGATCGCGGCAACGAGGAACACGAGGAACATCGCGTTCTCATGCGGCGTCTCGCCTGGTTCGAAAAGGGTGCCGACTTCGGCGTTGCCGATGGAATAATTGAGGTGCTTGCCCGAACCGTTGATGCCGCTGAACGGCTTCTCGTGCAGGAGGCAGTGAAGGCCGTGCCTCTTGGCGACTTTCTTCAGCACGGTCATCATGAGCTGGTTGTGGTCGATGGCGAGGTTGGCCGTTTCGAACACCGGGGCGATCTCGTACTGGCTCGGAGCCACTTCGTTATGGTGCGTGCGGACCGGAACGCCGAGCTTGTAGAGTTCGCGCTCGGCCTCCGTGATGCAGCTCATGACGCGGCGGGGCATGACGCCGTAGTACTGGTCTTCAAATTCCTGCCCCTTGGCCGGTTTCGCGCCGAACAGCGTACGCCCGGCGGTGAGCAGATCGGGACGGCCGAACACGAAGTTCCGGTCGATGAGGAAAAATTCCTGCTCCAGCCCGGAGTACGAAATGATGGGCAGGGAGGTCTTCTTGCCGAACAGCTTGAGGATACGGCTGGCCTGCTTGTTGAGGGCCTGATTGGAGCGCAGGAGCGGGGTCTTGCGGTCAAGCGCCACGCCCGTCCACGACAGGAAGGCCGTGGGGATGCACAGCACGATGCCGCTGCTGTTTTCCATAAGGTAGGCCGGGCTGGTCACGTCCCACGCGGTATAGCCGCGCGCCTCGAAGGTGCTGCGCAAGCCGCCGGAAGGGAAGCTTGAGCCGTCGGCTTCGCCCTGGCTCAGCATCTTGCCGCTGAATTCCGTGATCACGCCGCCGTTGCCGTCGGGCGAGAGGAAACCGTCGTGCTTTTCGGCGGAATGGCCCGTCAGGGGATAAAATACGTGCGTGAAGTGGGTAGCGCCCTTCTCGATGGCCCAATCCTTCATGGTGGAAGCCACGATGTCCGCCAGCGAAGGATCGAGTTGGACCCCCTGCTCGATGGTCTTGCGCAGGGACTTGTAGACGATCCGGGGCAAGCGTTCCTTCATCACCTTGTCGCTGAAAACGTTGCTTCCGTAGATTTCAGTCGGCTTGGTGTCGGCATAGTTCAGGGGGGCGAGATCCGGTTTGTAGCTGGTAATGGCTCTAATGGCATTGCTGCGGGCGTTGCTTCCGCTCATGCGTCTGTACTCCTTGGGGGGATTGCTGTTTCGACGGAATGGGTGTTTATACTCCAACTGGCCGGTGAACGGAAGGGGCGAAAGAGGCCTTTTCCTTGCGTGATTGTTTCTGAAAAAGGATCTTGCCCCTCTTTACGAGCCTAGTGTTCTCAGGTATATGAAGGAACTCTACACAAGCTTGATGCGGTTCAGCCCGCATCGTGAAGACTGCCAGGAGGTAGTTTCTTGGAACAGAAGGACATCGAATATTTTCGTACGCTCCTCAACAATATGCTTGAAGAGGCGCAGCACAAGGGAGATTCCACGCTGGAGGACCTCACCGACAGCAACGAGCTCTTCGCTGATCCTGCCGACCGTGCGTCCGCCGAATCGGATCGCGCTTTCACACTGCGCATCCGTGACCGCGAACGCCGCCTGATCCGCAAGATCCAAGCCGCCATCCAGCGGCTGGACGAAGGGACCTACGGCATCTGCGAAGACTGCGGTGAAGATATCAGCATTCCCCGTCTCAAGGCCCGTCCCGTGACCAAGCTTTGCATCAACTGCAAGGCCCGTCAGGAAGAAGGGGAAAACATTCGGGGCGAGTAATTCTACAGCCCGCCAAGGTTCGCGCTTTGGCGGGCTCTTTCTCATCGGCGGGCCCGCCCGTCTCCCAAACTCACGAGGCTTTGCATGGACTGCCATGTGTTCCGTCGCCTGTGCGACGAGCTTGCGCCTGCGCTCATGGGTTGCCGGATCGAAAAAATCCACCGCCCGGCCAAGGATGTGACCCTGTTCACGCTCTACGGCACAGGCGGCAAACGTTTCCTGTTTCTTCGCGCGGGCCGCAAGGCTCCCTTCCTTTTCCTTTCGACGCACAAAATCCCCGTCGGCAGCGCACCGCCGGCCGATATCATGCGGCTGCGCAAATACCTTGCGGATCGCCGGATCATCGACGTGCTGTCCGACTGGGTGGGGCGCCGCCTTTACCTTCATGTCAACGCCGATACCGAATGCTGGCTTACGCTCGATCTGCGGGAAGGCCCCTCGTTGCTTTTCGACGCGCCGCCTGAGCCTGAAATTCCGGCATGGCCCGATCCCGCGCACTGGGCCGAAGCCTGTGAAGGCGACGGCTGGCGGAACTGGCCGGTCATCACGCCGCCCTTGCGCCGTACCCTCCCTTTGCTCCCGCCCGACGAACAAGCCGCCCTGCTCCTCGATCTGGAGGCCGGAGGCGGAGATCTTTTCCTTTACGAGAACGCCGCCGGGGAACGCGAGCTTTCCGCATGGCCCCTGCCGCCCGAACGACGCCGCGACGCCGACGGCACGCCGCGTGAGGAACTGGTGGTCGAGGATGCCATCCGGGCGTGCGCAGCAGCCGGGGAAGCGCAAGTCCTGCGCGGCATCGCGGCCCTCTCTCGGGCCGAAGCGGCCAAACCCCATCAGGCCGAGGCCAACCGCCTGCGCAAACTCCTGCTCAAGCTGGAGAGCGAAAAAAAACGCCTCAGCGACATGGTTGCGGCACAGGATGCCGCCCGCCTGCTCCAATCGCAGCTTTACCGTTTTTCTGCGGAGGAAAAACACGCCTCCGTCACGCTGGACGGGGCCGGAGGGCCTGTCGATCTTGCCCTCGATCCCCGCCTCACCGTCCGTGAAAACATGGCGTCGCTGTTCCACAAGGCCAGCCGGGGCAAGCGCGGCCTTTCCATGCTTGAAGGCCGCTTTGCCGCCGTACAGGCCGATCTGGCCCGTACGGAGCAAGCCGGGCTCATGGCACAAGCCGCGACGTCCGCGCCGACGCCCGCCAACGCACCCTCTCCCGCCGCGCCGCAGTTCCGCGCTCCGGAATTGCCCAAGAACGTACAGCCGTTCCGCAGCAGCGACGGCTTCCTGCTCCTTCGGGGCCGCGACGCCAAGGGGAACGCCCAGCTTCTCAAGCTGGCAGCCCCGCACGATCTCTGGATGCATACCGGCGGTGGGCCGGGCGCGCACATCCTGATCCGCCGGGATCACGCCGCGCAGGAAATTCCCTCCCGGACCATTTCCGAAGCCGCC
>ENA-OURZ01003179-OURZ01003179.1-human-gut-metagenome-genome-assembly--contig:-NODE-3179-length-14190-cov-2.584011_pt1 | contig 14190 bp, 15 predicted proteins | sample MGYA00242073_ERZ509195 | MGnify/ENA primary metagenome ERZ509195 (study PRJEB26280, sample SAMEA2338837) | human gut metagenome | biome: human gut; feature: human-associated habitat; material: faeces...
GTAATGCCTGCACTATCTGGTTTTTCCACTCTGCGACACCAATCGGATTCTGATAGCCCGCAAGAGAATACTCCACAACTGTCTGATTCTTGCCTTTGACAAGCAGCAAGCCAATCGTTGGTTTATCGTCCGGATGACGTAAGATGTCATTTACAACATTTTGATACATATTCAGCTGACTGATAAATCCTGGTTCAAAATCACAGGCTTTCAGCTCGATCACTACATAACAGCGGAGCTTCAAGTGATAAAACAATAAATCAATATAGAAATCATCTCCACCAACTTCCAGATGTACCTGCCTGCCCACGAATGCAAATCCCTGTCCCAACTCCAGCAGGAAGTTCTGTATATGTTCTGTCAGCTGACGTTCAATTTCCACTTCTCGCCTTGGCATATCCGTTCCCAGAAAGTCAAACAAATATGGATCTTTGAAAATCTGATCTGCCATATCAGAATCCACCGGTGGTAATGCTACAGGAAAGTTATTGACACTTTTTCCTGCTCGTTCCATCAATCTATTTTGGATTTGGAGTTCCAAAACATTACTGCTCCAACCATTTTCTATGGTTTTATGTGCGTACCAAAGCCTCTCTTCCTGCGTATTCAATTTATCCAACAACATACGATTTGTACGCCATGGGATTTGTGCCACAACCTGTTGCACAATTTCAAAATCAGGCCAGCACTCTGCAAATTTACGCATATATTTGATATTTCTTGGAGAAAAACCACTCATATCGGGGAAGGCTTCTTTTAAGTCTTTTGCCATACGGTCAATGACCTTTGAACCCCAGCCTTCCTCTTCCTGCTTTTGCAAAATGGCTCTGCCAATATTCCAGTAAAGACAAATCATACTGGAATTAGCATTTAATACAACAGAAATTCTCTGCTTCTGAATTTCTTTTTTAACTTCCTCTATAAAATCCAAATAACTATCACTCATTTCAGAAAGATTTGGAGCAACAGGAAAAATCACTCCACCTTTATCTTTCCCCATACGCTTTCTGCTATCCATATTCATTGCCTCCGTATGTATTCATGTTTTTTAATTACAGTTAATATTATTTGTCCCAACTACATTATAACACAGGATTCAATTATCTCAATAGGGAAGATGCACAATACAGAAAAAAGGTGCCCAATGCGGACACCTCCTACTCATCTATATTATCCTGCTTCCTTTTGCTCTGCTTCAATTTCCTCCATGCCTTGAATTTCATCGAGAAGCTCATCGCCGTATTTTTCAATCATACGGGTAAGAAAATCAATGCATCTTTCAAATGCTATATTCTGTTCCATGAGCTTCCCTCCCTTCAAATCATTTACGGCTCTTCCGCCCGCTTGCCAGCTATGGTATAATGCTTAGCAAGACGTTTTCATCAATCTATGCTTATTTTAAGTGAAACCTTATAAAAGAGCATTGAGAGTGAATTGACGATAAATTGACTTTTTGAAGGGAACCAAAGAATAATGGAACGATGTGATTTCAGTTCAATCATTACAACACTTCGCCGGTATATCAGCGATGACTATATAACGAACCAAACGGAATTTCTGGAAGATGTCTTTCAATCCTGCCTGGAAAATGATTCTGAGCCAATCGTGCTGGATATGGGACTGGTCTGCCGCTGGTTTACGGGGCAGGCAAGAATCAGTCCGAAAATTTCGCAGTATTACGCAAAAGTAGGAAATCGTGCAAAACTGGCAGATGATTTGGAGAACAATGTCCTTCGGATGATGTATGACAGCTCTATGGCTGCGCAGGAGGTATATCGACTGCTGATGCAGGATGATACCATTTCGGAGCGGGTCAAAAAAGAACGCTCCCAGCATTATCCCTGCGACAGCCGTGAGGAAGAAGCGTGGTTTATCGCCGATGTTCTCTGCTTCGGCATGGAGCGGGAATTTGTTAAGCGGGATGCCCGTGTGAAGAACCTTCTGGCAGACGGGAAACTCTCTCCGGTTCTGAGTGATTTTATTGCTGACGAAGGCGCACCAAAGCCATGCCGCCATTTCTGTGGACGGGAAAAAGAGCTGGAAACCCTGCACGACCTGTTATTGGAACACGGGAAGGTTTTTCTTCACGGCATTGCCGGTATTGGCAAGAGCGAGCTGGCAAAAGCCTATGCAAAGCAGCACCGTAAGGAATACACCAATGTTCTGTATCTGACCTATACCGGTAATCTGATGCAAGATATAGCGGATATGGACTTTGCCGATGACCTTCCGAATGACAGCGATCAGGAGCGTTTTCGCAAGCACAATCGTTTTATGCGTACTCTGAAAGAAGACACCCTGCTGATCATTGATAACTTTAATACAACGGCTTCCCAGGACAGCACGCTGTCTGTGGTTATGAAATATCGGTGCCGTGTGCTGTTTACCACCCGCAGCCGCTTCGATAACTATACTTCTATGGAAGTGGAAGAAATTGCAGACAAGCAGGCACTATTGTCCCTTGCCGGTTGTTTCTATTCGGATGCCGAAAGACATCAGGATATTCTGGAGCAGATTATTGACACAGTACACAGCCATACACTTGCAGTGGAACTGGCTGCCCGTCTGCTGGAAAGTGGAATTATGGAGCCGACAGCTCTGCTCCTGAAGCTGAAAGAAGAAAAAACATCCCTGGATGCCAGTGATAAGATTGGCATTACCAAGGATGGACAGAGCCGCAAGGCAACCTATTATGACCACATTCGCACGCTGTTCTCCCTCTATGAATTGGACAGCGACGAACAGGATATTATGAGAAACCTGATTTTTGCACCGCAGACGGGAATTAACGCCCGTGTGTTTGCAAACTGGCTGAAACTCCGGGACATGAATACCATAAACGATTTGGTGGAAAAGGGCGTTGTCCAGGAAAAGCCTTTCCGTGACGTCGCACTGCATCCGATGATCCAGGAGGTGGCTATTTCGGAAACCGAGCCATCGGTTCAGAGTTGCCGGATTTTGCTGAACAGCTTACAGGAAACCTGCCTGCGTCATGGCTATGATGTTTCCTATTATAAGCAGATGTTCCAGACCATCGACCATATTGTGGAGTTGATAGAAAAGGACGATATGCCCACATATCTTCGATTCCTGGAAGATGTGTTTCCATACATGGAGAAATACAAATATCGCTCCGGCATGGAAATGATCGTTGAGGAAATGAACACTTTGCTGAAGGATACATCTTTGGGGACAGTTTCAGACCGTGCGTTGCTTCTCGACTTCCGTGCGAACTGTGAAGTGCGGACGGAGAAATCCATCAAGTATGAGAAGGACGCTGTGGAACTTCTGAAAGAAATAACAGAGGACAACGCTCTGCTTGCTTCCAATCTCCATGCCAACCTGGGCGGTATGTACCGGGAAAGCGGCAAGCTGGAACTGGCGAAGCAGCACATGGAAGCCGCTATCCACCTGCTTGAGGAATACGGCCTGGTTCCGTACCATGACAGTATCCCGCAGATTGTTAATTATGCGGTGCTTCTGACGGATATGGGACAGCCGCAGCTGGGATTGTCTGCTTTGCAGAAACTGGCTCGTGGCATAAGGAAAATTACATCTGACAAAACTGCGGATTACGGTGCCGTACAGGAAGCTATGGGAAAAATATGTTTGGTTATGGGAGATGTCCAGCAGGGTACCACGCATTTGAAGAAAGCCCTGGCAATCTATGAAACGGTATTTGAAGCAGAGCCGGAATTGATTGAGGAAAAGAAGCAGGATATTCTGGAAACCTATGCACAGGCGGGCGTCTATCTGGGAAAGCAGTTGTTAGAAATGAAACAATGATAATTGTGAGCATCTATGAATACAAAATAGATGCTCATTTTTATTTTGGAATATTTTAATATTGACTTTAATATAATTAAAGATTATAATGAATAATATTAAAGAAGGAGGCAATATCATGGCACTTCAAGTAATTCCAGAATGGATTGTGAATCTTGATGATGAAGATGTGTCATTTATCAAGAGGTTTTTGTTGGCATCTGGCTCATTAAAAGAAATGGCAAGGCAATACGAAGTTACCTATCCGACAGTCAGATTGAGGCTGGACAAACTTATTCAGAAAATCAAAATAAGCGATGATACGGAAAGTGAGCCGTATATCGCACTAATCAAACGCCTTGCAATCAATGATAAGTTGGATTTTGACACAGCAAAAATATTGATTAGCGAATATAAAAAGGTTCAAAGGAAGGTGTAAATTATGAAGAATGTTCTTGTTTTTCTCCTCATTTTTTTGCTTTTTGTTGCAGGAATGATTATGCTGCAAATATTCTTATCCAAAAAAGAAAATAAATGGCCGGGGCTTGTAATGCCAATTATTGCTTTTCTTTTTGGCCTGCTATACCCCCTTAATATGGTAGCTCCGAGTACGGGGGTAACTGCTGGTTTTGTGTTCCAGGTGATTCTGGTTTGGTTGTTAGGCAACATCCCTACCATTATTCTTCTGGCAATTTACTTTAGTTGTCGGGAAAAAAGACGCCGTAACAAGCAAATAGACAAAATGAATATCCAAGACTTAAATTAAAGAGTATAGTTTTTGAAACGCTTGAAGATTTAAGTTTCACACAAGCCTTAATTGAATAGTATTTTTATAGCAGTCATGCACTTCGGTGTGTGGCTGCTTCTTTTTTGCTCAATTTCCGGTCAATCTGCGCTCAATGTGCTTTTGCCCTCTTTTCAGTAGAATTAGTTTGTAATCAAAACAGTACCAGATTTTCAAAACTGGTGCCGGACAGATGGCAAATCTACTGGAAGGAGGGCTGTTTTTATGACCATCAATCATTTTAAGGAGGAACTGAGCAAATGAAGGAACTGAGAAACATCAAAATCATTGCCGTGGATCATGGATACGGCAACATCAAAACCGCAAACACCGTTACCCCTACCGGCATTACCGCCTACGACACCGAGCCAATCTTCTCCGGCAACATTCTGGAATACAACGGCACCTATTACCGCATCGGAGAGGGACACAAGGAATTTATCCCGGACAAGGCCATGGACGAGGATTACTACCTTCTGACCCTGATGGCAGTTGCCAGAGAACTGAATGTGCATGGCATCCGGGAAGCAGATGTGCATCTGGCCGCCGGGCTGCCGCTGACCTGGATTCGCAAACAGCGTGAGGACTTTCGCTCCTATCTACTCCGCAACGAAAGGGTACAGTTCCGATTCAACGGAAAGGAATACAACATCCATTTCGTCGGATGCAGCCTGTATCCCCAGGGGTATCCGGCAATCGTCAGCAGATTGGGGGATTTCAGGGGAACCAATCTCCTTGCTGACATCGGTAACGGCACCATGAACATCCTGTATATCAACAACAAAAAGGCCGTGGAAAGCCGCTGCTGGACGGAAAAGTTCGGTGTCAACCAGTGCATGATCGCCGCCAGGAATGCAACTTTGGACAGTTTTGGAGTCAAGATTGAGGATGCAACCATTGAGCAGGTACTCCGCTACGGAACGGCTGACATTGGCAAGCCCTATCTGGACTGCATCACAGCCGTTGCGAAAAAGTATGTGGCGGATATTTTCGCAACCCTGCGCCGGTATGAATACAACCCGGAACTGATGCGGCTGTATATCGTGGGCGGTGGCGGCTGTCTGGTCAAAAACTTCGGGCAGTACGAGGCAAGCCGGGTGACGATTCTGGACGATATTTGTGCGACTGCCAAGGGATATGAATATCTCGCCTATGCCAGCCTTCGCAGGAAGGAGTAAGCCATGAGCAAGAATATCCGCAGCACAAACCTTCGCTTCAATCTGGATAAGGATGTACAGAATCGGGCGTGGCAGTATCTTCAGACCATGGACAAGCAGAAATTCAAATCGTACAGCCAGGTCATCGCCGTTTCTCTGGTGGACTACTTTGACCGCTACTATCAGAAGCAGGATGACCCCTATCTGGAAACCAGAGAACGAGAAGAACGCTTTGTGGCTCAGATCGTAACTGCAGTGGAAAACGCTATGGACAAAAGTTTGCCGGTTTATCTGGCAGGCTGCATGGCTGGTATCTCACAGATTGCACCACAGGCGGTGATTCCCACTCCAGAACCAGAAGATGCAGACCTGGACTGGGATTTTCTCGGAGAATAACTCGCATCGCTGATGACAAAGGAAGGAGGTGGACGCATGACACATTTTCTGACACCGGATACTCAGCTGCCACCCTATATGGCATTTCCAAGGTTCCTGCTGGATACAACGCATCTGAGTGAAACGGCAAAAATCCTGTATATGCTGCTGTTAGACCGAGCAAGGCTGTCCCAGAAAAATAAGGGCTGGACAGATGAAGCAGGTTGTGCGTTCATCTTCTTCCCCATTAAGGACTTGGCGGAGGTCATGCACAAAAGCGAAATGTCCGTGAAAACAGCGCTGTCAGCTCTGGAAAAATCGGAATTGATTTACCGGAAGCGGCAAGGCCCCGGCATGGCAAACAAAATCTATGTGAAAATCCCACCGGAGTATATGCCGCAGAAGGACAGAAATCTTTCCCCGATACAGACAGAAAACAATCCATCTGATGGACAGGAAACTGTCTCTGTAAGGGAAAGAAAGCTGTCCGGAAGTAATAACGAAAAGAACAATAACAAGATAAAGAAACAAGGGAGTAAGGCTGCTCGCACCGCTTACGGAAAATATCAAAATGTTTTCCTGAGTGAAAAGGAACTGATACAGCTTCAGAGGGAAGTTCCTCTGTACCGGGAATATATTGAAAAGCTGTCCGGCTATATGCGCTCCAGCGGCAAGCAGTATCAAGATCATGCTGCCACGATTCACAGCTGGTACACGCAGGATCACCCGGCTCCCGTAAGACGCAGCTATGAATGTAAGGAGGACGAAAGCCTATGAACCAAATCACTGACACCATTCAGAATATCTTTTCTGACCGCCCTTTGCAGGAAGATGAATACCGCAATGAAGCGGATCACCTTATCTACTGTGCGAAATGTAACACACCCAGGCAGCACCATCTGGCTGTTCTTGGAAAGGAAATGCTTGTTCCGGTGCCATGCCGTTGTCAACAGGAACAGCGTGATAAAGAGGAAGCTGAACGCAAGCACCGGGAGTTTCTGGATCAGGTGTCCCGTCTGAAAGCCAACGGTTTGCAGGACAAATCCCTGCGGGAATACACCTTTGCCAATGATAAGGGTTACAACCCGGAAATGCAGAAAGCTCATGACTATGTTGCCCATTGGAGCGAAATGAAAGCAAAATCCATCGGCTTGCTTCTCTGGGGCGATGTTGGAACCGGGAAATCCTTCTTTGCCGGATGTATTGCCAACGCTCTGCTGGAGCAGGGTGTTCCGGTGCTGATGACCAACTTCTCCCGTATCCTCAACGCCTTGTCCGGGCTGTATTCCGAGGAAAAGAACCAGTATATCGACAGCCTGAACCAGTACAGCCTGCTGATTATTGATGACCTGGGAATTGAACGCAGCACGGAGTTTGCTCTGGAACAGGTATTCAATGTCATTGACAGTCGGTACCGCAGTAAATTGCCGCTGATTGTAACTACCAATATGACTTTGGAGGAACTGAAAAACCCGCAGGATCTGACCCGCTCCCGTATCTATGACCGAGTATTGGAACGGTGTGTGCCGCTGAGAATCAACAATCAGAATATCCGGCAGAGAAATGCCGCTGAAAGCATGAAAGAAGCACGAAGAATCCTGGCAGGCGGTACTGAAATCTGACGCCCATGGTGCCGGATTGTTCCCAAATTGATATACAGCGGAAAGACACTTTTGCACTCTAACAATTCCGGCACCATTTCTTTCAAAACTAAGCACCAATCAAATAAGAATTTAGACCGGATACGGTCAGAAAGGACACAACTATGACAGAGAATGAAAAGAAAGCGTTACAGGCGAAGCACAGACAGGAAGCAGTGGAGGCCAGAAACCGCCAGAAGGAACGAAAACAGCGTACCCGCAGACTGATTCAGCAGGGAGCCATTCTGGAAAGCGTATTCCCGGAGGTGCAGTTTATGGAGCTGGATGCTCTGAAAGCGGAACTGGAACGTAGATTAAGCGCTGGGGCTGCGGAGAACGGCTAAGGTACAGAAGCTCCGTATTCCCGAAGGGCGCACTTACTCACCACCCGATAACATCGGGCGGTGGTATCCCCTTCGGGGCCGTGCGCTCTGCGAGGCGGATGCGGCTCCTGCGGAAGCCTAATGGACAATGTTGCATTCCTGCGGAACTGTCATCATTGTCCACGCAGTTGGTGATCGGTGTTTCCACCTATACCGAATCCCTTTGTTTTCAACATCGGGATTCCACCAACTGCCCGCACAAACCTGCCATCGGCAGATTTTTGCGGAGATGCCCCATGCACAGCATAGAGCCATTTTCTTTTGAAAAAGAAACAAAACGAAAGGACGGTGACGCACAATGGCAATTTACCATCTGGAAGCAAAGGTCATCAGCCGTGGGGCTGGGCGCTCTGCTGTGGCGGCTTCCGCATATCTGAGTTGTTCGCAGATATACAACGATTACGATGGAATTCAGCATGATTACACCAGAAAACGAGGGCTTGTCTGGCAGGAAGTATTTCTTCCTCCAATCGCCCCGGCTGCGTGGAGTGACCGAAGCGTTCTCTGGAATGCGGTGGAGGAAAACGAAAAGACCAAGGACAGCCGCCTTGCCCGTGAATTTGTGGTAGCACTTCCCATAGAGCTGGGAAAAGCAGACTGGAAGAGCCTTCTCACAGAATTTATTCAGGACAACTTTGTGGCAGACGGAATGTGTGCGGATGTCGCAATCCACGACCCATATCCTCCCGGACACAATCCACACGCCCACATTATGCTGACGGTTCGCCCCTTACAGGAAAACGGCAAATGGCAGCACAAAACCGAAAAAGAATATCTGTGTGTGAAGGATGGAGAAGAACGGGGATTTACCTCTGCCGAGTATAAGGCCGCACAGGCGGAGGGTTGGGAGAAGCAGTATCAATACAAGGTCAGAGGAAAAAAGACCTATATGGCTCCCTCAGAAGCTGAGAAGCATGGCTATGAGCGAGCAAACAAGTACCCCAAAAGCACAAAGTACGGCAGGCAGAATCCAATTTCTCAGCGTTGGAACAGCGATGAACAGCTGCTCATCTGGCGGGAAAACTGGGCAACTGTTACCAATCGGCATCTGGCTCAGTATCCGGAGATAGCCGCCCGGATCGACCACCGTAGTCACGCCGCACGGGGACTGGACGAACTGCCCACCATCCATGAGGGCTATCACGCACGAAAGCTGGAAGCGATGGGTATTGTTTCTGACCGCTGCGAAATCAATCGCCAGATCAAGGCGGACAACGCCCTTCTCCGGGAGCTGAAAGCGAAGGTCAAAAAGCTGGCTGCTGCAGTAAAAACTTCGATTCCGGAGCTGGCAAATGCACTGGAATCCCTGCGTGAGAATATGATTGTTCTTATGTACCGCATCAGCCATATCCGTATCAGCAAGCAGAAAATCTCTGACTATGTGGATGCTGTAAAACCGGTCATGGAACGATATACGGAAATCAAGCAGGAAATCAAAGAGAAAAGCGCAGAGCGAAAGCAGCTCCGTGCAGAACAGGATTCTCTGTCCTTTGTTCATGTGATAAAGCATCAGAAATTGTCAGAACAGGTTGCCACGCTGACTGAGGATTTGGAGGAACTGAAATCCGAAAAGTCCATGCTTCTGAACAGTATGGAGTGTGCGGATGATGCGGCCTTCTCCAAATTCAAAAAAGAAGTAAAGAATCTGGATACACAGATGGAAGCTCTGGGACAGGCGGAAGCGAAATTTACTGCCGAACTGGACAGCACCCTGGAAAGATACAGGGATTTGGCGAAAACCGCTGCCGATGTGGATGCAGATGAATTAACCGATGCACGCATGGAACTGCGACCAGAGAAGGAACAATCCGCAAGTGATCAGCTTCAGAATCTGTATGGCGATAGATACGACTATAACCAGATGAGCCAAAGCAAACAGGAAGTCAAGAAGATGCTTGGGGAAGATATAAGAAAGCCTTCTGTTCGGAAACAACTCCGTCACGAGGAACCCGAAAAAGTGAAGCCGCAGAAGAAAAAGCAAAAAGATTACGAACGGTAATGCAAAAAATCACCACAGTTGCTCTGATACAGGTAACTGTGGTGATTATTCTATATTGCTCCCTTGAAATTTTCTCCCATTGCCAGAATCTGCTCCGGTGTTTCCGAAAAATCGTTATCGATCATTGCCCGGATGACACCGTAAACCGAATAAGCAACCACATACAGAAAGTATTTCGCCATGCCAATATCTTCTTCCGGGACAATGACTTTTCGGAACAACTCCTCAATCAGATAGACTTTCTCGTGTTTTTGGATTGCCCGGACAAAGTCTTTTTCCGCATAAAAGAACTGAATCAGTCTTTGCTTCAATACTTCTCCATTTTCCGGCGGCACGGGATTGATTTCACAATACTTTGCCCATTTCAAAATCAGGCAATATAGGATGATTTCGTCCGTGGAATTGAAGTTACGGTAATAGGCATTGCGGGAAACTCCGGCTTTTTCGCAAATCATGGTCACGGAAATATTCTGCTCACTTTGCAGCAATTCATAATAGGCAACAGCAATGCTTTCTTTGGTAATGGCGTTGATTTCGTCGTTTCTTTTATTATATCCCATACACTTTGACTCCTTGATGTCACAATCGGCCTATGATTGTGACTTTATCTTTTTTCTCCTGTGCTGTATAGTATAAGGCGTAACAAATGTTTCGTCAAGGAAAAAATATCAAGGAGGAAAATCCATGTCCGTTATGACAAAACGGTTGATTATCATTGCTGTAATTGTTGTCGTTGCCTTCGCACTGGGGCGATTGGCTGTGCGAGCCTTTCTGAACCTGCTGCTGGGCGGTACGCTGTTTGGAGGGAATTTTCTATGAGGAAAGGGGTGCGAAAAGTGCTGTGGGGACTGCTCTATGTGGTGCTTTTCATTGTGGTGTTTGCGTTGTCTGCGGTTATGAAGCTGACACAAGATCCCCTGGGCGGGAAATACTCTGTGAAGTGGAATGATTCTGTCGGTACGGTACATACAGACTTGGTCTACGGAGAAAAAGAGGCAAACAAGTTTGACCTGTATCTGCCTGCTGATGACAGTAAAGAAAACTACGGCCTTGTGGTCTATCTCCATCCGGGTGGCTTTACTTCTGGGGACAAATCCGGGGATGCGGAAATGCTGCAATGGCTCTGCTCCAAGGGTTATGTTGCTGCCGGTATCAACTACACCTTGTTCAACGAAGAAAATCCCACGGCCAGCGTATACAGCCAGTCTGTTGAAATTCGGGACAGCATCCCCTCTGTGATTGCCGAAGCGGAAAAGCTGGGCTACAAAATCGGCAAAATGGCAATCGGCGGCGGTTCTGCCGGTCATGCCCTGGCCATGATTTATGCTTACCGTGACGCAGCACAAGCTCCTGTTCCGGTTGTGCTGACCTTCGGTGGCGTTGGCCCTGCCAGCTTCTATCAGGAGGATTGGGGCGTTTTCGGACTGGATCAGAGTGATGAAGCCTGTGCAGGACTGTTTTCTGTGATGGCGGGAACGGAAATTACCCCTGCGGAAGTCGCAGATGGCTCATATCTCGAAAAGGTCAAACCGATTTCCGCTGCGGATTGGGTCACAGCCGATTCTCCCGCAACGGTGGTTGCCTACGGCACCCATGATAAAATGCAGCCGTTCCTTGCTTCCCTCCCTTTGAAGGCAGCATTGGAAGAACACGGTGTGGACTACAAGTATTTCGAATTTCCTCATTCCGGGCACGGATTGCAGAATGACACCAAGATTTATGCACAGTGGATGGACACTGTAGAAGAATATCTGAATACCTATTTGCCGGTAAAGTGAGGAGAAAGAGATGAAAATAGCAGGAAAAATTATGAAATCGATTTTGATTGGAGTGGCTGCGTTGATCGCACTTATCATTATTGGCGTGATTCTGCTGGTAATATTTGCAGGATACAAAAACGAAAACTACTGGAAGTTCGCAAGCCCCAAGGGTGCAATCGAAGAAAAATACACCGCTTTGGGCGAATATGAAGTTTCTTCTGTACAGTTTGATGTTGGTGATGATGTTTGTAAAACCTATTCTGTTTGGTATCCCAAAGAATTGGAGAGCGGAACAAAAACCTATCCTCTTGTACTTATGGTAAACGGAACAGGAGCTAAGGCATCTGCGTCCTCTGCCGGATTCCGCCATCTTGCATCCTGGGGTTTCATTGTGGTTGGCAACGAGGACGAAAACACCAGAACCGGCGCATCTGCCGCAACGACACTCGACTATATGCTTGCGTTGAACGAAGATTCTCAAAGTGTGTTCTATGGACACATTGATACCGAGAATATCGGTATTGCGGGTCACTCCCAGGGAGGTGTGGGCGCAATCAACGCTGTCACGCAGCATGAAAACGGAAATAAGTACAAAGCAATCTGCGCCCAAAGCACCACTTCCAGTGCGGTGGCCTATGCGCTGAATTTGTTGGATGGTGAGCTGGGCGGAGGCTGGAACTGCGATACAGCTACGCTTTCTATCCCGGCTTTCATGGTTGCAGGCACAGGCAATGCAGATGCCGGTAATGTGGAGGAAAACAGACTGGAGCTTGCCGAGGGCGAAACTCAGGGCATCTGCCCGCTTTGGTGGCTGAGAGCGTGCTATGATGCGATGCCGGATTCCGTTCCCACGGTGATCGGCAGACTTGTCGGCAAAGACCACGGAGATATTCCCCATAGTGCAGACGGATATATGACCGCCTGGTTTATGTACTGGCTGCAGGGCGACGAAGAAGCCGGCAAGGCGTTCTTTGGAGAGAATGCAGAAATCAAAACCAATGAAAATTGGCAGGATGTAACAGTGAATATTCCACAATAATGAAAAGCGGGCTTGTATCAAGTGAATGATACAAACCCGCTTTTCACTTCTCGCCAACTTTTCGGGAAGTGTGAATAACATCTTCTTTTCTGATTGAAAAGTAGGCTATCGCTTTTTGGAATTTTACTATGAAGCATATTGACATTCTCGATATTCGAGCATATAATAAAGATGAAGATACTCGATATTCGAGGATTGGAGGTGAGCTATGTGGCAAGAGCAAAATTTCAGACGCTGACGGAGCAGATGTTTTACACTTTGCTTTGTCTAAAAGAAGAATGTTATGGTATGGATATTCTGGATAAGGTTCCTGCCATGACAAACCATCGAGTCAATGTAGGTTCAGGAACCCTTTACACTCTGCTTGAACAGTTCCAGGATGCTGAAATGATCCGGGAGACAAAAGTTGAAGGAAGACGCCGCAGCTATATCCTTACTGATAAAGGCAGGGAAATGTTAGAGAAAGAATGTGCCAGACTGACTGCACAGCTGGCCGATTATCATTTGATTTTCGGAGAGGAGGATGCCAAATGAAAAACACAAAGAAACGGATGGAAGTATTCTCTTTTTATGACCATGCCGGAATCAGCAGACACTTGGAGAAGATGGCTGCGAAAGGATGGATGATTGAACGAATGAGTAACTTCGGTTGGGTATACCATCGCATCGATCCGAAACCTGTGAAGTTTGCTGTCTCTTATTATCCGAAGGCATCTGAATTTGATCCAGAGCCTACTGATGAACAAAAGACTTTCCATGAGTTCTGTGCCCACACTGGTTGGAAACTGGCCTGCACTTCCGCTCAGCTTCAGATTTTCTATAACGAGCAGGAGACCCCTACTCCTATCGAAACGGAGCCGGTGCTGGAACTCCAGAGCATCCACGCATCTGCAAAAAAGAGTTTCATTCCGTCTTATCTTCTCCTGCTGCTAATCTCAATTATGTGCGGCGGCTTATTTGTCAGTGGGATGCTCGGTGATCCCATCGGTCAATTAGCAAGTCCAGTAAAACTGTTTACCGGGCTGTGCTATCTTGTATTGTTGATTCTCTGTGTGGTGGAACTGATATGTTATTTTCGTTGGTATCACAAAGCAAAAAAATTAGCAGAACAAGGAGAATTTTTGAAGCCTGTAAGCACCTCCAGGTTCCAAAAAGTAATTTTAGGTGCCGTCATTATCGGTTTCATCTATTGGGGAATTAGTTTTATCTTTACTGTAGATAAATTGCGCAGATGGATTGGCATTGTCATGTGTTTCTATATGCCATTGCTGATATTGGCAGTAAACGC
>ENA-OURZ01003183-OURZ01003183.1-human-gut-metagenome-genome-assembly--contig:-NODE-3183-length-14176-cov-5.687203_pt1 | contig 14176 bp, 17 predicted proteins | sample MGYA00242073_ERZ509195 | MGnify/ENA primary metagenome ERZ509195 (study PRJEB26280, sample SAMEA2338837) | human gut metagenome | biome: human gut; feature: human-associated habitat; material: faeces...
CTGCGGCACAAATAGCTGTGTGAAAAATAAGCGATCACGCTTATTTTTCACACTACTCTCCGTTTCCTGCTTTCTCTCTATTAAATCAGAAAAATCTGAATCTGCTGTCCGGGATATTCTTAATATTTTATAAAGATTTTACCAGCGGCTGCTGCTTTCGCGCGCATTCTATTGCTTCAGCATCAGAAACGCCGCCAGATTTCCGCGTTTTCCCTTGCTCGCCCGATGAGAAAACAGATAGCTCGGATTGCAGCAGGTGCAGATGTCCGTCATCGACAGATGCTCCTTTAAAATCCCTGCGCCAAGCAAAATTGCTTCATTAGCACGCCACAGGTCCAGCTGATATTTTCCATTGACCTTTTCGGTCAGTATATTTTTCAGGGAAACGTCCTGATATCTCTCCTGAGAAAGGAGCTTTTCAAAAGGTTCTGCCACATCTTTTCCGACTTCATAACAGTCCTGACAGATCGACGGACCAATCGCCGCAAAAATATCCTCCGGACGGCTTCCATACGCCTCGCGCATCGCCTCGACTGTCTTTTTTCCCATCTCACCGACTGTCCCCCGCCACCCGGAATGAGAACAGCCGATCGCATGATGCACCGGATCGACAAACAAAAGCGGCACACAGTCCGCATAAAACGTGCCAAGTATCAGCCCGGGCACGTTTGTGATCAGTCCGTCCACATCCCGATAATCTTTTTCTTTCGTCACGCCCTTTCCTGCATCCTCTTTTTCCACACGGCGGATGTTTGTCGTATGGGTCTGATCGGAGCAGACGAACGCGTCCGAAGTTGTCCCGAACACGCCTGCCGCCCGCCGGAAATTTTCATCCACCGCCTCCCGGCTCGTATCCCGCGCATAGCTGAAATTGAAAGAAGCACAGTCCCCGGTACTGACACCGCCGAACCTGCTGGTGACCATATGAGTCACTATATTTAACCGTTCTAACGCCGGAAAAGCGAGATATTCCACCTCTCCGCTTTTGTGAATTTCCATCCCCGGATAACCCGTCTTTTTCCGGATCAGATCTTTTTTTGCTATCTTCGTCTCCTGCTGTTCCACGTCCCTGCCCTCCTGTATTCAAATGCATTTTGAATCCACTGGATCTCTTTTCTGCAGATCGCCACCACGTCAAAGCGGATCTGTACATCCCCCTCTGCAGGATGCTTCCACAGATACCAGTCTGCGCAACGGCAGATTTTTTCCTGCTTTGCGCTCCCAACCGCCTCCAACGCTGTCCCAAATCGGTCGTCGTTCCGATATTTTACTTCAAAAAAAACAAGGCAGCCCCGGTGAAACCCGATGATATCGATTTCTCCCCTGCTGCACCTGTAATTACGCTCCAGAATGTTTACTCCGCTGCGCATCAGATAAGCTGTCACTGCTTCCTCCCAGAAAGCGCCCGCCTGTCTTTTATTCATTTAACCTTCTTTCACAAAATGACCGATGAAGCTTCTGCGGTGAATCGCCGTCGGTCCCATGGTCTGCAGCGCCTCGATATGCTCTTTTGAGCCATACCCTTTATTGCGTGCAAATCCGTAGCCCGGAAAAACTTCCTCATACTGCTCCATCATCCGGTCCCTCGTCACCTTCGCTACAATGCTCGCTGCAGCAATGGATACGCTTTTTGCATCTCCCTTGATGATCGGAACCTGTTGAATTGCCACCTGCGGAATCCTTACCGCATCGTTTAGCAGAACTGCAGGCTGAGGATTCAGCTTTTCAATCGCCTGACGCATCGCTTCGTAGGTCGCCTGCAGGATGTTGATCTCATCGATTCGCTGTGGGCTGACAATCCCGATTCCCACCGCCACTGCGTGCTCCAAAATGATGTCATATAACTGTTCCCTTTTTTCTGCAGAAAGCTGCTTGGAATCGTTCAGATACAAAATTTCGCAGTTCTTCGGCAAAATAACCGCGCCTGCAACAACCGGTCCTGCCAGCGGTCCCCTTCCAACCTCGTCAATGCCGCAGATCAGGCCTTCCTTTTCATAGTCCCATTCATACTGCTGCAGCTGATAAATCCTCGCCGTTTCCTTTTCCAACGTCTCCCGCTGCTTTTCCGAACGCCGGATCAGCGCCTGCACACCGCTTCTTGTGTCTTCCCGATAGGTTTGTTCCAGATTTTCCAACAGGCCTGCCGCAGACTCTGCCTCTGTCCGCATGGAGGCTTTCTTCAAGCGCTCTCCGGCTTCTGCAAACCGCGCTTTGATTTCCCCAATTTTTTCCATATCAGATGTCCCTTACTGGTGTTTTAACACTCCAAATTTGTGAAACGGCCAGATTCTGACCCACGCTTTTCCGATAATCTGATCCCGGTGGATATTTCCGACGCTCGGCTCCCGGCTGTCCGAGCTGTTGTTTCGATTATCGCCCAGCACAAAATATTCGTCCTCGCCGAGGGTAATCGGCTCGCCTGCACGCCCCGGTGACAGCATCACTTCCTTGCCGTAGCCTTCCTCCAGCACCTGTCCGTCAATGTAAATCGTTCCGTCCGTGCCGATCTGAACCGTTTCGCCGGGCAGACCGATAATCCGCTTAATATAGTAAACATTTTCATCGTACTGGAATGGGAACACGATAATATCAAAGCGCTGCGGATCCTTGAAACGATACGAAATCTTGTCTACGATCAGGTTATCGTTATTGCTCAGTGTCGGCTCCATCGAGCTTCCGTTGACCTCCGTGCGCTGTCCGACAAATGTGATCACCAGCCAGGTGATACCCAGGACAACTACGATATATAAAAGCGTGCTTCCGATTTCTTTCAGGATTGCTTTTCCACTCATGGCTTACGCCTCCTTTTTCGGCAATTCCAGCGTCATGCGGCCGAGCCTGCCGCTGCGAAAATCATCCAGAACGAGGGCCGCGCCCTTTTCATATTCCGGCTCGCCGCCCTTTTTCAGACAACCGCGGGACTTGCAGACTGCTTCCAGAAGGGCGAGGGCTGAATGGAGGGACGCCTGTGCGTCGCCATCTGCGCCCGCTGTATCCAGTGTCAGCTGATACCGCTTTTCCAACGCCTCCGGGTAATTCTCCCCGATAAACACAAGCAGGGAAAGTGCCATTTCTTCGCGGTTTAAGATTTCATCGTTCATCGAGCCGATCAGTGCGAGGCGTTCTCCCACCGCCTGATCTTCGAATTTCGGCCACAGGATGCCGGGGGTATCCAAAAGCTCCAGACCCTTGTTCAGGCGAATCCACTGCTTGCCCTTCGTTACGCCGGGCTTGTTGCCGGTTTTCGCGCACGCCTTTCCTGCGAAGCTATTGATAAACGTCGATTTTCCTACGTTTGGAATTCCTGCCACCATCGCACGCACCGGACGGTTCAAAATACCGCGTTTGCGGTCGCGCTCGATCTTTTCCCGGCAGGCTTCCTGAACCTTGCCCTGAATTGCTTTCATCCCGGCGCCGCTTCTGGCGTTGATTTCCAGTACAGCAAAGCCAAGACTTTCAAAATATGCCGTCCAGGCGCGGTTTGCAGCCGGATCGGACAGATCGGATTTATTCAATAAAATCAGGCGTGCCTTGTTTTTCCCCATCTCGTCGATATCAGGATTGCGGCTCGATTGCGGACATCTGGCGTCCACCAATTCGATAATCAAGTCGATCAGCTTGATATCTTCCTGCATCGCGCGGCGCGCTTTCGTCATATGTCCGGGATACCACTGGTATACCATAATTTTCTTTCCTTTTCTGTAACTGTTCAGCACCCTCACAGTTACCCTTTTCTTTATAGTATTCTGTGTGATTTTCAGTGAATCAGTCCCCAGCCATCCGTGCCGTTTCCGAAATGGAACCACGCCTCGCCGACGATCGTGCTGCGCAGCACCGGACCGACATTGGCGGAACGACTGTCCTCACTGTTATTACAATTATCGCCGAGCACGAAATATTCATCCTTGCCCAGCTTGATTTCATTCTCTGCAATACCGGCTGACGCGATCAGATCCATCTCTTCATTTTCCTGCGCCTTACCGTCTATATATAAAATGCCGTCCTGAATCAGGACGGTCTGCCCCGGAACCGCTACAACACGCTTCACATAATAGTGGGCATTCTGATTACCGTTTGGCAAAAATACCACCACATCCCCTGTCTGCGGAGAAAAGAAACGGTACTTTAAGCGATTAACCAAAATTCCCTGTCCGTTCGTCAGCCCCGGCTCCATGGAAACGCCGATCATGTTCGTGCGCAATCCGACCGCCCAGATCACCATAAACGCCAGAAAAACTGCCAGTACAGACAGCACAATCCAACTGAACACCTCTTTGACCGCCTGCATGCTGAGCCCTTTTTTCTTCCGGTAAAACTGCAGTCCACGCTGTCTTCTTCTCATACAAATCTCCATTCCGCAGCCGCCGTTTCGTCCTGCAGACATCCTAAAAAGCAAAAAAGGGGCTGCCGTTACTGGTGCCCCTCTCTTCGCAATTCTTATTTTACAACTTCTTTGACCTTTGCGCTCTTGCCGACTCTGTCTCTTAAGTAGTTCAGCTTTGCTCTTCTTACTTTACCCTTACGAACAACTTCTACCTTCTCAACGTTGGGAGAATGTAAAGGCCAGGTCTTTTCAACGCCGACGCCGTTGGAGCTCTTTCTTACGGTAAAGGTTGCACGGTTGCTGCCGCCCTGTTTCTTTAAAACAACACCTTCGAATACCTGAACTCTCTCACGGTTGCCTTCTTTGATCTTACCATATACTCTTACGGTATCGCCTGTCTCAAATGCAGGTACTTCAGCTTTCAGCTGAGCAGCTTCGATCTCTCTGATAATTTCGTTCATTGCTTTTCCTCCTGATTTCTGGATGTTCTTAATACGATTCCCGTAACAGAGGACCATCTCCTTTTTTCGCAACATTTGCAGTATAACATAGCTTTCTCAAATATGCAAGGATTTTCTTCCTAACCTAATAGGAAAAATACCACCCGGTTTTACCGTCGGCGCCTAGGATACCCAGAAAACGCTCCCCGGTGCAAAGCGCATGCCGGATTTTTTCTGCAGTGCAACGGAAATTTCGTTTTCCACGAATACATGCGCATAGGGCACATGACCTGCCGCAAGCTCCCGCCGGATCATTTCAGCTTCCAGGAGGCTCCCGATTCCTCTTTTCCGGAAGGGCTCCAGCACTTCCAGCATTCCCATGCCGCCGTCGTTGTGCACGCCTGCAAAGCCTGCCAGCTCCCCATCCAGAAATGCGCCGATCATCTGACGCGATGCGATCCGTTCTCTGATGTAGGCTTCATCATGATAAAGATGATAATGTGCCTCTACGTTTGCCGCATACGTTTCGTCCAGCTCCCGGATTTCAACGGCTTCGTCCGGCTCCGGAAGGTCAGGCGCTTTTTTTTTCGGATAAATCACCTGGTAGCATTCATTGAAATTTTTTAACCCGAAACGCTCTAAAATGCTCGTCAGCACAAATTTCTGATGACAGACATAGACCGCACCGGTCGGGTCCGTCAAAGACAGCAGCCGTTCTCCTGCGTCCTTTGTTTTGGCAGTGATCCGATACACACCGCCTGACCTGTCCTTTGTCAGCACGCCGTCCTCCCGGACTGCCAGGATGTCAGCTTTGCCTCTCCGGATATCCTCAATCATGTCCATGTGAAGCATTTTATTTTTTAACAAATATTCCAGCGCACGTCCGGACAAATCGTACTTTTCATATAAATCCGGTCGCCGGGCTTTCGTCCGCTCCTCAGACTTTTCCAGGCGCCATTTGTCTATCCTTGCATGGTCGCCGGAAAGCAGGATATCCGGAACCTTTTTGCCCTCCCAGACCTCCGGTCGGGTGTACTGGGGATATTCCAGCAGATTCTCCTGAAAGCTTTCCGTCACGCCGGAGTCCTCATTTTTCAAAACACCGGGAACCATCCGGGAAATTGCGTCGATCATCACCATCGCCGGAAGCTCTCCTCCGGTCAGCACATAATCTCCGATGGAAACCGGGTCTGTCACGATCTCTTCGATCACACGCTCGTCGATTCCTTCATAATGCCCACACAGAAAAATCAGCTCTTCCTCCTGCGCAAGCTCCCTTGCCATCTCCTGGGAAAAGGTTTTGCCCTGGGGGCTCATAAACAGCACCCGCACCGGCTTTTTGCCCTCTGCAGGCTTTGCGACGGCTTTCCAGGCATCATAAACCGGCTGCGCCTGCATCAGCATGCCCGCACCGCCGCCGTAAGGATAATCGTCCACTTTATTGTGCTTATCCTGCGTGTAATCGCGGATATTGACCGCATGGATTCCGATCAGTCCTTTCTGGATCGCCCGTCCCAAAATGCTCGTCTGCAGTCCGTTTTCCACCATTTCCGGAAACAATGTCAAAATATGAAACTGCATCTTTTCGTCAGTCCTCCAGCAATCCGTCCAGGATATGGATTTTCATCCGTCCTGCTTCCACATCGACATCCAGCACACATTCCTTGATTGCGGGTAAAAGCAGCTGTCTGCCATCCTTTAACCGAATCTGATAAACATCATTTGCGCCGGTTTCAATGACATCCTCTAAGGTGCCAAGCTCCTGCTCCTGTTCATCCAATACCTTCACGCCGATCAGATCTGCGATAAAATACTCGTCCTTCTGCAGGCGCACCGCATTTTCCCGCGTCACATACAGGCTCTTTCTCCGGTATTTTTCCGCCTCATCCATGGTGTCAATTCCGCGGAATTTCAAAATGGCAAACTGTTTGAAAAATTTCACGCTCTCGATTTCCAGAATCCGGTTTTCCTTTCCCGTATCCAGAATCACTTCTTTTAACTTCTTAAAACGGCGCACATCATCTGTCGTCGGAAATACCTTGACCTCCCCGCGTACACCGTGTGTGGAAGCGATCACTCCCACCTGCAGTCTTTCTTCCATATAACCTCTCATTTCACAAACAGCGCCTTGCTTTTGCAAGACGCTGTCCATTTCAGATGTCAGATGATATCCACATCCACTTTTTTATTATCTTCCATCGCCGCAGCCTTTACCACAGTGCGAATTGCCTTAGCAATACGGCCCTGTTTACCGATTACCTTGCCCATATCGGAGGGTGCAACATGAAGTTCAACCGTCAGGCTTCTGCCGTTTTCCTTTTCGGAGACGCTCACTTCATCCGGATGATCCACAAGTGCCTTTGCGATCACTTCCACCAAATCTTTCATAATCCACCTCCATAAGCCTGCTACAGTCAGCCCCACAGCTACTGCTCTTTTGCGTAACCGTCTGCTTTACAGAGCTGTCTTATTTCTCGATTCCTGCTGCCTTGAAGATCTTGCCTACGATTTCGGTGGGCTGAGCGCCATTGTTGAGCCACTTTTTAGCCAGCTCTTCGTTTACCTTGAAAGTGCTGGGATCTGTATTCGGATCGTATGTGCCGATCTCTTCGATGAAACGACCATCTCTGGGAGATCTGGAATCTGCTACGATGATTCTGTAAATCGGGTTCTTCTTGTATCCCATTCTTCTTAATCTGATCTTTACTGCCATTTTTCTTACCTCCAAATGAAATATAAATATGTTTTCTTGTGTGCGATCTGCACTATTTATCAGAAAGGAAGTCTGAACTTACCTTTTCTTGCACCTTTGCCTCCCAGCATTCCCGGGAACTGCTTCATCATTTTCTGACTCTGCTCAAACTGCTTGATAAATCGATTGACTACGCTGATGTCCACCCCTGCGCCTCGTGCGATACGGTGCTTGCGGCTGGGATTTAAAAGCTTGGGATTGCGGCGTTCCTGGGGCGTCATGCTCAGCACGATCGCTTCCATTCTTGCCAGCTGTTTTTCATCGATCATCGATTCGATATCGCCCATCTTCGAACCCATGCCGGGCATCATGCTCAGGATACCGGACAGCCCGCCCATGTTGCGCATCTGCTTCATGCTTTCCAGGTAGTCCTCAAAATCGAACTTGCCCTTCTTCATGCGCGCCGCCATCTCTTTTTCCTTGCCAGCGTCAATATCGAGGTTCGCCGAAGCTTTTTCAATCAGGGTGAGCACATCGCCCATTCCCAGAATTCGGCTCGCCATACGGTCGGGATAAAACTGTTCCAGATCGGAAAGCTTCTCTCCCATACCAACATATAAAATCGGCTTGCCGGTAACGGCTTTAATGGAAAGCGCCGCACCGCCTCTTGTGTCACCGTCCATCTTGGACAGGATCACGCCGTCGATTCCTACTTTTTCATCAAATTCCTTTGCCACATTGACCGCATCCTGACCGGTCATGGCATCCACTACCAGAAGTGTCTGATGGACCGTCACTGCCTGCTTGATCTTCTGCAGCTCCTCCATCATGCCCTCATCGATATGCAGGCGACCCGCAGTATCCAGAATCACGACATTATTGCCGTTTTTCTCTGCATGCTCCATCGCCGCTTTTGCGATGTCAACCGGGCTGTGGCTCGTGCCCATGGAAAAGACTTCCACCTGCTGTTTCTCGCCGTTGATCTGCAGCTGTTCAATCGCTGCCGGACGGTAAATGTCACAGGCTACAAGCAGTGGCTTTTTGCCTTTTAATTTAAACTTGCCTGCCAGCTTCGCAGTCGTTGTCGTCTTACCTGCACCCTGCAGACCGCACATCATAATCACGGTTGTCGCTTTGCCGGGCTGGAACTGTAATTCCTGTGTCTCGGAACCCATCAGGGAAGTCATCTCTTCGTTTACGATCTTGATGACCATCTGACCGGGATTTAATCCGTTCATGACGTCCTGACCGATCGCCCGTTCTTCCACAGACTTGACGAACTGCTTGACAACCTTGAAGTTTACATCCGCTTCCAGCAGTGCCATCTTGACTTCCTTGAGCGCAACTTTGACGTCCGCCTCTGTCAGTCTGCCTTTGCTGCGCAGATCCTTAAACACATCCTGCAGTTTATCGGTTAAGCTCTCAAATGCCATTCAAATCCTCTCCCGCGATCCGTTACAGTTCTTCTAAAATCTGTCCCGCCAGTTCTCTGACCTGCGTCTCCGTGCTGATCTGTTCGATCTTCTCTACGGTGTGCTTGACTTTCTGAAATCTCGCAATCAGGTGCAGCCGCTCTTCATAGCTCTGAAGCGTCCGATCGCATCTGCGGACAAGATCGTGTACGCCCTGTCTGCTGATCCCCTGTTCCTCTGCGATCTCACTCAGGGACATGTCGTTTAATACCACATCCTCATAGATCTTTCGCTGATGCTCGGTCAGCAGTTCACCGTAAAAGTCATACAGCATACCCTGTTCTACGATTTTTTCCATATTGCGTCCTCACCTGTGCTATCATACCCGAAAAAAAAAGGTGTGTCAAGTAAAAATTCTTGACACACACAAAAATTTTCAGACCTGCATGACACGACCGATGAACTCCTTCACACGGGCATTCGGGTTTCCAAACACTTCCTCCGGCGTACCCTCCTGGCAGACCAGACCTTTTTCCATGAAAATAACGCGATCCGAAAGCTCTTTGGCAAACTGCATCTCGTGTGTAACGATCACCATGGTCATGTGCTCGTCTGCCAGCTGCCGGATGACGCGCAGTACCTCTCCGGTCAGCTCCGGGTCAAGGGCTGAAGTCGGCTCGTCAAAAAATAAAACCTTTGGCTTCAGGGCAAGCGCTCTGGCAATCGATACTCTCTGCTGCTGTCCACCGGAAAGCTGATAGGGATAGGCATCTGCCTTATCCGACAGCCCCAGCTGTTTTAACAGCTTCCATGCGCGTTCTTTTGCTTCTTCTTTGGAAACACCATCTACGCAGACTGGTGCATCGATGATATTTTTCATCACTGTATAATGCGGAAACAGGTTGAAATTCTGGAACACCAGACCGAAATTTTTCCGAATTTCCTTTAATTGCTTCTTATTTGCATAGACGCATTTTCCGTTTTCTTCCCATGCAGCCTTTTCTCCGAGAAAAGAAAGCTCGCCGCCTTCCATTTTTTCCAGCATGGTCGCACAGCGCAGCAGCGTCGATTTTCCGGAGCCGGACGGACCGATCACCGATACAACCTCGCCTTTATGAACAGAAAGGGAAATATCCTTTAAGACCTCCAGCTCGCCAAACGTTTTTTTGATATGATTCATTTCCAGATAAATCTGACTCATTGTAACTCTTCGTACCTTTCCTGAATTTCCGTCTGACTGCAGAAATAAAGCTTCGCTCCTCTAACTGTCTCTCTGGCATCCTGCATTATCCGCGGTAATAATTTAACTTCTTTTCCACATGCTCCATAACAACTGCAACGACCAGATTAAAAATGTAATAAAATACTCCTGCTGCCATCAGAGGCATTACGGAAGCCTGCGCTGCCGCGATCTGCTTTGCGATCGTAAACATCTCCGTTACTGTCAGCACAAAGGCCAGGGATGTATCTTTTACCAGTGTGATCATTTCGTTGGTCACTGCCGGAAGCACCCGCTTGATGACCTGGGGTAAAATAATCCGGAAAAACGTCTGAGCGCGGCTGTATCCCAATACTTTTGCTGCCTCATACTGTCCGACCGGCATGGACTCGATTCCAGAACGGTATATTTCTGCAAAATACGCCGCGTAGTTTAATACAAATGCAAGAATTACCGCGATCATCCGGTAACTTTTGGAAATTTTCATTCCAAACACATAATAGGGCGCAAAATAGACCACAATCAGCTGCAGCATCAGCGGCGTTCCGCGCATAATCGAAATATAAAGCTTTGTCAAAAAGCTCAGCACTTTCAGCCTTGCCATCCGCCCAAAGGCCAGCACCATTCCAAGGGGCAGGGAAAATACCAGTGTCAGCACGAAGATCTCCGTCGTGATCAGCATTCCTGTTCCCAGTTCCCGAACCATCGTTCCCAAATCCATTCCCGTTCTTCCTTTTCCATACCGGCTTTGATCCGGTTTTCTGTATTCTTATCAGCGCACAAACGCAGGCCAGAGTTTTCTCTGACCTGCATCCTATTTTTATCTTACTTTCCCAGGCATACGCTGTCTACCAGACCATAGTCTGCATACTTCTCTGCGATTTCCATAAAGGTTCCGTCGTCTGCCATTTCCAGAAGCGTCTTTTCAACCGTATCCTTTAATTCGTCGTTGCCTTTCTTAAAGCCAATACCATACTGCTCGGTGGAAAGGTACTCGTCCAGAACCACATAGCCGCTGCCTCTGGAAGCGATCTGATAATTTGCGACGCCGATATCCAGTGCCAGCGCATCGATCGCACCTGCCTCCAGATCCATGAAGCCCGTATTGTAATCTGCATACTGCGGCAGGTCTGCAAAGGTATCTGCCAGAGCCTTCTCATCGCCCTGCAGTGCCGCCAATGCGGAGGAATCCTTCTGTACGCCGACTACCTTACCCGCAAGGTCTTCCTTGGAGGTGATGCCGGAGTCCTCTGCCACAACAAATACCTGACTGTTATCCACATAAGGTACACTGAAGGTGTACTGATCTTCTCTGCCGTTCATGGTAAAGCCATTCCAGATACAATCGATCGCGCCGGAATCCAGCTCCATATCCTTCGCATCCCAGTCGATGGGCTGTTTTACCAGTGTCCAGCCAAGTCTGTTGCAGACCTCCTGTGCCAGATCCAGATCAAAGCCGACATATTCGCCGCTATCATCCTTGTAGCCGTAAGGCGGGAACTCTGCATCGAAGCCCACTACAAACTGTCTGCCGGCCTCTGTCTGTGCATCTGTCGCCTCTGTTTGAGCCTCTACCGTGCTTTCTGTTGTTTCTGCTGCTGTGCTCTCTGCAGCAGGTGCTGTACTTTCTGCCGGTGCTTCTGCGGCTGTGCTACCGCAGCCAACCATTCCAAGCGCCATCACGCCTGCCATAACCATTACAGATAATTTTTTCATAACTTATTCTCCCGTTCCTTTAGTGATTCATCAATTTACCACGCTAAATTATTGTTGGAACTATCCTAACATAGGAAACGAGCTATGTCAATCGGATTTTTTACTTTTTCTATCTTACATTTTCCTACGCTTCTGCCTGTTTTTTTCTTTTCTCCGTTTTTCTTTTTGTCACTTCTGCCCGAATTATGAAACTACTTTCAGAAAAAGCTTTTTCTCTTTTCGCTTCTTACATTTCCTTATATAATTTATAAAGAATATCAGCTTCTGTAAAAACTCCACTGCCGTCCGAATTTTATGACTCCAGCACTACTTCCCTGTGTGTTGCAGCGGAATCATAAATCGCCTGCATAATCCTGGAGGTAAGCACTGCTGTGTCAATGTGGGACGGCAGCTTTTCCCCGGTACGGATACAGCGCACAAACGAATTGATTTCCGTTTCAAACATATTTCTGGTCTTTGCTTCCGGTACATATTTGACTAATGCTCCGTGTTCTGTCGTGTAAAGGGTGAACTCTCCTCCATACGTCAGCCGAATACCGCCCTTATCACCCATAAAGTCTATAAACTGTTCATTCTCGTCAATGTTCTGCGCCCATGCACCGTGTACGGTAAAGACCGGGCCTTCTGTCCGAACCAGCGCCGTCACAGAATCATCCACATCATAAACACCGTCATACTTCGGAGGACCAGCCCACATATCCCGGTACACATAACCTTCCATATTTTTCCCGAGCTTGCAAAATGTTTCGCCGGACACCGTAAGGGGCTTGGGATCATTTAAACAATACATGACAAGATCGAGATAATGTACACCCCAGTCAATCAAAGAACCACCGCCTGCAATTTCTTTCGTTGTAAACGCACCGCCAAGTCCCGGAATCGAACGAAATGCACGAAAACTCAGATAAACATGATATACCTCGCCCAAACGTCCGTCCTGAATATACTCCCGAATCAAGTTTACCATATCGTTAAACCGGTTCACGACGCCGATATTCAAGGTCATTCCCGTTTCATGCTGTACCTTCTGCATTTCCAACGCTTCCGGATAGGTTCTTGCTGCAGGCTTTTCACAGAGTACATGCTTGCCCGCACGCATCGCGTCGATCGCAATAATTGTATGCATCCGATTGGGCGTACAAACAGAGATTGCTTCCACTTCCGGATCTTCCAATACCCTATGATAATCCTCCACTGCAATGCCGCAGCCATATTTTTCTACTGCTGCCTTTGCGCGCTCCGGAATAATATCGCAGAAATATTTGATCTCTACGTCCTCATTTTTTAAATATGCCGGAATATGTGCACTATTGGCAATTGTTCCGCAGCCGATAATTCCAACCATCACTTTTTTCATTTTCAGTTCCTCCTATTTGCATTTTCAATGAATCAAGGCATCACACAAAAGCTGCTCCAAGCTCCTGCATTCTTGCCCGTACTTCCTGTCCCTTTATTTTTTTGACAGAAACAGCGTTTTGAATCGACATGGCAGCTGCAATACCGGCTGCTTCTCCTGTACTGTGACAGCAGATCTGGATCCGAACTGCAGATTGCGCAATAAAATCCGAGCTGATACATCGTCCCGCAGTCAACAAATTGTCAAACCCTTTCACCACCAGACATCGGAAGGGAATTTCATACCACGGTTTATTTGTATCTCCATGGGGTCTGTCATCCCGATACAGCGCCTTCATACCATGCACATCTACCGGATAATTTGCCTGGCTGATGGCATCCTCGAACTTTTTTTGTTCCAGCAGGTCCTCGCCGGTCAGCTCATATTCACCCAGAATCCGGCGACTCTCCCGTACACCGACCATAGCAGAAATATTGGAAACATAGGCATTTTCACATCCGGGAAAATATTTTTTATAAAAGTTAAGCTGTCTTAAGATGACCTGCTTTCCCTTCAGATGGATCTGCGTCAATTGTTTTGGATCACAGGCATCCGTATATTCAAAAAATTCCGGATTGTTGAGTGCCACTCCGTCTGTTCTTCCCGGAACATCGAACAGCTGCCAGTAAACCATATCCTCATAAACGAGCTCACCTGCTTCGATCGCCTTTTCAAAAAATGGAGTCAGACCGCTGACCCGCTTATTGGTCACATCTGCATACAGATTCTTTCCATCCTTTCCGGACTGTGCTGTGTTTGGATCCTTTAAGCTGTCAAAGAACTGTCCCAGTTTCTTTTTATCCACACCGCCCAGCAGATAACGTAAAGACATCGGCTGATTGATCTTACTTTCAGGCGCCCCGGCTTCATATTCTGCTCCTGCCAGAACGGATAGAATTCCATCTCCCGTACAATCGCTAAATACCTTGCCGCTGATTCTGCGGATTCCGCCCTGACACATCACCGCAATATCGCGA
>ENA-OURZ01003188-OURZ01003188.1-human-gut-metagenome-genome-assembly--contig:-NODE-3188-length-14160-cov-3.073095_pt1 | contig 14160 bp, 10 predicted proteins | sample MGYA00242073_ERZ509195 | MGnify/ENA primary metagenome ERZ509195 (study PRJEB26280, sample SAMEA2338837) | human gut metagenome | biome: human gut; feature: human-associated habitat; material: faeces...
AGGTTTGGAGGGGGGCGGGAGAAGCCTTTCTCCAGAAAGGTTCTCCCGCCCCCCTCCAATTCACCTCGCTACGAGACCGCTACGCCTCGATCTTCGTGCCGAGGAGCTTGAGATAAAGAGCCATCCACTCGGGATGCGCGGGCCACGCCGGGCCGGTGACGAGGTTCCCGTCGACAAAGGCGTTGGTCGCTGTCGCGTTGGGCTCGCACCAGACGCCTCCGGCGTCCACCACATCGGGCTTCACGGCGGGATAGGCCGTGCAGGAACGCCCCTTGAGGATACCGGCGGAAACCAGCATCTGCTGGCCGTGGCAAATCGCCGCAATGGGCTTCTTGGCCCCGTCCATCTCACGGATGATCTCAATGACGCGCGGATTCAGGCGCAGATACTCGGGAGAACGACCGCCGGGCACGACGAGCCCGTCATAGGCGGCGCAATCCACAGCGTCGAAATCGGCGTTGATCATAAAATTGTGGCCGCGTTTTTCCGTATAGGTCTGATGCCCCTCAAAATCGTGCACGGCGGTGGCGATGACGTCGCCCGGCTTCTTGCCGGGGCTGACCACATCGACATCGTGACCCACCATCAGAAGCATCTGATACGGGACCATGATCTCGTAATCCTCAACAAAGTCACCAGCCAGCATCAGTATTTTCTTTTTTGCCATATCGTTTGCTCCTTGGTTCGGTTTTATAAGCGATTCTACATCGGGCATACGCGAACACGCAAGGATAAAGCATCCAAAATCCCCGGTGCGCAAGGATAAATACCGATTTCTCTTGACAGCGGGAAAAAGAGAGGCTATTTGAACTCCTGCGGAAGAAAGAGGCGACTTTTTCTTCTCATCCTGTCTGACCGCGACTGAGCGGTCCTACTGGGGTGGCCTGAGACGGCCCCCTTTTTTTTATGCCGAGCCCCTTTTTTATACCTAAGAATGGGGCAATACGGAGAACATCAAGACGCATGAGTCACCCCGATAGAATCGAATTCATCACCGAACTGGTCACCCCTCTGGCGGCTTCCCTCGGACTGGCTGTCTGGGGCGTTGAACTGGGCGGCGCCGCCCGCCCCATCGCCCGGATTTACGTCGACGTCCTTCCCGGCGCCGAACCCGCCCCTTCCGAAAAGGCCTCCGATGACGATCTGCTCCCGCAGGGCGTCACCATCGATCAGTGCGCGGAACTGTCGCGGCTCGCGGGTCTCGCCCTCGACGTGGAAGACCCCTTCGCCACCAACTGGACGCTCGAAATTTCCTCTCCGGGGCTCCAGCGCCCCTTCTTCAAAATCGACCAGTTGAGAAATTACGTAGGACGCGAACTGGAAGTCGTGCTTGCGGCACCGCTTGATACCTGGCCGGGGCGCAAGAAATTTTCCGGAGTCCTCGCTGCCGTCGCCGACGAGGAATTCACGCTCAGCCTGCCCGACACCAGCCGGAAGGCCGAAGAGCCTGAAGAAGTCACCATCGCCTGGCCCTTTGTGCGCAAGGCGACCCTCGTCCACCATTTCCCCGAACCGGGCAAGAAGCTCGGCGGCAAGAAAGACTCCAAAGATTCCAAGGGTACACGCGGAGGCGCTGCATGAATTTGGAACTGAAAAAGGCCATCGACCAGATCAGCAAAGACAAAGGGCTCGATCGCGACATGCTCGTGGATACGCTTGAGGACGCCGTCCGCACTTCCGTTATCCGCAAATACGGCGAGAACATCGACGTCGAAGTCAGCTACAACGACGACACCGGGGAAATCCAGGTCCACCAGTTCAAGATCGTCGTTGACGACGTGGCCGATCCCGATACCGAAATCGACATCGAAAAGGCCCGCGAACTCGATCCTTCCGTGCAGCTCGACGACGAAATCGGCTTCCCCCTCAAGGTGACCGACCTCGGGCGCATCGCGGCCCAGTCCGCCAAGCAGGTGATCATCCAGCGTATGCGCGACGCCGAACAGGAACTCATCTATGAAGAGTTCAAGGACCGCGTGGGCGAAATCTGCAGCGGCATCATTCAGCGCCGCGACAAGGGCGGCTGGATCATCAACCTCGGCCGGACCGAAGCCATCCTTCCCAAGGAAGAGCAGATCCCCCGCGAGCATTACAAGCGCGGCGATCGCGTGCAGGCCCTGATCATCGAGGTCAAGAAAGAAGGCCGCGGCCCGCAGATCGTCATTTCGCGTTCGCACCGCGACTACACCGCCGCCCTCTTCCGCCGCGAAGTGCCGGAAGTCGACGACGGCACCGTGCAGATCATGGGCGTCGCCCGCGATCCGGGCAGCCGAGCCAAAGTCGCCGTGCTCTCCCGTGAACGCGACGTCGATCCCGTGGGCGCCTGCGTTGGCGTGCGCGGTTCCCGCATCCAGAACATCGTGCAGGAACTCCACGGCGAACGCATCGACATTGTGGTCTGGAGCCCCGAAATTTCGACCTATGCCCGCAACGCGCTGGCTCCGGCCGTGATTTCCCGCATTGTGGTCGATGAGGCCGAAAACCTCCTCGAAGTCACCGTGCCTGACGATCAGCTCACCAGCGCCATCGGCCGCAAGGGGCAGAACGTCAAGCTCGCCGCCAAGCTGCTTGGCTGGAAAATCGATATTTTCACTGAAACCCGCTACAACGAAACCAACGCCATCGGCCGCGGGCTCGAGCAGGTCGCCAGTGTGGCCGAAGTCTCCGTGGACAGCCTCGTGAGCGCCGGATTCACCACGCTGGAACAGCTCCAAGATGCGACCGATGAAGAACTGTCCGAAAAGCTCAGCCTCTCGGACAGCCGTATCGGCGATTTGCGTGCGGCTATCAACTTCCTCTCTCCCGTAGTGGGCGAATCGGCTGACAAGGCCGATGCCGATGCGGACAAGGCCGACGAAACGGCGGCCGGGGAAGACGAATAGCATGGACCGGGGGCATGTGCCCACCCGGATGTGCGCCATATGCAGAAGGCGCATGCCCAAACAGGAGCTCGTGCGCCACGTTCTGTCCCCGCAGGGGGGGGAATTTCTGGTCGATGAGAGCCAAACCCAGCCCGGACGCGGCTGGTATGTATGCTCGGAAACGGCCTGCCGGGAAAAATTCCGGCGGTTCCGCACAGGCGGGCGGAAGCGTAAGGGAGATTAGTGCATGACTGAAGACAAGACCAAGGTGAAAGACCTTGCGACAGAACTTGGCGTACCGACCAAGAATCTTTTGCAGGCGTTGCGTGAGCTGGATATTCCGGCGAAAAGCACTTCCAGCAACATTGCTGCGGAGGACATCGATCGCGTGAAGAACCATCTGAAAGACTCCGCCACGTCCGAACAGGGCGACCGCCGCGAAGTACAGCCCGGCGTCATTGTCCGTCGCCGCCGCCAGTCCACCGAGGACGTTGCGGCCGAAGGCGAAGAAGCGCCCCGCGCGGAACGCAGGGCCCCGCGTGAAAACCACACGCCCACGGCCCGCATTGTCAGCGTGCCCGGCGCGTCCGAGGCACAGGACGCCGCACCCGTCCCGTCTGCGGAACCCGAAGCGCCGGCCGCTCCGGAAGTTTCCGTGCAGGAACCGGTGAAGGATGCCGCCGAGGAAAAGCCCGCTCCGGTTGCCGAAGCCGACAAGGCCGACGACCAGAAGCCGCGCCAGCCGCGCGACAACCGGCAGAAAAAGCGCTCCGGGCTGCGTGAAGCCGCCCCGGTCGCCAAGGTGATCAGCCGTCCTCAGGACATCGCCGCCGCAAAGGCCGCTGAGGAAGCCGCTGCAAAGGCCGCCGCCGAAGCAGCCGCCGCTGCCGCGAAGGCTGCCGCCGAAGCCGCTGCCGCCGCAAAGAAAACTGAAGAAGCCGAAAAGCCCCGCAAGGCGCAACCCGCCGCCTCCGCGCGGCCCGAAGGCTCCTCCGCGCCTTCGCTGCTGCCTCCGGTCTCCGAAGGCAACCGTTCCAGCTCTTCCGATGGCGAGGACGACGATCGCCGCGACCGTCGCAAGCCGCGCCGTCCCCAGGAACCGGCCACGCCGCAGGTCCGTGTTATTTCCCGCCCCGACCCCGCAGCCGTAGCCGCCGCGCGTACGCAGCAGGCCGCCCAGTCCGACGGGCGCGACAACCGCAATGCCGGACGCGACGGTCAGGCACGGGACGGACGCCCCGGACAGCCGCGTGATGGGCGCCCCGGACAGGGGCGTGACGACAACCGCCCGGCCCGCACCGGCTATCAGGGCCCGCGCCCTGCCGGCGGCGGAGCTCCCGGAAACTTCACTCCCGGTGCCACGCCCGGCGGCCCGCTCCCGGACCGTGACGGCCAGAGCAAGAAAAAACGCAACAAGACCGCCCGCCGTACCGTCGATTTTCAGGACACCGCGAACAACGGGCGCCGCCGCAGCGATGATATGGATGATGTGCCGCGCAGAGGCGGACGCAGACGGCCCAAGGCCAGCCGCGTTGTTTCTCAGGCCACCCAACCCCTCAAGGCCGTCAAGCGCAAGATCCGCATCGAAGAAGCCATCCGGGTGGCCGACATGGCTCACCAGATGGGCCTGAAGTCCAATGAAATCATCAAGGTGCTGTTCAACCTCGGCATCATGGCGACCATCAACAAGGCGCTGGACATCGACACGGCATCCGTCGTAGCCGCCGAATTCGGCTATGAAGTGGAAAAGGTGGGCTTCGCCGAAGAACAGTATTTGGCCGATCACCGCACCGAAGATTCGCCTGAGCAGCTCAAGCGCCGTCCTCCGGTCGTGACCATCATGGGCCACGTCGACCACGGCAAGACCTCGCTGCTCGACGCCATCCGCAAGACCAACGTGACCAGCGGCGAAGCGGGCGGCATCACGCAGCACATCGGCGCGTACCACGTGAAGACCAAGCGCGGCGAAATCGTGTTCCTCGACACGCCCGGCCACGAAGCGTTCACCGCCATGCGTGCCCGCGGCGCGCAGGTGACCGACCTTGTGGTGCTGGTCGTCGCCGCCGACGACGGCGTCATGGAACAGACCCGCGAAGCCGTGAACCACTCCCGCGCCGCCGGCGTGCCGATCATGGTTGCGGTCAACAAGATGGACAAGCCCACGGCCAACCCGGACCGCGTGCTTCAGGAACTCGCCTCCCTCGGCCTCGTGCCCGAAGACTGGGGCGGGGACACCGTGGTCTGTAAGGTTTCCGCCAAGACCCGCGAAGGCCTCGACGAAATGCTCGAAATGCTGGCCCTCCAGGCCGACATCCTCGAACTCACGGCCAACCCTGACAAGCCGGCTCGCGGCCACATCGTGGAAGCCAAGCTCGACAAGGGCCGCGGCCCCGTGGCGACCGTGCTCATCCAGGAAGGCACGCTCCATCAGGGCGACACCTTCGTGTGCGGCGTGTTCAGCGGCCGCGTGCGCGCCATGTTCAACGACCAGGGCCGCAAGGTCAAAGAGGCCGGGCCGTCCATTCCTGTGGAAGTGCAGGGCTTTGAAGGCGTGCCGGAAGCCGGTGAGGAGTTCATCTGCCTTGAGGACGAAAAGCTGGCCCGCCGCATCGCGGAAAGCCGCGCCGTCAAGCTGCGTGAACGCGAACTCGCCAAGCAGTCCCGCGTGACCCTCGAAACCTTCCTGTCCCGCAAGGCGGACGATCAGGAAGCGCTCGTGCTCAACCTCGTCGTCAAGTCCGACGTGCAGGGCTCCCTCGAAGCCATCGTGGATGCCCTCAACAAGCAGAGCACGGAAAAGGTCCGCATCAACATCATCCACGGCGGCACCGGCGCGATCACGGAATCCGACATCCTGCTGGCTTCGGCTTCCGACGCCATCATCATCGGGTTCAACGTGCGTCCCACGGCGAAAGTCAAGGAAATGGCCGAACACGAAAGCGTGGACATCCGTTTCTACGACATCATTTACAAGCTCGTGGACGAAATCAAGAGCGCCATGGCCGGTCTGCTCGCTCCCGTCAGCCGCGAGGTGTACCTCGGCCAGGCCGAAGTGCGCGAAGTCTTCTCCGTGCCGAAGGTCGGCTCCATCGCGGGCAGCCATGTCGTCGACGGCAAGCTCACCCGTAATGCCAGCGTCCGTCTGCTCCGCGACGGCGTGGTCGTGCACAACGGCAAGATTGCCTCGCTCCGCCGCTTCAAGGACGACGTCCGCGAAGTCCTCAAGGGCTACGAGTGCGGCATCAGCCTCGAAAACTTCAACGACATCAAGGTCGGCGATGTTATCGAAGCCTTCGAAATGGTCGAAGAAGCCGCTACGCTGTAGTGGCATGGAATAGATGAAACTGGAGGGGGGAAGGGAGAAACTTTCTGAAGAAAGGCTTCTCCCTCCCCCTTCAAACCTCCCCTCTCCCTCTCCAAAGACTTTCGTATGCGGGCGTCGGTTCCGGCTTTGTTCTCAGTAACGGGCCGATCGGCGCCCCTTCCTTTGGTTGGATGATTCAAAGTCGATATATATCTTCCAAAATAGACAGGCTTTTTCTGTAACATGCAGCCTGTTACATGCAAGAAACGCATCAAACGGGCGTCATGCGGAAAAGCCCCTCTCGGCTCCTCAAGCCAGAAAAAGCTGCGAACAGGGATTCGATAACGTCAAAAGCCTTTGGGGGCGGAGGGGGCGGGGCCTTTCACCAGAAAGGTTCCCCCCCCCGAGCATCTTCTCAATGAGAAATCCTCCTCAAAGGGCTTGCGTTTCTGCGTGGTTCCATTATTCCAGAAAGGTAGCACAGAACGATTTTACCAACGGATTGAATCATGGTCATCGCAGTCCTTACCGTCGAGTACCACCTGCACGGCAACGACTCCCTCAAGGGAAAGCGCCGTGTCGCCAACAGCCTCAAGCAGAAGGTGCGCAACACGTTCAACGTCGCCATCGCCGAATACGGCACGGAGGATTCCCTGACCCGTCTCCGGCTGATGGTCATTTCCCTGAGCAACAGCGAGCAGCACCTGCAATCGCGGATGGACAAATGCCTCGCCATGATGGAGGCCGTGTGTTCCGAAGAGATGGTTTACAGTGACTTGGAATTCATCAATGGGGATTGATACAGTGTACGAACAAGACATGCAGACGGCCCATATCATCCAGCCCGCCGAGGAAATGGCGGCGATCATCCAGCAATTCGACAACATCGTCATCGTGGCGCACGGCAGCCCCGACGGGGACGCCATCGGAGCCACCGGAGCCATGGGCTCCTTGGTCAAGGCGCTCGGCAAGCGGTTCGTACTCTATAATGCCACCGGCATCCCCGACTATCTGGAGTGGGTCCCCCTGCCCGGAAAGCTCGTCACCAAGCCCTCCGCCATCCCCTTCAAGCCCGGCCTGATCATCGTGCTGGACTGCGGCGACGCCTGGCGCATGGGCAAGGAACTGCTCGCGGTCTTTCCCGAGTATCCTTCCGTCAATATTGACCACCACCTCGGCAATCCCATGTTCGCCTCCCTCGGGAACTGGGTGGACCCCGGCATGGCCGCCACGGGCCAGATGGTGGCCGCCGTCGCCGACGCCGCTGGCGTGCCCCTCACCGGGGAACTGGCCCAGTGCGTCTACCTCTCCCTCGTCTCCGACACGGGTTCCTTCACGCACGGCAACACCAGTGCGGCGGTCTTCACGCTTGCCGCCCGCCTCGTCGCCAACGGCCTTGACGCCGCCGCCATGCGCGAAAAGCTCGACAACCAATGGTCCATGCCCAAGACGAAGCTCTGGGGCAAGCTCATGCAGACCCTTTCCCTTGAATGTGACGGCACGGTAGCCGTTTGCCCCGTCACGATGGAGGAAATCGGCTCTTTCGGGGCCGTGCGCGAGGATCTGGAGGGCTTTGCCGAACAGATGCGCCGCATCAAGGGCGTGCGCGTCGCCGTGCTCATCCGGCAGGACCCCGGCAACCGCTGCAAGCTGAGCCTCCGCTCGTCCGGCAGCGATGACGTACGCTCCGTGGCTGCCCTCTTCGGCGGCGGCGGGCATCTCAACGCCGCGGGAGCCACCATCGACGATGCCGACATGGACGCCGTGACCAGACAGACCATAAAAGCCATTCAAGACATCACGTTTGGAGAGGGGAAAGAAGAGAAACGTTGAGGAGGGAAGAGGCAACCTTTCTAAAGCAAACTTCCCTCCCCAGACATGCCAATGCGGGCCCTCCACTCCCTTAGCCAATACTTTCGGCCTGTTCGAATCCCTGAGATCTTTCGAGCCGTGAGCGATCTCCCACAATATTGAGCCGCACACAGGCAAGCACGCTTTGTCCTCAATGCATTCCCATAAGCAAAGGCCCATTCCGTAACATCGGAATGGGCCTTTGTATTCCGGAGGGAACGCTGGCGTGCAGCCTCCCCACCGTCGAAAGCCTTGGGAAAGGAAGGGGTCCGGGGGAGGAATACCCCTTCTCCAGAAAGGGTATTCCTCCCCCGGTTCTCTCACATTTACTTCTTGGCTTCAGGCTTGGCGTCAGCCTTCGGAGCGGCCTTGTCGTCGGCCTTCGGGGCGGCGGTGATGGGTTCCAGCTTGACGGGCGCGAAGGTCACCTTTGTCTTGTCCATTTCGGCGATCACGTCCTTGGTCACATCGGACTTGGGATCGAACGCGAGGAGGCCTTCGGCGTTCATGATGACCGAGTAGCCGTTCTTGGTGCGGAAGTCTTCAAGGGTCTTCTGCATCAAGCCGTTGATCTGCTGTACAACCTTCTGCTGCTCGGCATTGACGATCTGCTGGTAACCAACAAAGGTCTTCTGGAAACGGGCGCGGAGGGCTTCATCGTTGGGAGCCTTTTCGATCATGCCCTGGGCCGTCTTGAGCTGTTCCTGCATGGCGGCTTCAAGCTGCTTCAGGTGTTCGATGCCGGCCTTGCCGGGTTCGCTTTCCTGGAAAAGGCGGGCCGGATCGACCACGGCGATTTTGCTGGCGGCGCAGCCGGTCGTGGCAAATACGAGCATGAGGCACAGAGCGATAGCGCTGATAGTACGCATGGAAACTCCATTCGCAAAGAGGTTCAACGTCGCCGCAACCCGGCGACTGGGGACTTTCCACAGGAAAAATCCCGTCCAAATGATCATCTTACCTTTTTTCCCCGCAAGCCACAATCCACAACAAAAGACGGGATCGCGGGGGCGATCCCGTCGGCTTTCCGGTATGGCGGAAAAAGTTGCCCGTACTTTGCGCAAAGAAAGGGCGCTCAGCCCAGCATGGAAAAACGCTCGCGCGACTTGAGAACCTTCGCAAGGAACGCCTTGGTTTCCCGCGAGGAAAGCTTCTTGAGGAGCGTGTTCCGCACCTGCTCCGGCGTCATGGCATTGATGGCCTCAAAGGCGGCATCACGCGACTTGCCGAACGTCCGCAACATGCCGCCGGTACCGATATTGTAGGCGGCGATGGCACAGTACTCCCTGGATTGGGGATCGGCGATCGCGCTCAGATGCCGGTTCTGCAAGAGATACATGTACGCTGTGCCGTACTTGATGTTCGTCTCGGGATGCAGCAGCAATGAAGGGGATGGCTTGCCGGTGCGGCCGAGCCAGCGGTGCACTTCGCCGCCAGCCGTGTCCGGCACCACCTGCATGAGGCCATGCGCCGAGCGGTTGCTGATCAGGTCAGGGTCGAAATCGCTTTCGGTGTAGATGATCGCAAATACCAAATCCGGCGAAAGATTGTAACGGTCGGCATACTTCTCCACGACCGGGCGGTACTGCTCGGCCTGACGGCGCATGGAGGCGGTCAGACCGGAAAGCTGCCGCAAGTCGCCAAGCAATTTTTCCGTACGCTCAAGGACTTCAGGGGCCAGCTCGAAAGCCTGCTGGCTGCCGTTCCAGCGCAGGGGCAGATCATCAAAATCCAGCTGTTTGCCCAGCACATCGAGATGGGCGGGTTCCGCCTGATTGATGCGGGGCATATTCGAAAACAGTTCCGCGCGGGGAACAAAATCGGCCTGCTGGGGTTCCGTGGGGGCGGCGGTCAGCATCGCCGCAAGGGATGTACTGGTCGTTTCCAGCTTGACCGGGATGCTCCCGTGCAGCGGGCGCATGGTTACCGTACCATCGCTCTGCACCTCCAGAACCGGAAAACGGTCCCCGGAAGCGGCAAAGGGCGTTGAAGGGAGATTCTGCTTCATGGCTTCCCGAAACTGCTCAGGAATATGAAGCAGCGGGCGGGGCAGAGGGTTTTCCCCTTTGGCCCGGCTGGTCGCTCCGGTGACGGGCTCAAGGCTCTGATTGCTTCCGCCGGGCACAAAACCCGTCACAAGGGCAAGCAGGGCCAACGTGCCTGTCACAGAAACAGCATATCCTGCCAATGGGTTACGCATAGAAAAACTATCCTCGACTGTTTGGGTCCAGCCGGAAAAAAGGCTTCTTTCCAGCTCATAGGGCGCGCCGTAAGGGTATAGCAAAGAGCGTGCCATAGCCCTTCTTAGATAAAAAAAACGGATCCGGAGGGTTTGAGTGCCCCACGCGGCCCATGAACGGACCCCACAAAAAAAGCCCCTTTTCCGTGGGGAAAAGGGGCCGGACGCCATTTCCGTCCTATGAGGCGAGAAGTGAGACGCTATGCCGCTTTCGAGGCTTCCCCCATCGAGAAGTCACGGATTAAAAACGGAGCGCGCCCATAAACAGGATGAGGCACACGACAAGCCACCCCCCACGCCCAAGACACGACGCATGGGAGGGAGGGCTGGAGAGGACTCATTTTACCGCGTAAAAATCCTTTTTTGTATCATTTTTTGTACTCTAATACAAAATTGCCATTCTAATGGTACAATATTTTATACACTAATAAGAATAATTTTCTTTAAATAAAATCTATCATGGGTCCCACAGAATCCGGGACAACATGGAAGCGATCCCCCCTACGGCTTCCGGGCAAATACCCTTCCGCAGCCCACCTTCTACTGCCGCCCACCGCAAGCGGCTTCGTCCATAACCCAAATCAGCTCGCCACCCTTCGGCCGCACGAGCTGCACGGGCAAAGAGGCAGGCGCCAGCAGATCCAGCGCCTTGCCGAGCGGAGGGCGCTTCCCCTCCCCCGTCGCCAAATACAGGCAGCAGCGGGCCGCGTTGATCATCTCCAGCGTCAACGTGATGCGACGGCTCTCCGGCTTGGGGGCCAGATGTTCGGCCACGGCAAAACCGGTCAGGCGGCCCGAACGCAACGCCTCGGGCGCCAGCAGCGGGCTGCCGGGGAACAGCGAAGCGGTATGCCCGTCGTCCCCCATGCCGAGCAGGGCGCAATCAAGACGGGGCATCCCCTCTTCCGCCGGAACGTGTTGCCGCAAAAGTTCCTCATAGGCCACGGCTGATTCGCCGGGATCGATTTCGCCGTCCATCGGATAGATTTCCGCCGCCGGGACATGCGCCAGCAGTTCCTGATTGGCCGCACCGTAATTGCTCGCGGGATGATCCGGAGCGACACAGCGTTCATCCACCCAAAAAACGCGGGTGTGCGCCCAGTCGACCCGCGCCGCCCACGCCTCCGTGCGCAACAGCCGGAACAACGTCAACGGCGTGGAGCCTCCGGACAGGGCCAGCGTGAAGACGCCGCGCCGGGATACGGCCTCCGCACAGCGGGCGGCCAGCAACCCGGCGGCGCATGACGCCACGCCGTCCGCATCGGCCCGGACATACGTTTCAAGATGAAGCCCATCCAATGGATTATCCGTTTTGCTCTGGAGCATCGCTCTTGTCCTCTTGCTGTAGGGTTGGCTCTTTCACCTTGCGGGGATTGCGCAATTCCACGGGCACGGTTTCGTTCTCGCGCAGGTGCACATCCATTTGCGGGAAAGAGATTTCAATGTTGGCCTCGGTGAACTTTGCGTCAATGACTTTTCGGATGTCCGAGGCGATGCCGCTGCCGTGCAGGATGTCCCCCACCCAGAACCGCAGCCGGAAATCCAGCGAACTGGCCGCGAAATCGTTAAACAGAACCACCGGCTCGGGATAGGTCAGGACCTTCTGGTGCTCTTTCGCCACCTGTTTGAGCAGCTTCTCGACAAGCTGGATATCTGACCCGTAGGCCACGCCCACAGCGACCTCCTGCCGGACCATGCGCCCGTTGCGCGTCCAGTTGGTGAGCTTGCCGGACAGAAATTCCGCGTTGGGCACGAAGATGACGGCATTGTCGAACGTCTCCACCTGCGTGGACCGGATATTGATGCGCCGGACAATGCCGTTGACGCCGCCCACATCAATCACGTCGCCTTCGCGCAGGGTCTGCCCGAAGATGACCAGAAGCCCGCTGACGAAGTTGTTGATGATGTTCTGGAGGCCAAAGCCGATGCCTACGGACAAGCCGCCGGCGACCACCGCGATGCTGGTCAGGCTGAACCCAAGCGCGCTCAGGGTGTATAAACCGAACAAACCCCACAGGAGATACGTGAACCCGGCCTGAATCGGCCCCACAAGGCTGCGGTCAAGGCGCATGGAATGCGCGGGCAGATCCGCAATGAACGACCTCCCCACCGAAATGAAAGAGCGGGTCACGTAGAACGCGCTGACGATAAACAGCACCTGAAGCATACTGAATGAGGTCTTGCCCACGCTCACGTCCATGTTCGCCAAGTGCGTCAGCAGGAACTCGCCGCCGGGGTAGGCCAGAATCCAGAGCCCCGTTGCCGCCGTCGCCAGCACGAGCATGGCGGGAAGCGCCAGAGCCAGCAGGAACCCGCTGAACAAAGCCTTCACCCCTTCCTGCGGCATGTGTTCGGCAATGACATTCATAAGCCGCATAAAGCCCACCGCCTGCTGCACGCACACGGCCACCGCCGCATATGCCACGCATACCAGAATCGACAGCCTCCCCCATCCAATCAGGGTCATGAGCACGGCGATCCAGAGGATAACGGCCTGCCCTTTCAAAAGATTGATGACCAGCGGGAACGGGATGTCCGGCAAAGGGCGCTTGTAGTCACGCCACAGAGTGACGAGCGACATCAGCAGCCAGATGCCGCCGAGAATCGGGCCGGGCAAATTGAAAAACAGGAGGAGAAGCCCGCCGAGCAAAGGGGTGAACAACGGCCACAGCGGCGAGCGCAATTGGAGATCGCTCCGCTGGAATGTATACAAGTCCCATGCAAGCGCCATCTGCCCAAGGCTCAGGAGCAACGTGCCGATGATGGACAGGACATGGTACGATCCGCTCGGGGACCACGCCGCGAAATGGAACGTGAAGCCAAAGGACAGCCACACGAAGCTGTGCCCGCACATCTTGGTCCAGCCCGTACGCAAGGACTCGGGCCATTTCCTCGACATGCGGCGCGACACGAAAATAAGGCCGTGCAGCGGCAGGATAAGCACGATTGCGCGCAGTATGACGCCGAGCCACCCGGCGAGGGTCCACGGCAGTTCCGCGTTCATGCGGACGGAGAAGGTCTCCTGCAACGCATTGATACTTTTCTGGATATTAAGCCATGAATCCACGTCGTAAATCTTGCCCGAGCGCTGGAGATAATAATCCTGCCACAACCCGGGAATGGACTTGGCAACCCGCCCGGTCAGGGAGGTGATGTTTTCCTGCAGCTTGCGGGCGGGAGCGAGCACGCGGCTGATGCGGATCTGAACCGTATTCAGCCGCCCCTGCGTCTGCGCAAGATCGCTCAAAAAAGCCTGCAATTCCGGAGAAATGTCCGTTTCATCCTTCGAGGGGGCGGAGTCCTGCTCCAAAAGGGAAATTTCACTGAGCCGGCTTTTCAGCGTGTTCAGCGTGCCTTCCAGCGGTTCCAGCACATCCGAGAGATTGTCGTTCAGCCGTGCCAACCGCTGCTGGACGACGGACAGTTCTAGCGGCAACCCCCTGCTCACGCGGGAAAGCGTCATGAGCCTCTGGTATTCCTCCTCAATACCGCTGAGCGCCGCATTCAACTTGCGGGAGGCATCCGGCAGGCGTTTGGTCAAGGCCACGGTTTCCGCATCAATGGCCCCGAGCTCCTCCACCCGGTTTTGGAGCAGCGTAGTCCAGACATCCTGCGTCGGATCGGGTACGGGTTTCGGCGTGCTCGCGGGCGCATCCGTTTTCTGTCCGGATGCCGGGGCAGTATCCGCAAAGGCCGCGCAAGGCAGGGCAAGACTCAAGCAAAGAAACAGGGAAACAAGTCGGGAAGCATTCATACAGCGGCGTTCCGTTCGGCTAGAGTATGTTCGACGTTCCCGGAACATACCCCGCGATCCTTCCGCTCGGCAACCACTGAGAATGTGAGGGAGGGAAAGGAGAACCGGGGAGGGGAGAAGGGGCCTTTCTGGAGAAAGGCCCCTTCTCCCT
>ENA-OURZ01003190-OURZ01003190.1-human-gut-metagenome-genome-assembly--contig:-NODE-3190-length-14153-cov-9.507022_pt1 | contig 14153 bp, 8 predicted proteins | sample MGYA00242073_ERZ509195 | MGnify/ENA primary metagenome ERZ509195 (study PRJEB26280, sample SAMEA2338837) | human gut metagenome | biome: human gut; feature: human-associated habitat; material: faeces...
CAATCGCCAGCGGGGCCACGCCGGCGAACATGTTGCCAAAGCCCATGACCGAGTTCACGCGACCGAGCTGCTCGAGCGGGGCCGTCGTTTGCACGATCGTGTTGTGGAGCGGGTTGACGACGCCCCACGCCACGCCCAGGGCAATCTGGCCGACAAGGGCTACGCCCACGTACGGCGTTCCCACGTAGAGCAGGCTTCCCAGACCCACGGACATGAGTGCAACGAGCAGCGTTTTGAGGCTGACCAGGTGCGGCGGCAAGCGGAGCGCGAGGACGGCGCCCAGCACCGCGCCCACACCGCTGGCCGACGAGAGCCAGCCCATCCACTCAACACCGACATGTAGAACATCGCGGTAGAAGAACGACTCCAGCGGGTCAAAGGCGCCATAGCCGAAGTTCGAAAGAAAGATGATGCAGAACAGTAGGGCGAGAACGCTGTTGGTAAAGACTGTCTTGATGCTGGTCGCGAAGGTGACGCGGGCGGATTTACTGGAGTCGGAGCTTTGACTGGCAGTACTTGCCGTTGTGCTGCTATCCGCGGGAGTACTTTCACGCGCGGCGACGCGACCTGCTTGCGGCCTAAATCCCCAACCGGCGACGAGCGCCGGTACGGTAAAGATCATCATGAGCACGAACACTGCGCGTGACGATGCAGCCGCCGCGACAAAGCCGCCTAATGTGGGGCCGACGATAATGCTCACGTTGGAGAACATGGTTATGGCGGAGTTAATGTCTTTGAGCTCGACAGGATCGTCGGTGAGGTAGGCTGGATAGGATGTGGCGATGGGCTGGGCAAACCCCATCACGAAGCCCAGGAGCACCGCGCCGAGCAGGACGATGCCGGTCGCGCTGCCAAAAACGAGGATCGCCGCGCCGGTTGCCAGCGTGCTGATGATGCTCAGCAAAAAATGGCGGCGTGGGCCCAAAGCGTCGAGCGCCGCGCCGCCCGCAAAGGACCCCAGGATCACGAAAACGTTCATAAACAGGACGGCCAGCGATGTCGCCACGACCGAGGCATCGTCTGCATAGGTGAGCGTTCCGATGACGCCGATAAAGTAGCTGGTCTGATAACCGGTGTAGATGAGAAAGCGCATCGCCACCAGGCGCTTGGCCTGCACGGACAGCGATGATTGAGGCTTTGAGAAAAGAGAGGCGAGCATGGAGACTCCTTGTTTCATACGAATGCGGACGGCGGGCATTCGCCACCGTCTGTCAAATCAATCTATCCGCATGAAACATTAAGGACGCATCAAGCCCCTTCTCTCCGTTTTTCGCCCGTCATGAACTACTTGGTAGATTGTAAGGCATGTCCCACACATCTAACAAAGCAAAAACCACCACAAAGGAACCTGGCCCCGTTGTGGTGGAAATGACGTTTGCCCAGATAAAACCTGCCGAAATTAACCTGTCCCTTTTTGGCATGTTATGGCAGCGCAGCGAGCCGGTTCCAAGTGCCCCAGGTCGCCCCGAAAGAGGAGCGACGCGTACTTAGGTACGCGAGCAACGGCTTGAGGGGCGAGATGGGGTGCTTGGGGCCGGCGCAGCGTCAAGCCTGAAGGTGGTCTTGGATGAGGTCGCAGATGGCTCGGGCGTCGTTGATGTTGATGGCTCGGGTCGCAAAGCCGGCGTCGAAGGCCTGACGCGCCAGGGCCTCGTTGCAGGCAAGGGCCAGTGTGCGACCGTCGACCAGGTCGAGCGAGCTCTTGCCGCGCAGACGGTCGACACCGGATCGCGCGACGACGATGTTGTCGAAGCCCTCGGTCTTGTAGCCCTCGATGATCACCACGTCGACATCGTTGTAACGCGACAGCAGCTCGCGCGCGGGCATCTCGTCCTCCTCGCGCGTGTCGGCGTACTCCGCCCAGCGCGTGGCGCAGATGAGGCCCACGTGCTTGGATCCGGCCTGGTGATGGCGCCAGGTGTCCTTAGCGGGCACGTCGATATCAAAGCCGTGATGCCCATGATGCTTGAGCGAACCCACGCGCAGACCGCGGCGGGTGAGCTCGGCAATGACCTTCTCAACGAGCGTGGTCTTGCCCGAGTTCTGGTAGCCGATAAACGCGATCGCGGGGACGGCCGGTGCCGGAGCTGCGGGCGCGACGGCGACGGGCGCGCTTGCGAGCGTGGCACCGTCAGCGGCCACGGACTCAACGGCAGTGGCCTGACGCTCTGCACGATCCCACACGCCCGAGCGGCCGCCCTCCTTGTGCAGCAGGCGCACGTCGACGATCTCCATACCGCGATCGACCGCCTTGCACATGTCATAGATCGTTAGGCACGCGGCGCTCGCGCCGGTCAACGCCTCCATCTCGATACCCGTCTTGCCCGTCACGCCGGCCGTAACCAGCACGTGAAAGCCAACCTGCCCGTCCGCGCGCGCCGGCGCCCAGCCCTCGGGCACGTCCTCGGCCGGCGTCCCCGCCGCAGCGATGGGCGCAATGTCGCACTTGCTCTTGGTAATGAGCAACGGATGGCACATGGGGATGATGTCGCTCGTGCGCTTGATGGCCATAATGCCCGCCACGCGCGCGCAGGCAAGCACGTCGCCCTTTTTGGCGCGGTCCTGCAGCACCATAGCCTGCGTCTCGGGGTGCATGAGGATGGTGCCCTCGGCGATGGCGATGCGATGGGTCTCGGCCTTGTCGGACACGTCGACCATGCGCACCTCGCCCTTGGCGTCCACATGCGTCAGCTCGTCGCGACGGGCGTCGCGGGCGGGCTCGGCGACAGCGCTGGCAGTCGGCTGCACGGACGCGTCGGCGCTGCCAGCATTCGCCGCAGCCGTGGCTTTGTGGGCAGACATCGCGGCCCTGCGAGCGGCCTTGGTGGCATCGGCGTACCTGCTCTTGGCCATATGATCATCCTCCGATTTGGGACATAAATCGTTGCGTGCCCTCAATTATCGCGTGTTCCTGCGGTTTGTGGGCCACGGCATCGCGCCAAATCGAAAGTACCTGCATATCATCACCACGGCGCAACGCCTCACGCACCGAATACTCGGCATCGCTAAACAGGCACGGACGCACGTTGCCATCGGCCGTCAGGCGCAGACGGTTGCAATTCGCGCAAAAATGATTGGACATGGCGCTAATAAAGCCAACCGTTCCCGCCGCGCCCGGAAAGTGCCAATAGCGCGCGGGGCCCGCGCCGGCAGGAGCGTCGTTGATGTCGAGCGGCTCGAGCTCGCCCAGTCCCGCCGCGGCGGCCCCGGCATTGATGCGCGCCCGCAGCTCGTCGCTCGGCACGGTATCGCTCGCGTCCCACAGCTCGGGATTGAGCGCGGGCGCATGCGGGTCCACAGCGCAATGCGAGCTCGTGCGCTCATCGCCGATGGGCATGTATTCGATAAAGCGCAGGTGGATGGGGCGGTCGAGCGTAAGCCGCGCGAGGGCCGCCACATCCTGGTTGAGCCGGCGCACAACAACGCAGTTGACCTTAACGGGCCCAAAGCCCCAAGCCAGTGCCGCGTCGATGCCTGCCATGGTCTGCTCGAGCCGACCCAGGCGTGTGATCTTTCCAAAGAGCGTAGGGTCGAGCGTGTCGAGCGAGATGTTAACGCGGTTAAGTCCCGCCTCTTTGAGCTGCGGCGCCAGCTTGGGCAGCAGGGCGCCGTTGGTGGTGAGCGAGATATCCTCGATCTGCGGGATCGCGCGGATGTCGCGAATGAGCGGAATAATACGGCGGCTGACCAGCGGCTCGCCGCCCGTCAGACGCACGCGGCGAATGCCCTCCCCCGCCACCAAGCGCACAAAGCGGGCGATTTCCTCGGCGCTGAGCAGCTCGTCGTGCGCGCGGGGCGCCACGCCATCGGCCGGCATGCAGTAAATGCAGCGGAAATTGCACTTGTCGGTAACGGCAATGCGTAGGTAGTTGATATCGCGGCCAAAACCGTCATGTTGCACGCGCCCGTCCACGCAGTCCTCCCCTCACGCGGCGTTTTATTCTTCGGAAAACATAATACCCCACGAGAGAATCATGCCGACACCCGTACGACAGGACAAGTCGCTTCGAGCAAGACCGGCTTCCCGAGCCCATCCTCAGCACGTAAACCATCACAACATTCGATGCTTTTCCCGTTTTTGGCAAAAAACGTCGAATGTTGTGATGGTTCGCCTGCCCACGGCACCCCGTAGAAGGGCCAAAGCGCCCCTAAAGGCTGCCGTCCCAATGCCGAATCACGAATTCTCGCAAGTCGTTCTGCCGCTTTTGGAACGCTTCGCTTCGGTCGCACTTAAGACCCATAGCAAGCGCGATGGCATTCATCGCCCGGTGCAATTGCAGCTGGTGGGCAAACTGAGTCCCGGTGAGGACGATCATCCTAAAGCCCAGCGCGCTCAGCACGGTCATACGCTCCGCATCCGACGCGCTGCGCTGTTTATCAAGATGGTCCGAACCGTTGTATTCAATCCCCGTACCGCTCGCAGGCGCATATACGTCAATCTCGAAATACCCGGCCTTTGCGAGATACTTGAACTCGTTGGGAACATTGACCCGATGGTTGAGCTCGATCTTGGCGTATCCCAGCCCTCCCTGGGAACGTTTTGCTACAACCATGATTGCGGTAGCCGTCTCCATGGGCGACCGCGCGCCATCGTGCACGCGCTTGAGCACGGCGGCCGCGCGTACAGCCCCCTGACGAGATCGGTTCTCATTGCAATAGGCAATCAAGTCGGCAACGGTATACCTCTGCCCCATCTCGATATAATCGCCTGTCGACAGATGATTCAAATGGTATCGAGCGCAGATTTCGTAGCCATATTCCAGCTGCTCGGGCTCGCTCATCCACGAACCCGCTTGGACAAAACACATGACCTCATCAACCACCAGAAGGCCCTCTGCCACCTCGATAAGATGGCCCGGAGGTACTGGCGCCCCAAACACGTGGCATCTAAATCCAGCCGGCGTCGAGCGCTCAAAATCGAAGTTGACGAGCGTGTCGATATGATCGAGCTCTTCTCGCGGAATACCAAGCGAAACCAGATAGTCGGTAACGATCCCAGCTGCCGTTGAAGCCCTCAGCCCCTTGGCATCGAGTCCCAATTTGGGCAGGCTCGCGGTCGGCTCCGCATCGTTAGCAAGCGAGTCCTCATCGTATAGGCTGCTTGCTCGCGAGGGCGGCTCGGACGGGCGCGCCACGTTGTGGTACAGCCAGGCAGTCTTATGGGACAGGACGATCGGCAGGTCCATGAGCCCTCCAATGGAGTCGGATAACCAACCTTATTCCCCTGCCCATGGGTCCGCACACCTTCGTGCGCAAGAAAGCGATTCCACCCGGTCGAGTGGCAGAAAAACCATCACAACATTCGACGCTTTTCCCGATTTTGGCAAAAAACGTCGAATGTTGTGATGGTTTGAGGCGAGGTGAGAGGCACGGAGGGGTCAAAGCATCGTGCTCGAACGGGTTAATCCAACTCTTTTAAGCCATGCGCCAGCTGCCAGTACTCGCCGTGCTGGGCGAGCAGCTCTTCGTGCGTGCCGCGCTCGATGATGCGGCCGTGTTCGAGGACCATGATGGCGTCGGCGTCGCGGACAGTGGACAGGCGGTGCGCGATCATAAACGTGGTGCGACCGCGCATGATGCGGTCCATACCGCGCTCGATGAGCTTTTCGGTACGCGTGTCAATGGAGCTCGTGGCCTCGTCCAGGATGAGCACCGGCGGATCGGCGACGGCCACGCGCGCGATGGCGAGCAGCTGACGCTGACCCTGCGACAGGTTGGCGCCGTCGGCCGTGACCGGTGTGTCGTAGCCCCGCGGCAGGCGGCGGATAAACGAGTCGGCGCAGGCGGCCTCGGCAGCGGCGCGCACCTCCTCGTCGGTCGCGTCGAGCTTGCCAAAGCGGATGTTCTGCGCAATGGTGCCGCTAAACAGGTGCGTGTCCTGCAGCACAATGCCGAGCGACCCGCGCAGGCTGGCCTTGGCAATGTGCTTGACGTCGATGCCGTCGTACGTGATCTCGCCGTCATCGACCTCGTAGAAGCGGTTGATGAGGTTGGTGATGGTCGTCTTGCCGGCGCCCGTGGAGCCCACAAACGCAATCTTTTGCCCCGGCTTGGCAAACAGGTTGAGGTCCGTGAGCACGCGGGCGCCCGGCACGTAGGAAAAGTCCACGGCATGGAAGCGCACGTCGCCGGCAAGCGGGACCAAGCCGCACGTGAGCTCGGTGCCGTCGGCGGCCACCGCGCGGCCCGACTCATCAACGGCTGCCACGTCATGCAAGTGCCCGTACGCGCCCACGCCCTGGCCCTCGGGAATCTTCCACGCCCACGCGGCGTCGCCCGTCTGCACCAGCTCCACGCAGCCCTCGTCCACCTCGGGCTCAAGGTCCATAGCCGCAAACAGGCGCTCGGCACCGGCCAACGCGTTGAGCAAGAAGTTGCCGAGCTGCGTAAACTGGTTGATGGGCATGGCGGCCTGGCGCACAAAGACCAGGTAGCTTGCAAGTGCGCCCACATCGGCGAGCCCCTTGATGCAGAGCATGCCGCCCGCCACGGCGACGATGGCATAGTTGACGTAGCCAATCACGACGGTCATGGGCACCATGGAGTTGGCATAGCTCACGGCGGCGGTGCCGGTGCGGCGAAGCTCGTCGTTGCGGCAGGTGAAGCCGGTGACATTCGCTGCCTCGCGGTTAAAGACCTTGATGACCTTTTGGCCCGAGACCATCTCTTCGATATATCCGTCCAGGTCGCCAAGCGATGCCTGCTGGGCGGCAAAGAAGCGCTTAGAGCGCGCGCCCGAGTAGCGCGCATATAGCACAATGGCCGCATCGCACACGAGCGTGATAATCGTGAGCTGCCAGTTAAGGATGATGAGCATGGCCGTGGTGCCCACAACCTGAATGGCGGCCTGAATCACGTTGGCAAAGCTGTTGTTAAGCGCCTCGGAGACGGTGTCGACATCGTTGGTGAAAAAGCTCATGATGTCGCCCGAGCGCGTGCTGTCAAAATAACTGAGCGGCAGCGTCTGGATGTGTGCGAACAGATCGCGGCGAATATCGGACACCACGCGTTGGGCCGCGCGCACCATGATCTGCGAGTAGCCCAGGGCCGAAAGCACGCCCGCGGCGTAGATGATCGCCGTCAGGATGACCTGCTTGGCGAGCAGTTCCTCCCCGCCCGTGGCCAAACCGTTAACGATGGGGCGCACCATGTAGGTGCCGGCGAGGCTCGCGATGGCGGCGACGGAGGCGAGCACGCCCACCGCGAGCAACGAGAACTTGGCATGCCCCATGTAGGAGAGCAAGCGACGCACAGTGCGCTTGAGGTCGGCCGGGCGTGCTTGGGCTGCGGTCTTAGGCATGGCGCTCACCCCCTTCCAAGGGTGATCCGCATGCGACAGAGGAAAATGGATCATTCGCGCAGCCACCGTCGTTGCCATCGCCGGCGTCCGCGTTCCCCGCAAACTCCATCTGCGAGGCGTAAATCTCCTGGTATATGTTGTCGCCCGCCAGCAGTTCCTCGTGCGTGCCCACGCCGTGGACACGACCGTCGTCCAGCACCACAATGCGATCGGCATCCATGACGCTCGCGATGCGCTGGGCGATGATGAGCACGGTCGTATCGGAAATCCGGGCGATGTGCTCGCGAATCTTAGCGTCGGTCGCCATATCGACCGCGCTGGTGGAGTCGTCAAAAATGAGCACGCGCGGATGCTTGAGCAGCGTGCGCGCGATGCACAGACGTTGCTTCTGGCCACCCGAGACACCGGCGCCGCCTTGGCCCAACTCGCCGTCCAGCCCGCCGATGCGATCAAGGAACTCGTCCACGCACGCCGCGCGGCAAGCCGCGAGGAGCTCATCGTCCGACGCCTGCGGATTGCCCCACTGCAGGTTCTCGCGCACGGTACCCGTAAACAGCACATTCTTTTGCAGCACAATGCCCACGGCGTCGCGCAAGGCGGCGAGGTCGTAGTCGCGCACGTCGTGTCCGCCCACAAGCACGGCGCCTTCGGTAGCGTCGTACAGGCGCGCAATCAGCTGCACAAGTGAGCTCTTGCCCGAGCCCGTGCCGCCGAGGATGCCCACCGTCGAGCCGCTCTCGATGCGAAGGTCGATATGCTCGAGCACATCCTCGGCTGCATCCGTGCGGTATTTAAAGGAAACGTCGCGAAACTCGATACTGCCGTCCGCTGGCGCCGCAATCGCGAGGTCTCCCGCGGGGTTGGCGATAAAGGGCTCCTCATCGAGCACCTCGGCGATACGGCCCACACTCGTAAGAGCGCGCGTGAGCAGCAAAAACACGTTGGAAATCATCATGAGCGAATTCATGATCAGCAGCACGTAGCTCATAAAGCCCGTGAGCGAGCCCACGCCCAGCTTGCCGGCGAGAATCATGCGGCCGCCAATCCACAGGATGGAGAGCGCAGCCACGTACATCGACAGCTGAAACACCGGCAGGTTGAGCACCGCGCTGCCAAAGGTCTTTGTCGCAGTGCGCGCGAGCTCGGTATTGACGGTGTCGAACTTGGCCTCCTCGTGCTCGGTACGAACGTAGGCCTTGACGGCACGCACGGCGGTGAGGTCTTCCTGTACCACGCCGTTGAGGTGGTCCATCGAGGTCTGGAGTTGGCGGTAGAGCGGGCTCACGCGATAGGTGATGACGCCCAGCACGATTGCCAGCACGGGCAAGATGATCGCAAAGACGGTGGCGAGCGGGCGCGACAGCATCAGCGCGTAGATAAGGCCGACGATAAGCGTCACCGGGCCGCGCACCATAGGGCGAAAGCCGTTGCCCACAGCATTTTGGATAACGGTGATGTCCGTGGTCATGCGGGTGACGAGCGAGCTGGCGTCGTAGTTGTCCAGGTTGCCAAAGGCGAGCGTTTGAATCTTTTTGTACTCGGCCTCGCGCAGGTTAGCGCCTAGGCCCGAGGCAACGCGGGCGGACGTGCGGGCATAACCCAAGCCCAGTACCAGCGAAAGCGCAGCGCACACCAACATGTACGCACCCTGTAGCAGCATGTAGTTGATATCACCCGCAGGCACGCCCACATCGATGATGTTGGCCATGATGACCGGGATAAACAGCTCGAGCACCGTCTCGACCGACACAAAGAACACGCCGAGGATGGCATCGCGACGGTATGCCCCTAGATAGGAAAACAGTATTTTGAGATTGCGCACGCAGGTTCAACCCCCATCAAACGTTGTTCGCAAATGCACGTATTATTGCGCGCCGAATAATGGTGTCAAGTATTCCGAAATCGTTTTCTGCAAGGTTAGCGCCGGCGGCGAGTTCTCGTGATGTGTGTCCATATTCACTCGGAATAATGGTGCGCGAGACTTTTTCGCTTCGGCGTCAACACAAACCTTGACTCTACAATCGTTGTAGGGTTTTCACTACACTGGTACGTAAACGAACCCAGCCAGAAAGCCCCGCCCATGGAACACGACCTCACACGCGGCAATGTCCTTAAGACCATCGCGGTCTTTGCCCTGCCCTATATGCTCTCGTACTTTTTGCAGATGCTCTACGGCATGGCCGACCTGTACATGATGGGGCAGTTCAGCGGCGCCGCCGGCATCACCGCCGTGGGCAATGGCGCGCAGACGCTCTATATCATTACCGTGACGCTTGTGGGCCTGGCCATGGGAACGACGGTTATCGTCGGCCACGCCGTGGGCTCGCGTCGCTTCGACCGTGCCGAGACCGCCATCGGCAACACCATCACGCTCTTTATGGGTGTCTCGGTGGTACTGGCCGTCATCTTGTTTGCACTATGCCCGCAAATCGTGGCGCTCATTGGCACGCCGCCCGAGGCAGTCGAAGGCACCGCCGCCTACCTGCGTATCTGCTTTGTCGGCATTCCGTTTATCGCCGCATACAACATTCTCTCGGCCATCTTTCGCGGCCTGGGCGATTCGCGCTCGCCCATGTACGTGATTGGCGTGGCGTGCATCATCAACATCGCGCTCGACTTTCTGTTTATCGGCCACATGGGGCTCGGCCCCGTGGGTGCGGCGCTCGGCACGGTAACCGCCCAGACAGCAAGCGTTGCCCTCGCGCTCGTGTGGCTCAAGAGCCGTCGCACGAACATCCACGTTAAGCGCAGCGACCTGCGCCCTCAGCCCGAAGTGCTCGGCAGCATTCTTAAGATCGGCGTGCCTGTGGCCGTGCAGGACGGCTGCATCCAGGTGGCGTTTATGTTTATCACCGTCATCGCCAACCATCGCGGCCTGGTCGACGCCGCCGCCGTGGGCCTGGTCGAGAAGATGATCAGCTTTTTGTTCATTGTGCCGAGTTCCATGGGCGCCACCGTCAGCGCACTCACGGCGCAAAATGCCGGCGCGGGCAAGGGCGACCGCGCGCGTCAGGTGCTCAAGGACGCCATGACGATCTCGGTGGTGTATGGCTGCCTGATCACGGTGCTGATGTGGCTAGTGGCACCGGCGTTTATCGGCTTTTTTGCCAAGGACGCTGCAGTAGTCGCCGCCGGCACCGGCTATATGCGCAGCTACATTTTCGACGCGATTTTTGCCGGCATTCACATTTGCTTTAGCGGCTTTTTCGCTGCATATGGCAAGAGCTACATCGGCTTTGCGCACAACGTACTAGCCGTGGCGCTCATTCGCGTGCCGGGCGCGTGGCTGCTGTCGAACGCCTATTCCGACACGCTGTTTCCCATGGGCATCGCCTCGCCGTGCGGATCGATTTTGTCGGCGGTCATCTGTGTTGTCGCGTTTACCGTACTCAACCGGCGCGGGGCTTTTGACAAGCTGGTGGCGTAGCGGGGCAACGCGAGATCGCCCTGATCGACGACATCATCAGCGACGACCCCACAACCTACGTGACGCAAATCACGGTGCCGGTTGCCCCGTCCAGATAAGAACTGCCTAGAAAACGTTCGGCTGAAGGCAGAATCTTGACGTTATAGGCCATATTTTGCCTCAAGGTCATCGAGAGCCTCAAAGGCATCACGCGCCGTGCCAGCAGCACGCTCCCGCTCGGCCACAGCTATACGAGCCATCAGACGAGCCTTAGCCTGTTCCTGAACCATGAGGTCGTAGTCCTCGGATCGAAGTACAACAAATTTGCTATAGCCGTTTTTTGTAACAGTCACTGAACCAGGAGCCTCCCAACAAGCTCGCTAAACGCCGGGGACAGTCCCCGATATGGCGGTTTTACTCCTCCGGAATCGGAAACGCACGGATGAACTCTGCAGGCGAGAAGGTCTTGATGGTCGAGCGCACAAAAGCGGCGCGGTCACGCGTGATAATAAAGTCCACGCCGGCACGCTCGGCCATCGCACGGATACAGCCGTCCTCAAAGTCCGGCTCATCGGAATAGGCGGAGGCAAAACAAGCCTCTTGGTCGAGAGACTCTACCGAGTAGCTCTTAAGGCAGTCGCGCACTACCTCGCGCCCGCGCGCCTCGCCGGCCTGTTTGGTGAGAATGTAATACGCGTCCTTGAGAGAGCAGGCCGAAACAACGCCTTCGATAAGCCCCACGTCGACGAGCCCCTTGATCGTTTGCGCCGCTGCGTGCTCCGGCCGGCCCGGAAGCACGCAATCGAGCAGAAAATTGGTATCGAGAAATGCTCTCATAGGTAGCGCTCCCTCGCGACGCGCTTTTCATCTTCAACCGTCATCGTATCGAGCGGCGTTCCTTTTGGCATTTTGGCTACGATATCGAGATACTCCTGGTAGTCCTCATTCTCCGCGAGCATCTCACGGATCTCCTTCCAGGTGATCTTGGGATGCCACATCGTACCCACGTCGCGCTTGGGCTTGTCCGAGCCGCACGTCGGCTTTGCACCCCCGCGCTCCTGGGCAGCGTCATATTCCACTGCAACCGGGCTTTGATAGTCGAGCGGCACGATCTTGAACAACGGCTTGCTCCGCTTGAAGACCACAACCTCCTCGCCCTCATTGGCAACCTTTTCGGCCACCTGCGTAAGGTTTTGGCGCAGTTCCGAAAACGCGACGGTAACCATAACTGCTCCTCTCAACATATATCTTCACTGCTAAGTATACACGTTAATGTTAATGTTAAAGTGTATAAAACTCATCACAATGGGGCAGCCCCGTTGTGGAACCTCACTGCGGGCCCCCTTTGCTTTGTATGAATCTTCTATCGCTCCGGAACGACACCGCTCCGCAGGGTCACCCTCAGCAACCTACATGACGCAGATCATGCTGCCCGCCACCACGCCCAAATAAAAACCTCCCGGAAAGTATCAACCTTTCCGGGAGGTTTTCTAATTTGATTATCGATGTCCTAAGCCTGGGGCACCTCACCAGTAGCCAAGATCTGCTCGAGTGCGTCCTCGTCCAGCACGGGTACGCCCAGCTGCTCGGCTTTGGTGAGCTTGGAGCCCGCTTTGGGGCCAGCGACCAGATAGCTCGTCTTCTTCGACACACTACTCGAAACCTTGGCGCCGAGCACTTTGAGCGCCGCGCCTGCCTCGTCGCGCGTGCGGTTGACGAGCGTGCCGGTGAGCACGAAGGTCAGACCCGCGAGCGGTTGTGCGTCGGCGAGCTCGCCCGCCACGCCAGCGTCGGCTGCAGCTTGCGCGTGTGCGGCGCCCAAATCGACCTCGAGCGACAGGCCCGCCTGACGCAGGCGCTCCAGCACGGCAAGGTTCTCGGGCACGGCCAGGAACTGCTTGACGCTCGCCGCGATCTTGGGACCGATGCCCTCGCACTCGGCGATGTCCTCTTCGCTCGCCAAGATGAGCTTGTCAATCGACAGGAATCGCTCGGCGATGACCTCGCCCACGCTCTTGCCCACGTGGCGGATACCCAGAGCAAACAGCACGCGACCGAGCGGCTGGCTCTTGGACTTGTTGAGCTCGGCGATGATTTTCTCGGCTGTCTTGAGGCCTACCGGAATGGGATCGCCCTTCTTGACGCCCTTTTTGCTGTTGGAGCTGGCATAAGTGCGCCCTGTGTCTAGACCTGCGATATCGTCGACCGTGAGCTGGTAGAAGTCTGCGACATCGTGGATCAGGCCGGCGGCGATCATCTTGTCGACGATCTCGTCGCCCAGGCCGTCGACGTCCATGCAACCGCGGCTCACCCAGTGAAGCAGGCGCTCCTTGAGCTGCGCGGGGCAGTCGATGGAGACGCAACGGTAGGCAACCTCGCCATCCTCGTGGACCACGGGGCTGCCGCACACGGGGCAGACCTCGGGCATCTGCCAGTCGACCGAATCGGCCGGGCGCTTGTCGAGCACCGGGCCCACGACCTCGGGGATTACGTCGCCTGCCTTGTGCACGATGATGGTGTCGCCCTCGCGCACGTTTTTGCGACGGATCTCGTCGATGTTGTGCAGCGTGGCGCGCGCGATGGTGGAGCCGGCGACCGTCACCGGGTCGAACTCGGCAACCGGCGTGAGCACACCGGTGCGGCCCACCTGGATGCGAATTTCGCGCAGGACGGTCTGCTTTTCCTCGGGCGGGAACTTAAAGGCGATGGCCCAGCGCGGTGCGCGGGCGGTAAAGCCCAGGTCGATCTGCTGCTGGAAGCTGTCGACCTTTACGACCACACCGTCGATGTCGTAGTCCAGGTCGCCGCGATGTTCGAGCGCCTGGGCACAGAACTCGTGGACCTCTGCCGGCGTTGCGCAACGAGCCACGTTGGGGTTGACGCTAAAGCCGGCGCTACGCAGCCAATCGAGGAACTCGCGCTGGCTGTGGACGTGCAGCGGATCGGTATCGGCGATGGCGTAGATAAAGGTGGCAAGATCGCGGCGCGCCGTGACCTTGGGGTCCTTTTGGCGCAGGCTGCCGGCGGCGGCGTTGCGCGGGTTGGCGAAGGGGTCGCGGCCCTCGGCATCGGCCTCTTCATTCAGGCGGACAAAGCTGCCCTTGGGCATGTAGACCTCGCCGCGCACTTCGATGGTACGCTCGCGGTCGGCGCCCATATGAGCGAGCGCCGGCTCGGACAGGTGCATGGGCACATCCTTGATGGTACGGACGTTGAGCGACACGTCCTCGCCCGTGGTGCCATCGCCGCGCGTGGCCGCGCGCACGAAGGTGCCGTTTTGGTAGGTAAGCGCCACGCCCAGACCGTCAATCTTAAGCTCACAGGTATAGGTGACGCTGCCGGCGCCGAGCGCATCCTCGGTGCGCTGGAGCCACGCGTCGAGCTCGTCCAGATCCATGGCATCGTCCATGGAATACATGCGTGCCATGTGCGTGACCGGCGTAAACT
>ENA-OURZ01003200-OURZ01003200.1-human-gut-metagenome-genome-assembly--contig:-NODE-3200-length-14100-cov-6.210039_pt1 | contig 14100 bp, 18 predicted proteins | sample MGYA00242073_ERZ509195 | MGnify/ENA primary metagenome ERZ509195 (study PRJEB26280, sample SAMEA2338837) | human gut metagenome | biome: human gut; feature: human-associated habitat; material: faeces...
CTTCGTGCGGAACACCTCGCCCTTGACGCCGATGATGTCACCGATGTCCAGCTTCTTGAAGGCGGCGTAGGCTTCATCGCCCAGCAGGTCGCGCTTGACAAAAATCTGGATGTCGCCCTTCTGGTCGCGCAGATGGGCAAAGCTGGCTTTGCCCATGATGCGCTTGGACATCATGCGGCCAGCCAGAGAGACGATCTTTCCGGTCTCAGCCTCGGCAGGAAGGTCAGCAAACTCATTTTTGAGGTCGGCCGAGTACGCATCCTGCGCATATTTGGTGATTTCAAAGGGGTTATGACCGGCTTCGCACAGGTCTGCCAGCTTCTGGCGGCGCACAGCGGCCTGCTGGGTCAGCTCCTGCTCGGTCTGGGGCTTATTCTGCTCCATGTGAGATCGTCCTTTCGTGATTTTTAATTCTGTTGATATGGGTTGCTTGTAGGGGTCGATGCAATCATCCGCCCCTTCAGAATTTATTGGGGATTATTACTTCGAGCGGCTGACTTCCAGCAGCTTGTACGTGATGATGTTGCCGTTGGGCAGGGTGACATCAACGCTGTCGCCGACCTTGCAGCCGATCAGTGCCGCGCCGACGGGGCTCTCGTCGCTGATACGGTTCAGATCCATGTCAGCCTCGGTGGAGCCGGTCAGGTCGTACTCCTCGGCGTCCTCCAGGTCATCGCCCTCGGCCAGGATCTTGACGTGCATACCGATGGAGGCGGTGTCGTTGGACAGCTCGCTCTCATCCATGATACGGGCCAGCTTCAGGGTAGCCTCCAGGTCGGCAATGCGGGCCTCCACAGAAGCCTGCTCCTCCTTGGCGGCGTCGTACTCGGCATTCTCGCTCAAGTCGCCGTAACCGCGGGCGACCTTGATCTTGTCGGCAACTTCCTTACGCTTGACGGTGCGCAGGTTTTCCAGCTCCTGCTCCAGTTTATTATAACCCTCACGGGTAACGACAACTTCTTTAGCCATAGCAGTGTCTCCTAACGTAAAATGGATAGTAAAAGATGTGCGGCACCAACTGGGGAGCCGCACTAACTTATATATTATACGGGTTCAAAACGGATTTGTCAAGGCACAGCGTCATTTATCCAGCTGCAAAAGGCCAACCTTGCGGTAGACCTTGCTGACAGTGCGGTTGGCCAGGCGGGAGGCACGCTCCGCACCGCTCTTGAGGACCTCGTCCACGTAGGCCTTGTCGGCCAGAATGCGGGCATACTCGGCCTGCACGGGGGCCAGCGCGTCGGCGGTGACCTCGGCCACGGCCAATTTGAAGTCACCGTAGCCCTTTCCCTCAAACTCGGCAGCAATCTCGTCGTTGGACTTGCCCGTGAAGGTGCTGTAAATGCACATCAGGTTGGACACGCCGGGCTTCGTCTCGCGGTCAAAGCGGACTACGCCGTCGGAGTCGGTCACGGCGCGCTTGAACTTGCGCACGATGGCATCCTTGTCATCGGTCATCAGGATAAAGCTGTTGATGTTCGTGTCGGACTTGCTCATCTTCTTGGTCGGCTCGGCCAGCGACATGATCTTGGCGCCCGCGGCGGGCACGTAGCCCTCGGGCAGGGTGAAGGTATCGCCGTAAATGCCGTTGAAGCGGCCTGCGATGTCGCGGGCAATTTCCAGATGCTGGGTCTGATCCTGCCCCACGGGCACGAGGTCGGCATTGTAGATGAGGATGTCCGCTGCCATCAGCACGGGGTAGGTGAACAGACCGCCGTTGACGTTGTCGGGGTGCTTGGCGCTCTTATCCTTGAACTGGGTCATGCGCGACAGCTCACCAAACTGCGTGTTGCAGGCCAGCACCCAGGCAAGCTCGGTGTGCGCGGGCACGTGGCTTTGTGCAAACAGAACGTGCTCCTTCGGGTCGATGCCTACGGCCAGCAGCAGGGCGGCCAGCTCACGGGTGCGGCGGCGCAGGTCTGCGGGCACCTGGCGCACGGTCAGGCTGTGCAGGTCGGCCACCATGTACAGGCAGTCGTAATCGGACTGCAAGAGGGCCCAGTTGCGCACCGCGCCGATGTAGTTGCCCAGGGTCGGCGTGCCGGTGGGCTGAATGCCCGAAAGAATGCGTTTACGTTTTTCTTCTGCCATTATGATGTATCTCCCTTGTAAGCCGTTCTGCCCACGGCGGGCAGGTGGCTTCTTCCTTTATTTATATACTATAAAATATAATCAAACAGCGGACATTTGTCAATGTTTCTGCGCACGGAAGTCCGTAAAATTCACAGCTTCACCCTGATAAAGTCGTGCTCCACAGCGGGAAGGATTTTTTCAATCAAATCCTTTGTCCGCAGCCGCAGGCTGGACGTGTTGATGCAGGGGTGACAGCCCACAAACTCGCTGTTCAGCACATCCTCGTCGATCAGCAGCTGCACGCGGTGCCCGGTGTCATTCATCAGTCCCAGCACGCTGACCAAGCCGGGCGTAATATCCAGAAACTTTTCCATGTATTCCGGCTTGGCAAAGGACAGGCGCGCCGCGCCGATCTGTGCAGACAGATCCTTTGTATGGAAAACCTTCGTGTCCGGAATCATCAGCAGGTAAAAGGCTGTTTCCTGTCGATTACACAGAAACAGATTCTTGCAGATGACCGCCTGCAGCGTCTGGTCGATCTCCTGACAGACCTCCATTGTCATAGCCGGTGCGTGGTCGACCCTCTCGTATGCCACACCCAGCTGGTCCAGCAGGTCGTAGGTGCGGATCTCCTTTTCCAATCGGCCCGCCGTGTCCGCAGGCCGCCCCTTTTGCAGCTCCATTCCAAAGCCCCCTTGCGTTTTCTCCCATTATAGCAGTCTTTCCTCATTTTGCAAAGTGGGGAAAAATGTGTTATACTGAGCCGGATGCCAGACTGACTCGTAAATGATATTTTAGAAAAATGGAATTTTGCTATGAAAAAGATTTTATTCGTCTGCCACGGCAACATCTGCCGCAGTCCGATGGCGGAGTTTGTGATGAAGGATATGGCCGCTAAAGCCGGGGCAGGGGAGCGGTTTGTCATTGACTCTGCGGCGACAAGCACCGAGGAGCTCGGCAACCCGGTCTACCCACCGGCGCGGCGGGAGCTGGCGGCGCACGGCGTGGTCTGCGGACCGCACACGGCGCGGCAGATGACGCGGGCAGACTACGACAAATACGACCTGCTCATCGGGATGGACAGCGCCAACATCCGCAATATGACCCGCATCTGCGGCGGCGACCCGGCGGGCAAGATCCACCGTCTGCTCGACTACACCGCCCGCCCCGGCGACGTGGCCGACCCGTGGTACACGGGTGATTTTTCGACCACCTGGCGGGACGTTGCGGAAGGCTGCCGCGGTCTTTTGAAGGCAATCACCTCGCAAGCCCCTAGAGTTTTATAATCGTGACAAAGGCCGCAAGACCTTGAACCTGACTGAAAAGTACAAAAATAAGAGTGCTGGCAACAAAGAAAATAAGCCCAGCGGAAAGAGAGAAAAAATGCTGTATCAGGTTATTGGCGTTGGACGCAAAGAGGGCGAGTTCACTCCGCAGGACAAGCCGAACCAGAAAATTCACTATGACAACATCGTGTTCCACGTTGTCGGCCTGAAAAAGACCATCGGTGTGACTGGCCAGATTGCGGAGCAGTTGTCTATTAAGACCGTGGACGCTGGCGAGATTGTCGAGGCCGTCGGCGGTAAGATTGAACAGGCCGTTGGCCGTCAGTTCGATTTCGAGACCCGCTACGGCAACAAGATTCGCGCGTGGGAGTTGGTGAAGTAATGCTCCCCGCCCCACCAGAGAACGCCCAGCCGCCACCATGTAAGTAACTGCCGTGGGGCGGTGAATATAGTTGTCGTCATGCCTTGCAGATGGTTTTCTCCAATTTCTGTCTGTAAGGGAGCCGCGCCTGACGACGGCTATATTGACCGCCCCACATATCATGTCGGCCGCAAGGCTGACACTCCAAAGGCGCTACGTCCTTTGGAGTGTCAGTGTCAGTGCTAAGACACAAGACAAAAATGACAGTAAATAGGATGGTAGAACATGGGCGACACAAAAGCTCCACCACGTTTGCGCAGTAGGCAGTGCATGTTTGTACTGTACCCCGAAAGTCAGCAAGTAGCAATTGACTATTGCAAACAAAACCTGCCCTGCGCATGGGCGCTGCATGACAAAGACGTGTACTCGCAAGCGGCGTTCGACGCCTACGTGAAAAAGCACGAGGGCACACTCCCGGATTGGATGCCGGGCGACCTCAAAAAACCGCACGTTCACTTTGTGTGCAGCTTTCCAAACGCCCGGTATTTCTCCGGCATTGCAAAAGAAATTGGCGTTGAGGTCAACGTCATCCGCAAGGTGAACAACCTTTATAAGGCGTATGTCTATCTGTGGCATTTGCTCGACCCCGACAAATACCAGTACAGTAAAGATATTGTCGGCACCCACGAATTTGAAGAACCCAGCGAACACGCCGGTATGTCACAGATGGAAGATGACCAAGTTCAAATTCTGCTGGATATGCCCACGTTCGACACCTTCAACGAACTGTGCCGGTGGGCGTATGAGCAAGGCTGTTGGGCCACCTTCAAAAACAACTATGCTATGTGGCGCGACCAGTTCGTTGAACGCCAGCGCCTGCGGGATATGGCCCAGACGGCCAACGAACGGCTAGAGGTGCAAGCCCGCCTTGCCGAACTTGGAAATTCTCAGCGCGTCACCGATGTGGATGGCTTCGGCATTATGCCCGACGATTTGAAGGGAAACTTCTAATGAGAATCACACAAAAAACTTTGTACGATTACGGCGAACTTCTGCCGGAGATTTGCCAGGCATCTAAGGACGAAAACCTTGAATTTCTTCTGCTGCTGATTGCCGCGAAAACAGATATTGAACAAGCATACGCCAGTCAGTGCAACAACTATTCCGTGCTGGTCACCTGCTACGATGAAGGCCAGCCGGACGAATACGCGATTGTCCCGCATGACTACACGTTGTAACGCTTACCCCCAAACAGCAAGCGATTACATACAAAAATTTTGAGGAAAGGAGACGCAACCATGAACACTGTTATGCTTGCCGCTGGTGCGGAGGCTGGTGCAGAGGTTGCAAAGAGCGCTATGGATACCGTTATCGCCGCTATGGCCGATGTGTTCACCCTGTCCGGCACCGTTGTTACCGAGATCACTAAGCAGCCCATCCTGCTGTTCTGTCTCGCCGCTGGTCTGGTTCCTGTGGGTATTGGCATCTTCGCCCGCCTGAAGAACGCCGCCCGCGGCTGATTCAGACAAGCCCCTGCGGGGCGGGTAAAACCCGCCCCGCTATTTTTGTTTCTATTCGAAAGAGAGTTTATATATGAGTGATAACACGTTGCACCGTTACAGATTTCTTTCGGGGTTTTGTTTTGATTTGGTTGACCTTGACCTTTATTGTTATCCGTGGTTACCTTGCCATCCTAAGCGGGTTCGTGTAGCGCTTGTGTCCATTCGCAAGAAAAAAGCCGCCATCACCGGCGGCTGTTGATGTCAAAACGCTCTTGCAACCAATAAATGATGTTTGCAAAATTAGCATCAATTATTTTTATTGCTATTCCTATGATAATTGCTCCTGTTATAACTGCGTATAAGTTTAGATGTATTATCATTGCCACGATAAGATATAGCACCCAAATAATTGCTTTGTCTTTTGTATCCATATATATCGTCCTTTCGACCTTTTCTATATTTTACAACTTCTTGTAGGTGATGTCAATGAAAAAGCGATTACTTTCCTTACTTCTTGTTTTGGTAGTGGTGTTTTCGTTTTCCCTTTCTGCCTTTGCTACGGATACCGGCATTGATATTATTGATGACCCGCTATCATATTATTTTGAAAATCAGATGCTAGGCGTGCAAAAGGGTACTGGTGTTACTCTTGTTTGTCCTAAATGTGATTATAAGGTTGTTTATACTGGTGGCACATTAGTTACTTGCCCCTATGACGGTGAGGCTTTAGTACTTGCTGACCTTGCAGGTGTTCATGCCGAAAAAGTCCCCTCCGGCATTGGCCGCAAAGACCTTCCCGGCTACATCGATGATTCCGGCACGGCCCACGTCAGCAAAGAGGGAAAGCTCAAATTTACGGCTTTACCCTGCTGGGACACCACCGACGATGATGGTAATCCACTGCTCACTTCTCCATATAAGACTTATCATCTTGAAGAGCATGATTCTGACGGTGTTGATGAGTGGACAACCTTTTATGATTGGGGTCAGCTTCAACATGGTGTGTATCAATATAAAATTTCAGATTCTTTCGGAGAAGATAGCGGTTGGAGTTCCGTAGCCATATCAGTGCATTGGGTTATTGAACAAACCATTATTCCCGGAACCTATTATGTTGCCGCCGACCAGCCGATTGTTGCAGACTACCATTCAAAGGTTGGTGCGGATTCTCAATATCTTTATACCACGTATCGTGAGCAAACACTTCCTAATAAGATTAAGACAGGGTTTGGCAGTTCTACAGAAGGTTCGGTTTACGCCTTGAACAGGTTTTATTATGCGGCAACAAAAAATGCCGATTGTATTTCTGCTAAATTCTTTTTATTTACTGTCACCTGTGACCCGACAGAAAACCCTGTTGAAGAAAAGAAAGAGGTAACGATAGAGGACAATAAATTCACCGGTAACATTTATGTAGATAATAGTACCAATATCACGTACATCTACCCCAAGTACACCACGGTAAATGTAAACAACGAGACAGTGATTGAGGTTGCCGACCATCCGCTGATTTATAATCCCGAATCGAAAACCTACTATGTCTACGACCAAACCACCAATAACTACTATTACATAAACTACGAAGCAGACCCCACGCCGACGCCCAGTCCTGCACCTACCGTGACACCCGCGCCGACACCTGCTCCGACAGAAGAACCTTCTCCCAGTCCTGCGCCCGGAAACGAGCATTGCGACCATACCGGCATTATTGCAGTTCTTGAAGAAATTCGGGATAAAATGGTTGTCGGCTTTACAGATATTACGGCAAATATACATACCGATATGGTAGATTTCAAAGCAGCGGTTGTTGCTGGTTTCACCGATATTACTACAAATATTACGGCAGTGGTGGCAGATTTCAAGGCCGCTGTCGTTGCTGGCTTCGCTGACATTTCCGCAAACTTCCAACTGGCAATAGATAACTTGAATATCAACATTCAGAACTTCTTTAACAAGAAAATGGAAGATTTGCCCGAGCCGACGCCAACTCCCAGCCCGACGCCGGAGCCTTCCAATCCGACACCCAGTCCGTCCCCGTCTCCTGCGCCACTTGACCCCATTCTCCCCGAAACGCAAAACTTAATTATCCCGAAGATGAACAGCAATTCCTTTGCCGATGAACACGGCACTTGGATTGCTTCTGGTTCTTCAAAGTACAGTGATGTGTTCGACTTCTTCCGTGCCTTTGACCGCTCCACTTCTGAAATTTGGGAAACAAATGTAAGTCCCTCTCATCTGCAAATTGAAATTCCCGACCCCGAAAATTATTACGTTGACGGTTATATCATGCGAATTTCAAAATTCGATAACCGCTATGCAAAAGATTGGACGCTGCAAGGCTCTGACGATGGCAAAACATGGGATGATTTGGACACGCAAAAAGACCAAAATCTTTCGGATAAGGAAGAACACAAGTATTCACTTACTCTGCGCAAGGCGTATAAATACTACCGCTTGAATATGTCGAACTACGCAAGCTCCATGTGTTCCCTTAGCCACTTCAATCTTCTGGGCTATGATGCAAAAGATGTTGTAACTCCTACACCTGCACCGACTGACCCGCCCTCGCCTAGTCCTGCACCTGACCCCGGCAAGCCCGACAGTGGAGATAAAACCAACAACTTCTGGACTATCATCTTCCCCAATGGCGGCGGCTCCGAGGACGGTAAAAAAGGTATCTTCTGGGCGCTGGTCTCACTGATTCTTGCACTTATCGCGTTCTTTGCAAATTTGGCCGTGGGTGTCGGCTACCTGTTCCCGTTCCTCCCGGATGGTGTGGTCATGACGATTAACACCTGCCTGATTGTCATCTTCCTGTTCACCATCATCAAATTTATTATGAGGTCAAAGTAATGTGGAAAAAAATTTGTATTACGGTCTGCGCCGTATTCTGCGCCGCGCTCGTCGTCGTGCCCTGCGCCTTTGCAGACGACAGCTCCGCCGATTCTTCCGCAAGCTCGGAAGAATCCTCACTTCTGGGAGATGCCGCAGAATTGCAGGGTTCTGTCTCGGACAATTTTTCGGACGGTGTTGACAGTCTTGCCGATACGCTGAAAAGCACGCCCGGTGAATTGCACTATAACGTGAAAGACCAGTTCCCCAAATTCATTAAACAGTCTATCGAATGGGTTCCTTTGCCGTACTGGTGGGCGTTTGAGTTCGCAATTGTTCTTGGTTTCGTCAATGCGCTGTACCGGCGCATGTCGTAGGAGGTGCAAGCATGGAATCATTTCTTGAAGTTATGAATGTCATCCTGAACGGCTTCAACCTGCCGTTCACTGTGTACGGCTTTACGCTTTCTTGGTATGACATTTGGTTGTGGTCTATCGTCGGCGCAATCGCCGCCGCGTTTATCGGGAGGATGCTGTCATGAGCGATAATTTCAATAAATTCTGCGGCGTTCTCATCCTGCTGTTGCTCGGTCTTTCCACGCTCTTTACGCTCCGGGCCAGCGCCGAGGAATACACCCCGCCCGCTGAGGACAGCACCCAGACCGTGACCGATTCCGAGGAAACGCACGAGGTTGTGCAAGTTCAGGGCGTGCAAACCTACGACCCGACTTTGTATGAAAAGCTGGACACCCTGCAAGAATCCCTCAATACATTGATTGATATAATGACCCCTGTCGAGACCGGCACGGAAGATGCACAGTCTGGTGAACTGGCGCAGGATTACACGGCCCAGCTGGAGACGATTTCCGGCCAGCTTGTAGACCTGCGGACGGCTGCAGAAATGGCAACCGCCGAGACCGCCGAACCTGCCGCATTTGATAAATCCTTTTCGGATTACAGCGTGTCCGAAGTCCTGCTTCTGGTACTGGCCGCCGTGGTCGTCGGTGCGCTAGTGATTGGCCTTGTTCGTGGCTTATGAGAAAGCGGCAAGCGCGAGACGGGGCGCGGGGGCTATTGCCCCCGCCCCGCGCGCGCGTCGCCGCAAAAGTGAGGTGTAAAAATGGTATCTCTGTTCTATGACCTGCTGGCGTTCTTCGGTATCTCTGCCGACGCGCCGCAAAACTTGTCCGAGTTCTTCCCGTGGTTTCTGGCTATCCTCGTAGCGGTGGCCCTGTTCCTGTTCGTGTTCGGTATCATCAAGGACTTCACCCATACATTTGCCCGCGGGGGTCGCTTCTGATGAACGGATATATGGTGCTCCTTCTGGTCGCCGTGCTCATTACGCTGGGAGTCTCCCGCATTGCACGGCAAATAACGTTCCATCCCTTCCAAACCGGCTTCAACGCTATCAAAGACCTGTACTATTATCAGCTTCACCGGGGCTGGCATAACTGCCCGGTGGGTGCGCTGGATATTTACTGCGGCTATTTCGGCTCCGGCAAAACTCTGTCTCTGGTACATAAAGTAGTGGGCCTGTACAACCGCTACAATGATAAAGTCGTGTGGTGCCCGCGGCGTAAAAAGTTTGTGGTGCAGAAAATCAATATCCTGTCCAACGTTGACCTCTGTGTACCGTACACAAAGTTAGAAAGTCTCGCGCAGGTCGTCAAGGCCAGCAAGACCACGCAGGCTATAGACGATGAGGAAGAAACGCTGACAGTAACTATTGTGGCCATGGATGAACTTTCCGTTCAGATGAACTCGCGCAGCTTTAAGGATAACTTCAATGCCTACTTCCTCAATACGCTGCTGTGCTGCCGGCACTATCACATCAGCTTTTACGGCTCTGCACAGCGTTTCCAGCATGTTGACAAGCTGCTCCGGGATGTTACCCATACCGTCATTCAGTGCAACAAGGTCTGGCGTTTCCAGCTGTGGGCCAGCTATGACGCATGGGAAATGGAGAACGCCACAAACGCCGAGATGATACGCCCGCTCCGCCGCGGCCTGTGGTTCGTGCGAGACCGCGATTATAACGCCTACGACACACTGGCCGTGGTGGACAACCTGCAAAAGAAGTTCGAGGAAGGCGACATTCTCCCCGAAGCGGAAATTATCGGCAATCAAGCTCCGGCAGGGCCGCTGGGTCTGGAAGTGGCAAGCAAGCCCACGAAAAAAGCACAACGGCGGATGTCCGGGCAAATCAAGAGGTAAAGGATATGAAACAAGTATGCCGGATGGACAAAACGAATAAGCGGCCCTACTGCTTGCGCAAGCCGTGTTCGTAGCGGCTGGACGGCACCTGCTCCGGGCCTGTGGTGGCCGTGAAGGACTATTACTCCTTCTACACCTGCCCGCAGGATGCCGACCCGGGCGAGCACGTCAACTGCGGCCAGTATTCAGAATGTGCCTATTGTCGAGACCGAAACAACATTCCTCACGATTAGCCAAGTACGCGGCCCACGTATGGACGCGCACACAGAACGGTGCTATACTTAAAAAGCCGTCTGCAACTTTCCGGGTGTTCGGCCCACCCAATTTATAAAAGTGGGCCGGATTGGCGGGCATGGGGCGCCTAGCCCCATATTGGCAGCGCCTGCGCGGCGCTCACCTTCTCACGCCCGCAACTGAAATCGCGCAAAGGCAAGAGCAGGAACTTCCCGGAGCCCGGAATTTTCCTCTTATTGGCCCAAGCGCCAGACCGCCAGTCTTGCCCGGCCAGCAACGTGAAATGGCGCAAGAGTGCGAGAGCTTTTCCCGGCGTCAGTTTGTCCAACTGCCGCACCTTGACGGGACGTGCAGAGCCTAACCGGTACGAAGTCCCAGGCCCCGCCCTGGGACATTAAAAGATTCCTTAGACGCGCAAGCCCGCGCACGCGGGCACTGTGCATTTTTGAAAAGCCGAACCCCAATTTATAAAGGTTCGGCGTCTGAGCGGCACAAGCGCCGCAGGCACCTTCTTATTTGCAAGCCAGCGTAGGCCGTGTGCAGCTGGCGCGTAGCGTCTGCGGAACGCGGCAGAAGCGGACGAGACAACAAAGTAAAAAATAAAAACTGCCGTTGCGGCCCCCAAGGGACGCGGCGGCAGTTTTTGCGCGAGGTGTGACCATGTACGAACAGCAACGCAAAAAAGGCCGACCATTGACCGGCACAGAACGCAGCTTAATAGAACACCTGTACAAGCTCGGTTTCACGCAGACCGCGATTGCAAAAGAGGTCGGCGTCTGGCCGTCCACCATCTGCCGCGAGCTTCGTCGCGGCATGGTGGACCAGTTGAACGGCGACACATGGGAATATTATCGCATCTACTCCCCGCAAAAGGCACAGAGCCGCGCTGACTATATGAAAAGTGCCCACGGCCCTGACCTGAAAATTGGTAATCGTGCGGACTATCTGGCCGCGCTGGAAGCGCACATCTTGACCGGATCCAGTCCGCAGGATGCAATAGCGAAGATTGGCAATGACTACGGCGTGACCATCAGCAAGACCACATGCTACCGATATATACAAATGAAGCTGTTTCCCAGCCTGCGCTATAAGCACCTGCCACAGGGTCACCCAAAGAAAGGCAAGGGCACCGTATCCCATGCCAACGTGTCCCACCCAAAACACCGCAGTATTGAACACCGCGCAAAGAGTATTCGAAACCGTGAAGAAGTCGGACATTGGGAACTGGATAGCGTCATAGGCAAGGCCGAAGGAACCGGCGAGAGTTGCCTTGTAATGACCGACCGCAAAACCAGAGGTGAAATCATCATCAAGGCCCGGAGTAAAACTGCCGCCGATACAGTCCATGCCCTGCAATGGCTTAAATGTCAGATTGGCCGCGATTGGAAGTTGATATTCCACACCATCACGAACGACAACGGCTCCGAGTTTGCCGACCAAGACGGTATAGACGCGCTGGGCGTGACAACATTCTATTGCCATCCGCAAAGCCCCCACGAGCGCGGTACAAATGAGGTCACAAACAAATTGGTGCGCCGCAAACTGCCTAAAGGTAAAAGCATGGCAAAAGTAACACAGAAACAGGCTACCGAGGTGCAGCATTGGGTGAACCACTATACCCGGCCCATGTTCGGCGGTAAATCTGCCGCCGATATGCTAAAAGAGGAATTAGACAAACTGCCCCTATACAACCGCGAAAAGGTATACCGCTTCTTTGACCTGCTCTAGCAGCAGGCCACAATATGTCTCACCAGCCCGCCGCAATGCGACGGGCTAAAGGTGTTGTAAAAAGCAGAAAATCCCGGTGCAGATTTGCGCAAGCAAATTCTGCACCAGGATTTTTCACCACAAAAGCAACAATTATCTATTGACACCTTTGTGTAAATTGTCTAATTTTGTCACAAACTCTTGACAGTAGCATCACCTCGCAAGCCATGTAAAAACATTGCATTTATGTGCGATATGTGCTATGATATTAAAGGAATATTTCCATCCAGTCAAGTTCAATCCGAAAGGAAAAAGTGTATACAATGGGAAAATACTTTGGTACTGACGGCTTCCGCGGGGAGGCCGGTGTCACTTTGACCGCCGACCATGCCTACAAGGTTGGCCGCTTCCTCGGTTGGTATTACGGTATGCTGCGCCAGCGCAACGGCGAGGCCACCACGCCGCGCATCGTCATCGGCAAAGATACCCGCCGCAGCTCCTACATGTTTGAGTACAGCCTCGTCGCAGGCCTGACGGCTTCCGGCGCGGACGCCTACCTGCTGCATGTCACCACCACGCCCAGCGTCGCATATATTGCCCGCGTGGACGACTTTGACTGCGGCATCATGATCTCCGCCAGCCACAACCCCTATTATGACAACGGCATCAAGCTCATCGACTGCTACGGCGAGAAGATGGACGAGGAAACGTTGCTGCTCGTCGAGGATTACCTCGACGGCAAGCTGCACGTCTTTGACCAGGATTGGCCCGAGCTGCCGTTTGCCAGCCGCGACCATGTCGGCTGCACCGTCGACTACGTCAGCGGACGCAACCGCTACATGGGATACCTGATCTCTCTGGGTATTTACTCCTTCAAGGGGGTCAAGGTCGGCCTGGACTGCGCCAACGGTTCCAGCTGGAACATTGCCAAGAGCATTTTTGATGCTCTCGGTGCAGACCCCTACGTCATCAACAACAAGCCCAACGGCCTGAACATCAACCTGAACGCCGGCTCCACCCACATTGAGGGTCTGCAGAAGTTCGTCGTCGAGAACCACCTCGACATCGGCTTTGCCTACGACGGCGACGCCGACCGCTGCCTCTGCGTGGATGAAAAAGGCAACGTCATCACCGGCGACCACATCCTGTACATTTACGGCTGCTACATGAAGGAGCGCGGCAAGCTGCTGATGAACACCGTCGTCACCACCGTCATGTCCAACTTCGGTCTGTACAAGGCGTTCGACGAGCAGGGCATCGGCTACGCCAAGACTGCCGTCGGTGACAAGTATGTTTATGAGTACATGGCCAAAAACGGCTGCCGCATCGGCGGCGAGCAGAGCGGCCATATCATCTTCTCCAAGTACGCCAGCACCGGCGACGGCATCCTGACGAGCCTGAAGATGATGGAGGTCATGCTGGCCAAGAAGAAGCCGATGAGCGAGCTGGCCGCACCGCTGAAGATCTATCCGCAGGTGCTGAAGAACGTCAAGGTCACCGACAAGAAGGCCGCGCAGGATGACGCCGATGTGCAGGCCGCCGTCAAGGCCGTAGGCGAGGCTCTGGGCGACACGGGCCGCATCCTGGTCCGTGAGTCCGGCACCGAGCCGCTGGTCCGCGTCATGGTCGAGGCTCCCGAGCACGAGACCTGCGAAAAGTACGTCCAGCAGGTCGTGGACGTCATCAAGGCCAAGGGCTACGCGATTTAATTTGTTGTAAAATTTTACACCGCGCTGTGGAGAATCCGCAGCGCGGTGTTTTGATTTCACTCCCGGCAAAAAAACGCCCGCACGTCACAAAAACATGACGTGCGGGCGTTTATTATGCCTTTACTTTAAGAGCAATCGCTCAGATTACAGCTGCGGGCCGGCAGAGACCAGAGCCTTGCCGTG
>ENA-OURZ01003206-OURZ01003206.1-human-gut-metagenome-genome-assembly--contig:-NODE-3206-length-14061-cov-2.607597_pt1 | contig 14061 bp, 10 predicted proteins | sample MGYA00242073_ERZ509195 | MGnify/ENA primary metagenome ERZ509195 (study PRJEB26280, sample SAMEA2338837) | human gut metagenome | biome: human gut; feature: human-associated habitat; material: faeces...
GCCTGTCGCTGACCTCCTCCGGCTTCGGCTTCTCGATCATGTCTGTGACGTTGTACGTCCCGTCGTCGTTCCTGTCCGCCTTCAGCGAGCAGTATTTGTATACGAGCTCCCACGGCACCGGCTTCACGCCGCAGACCGGCTTTCCGTGCTTCTCGTAAGCCTCGGACAACTGCCCGCAGACCGGCTTATCCGAGATTATCACGTCGTCTCCGTAGAGGATGAAGAACGGCTCGTCGGCGATGAAGTTCTTCGCCGTGAGTACGGCGTGACCGAGACCCTTCGTCTCCTTCTGTCTCAGGAAATAGACGTTGGCGATCGAGCATATGCGGCGCATCTCCTCGATCTTGTCGAACTTTCCGGCGGCGGTGAGCTTCTGCTCGTATTCAACCGAGTAATCGAAATAATTCTCGATGGCGTCCTTTCCGCGTCCGGTGATAATGAGGATGTCCTCGGCGCCGGAGGCGGCGGCCTCCTCTACAAGGAGGGATATTGCCGGACGGTCGACGACCGGGAGCATTTCTTTCGGAACAGTGCGGGATATCGGCAGCATTCTCGTGCCGAGCCCTGCGGCGGGGATTACCGCTTTTCGTATTTTCTGCATCGGCTTCGGTTCCTTTCTACGCAGCTTGGCAGTCTGTGATGTCGGCGCGGCACGTGACGCGCGACGCCTATAATAAATTATTATATCGCTTTTTTATTAAGAAATCAAGGGGTTCGGCATAAATTCATCAAAAATTTAACGAACGTCCCTCCGGGCGATGCCCCCGGCTGAAAACAAATCATGAACAATAGCCTCGACCCATTGAAATCCCGGCGCGGCTGAGCTATAATAGAATCGATCTGAATTCAACAGGGGGCGGATGGCATGGCGAAAAAGCGAAGAACAATCGATATTATCGGCGCGTTTGTCATAGCGCTCGGCGTCGCCATGCTGCTCTATCCGACAATCAGCAACATGATAACGAAAATGCGCGCCGCCCGTGAGATCACGGCCTACGGCGTCTTCGCGGACGACGGCAGATACACAGAGGAACGCGCTCTCGCCGACAGATATAACCGCGCGGTGATGTCCGGATCCCCGGCTCTCGTTCCCGAGAGCGACAGCGGGAAGGCGCTCCGCGAGCTTCTCGACTCGCTTGACGGCGATATGCTCGGGTACGTCTCGATACCGGCAATAGACGAGGAGCTGCCGGTCTACCCCGGCACCTCCGAGGACTCGCTCCAGTCAGGAACCGGCTGGTGGGTCGGAACGTCGCTCCCGTCAAATGACGCCGGGAACTGCGTCATAACCGCGCACTCGGGGCTTCTGAAAGCAAGCTTCTTCACGAATCTCGACCGGCTCACCATCGGTGACACGTTCACGATCAGGATGTTCGGCGCGAGCTATGTCTACACGGTCGACCTCATCGACATAACCGACCCGGACGACACGGAATTCATGAATGTTCCGGACGGAAAGAGCCACGCGACCCTCTACACCTGCACGCCCGTCGGAGAGAACACACACCGCCTGATAGTGCGCGGCACGCTCATGGACAACGCCGGAAACGAGACCGATACGGCGATCGGAGCGGATGACAACACGACCGGAAGACTTATCGTCGGTATGTCGACCCTCGCGTTCATTATCGTTCCCGGTATCTGGATGGCGGCGATAATCGTCAGGGCGAAGAAGGACAGACAGGCGCGCTGTCATAAGTGGTAACGAAATACAATCGCCGCCCGGAATATCAATCGGATATTCCGGGCGGCTTATTTCGTATTCTTCCTCAGTTCAGCTTATCAAACTTCTCCATTACCTTCTCCATCTTAGTAAGTGTCGCAGTCTCAATTGACGCAAGTGTCGAGAAGCCCTTCTGGCACTCGGTCTCGGACGAGAGTATGCCGCGCACCCTGTCGATCGGTGTCCCGAGCTCCTGCCCGTATATATACGCGAGGTCGAACTTGACACTTCCGACGATTATGTCGAGCATACGTGAGGTATCGTCGTCACGCGAGTACTTAGTCTTGAGCGCGATCTCAAAGTACGCCGGTGTGACAGTACGATAGGTCTCCGCCGCCATAGCCTCAAGCACCGCGGAAGCCGCGTCGGCTTTCCGGCAGGTCGACGGAAGCGCGAACACCGAGCTCCCGTCATGGCAGAACACGCTGTACTCAGACTGATTCTCATCGAGCTTCGGCATCGGGATGATACCGTAATCTGATTTCATATCGCGGAGATAATTCGTACCGGTGAGCATCCATGTGGTGAAGATCGTCTGATCCGCGATCATCGTCTTCATTATATCTTCGTTATTGTACTCGAGCCGGAGCGTGTTGTTGTCCTCAAAGAGCAGCTTGTGCATTTTCTCGATATAGAGCGCCGCGCGGTCGGACGTGCCTCCGAACGTGAAGCTCCCGTCCTTGTTTTCCTCAACAAGATGTATCCCGCTGCCGCCGAGGAAGGAGTCGGAGCCGAGCGTCTTCGCGCCCGTGAAATAATGCCCGAAGCAGTCGCCCTCGTCAGGAGTGCTGTTTCCGTTGAGGTCATTGTACACGCCGGAGCAGTAAGTTATCATCTGATCAAGAGTCCACTTCCCGGCGTCGACAGTCGCGTAGAGCGTCGGCTCATCCGGATACAGTTCATCGAACAGATGCCTGTTATAGAACATCGCGAAGGACCCGGAAATCATCGTCTGCGAGAGCTCGCCGATCGCGAGATAATTCCGCCCGTTATTCTCGGTTATGTCGAGGAACGACTGATTCCACCACGGCTGATCGAAATCCAGATACTTCATCGTGTTAAGGTCGAGGAACAGACCGTCGAATATCAGCGGAACCGTATTATAGAGCGCGTTCGCTATGATATCGTAATCGTCCGAGTCAGCCATGACCGACTGGCGTATCTTGTCTCCGAAGCCATTATGCCTTGTAACATCACTCTGGTAAATGAACTCGAGATTAACACCGAGGCGGTCGCTGACCTTCATGTTCCGGTTATATACCGCGTCGGAGACTATGTCGCCCGTCGCCTCGTCACTGTAGAATTCTATCGCCGTGTCGGTGTCGCCGTTTCTCGAGACTATTCTTATCGTTTCACCACCGAGGTCGAGGTCGGCGGGCAGCGAATCCTTCGCGGCGGCGCGGCCGGTCTCCTCCGGCTCGGAGGCAGCGGTGCTCTCGGTGTCGTTCGTCGTATCATCGGTTCTTTCATGCCGGTCATCCACAGCCTTACCGCATGAGATCGCGCCAACTGCTGTCAATGAGAGCATTGAGAGCATAACAGCAATTGAGATTATCCTTTTTCTGATTTCATTCATAAGATATATTCCCCTGACCATTTTAATAATATCGACCCGCTTACGCAGAACAGGCAAATTCCATAAAATATTATACCACGAGGAAGTCATCATTGTCAATAGACAATATTGACCGATTTCCTTGGACAATTTTGATTTGCAAAAAGAAAAAAGAAGACCGGCGTAAGTCAGTCTTCTTTCGGCTATTCTGAGTTATGTCATCTTCCGTTACCACGCGGATCGTTTGTACGGCGCTGTGACTGTTCCGGTCTGCCTGACGGACGCTGACCGTTTGACGGACGATTTCCTCCGGGCGTTCCCGGTCTATTCGGTCTCTGATAGTTCACGCCGCCGTTACGGGACGCCGCGCCGGGTCTGTTTCCGCCAGACCTTCCGTGCCGGTTCGGGGTACCCTGACGCCCGCGGATATTCTTCGGTTTCTTCGGGAGCGCGAGGTACACGAGAACCCCGACGTATCCGACCGCCATCGCCGCTGCAATGGCGAGGATGACCTTGAACTGCGTCGTCCGCGCGAGACTCTTCAGCACGTCGAAGACATAGAGAATATTACTCCTGCTGACACTGTTGCGCGTGACAAGATCATATGTGCCGAGACTCTGTCCCTTGTAGGTGACAACTATGTTTCCTCCGACCTCTCCCTCGTCGACCGGCGCCGTGAAGTACTCCTTCGTCAGTGTCGGCGTCATCGTGACCTCGGTCGCGAGGTCTGTTCTCAAAGGTATGAACAGCTCGATATCCTGCGACGGGAACAGCGTCACGTAATCGACACTTCCCGACAATCTCACAGGCATCTCGCATATCATGTCCGACGTCGTCAGTATCTTTACATATCCCCACTCAGCGAGAGCCCATTTCAGCATCGACGCCGCCTCGGTGAACGAATATATATACTTCTCGTCCGCCTCCGCGCCGAGCACTATGGAGATGTATGTAAGACCGTCCTTCGCCGCCGACGTCGCGATACAGTATCCCGCCTCCTCGGTATAGCCCGCGTTAAGTCCTCTCGGAACCGACCAGATATACTTGTACTGCATGTTCGTCGCGAAGTAATAGTTCTTGTTATATATGGTGCGCCGTCCGCGCAGGTTCGTCGGCTCTATGACGAGCACTTCCATCGACGTTATCTCGGTGATCGTCTCGTAGCTGCACGCGTACGCCGCGATCTTCGCCGTGTCCTCGGCGGTCGTCTTCATCGACGGGTGATGTATCCCGGTCGGGTTCATATAGTATGTATGGGTCGCGCCGATCTCCTCCGCCTTGTCGTTCATCATGGAGACAAACGCTTCAATGCTCCCGGCGACCTCTATCGCCAGGATATTCGTAGCGTCGTTCGCGTTGCCGATGAGCATCGCGGAGAGAAGCTGCCGCGCCGTCAGAACCTCGTCGCGCCGTATCTTTATATGGTTTCCCTGCACCTTCGAGAGCGCTTCGCGCGTCGCTGTGATCTCACGGTCAAGGTCGGTGCCGAGCTCCTCCATGACGATTATCGCGGTCATGAGCTTCACGGTCGACGCCGGATATACCTGCTCCTCCGCGTTCTTCGTGTACATGAAATAGTCGTTCTCAACGTTGTAGAGCGCCGCCGCCTTCGCGTGGGTTACGTCCGGCGCGGGAACCTCGTCGTCCTCGTCGTCCGCCGCGCGCACATACATGAGCGGCGACACTATCAGAGTGAGAAGAGTCATCACGGCGAGGAACATCGAGATTTTCTTTTTCATCTGGTCCCTCCGAATCATTTATCCGAGAAATATTCCTTCGTCGACACAATATCGTGCCTGATCTGCGCCTTCAGGCTGTCGATGTCCGGAAACTTCATCTCGTCGCGCAGACGCTTGTGGAACGACACCTTGATATCCTTGCCGTACAGCCAGCCGTTGTAGTTGATTATATGCGTCTCGCAGTTTATCACGTGTCCGTCGTTCTTTATGGTCGGTCTCGTGCCGACGTTCGACACACCGAGGAAGATGTCCCCGCCGATATCGACCGTGCAGGCGTATATCCCGCTCTTCGGGATGATATGCCCGTCCGGGAAATTCTGGTTTATCGTCGGTATCCCGATCGTTCGCCCGAGCTGCTTTCCGTGGACAACCGGAAAATCGATGAAGAACGGCCGTCCGAGCATATCCGCAGCCTTACCCATCTCTCCCGCGCTGATAAACAGCCTTATCGCGGTCGACGAAACGAGACGCCCGTCCCTGTAGACAGGCGGGACGATAATACATCCGCCATCACCCATCAGTTCGCGGAGCGTGTCCGAATCCCCGAACCCCATCTTTCCGAACCGGAAATTGAACCCGCAGACGGCGGCTTTCACGTTCGCCTTCTCTTTCAGCAGCTCATTAACGAACCGCTCCGGCGAATAGTCCCTGACACGCGAAAAATCCTCGAGCAGCGCGAAATCCACGCCGAGCGAGGCTATAAGCGAGAGCTTTTCATGGAGCGTCGTTATGACGCCGCCGCTCTTTCCCGGAAGGGTCGGCGCATCCTCGCGGAAGGTCCACACCGCGGAACGCAGCCCATGCGAGCGCGCGAACTCCACGGCACGCATAATAAGCGCCGCGTGCCCGACGTGCACTCCGTCAAAGCTCCCGAGCGCGACCGCGAGTCCCCCCTCCGGAACCGCCGCGGTCATAAGTGGAGGGCTGACGCCGTCACTGTCCGTGAGACCTTTACCCTCCGCTTCCCTTAACTTATGAAGATCATAAACATCCATTGGCATCCTGTCGCGACATCAGACACCGAGGTAGTTCCTGACGAGAGCGTTAAGCAGCTCGTCGCGGTCGATACGACGGATCAGACTGCGCGCGTTTTTGTAATTCGTGATATAGGTCGGGTCCTCAGAGAGGATATAACCTACGATCTGGTTGATGGGGTTGTAGCCCTTCTCGCGGAGAGCTTCGTAAATGGCGGCAAGCGTGCGCTTCATTTCCTCTTCCTTCTCGTCGCGGACGGTGAAGGTTATGGTCTTCGACTTGTCGGAGAGCGCCTCGGCTTCCTTGTCCTGTATCGACATCGGCATTCTGATCAGTCCTTTCGCAATTTCGTTATGTTTTTTCCCGATGGATATATGATACACCATCGGGAGATTTTTTGCAAGAGGATTTCCCAATTTGTAAGACTAATGTAATGTTGGTCGACAAACGTCTGTCAGCGCTTTCCATGCCGCGCGGAGTCGTTTTTCGACGCTCCCGGACGACCTCCGCCTTTTTTCTTCGGCTGACCCCCGGACTTCTTTCCGCCGTTTCCGCCTTTGGTGAATTCCTTCTCGCCGAAATTCTTCTTTGTGAAATCCATCTTCGCGGAGTTCCCGCGCTTCGGCTTTCTTTCTCCGTCCGTTCCGGCGTATTTGTCGCTCTTCTGCCGTCCGGGCTTCTCGTGCGTCCGGCTCGAACGCCCTGAAACGTCCCTCGACGGCGCCGCGCGGTCGTGTCCGTTCTCGGGTCTCACGAGGCACTCGGGACCGTAGCCGATAAGATCCTCCCGCCCGCAGAGACGCAGAGCCTTCCTGACTATCGGCGCGTTCTCGGGTCTGCTCCACTGGAGAAGCGCGCGCTGCATATGCTTTTCCTCATAGTCGTGCGCACAGTAGACGGGCTTCATCGTGAGCGGGTCAAGACCGGTGTAGTACATGACGGTGGACGCCGTGCCTGGCGTCGGGTAATAATCCTGCACCTGCTCCGGCGAATATCCCCAGGTCTTGAGGTACACCGCGAGCTCCACCGCGTCGACGAGACGGCTCCCCGGGTGGCTCGACATAAGATACGGCACGAGGTACTGCTCCTTGCCGAAGCTCTTCGTCAGCTCGAAATACCTCTTCCTGAACTTCTCGAACACCTCGATCGGCGGCTTGCCCATGCAGGCGAGAACGTGATTCGTACAGTGCTCCGGCGCGACCTTCAGCTGTCCGCTGACATGGTCACGCACGAGCTTCTTGAAAAAGCTCTCGTCCGGGTCGGCGAGCATATAGTCAAAGCGTATTCCCGAGCGTATAAACACCTTCTTGACGCCCGGAAGGCTCTCGACCCGCCGCAGGAGCTCGATATACTCGGAGTGATCGGCGATAAGATTCTTGCACGGCGTCGGCGCGAGACACTTCCTGTTCGAGCAGACACCGCTCTCGAGCTGCTTCTTGCACGCCGGGTAGCGGAAGTTCGCGGTCGGACCGCCTATGTCATTTATATATCCCTTAAAATTCGGCGACTCAGTGATAATCTTCGCCTCACGCACCACCGACTCTATAGAGCGTGAGCGCACCGTCCGTCCCTGATGGAACGCGAGTGCGCAGAAATTGCAGGCTCCGAAGCATCCGCGGTTATGCGTTATCGACATCTCGACCTCGGCGATCGCGGGCACTCCGCCGTCCCTGTCATAGCACGGGTGCGGGCGTCGCATATACGGGAGCGCGTAGACGGCGTCGAGTTCCTCTCTCTCGAGCGGCGGCATCGGAGGGTTCTGAACGAGCATTTTGTTGTCGTAGTACTCGACAAGCGCCTTTCCGGTTATCGCGTCGGTATTGCGGTACTGCACGCCGAACGCCTCGGCGTAGAGACGCTTATCCGTCTTCAGCTCATCGTAGTCCCACGCCCCGGCAACCTCGTAGTGCGGTTTCGCGTCGCGGGAGGTGAGGTAAACCGTACCGCGGACATCCTGTATCTTCTTTACCGGAACGCCCTTGTCAAGAAGCGCCGCGATGCGCCGGAGAATGTTCTCGCCCATGCCGTAAGTCAGGATATCGGCGCGGGAGTCGACAAGAATCGACCTGCGCACCTTGTCGTCCCAGTAATCATAGTGCGCGAAGCGCCTCAGCGACGCCTCAAGCCCGCCGAGGATTATCGGAACGTCGCCGTAAGCCTCGCGTATGCGGTTGCAGTAGACTATGACCGCGCGGTCGGGGCGTCTGCCCATCACCCCGCCGGGCGAATAGTAATCATATGAGCGGCGCTTTTTCGACGCCGTATAGTGCGCGACCATCGAGTCGATGTTTCCGGCGGAGACAAGGAAACCGAGTCTCGGACGCCCGAACTCGCGGAACGCGTCGCAGGACTTATAATCCGGCTGCGCGAGAAAAGCCACGCGGAAACCCTCCGCCTCGAGCACACGGGTTATTATAGCCGCGCCGAAGCTCGGATGGTCAACATACGCGTCGCCGCAGACATACACGAAGTCCGGTCTGTCCCAGCCGCGCGCCTCCATGTCGGCGCGGGATATCGGGAGAAAGCCGTCGGCGTAATTTGCTGTCGTTTTTTTATCGTTCATTTCTATCAATACGCGGTATATCGTCCCGGATATTCCGGAGAGCCCGCGCGATCCTGTCAGATTATTTCTCCCGGAGTATATTTCCCGGAGCATAAACTATTATACCACAAAAGCTTCGCCGTGTCTACCCCGTCGGAGCCCGAATTGCGAAATTTTCTGTAAAAAGAGCAATATTGCAGAATCGTTCACATTTATCTGTTATAATGGTCTCAGAGTGAAACCGAGAGGAGATTCAGCATGAAAAAACATATCATGACAATTCTCATCGTGATTCTGTCATTCATGACAATCCTTTTCGCCGTACTCTGGCAGGTCGCGGCGCATGACAGATCCGACATAAGGCTCATGGCGAAAGCCGGAGCCGGCGAGGCGGCAGAATGCTTCGCGGAGTTTCAGAAAAGCGGCGACGATGCCGACTTCATCCGCGGCGTCTCCGCGCTGAGAACATTCTCGACGGCTTACACGCTGATGACGGAGGGAACAGTCAGATATCCCGACCACGTGATGATCGAGAGGCTCGTCGGAGCGCTTCTCTCGTCCCCGACGGCGGCAAAGGAGCATATCCGCGACCTGACTGAGATCATGGAGCTCCTTTCAAAGAACCCGGTGAACATAACGGCTCTCACACGCCTGTCGGAGCTGCACACCGCCCTTACGCGCTGAAAAAGGAAGTCCTCCGGGCGATCGTTATACGATTGCCCGGAGGGTATCATTTTCGGAACGGATAATAGGTCCGGATCACAAATCCGTACGGTTACTCGCCGCAGATCTCGACCTCGTCCGACTCGTCATCGGCGAAGGGGTCGTAATCCTCGTACTTTTTCATCAGAGCTTCCTTGCGCTCCTTCAGATCCTCGGAGGAATCGACAAGAAGCAGTCCGAGACCGGTCACGCCGCTCGCGAGAGCGACGGCGAGAAGCGCCTTTCTGAGACTCTTCTTCTCGATGCAGAGCATAAGGAAAAGAAGTATGAACGACGCCGCCTGTATGCAGAGCGTCAGTCCGACATAGAATTTCGTCTTTTTCATGATCATAGCCTCCGTTTCATTAATTGCCGGGAACAGCCAGTAATCAGCGGCTCCCGCTGATTACTGCTGATCCTTCTTGCCCGCCATCATCTTGAGGTAGGCGTTGATGAAGCCGTCGATATCACCATCCATGACGGCGGAGATGTTTCCGTCCTCGTATCCGGTGCGGTTGTCCTTAACGAGCGTATAGGGCATGAACACGTAGGAGCGTATCTGGCTGCCCCACTCGATGTTGTTCTTGACGCCCTGGATATCCTCGATGCGCGCGAGGTTCTCGCGCTCCTTGATCTCCATCAGCTTCGACTTCAGCATCTTGAGCGCCGTCTCCTTGTTCTGGAGCTGCGAGCGCTCGGTCTGGCAGCCGACGACGATTCCGGTCGGGATATGCGTTATCCTTATCGCGGAATCGGTCTTGTTGATGTGCTGTCCGCCCGCGCCGGAAGAGCGGTGTGCGGTGATCTCGATGTCCTCGTCGCGGATCTCGATCTTGCCGTCGTCCTCGAACTCAGGCATTACCTCCACCGACGCGAAGGACGTGTGCCGGCGTCCCGACGCGTCGAACGGCGACACCCTTACAAGTCTGTGAACTCCCGCCTCGCTCTTGAGATAGCCGTAAGCGTTCGTTCCCTCGACCATGATGGTCGCGCTCTTTATGCCCGCTTCCTCGCCGTCGAGCCAGTCGACGAGCTTCACGTTGTATCCGTGCTTCTCGCCCCATCTCGTGTACATACGGTAAAGCATCAGCGCCCAGTCCTGAGCCTCGGTTCCGCCCGCGCCCGGGTGGAAGGAAACGATCGCGTTGTTGCGGTCATACTCACCGGAGAGAAGCACCTCTATGCGCTGGCGCTCCTCTTCCTTCTCGATCTCGTGGAGCTCGGTCTCGACCTCCGGAACAACGCTCTCGTCGTTCTCCTCGATGCCCATCTCGGCGAGGGTTATCGCGTCCTCGAGCTTGTTCTTCAGCGCCTCGAACTCGGACACCGTGTCCTTTTTCTGTTTGATCTTCTGGAGAACCTTGCTCGATCTCTCGGCGTCGTTCCAGAAATCCGGGTCAGAGGTGACCTTCTCGTCCTCCTCGATCTCCTTCTTCAGCTGATCGATCCTGAGCGCGCTCGCGAGCTCGTCAATGTCGGCGCGCATATTCGTCAGCTTATATTTTGCGTCTTCAAGCTGTATTATCAATTATTCTTCCTCCAAAGCGCCGCCGACACGGCGGCGCCTGCTATTTTTTTCGGAAACTCTCAGTATCGTGCCCGGATAGGCACAATCAGACAGCCGTCACACCGGCTTGACTTCCTCCATGATGAACGCCTCGAGGATGTCGCCCTCCTTGATGTCGTTGAAGCGCTCGAGTCCGATACCGCACTCGAAGCCCTGCGCGACCTCCTTCGCGTCGTCCTTGAAACGCTTGAGCGACGAAATCTTGTCTTCGAAGATAACGACGCCGTCGCGGATGACTCTGATCTGCGCGTTTCTCGTGACCTTGCCGTCCTGCACATAGGAACCGGCGATCGTTCCGACGTTCGGAACGTGAATCGTCTGGCGCACCTCGGCGTGACCGAGCAGGGTCTCCTTGAACTTCGGCGCGAGCATACCCTTCATAGCCGCCTCGATCTCCTCGATGCACTCGTAGATGATGCGGTAAGTGCGTATCTCGACGCCCTGACGCTCAGCCGAGTCGAGAGCGCTCTTGTCCGGACGGACATTGAAGCCGATGATGATAGCGTTCGACGCCGCGGCGAGCATGACGTCGCCCTCGGTGATACCGCCGACACCGGTGTGGATGATATTCACGCGGACTTCCTCGTTCGTGAGCTTCTGGAGCGACTGCTTGACAGCCTCCGCGGAACCGCCGACATCCGCCTTGACGATGATGTTGAGATCCTTGACGCCCTCGGAGATCTGCGCGAAGAGGTCATTGAGGTTTGCCTTCGCGTTCGCCTTGAACTGCTCTTCCTTGGTCTTGTCGCGGCGCTGCTCAGCGAGCTCTCTCGCCATGCGCTCGTCCTCGACCGCGGCAAACTCGTCTCCGGACTCCGGAACCTCGGCGAGACCGATGACCTCGACCGGCACGGACGGACCGGCGGACTTTATGCTTCTGCCCTTGTCGTCGGTCATAGCCCTGACGCGTCCGACCGCCGTACCGGCGATTATGATATCGCCTATATTCAGCGTACCGTTCTGGACAAGCAGCGTCGCGACCGGACCACGTCCCTTATCGAGCTTCGCCTCGATGACGAGACCCTTCGCGCGGCGGTTCGGATTGGCCTTCAGCTCCTTCATGTCCGCGACAAGAAGCAGGTTCTCGAGAAGCTCCTCGATTCCCTGTCCCGTGAGCGCGGAGACAGGCACGCAGATGACGTCGCCGCCCCACTCCTCAGGCACAAGATCATATTTGGTCAGTTCCTGTTTTACGTTGTCGGGATTAGCGCCCGGCTTATCCATCTTGTTTATCGCGACGACGATGTCGATGCCCGCAGCCTTCGCGTGGTTTATCGCCTCGACCGTCTGCGGCATGATACCGTCGTCCGCTGCGACGACGAGTATCGCGATGTCGGTCGACTTCGCGCCGCGCGCGCGCATTGCCGTGAACGCCTCGTGTCCAGGAGTATCGAGGAACGTGATGTCGCGGTCGTGTACACGCACACGATACGCGCCGATCGCCTGAGTGATTCCTCCCGCCTCTCCAGCGGTGACGTTCGTGTGTCTTATCTTGTCGAGAAGCGAGGTCTTGCCGTGGTCGACGTGACCCATGACGCAGACGACGGGGCTTCTCGGAACGAGATCCTCCGCCTTGTCCTCCGAGTCATCGAACAGCTTCTCCTCGATGGTGACGACAACCTCACGCGTAACCTTCGCGCCGAGCTCGTCGGCGACGAGATACGCGGTGTCAAAGTCGATCGTCTGGTTGACGGTCGCCATGACGCCGAGGGTCATCAGCTTCTTTATGACTTCTCCGGCGGTCATCTTGAGTCTCGACGCGAGCTCGCCGACCGTGATCTCGTCAGGAACGGTAATCTGAAGCGGCTGCTTCTTTGCCTTCTCAACGCCCTGCTTACGGAGCTTTTCCATAGCCACGCGCTCTTTTTCACGCTGGGACTGGTAATCGCGGGTATTCTGCTTCTTGAGCTTCTGCTTCTCTCCGCGCGCGTCCTTGGATGCCTCGGGGACAATATTCTCGAGACGCTCGTCGTACTTCTCGAGATCGACCGAGGAGGTACGGGTATCGACGATGCGGCTCTCAGTATCCTTCGGACCGTTCTTTCCGCGGGTGTAGGTGTGGACCGGAGGCGGCTTCGGAGTGTTCCTCTGATTCATGCCGCGGCCTCCGGAATCCTTGTCCTTGTCGCGGAATCCGCCGCCCATGTTCTGTGAGCGGTTTCCGCCCTGTCCGCCGAAGCCCTGACGGTTATCGTTTCTCTGCCCGTCGCGGTTCCCGAACTGTCTGTCGCCGGAAGTACGGTCGGAACGGTTATCCGGACGGTTTCCGGACTGTCCCTGACGGTTGTCTGGACGCCCGCCGTTCTGTGCCGGACGGTTCTGTCCGTTCTGCGGACGCGGAGCGCCGTCACGGTTCTGCCCCTGGCGCTGTCCGTCCTGACGCGGACGGTCGGATCGATTCTCAGGGCGGTTCTGCCCCTGTCCGCCCTGACGCGCGCCATCCTGACGCTGTCCGTCGCGGTTCTGTCCCTGACGTCTGTCCTGATTCTGCTGATTTCTGTCGTTTCTGTCGCGGTTGTCGGCTCTTCCCGGCTTCTGCTGATCGCCCCGGCGCGCTTCCTGCGGCTCGGTCTTCTGCTCCGGCTTTGGTTCCGTCTTTGCTTCTGTCTTCATCTCTGTCTTCACTTCGGGGTTCACTTCTTCCTGTTTCTCGGGTGTTGTCTTTGTCTCTGTTTTCGTAGTCTCGGCGGTCTTCTCCCCGGACTTCGGCTTCTCGGCGTCCTTTTCGGGCTTTACCGCCGTCTCGGGCTTCGGCTCGGGCTTTTCTTCGGGCTTCGGCTCCGCTTTGACCCCGGCTTTCGGTTCCGGCTTCGGCTCAGCTTTGGGCTCTGCTTTCGGCTTTTCCGCCTTTGGCTTCGCTGCCGGTTTCGGCGGGGCTATCGTTATCTTCTTGTCAAGGTAATCCCCGATTCCGCTCATCTGATTGCGGGAGGTGAGCTCGTTCATCACAAGATTGAACTCATCCTCGTTCAGCGTCGCCGAGTGCGACTTGCCCTCGATGCCGTTCTCCGCTAAAAGATCGAGTATATCCTTATTCCTCATCCCGAGATCCTTCGCGAGACTGCTGATCCGGGTCTGATTCTTCTGATTAGCTGCCATATATATTGTTCATCCTTTCGGTACGGTTGATATCGATATCTTTTCGGATCCGATCATCTCACTGATCGTCTGTCAGAGCCGCGATTCCGTTCGCGAAGTTCATGTCTGTCACGCCGACGACCGCCGCCGCGCCCGGTTTCCCGATGCGGTGCCCGATCT
>ENA-OURZ01003219-OURZ01003219.1-human-gut-metagenome-genome-assembly--contig:-NODE-3219-length-14004-cov-8.594308_pt1 | contig 14004 bp, 9 predicted proteins | sample MGYA00242073_ERZ509195 | MGnify/ENA primary metagenome ERZ509195 (study PRJEB26280, sample SAMEA2338837) | human gut metagenome | biome: human gut; feature: human-associated habitat; material: faeces...
CCTTTAATTGTCTTGCCGTTGTTATCATCTAAAGTAACACCTCCAAATATGGTCTTAGTATCTTTTCAACATGAAACATAGCTGCGTATTTCATAAGCATCCGTAAGTTTTTATCCTTACGTTTCGCATATTGCTTTAATGCATCTTGGAATACCTGCATTTCAATATTTTTCCTGCTGCGAAGCAGATCGCAAATCGTTCTCTCCATATCATAAACCGGAACTGAATGTCCAAATGATGTCAGCATAGTTGTGATCCCTATTTCATGTAAATCCTTTTTTACTGTATACACTTGAAAACCGTCTTCCTGCAAACGGCTTGGATTATATCCAGTTCTTACTGTTATGGTGTATTTCAAAGGCTCTCTGTCCGTTAAATCATGAAAAAACAATGCAGTTTCGTGAGAAAATACAGCTTGACCACAACGCAAATGCAAAAGGAACATCGCATCTGTCCACGTATCAGGTGATACATACACACCATGAGAAGCTTGCTCTAATCCTCGTTCCTTCACATAGGCATAAAACACCGACTTACTAATTCCATTATTTAGGACTTGAAATGTCTGAATTGTCCCTCCACATTCACGCAACAACAAATCTAATTTTTCAAATTGAGTCATTTAGAACATCCTTTCACGCTAATATGATAATATATATTAGCATGAAAGTAAATATAAATAGCACCAATGAACAAATTAGATTTTAAAAATATCCCCGTTCTCCCCGCCAGTCTTTCACATAACACCGGATTCCGATATAGATCACCTACACCGGAAGCAACAGTACAATAAGGTTTATCGGAAAGACAGATTTTATCCATTCTCCAAAGTAAATTGTGATAGCTGTACTCATTATTACCACCATAATGCTAAGGATATCCCTGCAATATTTCCGGTAGATTTTTCCCATCTAATAGCCGATCCTGATTATCAGAAATCAGCAGGAACATAAGACTTTCATAACCTGCCGTCATATTTTTATATTTTTTCTCCAACTGGATTTTGCTGTTATCACATTTTGCTTTTGCTTTCTGGTAATCGGTACGGTCACAGTTCCCTTATTTCCCTTGCAGATTCTGTGGTGCTTTTATAGGTTGTGAAGGGCAGATATAAGCGCCCAATTTACGCTATGAATTGCACCACAGAATCTGCAATTTACGTTATGGAACTCACGGTTATGGAATGAGTGCCTATAAAGGAGGTAGCGACAAAATGCAGTCGTTTTCAATGTCTTGTGATTCGTCGATGATAAAGGGCACTCCTCACGGAGTTTAAGCTTTGATTACTGCCGCTCGTAACATGGATTGACGGATTTTCACAACCTGAATGTTGCATGCCACACAGCCTTGGACAAATAAAAAATAGAACTGATTTGTTTTCAGGATTTTGGGAGCGGCCGGTCCTTAGAAAGCAGACATTGCGATTTCAAAAGACAATGTAATTGGATTTTGAAATCACGATGGATGCTTTCTTAGTACCGCTGCCAGCGACAACAAGCGGAAGCGCTCCTGAAAACAAACAGTTCTATTTTTTATATTTCTATACACTTTGTTGGCATGCAATTAACATAACCTGTGAAAATCCGTAACACCACCCACAAGCGGCAGTTCATACGTTAAAACTCCGGTTATTTAAACAGATTTTTGAAGAACTCCCCAATCGCACTAAAGATATTTCCAAAGAAGTTACCAATAGATGCAATGATTCCGGAAGAGCTTCCTCCATTTTTAAAGGAATTGTAGAGAGAGGCTGCGTAATCCACCAGTCCACTTAAATCAATTCCAAGAGAAGTAATTTTCAAAAGAAGATCAACGATTTTCTGTCTCTCATCATCAGATAAAGTGACGCCATATTTATCACAGGCTTCATCAATTGCTTCGTTGATACTCTTCTCGTCAGTCAGTCCTTTTTCTGCGATCAGGGACTTGATGTAAGCAATAAACTCCTCCACTTCCTGATCGGTCAGACCCTGAATGGAAGCTTCCAGTTCTCCGGTGACAACAAGTTCATTTAACGCTGCATCTACAACGTTATCCTGTACTGCTTCCCCGGTCATTGCCTCATATGCCTCAAAGATTCCAACCAGTGCAGCGGTTCCGGAGATTGGCTTTGGGCCTGCAACGATGATATCTGCATCTGTAATTCCAGCAGTTGTCAGCGCATTTTTGTACATACCAACGGTACAGTATGTGATATTGTTCGTAGAAATGTTTAATCCATTTCCTTTTTTACGCTTTACGATCACGACAGAAGACCAGGACTTGCTTCCGATTTTGGAAGAATCCACATAGGAATCGAGGTACTGGTGCTCCTGTGCATTTGTAACGTAAGTGACGTTATAATTTGCAAGATTGGCAGGATCGATTCCCATAAGGGATAATACGATATTTTTCTGGTCATCAGACAGATCTGCGCCGAGTGCCAGATAAGGTTTATCATCTTTCTTAATCTCAACATTATCGTTATTCTCATCCACAATGACATCTCCAGTCACATTTTCTGTGGATTTTTTATCATCCTCTACCGTTACCCCGCCTGTGACATTATCGGTTGTGCCACTGGTGGAAGTATTTGTGCTGTCGGAATTTGTTGTTGTACTGCTCTGTGCATCTGAAGCAGAATTATTTGTTGTGCTGTTCTGTGCATCTGAAGCAGAAGTATTTGTTGTGCTGCTCTGTGCATCCGAAGCAGAATTATTTGTTGTGCTGTTCTTCGTATCTGAAGCAGAGCTGTTTTGTGTAGTTGTAGTTCCGGTTGAACCAGCATTGGTATCTGTACCTGTTGCACTGCTGTCATTCTGCGTTGCTGCATTATTCTCTGACTGTGTTGTCTGGGCATCACCGGATGTTGCATTGCTCTCTTCCTGCCCGGTGGAGTTCTGCGCAGAAGCATCTGCTGCAAATGATGTTACATGTGTTGGTATCATCATCACTGCTGCTAAAATAATTGCTGCAATTCTCTTTGTCATTCTCTTTCTCTTCACTTTTTTTCCCTCTCTTTTTATTTACGTATCGATCCGCACTCTCATCCATGCAAGAAGATCTGCATACACTTTATCGCGGTCTGTCTCATTTAAAATTTCATGTCTGTCATTTTCGTAAAGCTTATATGTAATATCCAGAGAACCTGCCTCTTTGAAGAGATCATACACTTTTTTGACGCCGACACCATTATCTCCCACCGGATCATCCTGACCGGATACAATAAAAATTGGAAGCTTGTTTGGTACTTTCTTCACATTTTCCAACTGATTATCGTAGAGAACTGCTTCCATCAGCCCCAGATAGCCGTTTAATGTAAATTTGAACGTACACCGCGGTTCGCTATAATAAAATTTTACAATATCCTCATCTTTTGTAAGCCAGCTGTTTGAAAGTGTTTTTCCAGAAAGATCATATTTCTTATATGGTCCGCCAAACGACAGCGATTCTACCAGTTTGCTTCTGTGATGCCAGCCAAAAATTTTTGCCAGGAATTTGCACACGTTGATTCCAAGTTTGGTCGTATTGTCCGGCACACAACCGGTTCCCATAATGATTGCCCCTCTCAAATCATCATTGTGAATGGTGAGGTATTTCCGAAGCATATAAGATCCCATACTGTGTCCCATCATAAAATAAGGAACACCCGGATTTTCTTTCTGGATCATCGTGCGCAGTGCATGCATGTCTGCGATCACCGTGTCACTCGGATTTTCTGCAAAATATCCCCAGTCATCTTTGGATGCTACGGAATCCCCATGTCCTAAATGGTCATGTCCCACCACCATAAAGCCATTCTCTGTCAGGAATTCAGCAAATGGTCTGTAGCGCTCTACAAACTCTATCATGCCATGTGTGATCTGTAAAATTGCCTCATACTTTCCATCTTCCGGAATCCATTTGACTGCATGGATGGTTGTTTTGCCATCCGCTGATAAAAATGTAAACTTCTCCTCTTTTGCCATACTTTTCCCCTCTCTTTTCCATGATTATAAATTAGATATATTTTAAAACCTGTGGCTTCTTTATTCTGTCTGGACGAAACGATGGACTTCCTCCACATTGCGTTCTAATTCATCCGCACATTCTTTGTGCTCTTTCCACTCCTGGCGCAGTGTTTCCGCTTTGGATAACACTCTGCTCTGCACTTCGAAAAATTCATTTTCACCCTGACAGAGACTTTCTAATATTTCTTCAATATTTGTTTCTTCTTCCACATTTTCATGATCCGTTTCCACTGCCTCTGTGTCCCTGTCTTCCAGAAGTTTCACCAGAGAACCGTTATTTTCTTTTAAGAGATCATTTAACGCATGAATCTGTTTTTCCGCCTCTGTGGCAGTTTCCTCAAAACCACTGATCCTCGCAAGCACATCCGCAACCGCCGAAGTATACTGCTCTGCGTTCACACGCACTTCCTCTGCCGCTGTCACAAATTTTCTTCCGTCTTCTCCCATGCGTCCTGCCTCGATTGCTGCGCCGAGTGCCAGAACTCCCATATTCTGTGAAATATCTGCCAGTTTCTGTAACGCCTCTTCAACAGACTCTCTCTCCTGACAATATGCCTCATAGAACGATTCTATCTCCTTCATGGGTGTGGTGACGTACTTGTTCTTCTCTACAACTTTTGCAATTTTCTCGTGCTCACCCTCCATTTGCTGGCAGAGTGCTTCTTTTTCCTGCTGCAATCTGATATTCTGTTCATTCTTTTTTGCAAGCTGCTGTTTCAACAGTACGGTCTGTCCTGAATTCGCCTCTGAACACTCCTTTAACAGTTCCAATTCCTCTGAAACCGCCGTGATTGTCTCATCCAGTTCCGTTTTTGAGATCGTCATCTGTACCAATGTCTCTTCTGCGCTGTCTTTTGCTTTTGCAATATTAGAAATCTGCTCCTGCAGACGGTTCTGTTTTTCCTGTAATGCCAGAAGTTCCTCTTCCAGTTCTTTTGCTTTTTTTCCACCAAACATATGCCATCCTCCAGCTTTTACTGATAATTTCGAATGATAACCTGTACGCTTTCCACTCCATTATACTCGTTAATCTCCGGATAGTACACAATCATTATCCTCAATTTGTTTATCTGACCGCGAAAAGCTTTTTCCACTTCCGCACTTCCATACTTTTCCGCATAATATGCTTTGAACGCCTCAATATCACCAAAATAGACTGCCGATACCGCCTCTCCCGCGGCTGTCAGGAGATTCAGCCGCAACACATTCTGATTTTTTCCGACCACAAAAGCCTTTGTGATACTCAGGTTTTTGTCGGCAAACTGTGGTTTGATATTGGCTTTTCCAAAAGGCTCTAACACTGCAAATTCCCGGATAAGACCGGCATCCGCATACGCTGCTGGCATCGGAATATCAATTTTGATCTTCGGAATCAGGTCATCCTCCGTGAGATTTGCACAGGCATTGATTTTTTCACGGAACTTATCCACGTTTTCTTCCGGAAGAGATAATCCTGCCGCCATCGGATGTCCGCCGAATTTTTCCAGAAGTTCCCTGCACTTACATAGTTCCTCATACATGGAGTACTCCTCAATGGAACGCCCGGAGCCCTTCACGCCCTCCTCCGCCTTCGTCAGCACAAATACCGGCTTATGATAAGCCTCCCGGATACGCCCTGCAATGATTCCTGCAAGACTTTCGTGCACCTGTGGCAGATAAATGACAAGCACTTTATCCGACATGTAATGTTCCTCCACCACACGTTTTGCCTCCTCGACGCCATCTGCTGTCATATCTTTGCGCTGCTGGTTTAACTCCACAAGCTCCCTTGCCGTTTTTGCTGCCTCTTCCTCTCCCTGTAAAAAAAGAGACAGAGACAGTTTTGCTGTATCAAGTCTGCCACTCGCATTGATGCACGGTCCTAACACAAAACCAAAATGATATGCATTGATCTGCTCCGGTTCTAAATGATTCTGAAAGATCAGGGCGCGCATCCCCGGATTTTTTGTGCGGTGAATGCGGTTTAATCCCTCTTTCACCAAAATGCGGTTTTCGTCTGTCAGATCCATGACATCGCCAACGGTTGCAAATGCGACATTTTCCAGAAATTCATAGGTTTCTTCCAGGGCAAAACCCATTTTTTCATACAATACCTGCAGCACTTTCCATGCGACTGCTGCTCCACATAACTCTTTAAAAGGATACGCACATTCCTGCTGCTTTGGATTCACGATTGCATCTGCGTTGCTGCGAAGGAACTGCTTTTCCCCATTCTCCTCTGTATAGGGAATCTCGTGGTGATCGGTCACTAACACGGTCATCCCAAGTTCTTTGGCATGCGCAATCTCTGAGATTGCAGCAATTCCGTTATCGCACGTAAGAATGGTATCCATTCCGTCTCTTTTTGCCTGATCGATCAGATTCTCATTGATTCCATAGCCATCCTTCATGCGGTCCGGAATCTGCGTGGAAACATTTCCACCACAGTGTTTAATTCCCCGGTATAAAATATAGGTTGACATAACTCCATCTATATCATAGTCGCCGATAATACGGATCGGCTTTTGCTCTTCTATTTTAACTTTTAAAATATCTGTCAAACGATCTGCATCTTTCAATAAATGTGGATCGTATAAATCCTTTAAACTTCCATAGAGATATCTTTCAAATGCCGCCTCCCCGATCACCTCACGGTTTCGGATAAGACGCGCTGTGACAGGGCTGATCCCGAACTCTTTTCCAAGCTTTTCAAAATCAGCCCCTTTGTTGATTACAAACCATTTTTCCATGTAACACCTGCTGCCTGTTTTTTCTTATGAATTTATCTTTTAATAATGCACTTCCATCAGCATCAGTCCACATGCCGGTGCTGTATAGCCTGCGTTCTCCCGGTTTTTGCTCTCTAAGATCTGCGGCAGCTCCTCCGGCGCTCTCCTGCCATCCCCGACCTCGATCAGCGTACCCGTCAGGATCCGCACCATATTTTGCAAAAATCCATTGCCCCGGTAATCGATCCAGAGATCATTCCCTTTCTTCGTAAAATTGATCTCATAAATTGTGCGGACTGCCGTTTTTTTCATTTTCTTATTTCCGCAAAATGAAGTAAAATCATGTGTTCCGATCAGATAGGAAGCAGCTTCTTTCATGCGTTCCACATCGAGTGTTTTCTCATACTGGTACTCATATTTCCGCTCGAAAACATCCGAGATCTCTCCCATATGGATGTGATAGCGGTAGGTCTTTTTCTTTGCGGCGTAACGGCTGTGAAAACGCTCGTCCACCTGCTCAACCGCAATAACGGCAATGTCATCCGGCAGATAATGATTCAGATAGGACAGGATCTTTCCCTCCGTAAAATGCTCCTCAATATGAAAATTTGCCACCTGGCCTTTGGCATGCACGCCCGCATCCGTTCTCCCCGAACCGATGACTTCCACCGCGTGTCCTGCCATCTGTCCCAGCACTGCTTCTATTTTTCCCTGAATGGTCAGCCCGGTGCTGTTCTGCCCCTGCCAGCCCTTGTATCTTGTCCCATCATACTGGATTGTGATTTTATAGTTGTTCATACTTTTTATCCCTGCTTTACTGCAATCTAAACTAACTTTTAGTTTAACACATTTTCTACTCAAATCCTAGTCTGCGATCTGTTCCTGAAACGTTTTTGTGCCGGGGAACTGAAAAATACCAATCCCCCGGCACATTTACTCCACATTTTATACCAGTTCTGCAATCCTTGTCACCGCAACATAGATCTCCGATATTTTATACCAGGTACGGTAATCTACCACCCCCGTCACAGGCAATCCAAAAATAGACTGGAATTTTTCTACTGCTGCCCTCGTTGCTTCTCCGTAAATCCCGTCCGGTGTGATCGTCGGGATTGCCGGATAAGCCTGCGAGATTCTCGCTAACTGTTCCTGGATCTGCCGGACCTTATCTCCGGCAGCGCCCACTTCCAGATTATACCGCGGCCAGGATGCAGGGATACCGGAAATCTCCTCCGCTGTATTGATAAACATATTATCACCATAATAATAACGGAGAATTTCTATCGTTTCGTAGTTCTGATCCCCAAGATATTTGCTTCCCCACTGGCTCAGCCAGTTGCTGCACGTCACGCGCTGTCCGTCACAATACTGTGTCAGGATTGGCTGTCTCACATTCGGTCTGGAAAGATAATTCTGGAACATTTCATCTACCACATCCGAGATACTCTGGAAAATATTTCTTCCATATACAAATTTCTGGTCATAAGCAGTGGATGTTGTGATGGTGAAGTTATAGCCTTTGTTCCGGTACCATTCCGTGTAAACCCTGTTTAACGTAAAGGACATGATTGCAAGGATATTGGCACGCAGCGTGCTGTCCGGCCACGTGCTGTATATCTCGCTGGATGCCACGTTTTTGATGTAATCACGGTAACGCACATAATAATTTGCCGCGTTGTTATCCGAAGGAGGTCCGTCGTGAACGACGACAAACTCCGGGATCACCACTTTGCTCAACACGATCTCCCCGGATTCTGAGACCGGCTTGATCTCGGACTCTGCTATTTTCGGCGGAAAATCTCCAAACAGCGTATTCACCGGAATCACAATGGAATCTATCTGGGTTTCCTCTTCATTTTCTTCCGCCATTCGCACCTGTTGCAATGCGAGCTGCTCTGAAAAAACCTGAACGCCCGAAATACTGACGGGACGATATCCCGGTGCGGTAACTTTAACCGTATATTGGGCAAACGGCTGATTTTCGGAGGGTTCCATCGAGTATTCAAGCGGAGGCGCATCAAGCGTAAGTTTCTCCGACATTCCCGAATCATCTGCGCTTACCTCCTCCACTGTGGAATCCGGCTCGCCCGAATAGGAAATGGTGATTCTTGCTCCCTCGATCGGCCGTCTGGTCCGGTTCGTAAGTACTTCTACTTTGAGGCTTCCTTTATCTACAGCCTCTGTCTGGGCATATTTGATATCTGGCATGAACAACCTCTTCATACATTTCCTTATATTATATGCTCAGACATGCAATCCTGTTCTGCTTCCTGTGCAAAACATTCGATTTCCCAACTTCTCAATTTTTATTTCCGTTCTTTATCCAAATCCCCCAAAACTTAATTCTTACTCTACCGTAACTACCTTCGCCAGATTTCTTGGCTTATCAACATCAAATCCCTTATCGGATGACACGTAATATGCTAAAAGCTGTAATGCAACCGATGCAGGTAAAACCATAAATTCATCCTGCATATCCGGAAGCCTGATCACCTGATATTCGGTATCAAGATCACCGGAAAGTGCCTCTTTGATAAATAATACAATATCTGCACCTCTGGATTTTACTTCCTTAATATTGGAAAGCTCTTTTGACATGAGTTTTTCCTGTGTTACCGTTGCAACAACCGGTGTGTTAGTCGTGATCAGTGCAATTGGTCCGTGTTTTAATTCGCCGGAGGCATAAGCCTCAGAGTGAATATAAGAAACCTCTTTCAGTTTCAATGATCCTTCCAGTAAAATAGAGTAATCCAGTCCACGTCCGATCATAAACAGATCCTTTGCTTCCAGAATCTTCTTTGCGATCACATGGATGTCACGTCTTTTCTCCAATACTTTCTGCATCACTTCCGGAACACGCTCTAATTCTGCGATAAAGCTCTTTGTCTGCTCCTCTGTGTAGACACCTCGCAATAATGCCATTTTTGCAACCACAAGATAAAATACGGAAAGCTGTGTTGTGTAAGCTTTTGTACTTGCCACTGCAATTTCAGGTCCTGCTGCGGTGTATAACACATAATCACTTTCTCTTGCAATGGAAGAACCTTTTACGTTGATAACGGATAAACATTTTGCGCCCTGTCTCTTCGCATATTTTAATGCTTCCAAGGTATCAATTGTCTCACCGGACTGTGATACTGCGATCACCAATGTTTTCTCATCAATGACCGGATCGGAATACATAAACTCTGATGCAAGTTCTACGTCCATCTGCACATGAACGATAGATTTTACCAGAGCCTGTGCCACAAGTCCCGCATGCATGGCTGTTCCGCATGCTACCACACAAATTCTGTCACAGTCTGTAAAAAGAGAATCCGGCACACCATCCGAGGTAAAATCAGGCAGACCGTTCACGATACGGTCTTTGATCGTATTCTTGATTGCTTCCGGCTGCTCCATAATCTCTTTTTCCATATAAAATGGATAACCATTCTTTCCCGCGCTGTTCAACTCCCAGTCAACGGACAAAAATTCTGGTTCTACCACATTGTCATTTAAATCCGTAAGTACCACATGATCTTTGTGCAACTCTAAAATGTGATATTCCGGTACAACAAAGTATTCATTTGTAAAACGGCAGAGTGCAGTCAGATCTGATGCAAGCATTGCTCCCTCTTTGCATATGGTTGCAACGATCGGGCTGACATTCCGGATCGAGTAGATCACATCCGGCTGATCTTCAAACAGGATCACAAGCGCAAAGGTACCCTTTAATTTGCTCACTGTTTTTTTGATCGCTTCCTTTGGATCTCCCTTGTAATAATGATTTAATAATGCAGCCGCAACTTCACTATCTGTTTCAGAATGAAGGATTTCCTGCAAATCGTAATCAGCGATCAGCTCACGATAGTTTTCGATGATCCCGTTATGAACCAGAGTCACTTTTCCCTGCTGATGCGGATGTGCATTCTGATCCGTAACTCCACCGTGAGTTGCCCATCTTGTATGTCCGATACCGCAGGCAGACAAAATCTTCTTCGAATCACAAATTGCTCTTAAATCACTTACTCTTCCGGCACATTTATAAACATTTGTCACATGGGAAGTTTCGTCTTTCACTGCAATACCCGCACTGTCATATCCACGATACTCTAATAATTCCAACGCATCTAATAAAACATCTTTTACGTTTTCACTGCCTGTATAACCTATAATTCCACACATATTAAATTTCCTCTTCTTTTCTATTTAAAATTTAAATCATATTCGAATTCAATTGTCCCATTATACCGTATTTGTTTTGCAGTCACCTGCATATTTGCCGGCATATCTCGCACTGGGAAGTACGAAAGGGCGTCCGCCGAATTTTCGATAACCCTTTTCCTCGTTAACCTGTGTATGGTCGTCCTCACAGGTACATGGCGCTAGAAGAGAAACCTAAATGTCTGCAATCAGTCACAGACAGGATCGCATATCTGAAAATATAAACCTTATTCGATTATCAATGTGCTATATATATTGTAAATGCCTTCATAAATGCTGCTACATCTATGAAGGCATCTATAACATGATTACTATACTATGATATGCGAAAAATGTCCAGAAGTTATTTTACTTCCACTGTCCAGCCATATTTATCCGGGATTCTTCCCCACTGGATGCCGGTTAAGGTATCATATAATTTCTGTGTCAGTTCTCCAATCTCAAAGTTGTTGACTGTCACAACATCATCTTTGTAACGGAGTTCTCCAACCGGTGAGATAACGGCTGCTGTACCTGTACCAAATACCTCTTCCAATGTACCGTCATGTCCGGCTTTCATCAGATCATCTACGGAAAGTCTTGTCTCATTTACTTTGTAGCCCCAGTCACGAAGCAGATGGATCATGGAATCTCTTGTAACACCCGGAAGAACGGTTCCTTCGATCGGTGCTGTGTAGATTTCACCGGCAATCTTGAACATGATGTTCATGGTTCCAACTTCCTCTACATATTTACGATGCTCACCATCTAACCAGAGAACCTGTGCATAACCAAGTTTTTCTGCTTTCACCTGTCCTAAAATAGAACCTGCGTAGTTACCACCACATTTTGTAAAGCCTGTACCACCTTTTACAGCACGGACAAGTTCATCCTCAACCAGAATCTTAACCGGGTTAAGACCTGCTGCATAGTAAGCACCTACCGGGCAGCAGATAATCATAAACTTGTATGCGTTTGCCATATGTACGCCGAGTGCTGCTTCTGTTGCAAACATAAATGGTCTGATATAAAGTGAAGTGTTTGGTTCAGATGGAACCCAGTCAGCTTCTACTTTTACAAGTGCTTCCACTGCTTCGACAAACATATCAACTGGGAATTCCGGCATGCAAAGTCTTGCGTTGGAATTGATCATTCTCTTTGCGTTCATCTCTGGACGGAACAGCTGGATTTTTCCTTCTGCTGTACGGTATGCTTTCATACCTTCAAATGTTTCCTGTGCATAGTGAAGTGTCACACATGCCGGATCCATTGTGATAGGTCCTTCCGGAACGATTCTTGCATCTTTCCATCCGTCTTCTTTTGTCCAATCCATGACAAACATGTAATCTGTCATATACTTACCAAAACCAAGATTCTTCTGGTCTGGTTTCTCCTTTAATACCGGTCTTTTTTCAAATCTGATATCCATAATATCCTCCTTTTCCCATTACACTTTTGGGAAATTAACTTTGACAACCATTATGATACTTTCTTTTTTTCATGTCAAGATTATTCCGAAGCCTTATATTATATATAACTATTAGTTATTGTCTGTTTTATTTTCTATAACCTGATTTTATTTTCTTTTTCAAGTGACTTTTCCACTCTCCTGTAATATAATAAAACTACCTAAAAAAATTATGAGAGGTGATCCCTATGCATACATTTCAGCCAATTCCAGTTGATATGCTGGACATGAATCCATTTACGAAAATCGGCAAAGAATGGGCACTGCTCACAGCCGGAAATAAACAGGAATCCAATACAATGACCATTAGCTGGGGCGGTGTTGGTGTTTTATGGGGCAAAAATGTTGTCTATGTTTTTGTCCGTGATTCCAGATATACCAAGGAACTGATCGATGCGGGAGACTTTTTCTCCCTTACATTTGTAAGTGACCAGTACCGCGATGCCTTGAATTACTGTGGCTCCCATTCCGGCCGGAACGAGGATAAGATTGCAAATGCAGGGCTTTCCGTGGACTACCGCCATGGAATCCCATACATTGACGAGGGAAATCTCGTCTTGGTATGTGAAAAAATGTCTGCTACCAGAATCACGGATGATTCCTTCCTTGATTCCGAGATTGCTGACAAATGGTACAAAGACGGTGACATGCACACCATGTACGTTGGTCAGATCATTGATGTGCTCGCAAGATGATCATTTCTGCTAAACTCTTATTTTTTTGCAAAACGCTGCATTCCTAAACCACAAAAGCCTCCCGGCAAAAATGATCCGGATTGCCTTTCATCGCAATTCCCACATTTTTATCGGGAGGCTTTTTTACTCATGAAGCAGATAACCACTTCTTATTCGACAAAAAAATTTATTTTATTTCAATGGATATTTCTCTGTCAAAGATTTCACGATTGCCTTTGCCTTGTCGGCTGCCGGCTCACCCTCTTTGATCATCACTGCGATTGCCTCTGCGATTTGATCCATATCATCCGTGTTTAATCCGCGGGAAGTTACCGCCGGAGTTCCAAGACGTACACCACTTGTCACAAATGGAGATTTCGGATCGTTTGGAATGGTATTCTTATTGCAGGTAATGTTTACAGAGTCCAGAAGTTTCTCAACTGCTTTTCCGGTAAGATCATAATTGGTCAGATCTACAAGCATGAGGTGATTGTCTGTTCCACCGGATACGATCTTAATTCCACGATCCATCAGTCCCTTGCAGAGTGCCTGTGCGTTGTCAATAATATTCTGCTGGTAAACCTTAAATTCCGGCTGCAATGCCTCTTTGAAGCAGACTGCCTTGGCTGCGATCACATGCATCAGTGGTCCGCCCTGAATACCCGGGAAGATTGCTTTGTTAAAGTTATACTTGTCCGCAACTTCCTGACTGCTCAAAATCATTCCGCCTCTCGGTCCGCGCAGTGTCTTGTGTGTTGTGGTCGTCACAACGTGTGCATATGGAATTGGGCTTGGATGAAGTCCTGCTGCCACAAGTCCTGCAATATGCGCCATATCGACCATGAGCACTGCACCACATGCGTCTGCAATCTCACGGAATCTCTTGAAATCAATGGTTCTCGCATAAGCGGATGCCCCTGCAATAATCATTTTTGGTTTACATTCCATTGCAAGTTCTTCCACTTTATCATAATCAATGA
>ENA-OURZ01003225-OURZ01003225.1-human-gut-metagenome-genome-assembly--contig:-NODE-3225-length-13984-cov-4.174815_pt1 | contig 13984 bp, 7 predicted proteins | sample MGYA00242073_ERZ509195 | MGnify/ENA primary metagenome ERZ509195 (study PRJEB26280, sample SAMEA2338837) | human gut metagenome | biome: human gut; feature: human-associated habitat; material: faeces...
TTTTCAAGGGCTTTCGGTTTTTTATTTTTGTCAAAAACGAGAAAAACGAAAAATCCGCAGTTTTTCATGGCTTTTTCCGTCTGCTAACGGAATTTATGACTGATGTCGTCCGCCTTTGGGGCGGTTTTTTTTATGTTATCCGATGCGTATTTTTATGATTGAAAAATTTAAAACGTGCAAAAGTGCGCATTTACGGTTCAATAATATTGCATATTAGATAACAAAATGGGCACACTATAAGCACAAACGCTGAATTTTATTGCGCGATATTGACTGTATTTGAATGTTTCTGTATAATTAAGGCACAACAGAGATATCGGAGGTGTGAATATGCTTACAACCGACAGAAGAGCGCAGATACTTGAAATTCTGCGTCAGAACGGCTCGGTTACCGTTTCAAAGCTTGCCGAAGAATTCGAAACAAGCGAATCTACGATAAGGCGTGACCTTTTGGCTCTTTCCCAGCTCGGGAAAATAAACAAGGTTCACGGCGGAGCGACTGTTCTCGGGCAGGAATTTCTCCACAACGAGGAGGATTTCAACAAAAAATCGCTGATGAACATAAACGAAAAGGAAGAAATAGCAAAATATGCCGCATCGCAGATAAATGATGATGATTTCGTTTTTATCGACGCAGGCACAACCACCTTTCTTATGACGAAGTATATAACCTCTTCCAAAGCAACCTTTGTAACCAACGGAATCGCCCACGCAAAGGAGCTGACGGCCAATGGCTGCAAGGTTTTTGTTATCGGCGGTGAATTAAAAAGCACAACCGAGGCAATCATAGGCTTAGTAGCCGCTTCAAATCTTCAGAAATATAACTTTTCAAAAGCGTTCATCGGAACAAACGGAGTCAGCGAAAAGCAGGGCTTTACAACCCCGGACACCGAGGAGGCAATGCTGAAAGCCGTTGCCATAGAGCGAAGCTTTGTAACCTATGTGCTTTGCGACCACACAAAGTTCGGAAAAGTTTCGGCGGTATCATTTTCACCGGTTGCTGCGGCGTGTATAGTCTGCGACAAATGCGATGACGAACAGCTTAAATCAAAAACGGTAGTGAAGGAGGTAACTGCTTAATGGTTTACACCGTTACTCTGAATCCGGCTCTCGACTATGTGATGAAGCTCAAAGCTCTCAGAACCGACGACATAAACCGTACGGACGGCGAAGAAATCTATTACGGCGGAAAAGGCATCAACGTGTCGGTCATACTCACACAGCTCGGGATTCCCAACACGGCACTCGGCTTTCTCGGAGGCTTTACCGGAAAAAAGCTTGAAGAAATGCTCAAAAACGACAGTATCAGCTGCGACTTTAATTATCTTAAAAACGGCGATACGCGAATAAACGTCAAAATCAAGGCCGACAAGGAAATTGATTTGAACGCCTGCGGCCCCGAAATTACAAAAGAGGATATGCAGAGCTTTTTAAGAAAGCTTGACGGCATAAAGAGCGGAGATTATCTTATCCTCGCAGGCTCTATCCCGAACACCCTCCCCGATGACATTTACGAGCAAATACTTGAGAGAGTCGGCGACAGAAATATAAACTGCGTGGTTGACGCAACGGGCGATTTGCTCAAAAACGTGCTCAAATACAAACCGTTTTTAATAAAGCCGAATCATCACGAGCTCGGCGACCTGTTCTCGGTCCAGATAAAGAGTGATGACGACATTGTGAAATATTCGAAAAAGCTTCAGGAAATGGGTGCTAAAAACGTACTTGTTTCAATGGCAAAGGACGGCGCAATGCTTACGGACGAAAACGGAAGCGTCCACAAAATAGGCAACGCAAAGGGCAAGCTCATAAACTCCGTCGGTTGCGGAGACAGTATGGTAGCAGGCTTTACGGCAGGATATATCAAGACCGCCGACTATTCCTACGCTTTAAGACTCGGCTCGGCGTGCGGAAACGCAACGGCCTTTTCAGAAAAGCTTGCAACCCGTGAAGAAATTGAACGCGTCTTTAACGCGGAGTATAAATAAGGAGGAATACTTATGAAAATCATCGACTTATTAAAAAAGGATGCGATTGCTCTTAATGTTTCTCTCACCGACAAGGAAGAGGCAATCGACAAGCTGATTTCCCTGCACGAAAAGGCAGGAAATCTTGCCGACAAGGCGGCGTACAAGGAGGCTATCCTTGCAAGAGAGGCTCAGGGCTCGACCGCAATCGGAGAAGGAATTGCCGTTCCGCACGCAAAATCGGACAGCGTAAAGACTCCCGGTCTTTCGGCGATAACGGTTCCGAACGGCGTTGATTACGGTGCTCCCGACTCCAAGCCCTCGGACATTTTGTTTATGATTGCCGCTCCCGTTGACGGAGATTTACATCTCGAAATACTCTCCCGTCTTATGGTAATGCTTATGGAACCGGAATTTTGCGCGGCTCTACGGGGCGCAAAAACAACGGACGAATTTTTAGAAATAATCGACAAAAAGGAAGCGGAGAAATACCCCGAGGAAGCGGTAAAACCCGAAGTAAAGCCGAAGGGTTACAGAATACTCGCAGTTACAGCCTGTCCGACGGGCATAGCGCATACCTATATGGCGGCAGAGGCACTTGAAAAAGCGGGCGAAAAATTAGGCTATCCGCTCAAAGCCGAAACCAACGGCTCCGGCGGTGCTAAAAACGTGCTCACAAAAAAGGAAATCGAAGAATGCGACGGAATAATCATTGCCGCAGATAAAAACGTCGAAATGGCACGTTTCGACGGCAAGCCGGTTGTAAAGACCTCGGTTTCAAACGGAATAAACAAGCCCGAGGAGCTTATCAAAAGAATCGTTGACGGAAAAGCCGCGATATATCACGCCGACGAAAGTGAAAAGCAGCCTATTGATGACGACGAAAAGGAAAGCGGCTGGCACAAACTTTATAAGCATCTCATGAACGGTGTTTCCCATATGCTCCCGTTCGTTGTCGGCGGCGGAGTTCTCATAGCTCTCGGCTTCCTGTTCGATACGCTTGCAGGCAATGCCGATGTCGGCGGAACCTTCGGCTTCACAAGTCCCGTTGCGGCAATTGTATTCTGGATAGGCAAAGCGGCATTTGCGCTTATGCTCCCCATTCTTTCGGCTTATATCGCATCGTCCGTTGCCGACAGACCTGGTCTTTTGCCCGGTATGATAGGCGGCGTATTTGCGGCAAACGGTTACACCTTCAGCTCGCTGATTGAAAACCAAAGCCTTACCGGAGACGACAAAGCGGTGTCGGGCTTTCTCGGCGCTCTGCTCGCAGGCTTCCTTGCCGGTATTATTGTAAATCTCCTCAAAAAGGCATTTTCTTGGCTTCCGAAATCAATGGACGGAATAAAGCCCGTATTTATCTATCCTCTTTTCGGCACGCTTATCATGGGCCTTCTTATGTGTCTTATAAATCCCGTTATAGGCGTTGTCAACTCCGGTCTTTCCTCGTTCCTCTCGTCGCTCGGCGATACAAGCAAAATACTCCTTTCCATAGTCCTTGCGGCAATGATGGCAACGGATATGGGCGGCCCGTTCAACAAGGCGGCTTATGTTTTCGGCACGGCTGCAATAGCCGACGGCAACACATGGATTATGGCGGCTGTTATGATAGGCGGTATGGTTCCCCCGATTGCAATCGCACTTTCGACAACCTTCAACAAGAAAAAGTGGACATCGGAAGAACTCAAATCAGGCCCCGTAAACTATCTTATGGGTCTGTGCTTCATTACGGAGGGTGCTATCCCCTACGCCGCTTCCGACCCGGTCAGAGTTATCCCCTCATGCTTAGTAGGCTCTGCTGTCGCAGGTGCTCTTACATCGCTGTTCAACGTCACATGCCCCGCACCTCACGGCGGAATCTTCACATTTATAGTATGTGACCATCCGCTTCTCTATATCGTAGCCCTTATTGCAGGCTCGGTTGTCGGAGCACTGATGCTCGGTCTTCTTAAAAAGAATCGTAAAGAATCCGTATAACAAACAATCAAAAACCGTGCCGAGGGGCGGCGTCCTCTCGGCAGGTATCAAACATAAGGAGAATTATTATGGTACAGAAAACTTTTACAATCACTAATAAAATGGGACTTCATATGCGTCCGGCAAACACCTTTGTAACGGAAATGTCTAAATTCTCTTCGGAGGTTGACATTGTTTTCGGAGGTAAAAGGATCAACGGCAAGAGCATTATGAATATAATGGCAGGCTGCATCAAATGCGGAAGCGAAATCACCGTAGAGTGCAGCGGCGCAGACGAAAACGAAATGCTCAAAAAGGCCGAAGAGCTTATCACATCGGGCTTCGGCGAAGAATAATATTACCGCGGCTTAATGAAAGGGTGGGTTTAATGCTTAAAGGAATCGGCGCATCTCAAGGATTCGGAATCGGCAAGGCCGTTGTTATAAGGGACACAAACCTTGACTATTCATCCGTAAAATTTACCGATTCGGATCATCAAAAAAAGCGTCTGCACTCGGCAGTCGCCGACTTTTCCGACGAAACAAAATCACTTGTGGCGGAGCTTAAAAAGCATGCCGGAAATAAAGAGGCGGAGATACTCGAGGGGCATCTTGTTATGCTTGAGGACCCGTTTATGCTCGCACAGATGGAAGAAGCAATCGACAACGGCTCTGTTGCCGAAGCGGCGGTTGACAGCATATGCACGATGTTTATCGATATGTTCTCCGGCGTTGACGACGAGCTTACGCGCCAACGCGCCTCGGATGTAAAGGATATAAGAGACAGCCTTTTGCGCATTCTTCTGGGTGTAAAAAGTGTGGATATTTCATCCGTACCGAAGGGCTCTGTTCTCATCGCCAAGGATTTCACCCCGTCCATGACGTCACAAATAAACAGGGAAAATGTTTCCGCAATTATCACCGAGGTCGGCGGCGTTACGAGTCACAGCGCAATACTCGCCCGTGCCATGGGCATACCTGCCGTTTTGTCGGTCGTCAATGCGGTTGAAAAAATCTCGGACGGCGATATGATTATTGCAGACGGCTTCAAGGGGAAAGTATTTACCGACCCCACAGAGGAAGAGCTTGAAGAATACAGAACCAAGCAGGCGGCATATCTGAAGGAAAAAGAAAGCCTCAACGAATACTTCTCAAAAGAAACCGTTACAAAATCCGGCGTAAAAAAGCATGTGTACGGCAACATCGGCAAGGCTGAGGACGCACAGAACGTATTGCAAAACGGCGGCGAGGGCATAGGCCTCTTCAGAACGGAATTTCTGTTTATGGACAGAGCCTCTCTTCCCACAGAGCAGGAGCAGTACGAAGCATATTCAACCGTCGCAAAGATAACGGACGGCAAGGAGGTTATCATTCGCACACTCGATATAGGCGGAGATAAAGCGATAGATTACCTTAAAATCGAAAAAGAGGACAACCCGTTTCTCGGACACCGCGCGATAAGATACTGCCTTGACAACCCTAAAATTTTCAAAATTCAGCTTCGTGCAATTCTCCGCGCAGCGGTTTTCGGAAACATAAAGGTTATGCTTCCGCTTGTAACGACACTTGACGAGGTTCGCAGAGCAAAAGCCCTTATCGAAGAATGCAAAGATGAGCTTAAAAATGAGGGTCTTAAATTCGCCGACATTCCCGTGGGCGTTATGATAGAAACTCCGTCGGCGGCAATAATTTCCGATTTGCTTGCAAAAGAGGTTGATTTCTTTTCCATCGGCACAAACGACCTGACGGGCTACACCATGGCTGTTGACAGAGGAAACGCCGCTGTTTCAAAGCTGTATGACCCGATTCAGCCTGCGGTTCTGCGCCTTATCGAAACGACTATCAAAAACGCCAAAAAGGCAGGCATCCCCGTCGGAATGTGCGGAGAAGCGGCAGCCGATACACGTCTTATTCCCTTGCTTTGCAAATGGGGGCTTGACGAATTTTCGGTAACACCATCTTCGATTTTGCACACAAGAAAAAGTATATGCGAATGCGAATAACGCTAAATCTCCCGCATCTTATTTTATATAATCAAGCAGCAAAGCCCTCGTAAAGCACCTCAAAACAATATATTTTGATACAGAAACGGCCAAAACCCCTCGGATATGCGTCTGCATTATCCAAGGGGTTAAGTGCATTATTATATAAAAAACCGTTTATTGTAAGCAAAACCTACTCATAACGTGTTAATAATCAACATTATCTTGCTTTTTTGTATGCTATATGATATTATTGGTATACATACTAATAATATTATAAACAGGTGATATATTTGCGTAGAAACAGCAGTGAAACAAAAAGAAAAATCTTAACAGCGTGCGTTCGGTTGTTTTTGGAGGAGGGCTACAAAAGCACCTCCGTCAGTCGAATAGTCGAGGAAGCAGGCGTCGCAAGGGGCAGCTATTTAAATCTGTTTCCGACCAAGGATAAAATCTTGCTGGATTTGACCGAATCGATGTTCGGCGGTCAATTTGACGTGGCGAGGAGCATTGCGGACAAAAAGCTGCCGCCCGTATACGCCTATGCGGCGGAAACGTCTCTTCAGCTCACGCTAACGGAGCTTAACGAGAACCTGCGAGAAATCTATATTGAAGCATATTCTCAGCCCGACACGGCGGAATTCATCTATCTGCACACCACGGCGGAATTAAAGCAGATTTTCGGAGCAAATTTTCCCGATTACAGCGAAAGTGACTTTTACGAAATGGAAATCGGCACGGCAGGACTTATGCGTAACTATATGGCTCGCAAATGTGATATTCATTTCCCGTTGGAGCGCAAGCTCAGCAGGTTTCTGACGGCATCAATGAGAGTATATCGTGTACCGGAGGAAGAACAGGCAAAGGTGCTTGCTTTTATCGGCTCGATTGATATTCGGGAGCTTGCCGTTACGGTTATGCATAAGCTGTTTGCCATGCTTGAAATGAAATATGACTTTAAGCTGTCTACGGACGGCGAAACGGAGGAAAGAAGATGAGAACAGGGAAAAAACTGCTCACAGGTATGCTTTTGGTACTTTTCATTGTTTTTGTCGCAGGATGCGGCAAAGCGAAAAAAACCGGTGCCGTGTTGCCGGAGGTGCGCAACAGCGGCACGGCGATCCAATGGAGATACCCCGCCGAAGAAGAATGGCGCGACCTTGTGGCACTTACCGAGCTGCGTGGTGCCTCCGGAGAAAACGGCAAGGACGGAATTAACGGAGTTGACGGGAAAGACGGTAAGAACGGAAAAGACGGCGAGAACGGAAAAGACGGAAAGAACGGCACCGACGGAAAGAACGGCATTAACGGAAAGAACGGTATTGACGGCAAAGACGGCGTTGACGGCAAAGACGGCGTTGACGGTAAAAACGGTGCCGACGGAAAAAACGGAATTGACGGCAAAGACGGCATTAACGGAATTGACGGTGCCGACGGCAAGGACGGCATAGACGGCAAGGACGGTGTCGACGGCAAGGACGGCATTAATGCCAAAAACATAGAGGTGCAGCGAACCGAAACCTACATACAGTGGCGTTACGAGGGCGAAGAGTGGCAAAATCTTGTTGCGATAGCCGATATAGAGGGCCCCGCCGGACAGAACGGAACGGACGGTGCAAACGGAAAAACTCCGGAATTTCGCGTAAGCGAAAATATCCTGCAATGGCGTTATGTCGGCGACGAGATTTGGCTTAACCTGTACGACCTTACCGCATTAAAAGGTGCGGATGGCAAAGACGGAGCCGACGGTAAGGACGGAACAAACGGACAAAACGGCTCTGACGGCAAAGACGGTAAAACACCTTTTATCGGTGAGAACGGCAACTGGTGGTTCGGAGAAATCGACACCGGTGTAAAAGCCGCAGGTGTTGACGGCACAGACGGTGTTGACGGCACAGACGGCGAAAAGGGAGAAAAGGGCGACAAAGGCGACAAAGGCGATAAGGGTGACAAAGGCGACAAGGGCGATAAAGGCGACAAGGGCGACGCCGGTCAGAACGGCAGCTGCCCGGGCTATTTTTATGCAGAAACAAGAATTCCGAGAGTATTTCTCAATAACGGCAACGCAGCTTTAAGCGTCTATGAAAAGGTAAACAGCGGAGACCTGATATCCACTTATCTTGATAAGATTACGCTCAAAAAAGGTCATGTTTACAGCGTCACCATAAGCGGCTCTCTCCAGGTGGTATCAAACGAGTCCAACAACAGCGGTAATTACTCCATCCAGATGACAGACGGCTATGACGACGACCTTTGCCGTGAGGTTACACGCATAAAACGTGACGGCACAAAAATAGCGCAGACAAACGACCAACATTCCTTTAATTTCACCAGAATTTACGACGCCTCGGACGAGGATATAACGCTGTACTTCATGTTTGAACAGTCGGCATACAATACCCGTCTCGAGAGCTTCAAAGGCACAATCACAATAACCGCTCTTGATTAAGTTTACATAACGGAGGTAGCAAGAAATGAAAAAACGACTACTAAGTATCCTGCTCACCCTATGTATGCTGTTCTGCCTTGTGCCGACAGGCGTATTTGCCGAGGGCGAGACAGCAACGGGCTCTGCTGCGATACAGCTTGGCACAGACGCACTAAGTAAAAATGTAAACACAGCGAGCGCACCGACCGTGTATTTCGGGCAAGACCATGAAAATAATCCTGCTGCATGGCGTGTGATCGGCTATAACGGAAACGGCGTTGCAAGCGCACAGGGGGATATGACCCTGCTTGCGGCGGGCAATATGAGCTCAGTGTTGCAATTTGCCGATTTCGGAACAAACAACAGATATGCATCGAGTTATTTGAAAACCGCAATAGACGCGCTTGCAGAAAAGCTGACGACAGAAGAAAATGCTGCCGTAAAGAAACGGACGCTTACAAGCGGAAGCTACAACGGAGAAAATACCGACTGTGTAGCAGGAGAGCAGGTGGATAACGCTGTATTCTGGCCACTTTCCACAGCGGAAGCGTTTGCGGTAAATCAGGATCTGCGAATTGTGGATCCCGAACATCCGAGTTGGGCGTCAAGCTATTGGTGGCTGCGCTCCCCTGGTTACTCTGATCACGATGCCGCCACCGTGAATGGTGATGGTTCTGTCGTCTACTCTGGGAACGCTATCAGCAGTTGGTGGTGTGTTCGTCCCGCTTTTAACTTAAATTCAAGCTCCGTACTCTTTACATCCGCCGCTGTGGGAGGAAAGCCTGACGGAGGCTTGACCCCGATTTCCAAATACACTGGAAACGAATGGAAGCTGACGTTGAAGGACAGCAACCGCAATTTTGCCGTAACGGAAACAACCGTCAGCGGCGACCCCGGCGATACCGTTACGCTGCATTACACCGGGGCGACCGCAGGGATAAATGAATATATCTCTGTCATCCTTGCGGATAACAGCGGCGCACAGTATTATGGCAGAGTAGTGCAGCCTACTGCCGAAAACGGAACGGTTGAGATCAAAATCCCGTCCGGCCTTGCACCGGGCAGCTATACCTTAAAGGTCTTCAGCGAGCAGTGCAACGACGATAAAAAGACCGACTATGCAAGCGATTTTGTAGACATCGATCTCACCGTTGGGTATCAAGAGCAGTTTACCCTCACTCCCGGCGGCGTCTATTACTTTGACCTCTCCGGCGTGAGCATTCCCGGCACGGCAAACGGCTCTCTGCCGGACAAAACAATGCATTATGTCCCCTTTACCTATGCCGGGACAGTGGACGCCTACAAGCTCACATCAGAGATGGCCACCACCGAGGAGTATGCACAGCAGAACGAATATGCCCATAGCCTGTTCGTGGCGGACTATGCCGTAACGCATGCGGTAAGCTGGGATAACCTGAATGCCGAAGGGCTGATTTTTGGCAAAGGCTACGCCACCGGCAGCGTGGACTATACGCTGCGTGCGCCGTCCGGGGGAAGTGGTGGTACAGGCTCGGGTGCTTTAGAACGCGGCACGCCCCAAAGCAACGAATGGGACAGGATACTGGACAAGGACGACGGATATATCAAAAACTGTAGAAATATAGATTCCTGGGGACAAGATACTTTACCCAATACGCTATCGAACCGTGTGATTCGCGGCCAGTACGATTTGCCCCGCAAATATGCCGGCGCCAATACTACGCTCTCCTTCAAGTTCCTCGGTTTCCGCCCCGTCCTTGAAGTCCTGAACCCCGGCACGCTGGGCTCTGACGGGCTGAAAGCCGTTACCCTTGACCTTGGCGGCGGAAAATTGGGAGGAAGCTCGGATACTATCCAGATCATTGTGAAAACCGGCGAGAGCTTTACCGCGCCTGCGTCCGAAGGTCTGACCCGCCCCGACGGAAATACCGGCAGCTACTTCGAGTGGCTTGGCAGCGATGGCGAGCTCTACGCTCCGGACGATAATGTTCCGGCGGACGTAACCAAGCTGACGGCGCAGTTTGTTCCCCCAGAGCAGTTCAACCTTGCTCCCGGCGGAGTCTATTACTTTGACCTCTCCGGCGTGGGCATTCCCGGCACGGTGAACGACGCTCTGCCGGATAATACGCTGCACTATGTGCCCTTTACCTATGCCGGGACAGTGGACGCCTACAAGCTCACGTCGGAGATGGCAACCACTGAGGAGTATGCAGAGCAGAAAAAATATCCCCACAGCCTGTTCGTGGCGGACTATGCCGTAGCGTACGCGGCAAGCTGGGATCATTTGAATGCCATAGACATGATTTTTGGCAAAGACTACACCGCCGGCGGTGTGGACTATACGATGCGTGCGCCATCCGAGGGAAGTGATTATACAGGCTCAGGTGATTCAGAACGCGGCACGCCCCAAAGCAACGAATGGGACAGGCTGCTGGACAAGGACGACGGATATATCAAAAACTGGAACGGGATTTTTTCGTGTGGACAAGATACTGTGATCAGATTGCCGTGGCGCCGTACGGTTCGCGGGCACTATTCGAGCCGCTTCTGTGGCCACCGCGACGCTGCGGGCCAAAACCCGCAGGTCGGTTTCCGCCCCGTCCTCGAGGTTTTGAACCGTGACACGATAGGTCCTGACGGACTGAAGGACGTTACCCTTGACCTTGGCGGCGGCAAGCTGGGCGATGAAAGCAGCATTCGGATCATCGTGAAAAACGGCAGCGAATTTACCGCGCCTGCGTCCGACGGTCTGACCCGCCCGGAGGGAGCTACAGGCAATTACTTTAAGTGGCTTGGCAGCGACGGCAAGCTCTACGCGCCCGGTGCAAGCGTTCCGGAGGATGTAACCACGCTCACGGCGCGGTTTGTGCCAGACACCTATACCGTCATCGTGACCACGGACAGTCTGCCGGATGGCAAGACAGGCAAGGCTTACAGCCATACCCTGACCGCCATCGGCGCAGCGCCCATCACATGGAGCATTGATGAAGGCGCTCTGCCTGCCGGTTTACGTCTGAACGAAAAAACCGGAGAAATCAGCGGCATACCCACTGCGGCGGGAACCGCCACCTTCACCGTCAAGGCAGAAAACAGCGAGGGCAGCGACACAAGGGCGCTGAGCATTACCGTGAACAACGCTGTCGAGCAAACCCCCGTGCGCTATCTGGACGCGGACGGCAAGGAGCGCTTCTGCACCGAATACACGGTGCTGAAAAGCGTTATTATCGAGGATTTTTTCAATAGCGACAACAAGTGGTACGATATGCCCGCAGGCTGGTATGTGGTGGAGGGCGACGTGACCATCACGCCCCGTTTGGACACCCACGGCGCGGTCAATCTGATTCTAACGGACGACTGCCACCTCACGGTACCGTGGGGCATCAACGTGAAGGAGGGCGACACCTTCACCATATACGCCCAGAGCACCGCTGAGGCATCCATGGGCAAGCTGACGGCGTGCCTCCCGGAACTGTCTGATCATGAAAAGAGTGTGTGGCCTGTGGCTGGACTGTCCGGCATCGGCGCCGGTGTGCGCGTGTGGGCTGCCAACGACAACTTCTATGAAAACGAGGGTACGATCATCATCAACGGCGGCAATATCCACGCCAAAGGACAGCAGGGCTCCTCCGCCATCGGCGGATCGGATTATGAACACAACGTTTCCTCCGACGGAGATACGCCTGGCAATCTCAGGCAGGGCGGCAGCATCACCATCAATGGCGGCGTTGTCCGTACCGAACCCTTTGCCTTGCCGGAAGGCAATCCTCTTGCTGTGGACAGCGTAGGGATCGGCACATGCCAAATGGGATATGGCGGCAGCGTCACCATCAACGGCGGAACGGTCATCGCCGAGGCTACCTGCGATGCGATCACCACAGGATATGGCGGCACGATCACCATCAACGGCGGCGATGTAACCGCCATTGGGGGCGTCAACAACTTTGGAGAAAATTCGCACAGGGTGCTCTCCGGAAACGGAATCGGGCCGTATGAGAGCGGCAGCGTCATCATCAACGGCGGCACGGTCAAGGCAACTGCCAAGGGAGAGGGCTTCGGCATCGGCGGAGCCAGAATTTATAACACCGGGGCAATGACCGTTACCATCAATGGCGGAGAGATAGAAGCCACGGCCAATCACAATAACGCCGCCATTGGCGATAAAGGCAACGGCAAGAGCGGCGTTACCATCAACGGCGGCGTCATCCATGCGGTCGGAAAAGGCGGTGCGGCAGGCATCGGCAGTAAGGGCGACATTCGCATCACTGGCGGTGAGCTCACCGTTTCCGCCGAGGGCAGCGGCGCAGCCATCGGCGGCTTTACGGACAGCTATTCCGAGCGTGTGGATTGCAAAAGCATCACCATCAACGGCAATGCGATCAAATCCATTTCCAGTAAGGACGGCGCCTGCATCGGCGCTGCCACCGGCGGAAGCGTCGGAAGCATCACCATTTCGGACGCAGAGCTTCCGCTTCTCAGCAGCAATAAAATTCTGATCGGCTGGGACGCAGACTCGCCGGGCGGGAAGCTCACCATCCGAAACTGCCACGTTGCATCCACGGACGAACTCACCACTCGTACCGACGGGATCCGCGTGGGCAGCAACAGCGAGCTCGTCATTGAAGAAAGCGAGATCAGGCTGCCGCATTTTAGAAGCATTCGCGTCGGCGGCAATGGGAGCATCGCCGTTCGGGATTCCGATCTGCACACCTACGGCATTTTTATGGACGAAAACGCGAAATCACCGAATGACGCAAAGACACTGAAAAGGCTGGAGATCACGGACAGCACCGTGTTGACGGGCGATATCATCGGCGCTCGTGGAGAATATTCTTCCGTTGAAGAGATCGTGATCCGCGGCAGCATCATCCGCCTGAACGACGAGTACACCTATAATCGCTGCACGATTGGCGGCGGCGAAAAGGCTTCCTTTGGCAGCATCGACATTCAGGACAGCCAAATCGATAGTAGGTCTTCAGTCAACGCGGTTATCGGCAACGGTACACAATCCCAATCCTATGGTGAGAGCCGTATCCGCATTGCGAACAGCCAGGTGTCCGTTCGCAATGAATTGTTCGGCCCCGCCATCGGCGCGGCGTATGGCTCAAGTGGAGGCCAGATAAATATTCTTATTGAAAACAGCACCGTGACCGCAAAGGGCGGCAATTTGAGGTCTGGTACCGACTATATTCCCGGCATCGGGAAAAACTCGTCTGGCAGAGCTTCAGAGATTGGAAAGATTCAAATTCTGAACAGCACGGTGGAATCCTTCCGGCTTGAGGAAAAGGACGGCACAAACTATGTCTATGACAAGCTGCACACAAAGGAGCTGCCCGGTATTCCGGCGGAAAACATCACCATCTGTGGCAGCACCGTCAACGGAAAGACCATTGACCATAGCCCTGACGAGTACGGCAAATGCGCGCTCTGCGACAAGTATGATCTTGGATACTGCTATGAGCATGGGCTTTTGACGCTCGAGGGGCTGACGGACTGCGCCCATGACGGCAGCGAAAAGAAGCTGACGGGGCTTTCCCATCAGACGGGCGAGAACAAAACGAAGCAGCTTACGGAGAACACGGACTACACCGCCAGCTATTCCAACAACGTCCATCCCTACACCCTTGCACCGGACGACGTGGGCTTTGACCCGGCAAAAGCCCCCAAGGTGACGCT
>ENA-OURZ01003226-OURZ01003226.1-human-gut-metagenome-genome-assembly--contig:-NODE-3226-length-13983-cov-3.247774_pt1 | contig 13983 bp, 5 predicted proteins | sample MGYA00242073_ERZ509195 | MGnify/ENA primary metagenome ERZ509195 (study PRJEB26280, sample SAMEA2338837) | human gut metagenome | biome: human gut; feature: human-associated habitat; material: faeces...
GCGCGCTCCGGCAAGTGCCGCCAACGCTTCGCGGCGCAGTTCCGCAGCCAGCGACGCCGGCACGAACCACTCCGCGCCCCGCACTTCGGCTTCGCGGACCGCGAAGATCGTGTCGCCCGACTTCATCGCCTGCGCACGCAGTGCGGCGGCATTGGCGTCGGGATTCTTCGCCGGGTCGAGCCGCACGGCCCGCACGGCCGAGGCCGCAACGCCCTCGCAATCCGTATAAGTAAGTTTCAGCCCTTCGGCCGTCGCCTCCGCCGCGGCCTTCGCCGGAATCACCCGCCGCGTGCGGCTGCGCTCCACGGCCAGCGTGAAACGGCGGTCGAAATTGCGGCGGACCTCCGCCCCGGGCGTGATCCCCTCCATGCGATTGGGCGTGATGCGGCGACCCTCCACGGCGTTGACGTTGGTCCCGGTCACGCCGCGCGGCGTCAGGAAACAGATGCCGTCGCCCGCGGCGAGCAAACCGCCCCGATCGAGGCGGAACCTGTTCTTTTCGACCCGCACCACACGGCCCACATACTCGCCCACCGCCTTCGGCGTATCGAACGACGCCACGCCCGGCCGCTTGCCCGCGAAGAAATATTCCGACTCTCCGCGCGTGAAGCTCTTGGCCGTATCGGGCGTGAAATCCGGGATGCTCTCCCCGGCTGAAGCCCGCCGCAGATGCGGCCTCCCGGCCAGCGCCGCGTCGACCTCGCGGCGGTAGTAGGCCACGACGTTCTTTATATAACCGACATCCTTGAGCCGCCCTTCGATCTTGAACGAAGTGACGCCCGCGTCGAGCAACTCGCCGATATGCGCCGAAAGGTTCAGGTCGCGCACCGACAACAGGTGTTTCCCGGCGATATAGGTACGTCCCCGGCCGTCGGTCAGGTCGTAAGTCAGGCGGCACGGCTGGCTGCACGCCCCGCGGTTGCCGCTGCGGTCGGACACCGACCGCGAGAGGAAACAGCGGCCGCTGTAACCGACACAGATCGCCCCGTGGACGAAACATTCCACCTCGGCCGCGGTCGCAGCGCAGATGTCCCGTATTTCGCCGAGCGAAAGCGCCCGTTCGAGGATCACCCGGGCGAACCCGCACTCGCCCAGGAAACGCGCCTGGGCAGGTGTCATATTGCACATCTGCGTCGAAGCATGCAACTCGACCGGCAGGTTCATGCGCCGCAGCGCCATGTCCTGCACGATCAGCGCATCAACCCCGGCCGCGATCAGTTCGCGGGCCTGCCGCTCAGCGGCCTCCAGCTCGTCGTCGTAGATCAGCGTGTTGAGCGTGGCATGCACCCGCACTCCGTAGCGGTGGGCATATTCCACCACACGGGCGATCTCGCCGGCGCTGTTGCCCGCCGCATAACGGGCTCCGAACTTAGCCCCGCCGATATACACGGCATCGGCACCGTAGTCCACGGCGGCGACGGCCGACTGCAAATCTTTGGCGGGAGCGAGTAGTTCGACGGATTTCAACGCATTATTTTTTGCAAAATTAACAAAATCCGCGACAAATGCGGACTTGCGGCCCTGAAAAACTTGCGGTTCCGAAAAAATAGCTTTTATCCCCGGCACAGCATGATGACAAAAAAATATCTGTTACAAAATAGACAGCATGTCAATATTTCACAACTCAACACAACCCACCCCAAACACCCGGCCTAAAACAATGTAAATATTTACACGACAAAATATTACATCACAAACACCCCGATCAAAGACACATAACCCGGATAAAATTAAAAAGTTTTTGCACCCATTCAGCATACTATTATTGTTTTTTCCTTATATTGCAGGCCTGTTCGTTTGGTTTCTCTTAAATTAAACATGCAATATTTTACAAGAACACACAAGTCCACCCGCCAACACTCAGGCAAAATTATACACTTTACCCAAAATTAATAATTTATGAGAAGATGTTTTACACTATTGATCTGTCTGATCGCCTTCGCAGCGAGTAGTTGCGACGATAAGACAAAGGAAGAGATCGCAGATGTGATCGTTCTCTCCCGAAGTAGTGTCGCGTTCGCCACGGAAGGCGGAACGACCACCATCTCGGTAGCAAGCCCGTCGGAATGGACGGCGACCTGCCCTGACGGTTGGGTAACACTGCATCCCGAGGGCGACTACCTGACCATCTCCGTGGGCAGCAATGCCACCCCCGACATCCGTAATGCGAAAATCACCGTAAAGTCGGACGCAGACCAACATGAGGTCGACGTCCGTCAGGCCTATGCGCTCGAAACGGTGCTCCTGTCAACCACCGCCCCGAAGGAAATCTCGTTCGATTCCGAAGGCGAAGACTACATCTTCACGGTCATAACCAACGGCGAATGGACGGCAACGTGTGACGCCGAATGGCTATCGATCGACTGCAACAAGGTCAACAGCACCGTAACGCTCTCGACCTCGGGCAACCCCGATGCACACCGCACGGCGACACTGACGGTCAGTTCGTCCAACAGCAAGGACACCAAATCGTGCGAGGTGACGCTCGCACAGGATTCACATGCCGAGAATCGCTATTACAAACTCCTGGGATACTACGGGCTTTTCGCGCAGAACTGGTATTACGGCGGCTCACCCCTGGGCGTGAGCGGAACGGGGACATTCTGCACCGTGGAACAGAAGGAGTACCGCAAAAGCGTCTACATCAAAGACCTTTTCGTCAAAGGGACGGTGGTCGAGGCAGCTTATGACAAGCAGACCGGGGCCCTGACCATCGAACTGGGCAAGAATTGCCTCCAGGTACAGCTCTCCCCCTCCGTCACCCGCACTTACTACCTGATGACGATCAACATGAACACCGGTTCGTTCGTCGGCGGTTCGCTGACCGGTACGCTGGGCGAAGGCTACAACGACGATGCGGAAGAAATGCGCAAGGCAATCCTGCTGAGCGGCTTCGACAGCGGTTACTCGACCCTGGGCCTGATCGGCTACCAGTCGCAGCAATACGTTTCGTTCAGCGACGTCTACTACGCCACCGGCTCGATGTACCTCGTGCAGTGGGACGACCCTTCGGCCACGACGGACGTCACCCGGGCTGCCGCAGCCGTCACGCCCCCGGCAGATAGTTTCCCCGTCTATCCCGAAATCAACAATTAAACAGCAACACGCATGAAAAAATTCATCTACATACTGGCGGTTTCCATGTTCGGCATGATGGGTTGCTCGGAGGATACCATCACTTATATCAATCCGACACCCGGCGAAGAACCGTCCGAAGTCATCGCGGAACTGGGCATTTCGTCGAAGAACACCTGGTTCACCCCGGCCGACGGACTCAATGCCGCCATCGGCTTCAAGAGCTTGGGCGGCGAGGTCGTCGTAGATATCCAGACCAACGTGGCTTGGAAATACACGGCCACCGGCGCGGAATGGCTCACCATCGAAAAAGACGACGTGGCCGACCAGCTTATCCTGAGCTGCGAAAGCAACAAGGTCGAAGAGAAGCAGAACTCGACGGTCACCGTGACGGCCGGCGACAAAACCGCGACGATCGCCGTTTCGCAAAATGCCTACGGCACGCTCGAAATCTCCGCTTCGGAAAACAACTTCCAGATTCCAGCACGCGGCGAACTGACCGCCTCGTTCGAGGTTTTGTCCACCGACGAAGACTGGGTTTACGAAACAAAGGCCTGCCCGTGGCTGCTCGTCGAACGCGACGGCAAGAACGTTACGGTTACGCTCGACCCCAACGAAGAAATAGAAGACAGGGAGACTACCTTCGAGCTGATTGCCGGCAAGGGGGGGGGAAACCCGGTCTCTGAAACAATCCGCGTCACGCAGGACCGAGCCGCATTCATCAGCACATCGCTAAAAACCGTCCCGTTCGCGGCCACTCCCACCAAAGCCAAGGAACTCAGCGTAGAATCCAATTTCGAATGGGAATACACCCTCACCGAAGGCAGTGACTGGCTCACTGTAAAACGCACGGAAGAGGGTCTGGAGGTCTCCTCCATAATCAATCCCGATGCATCTTCGCGCTCCGCCACGATCACCATCACGGCGGGTGACGGCAAGGCCAACATGGCCGAACAGACGATCACCGTTTCCCAGACGGGCTTCGACTTCGATGCATTCATCATCGGGCTCAACGTAAGTGCCGTAGACCTGCGGGCACGCCTGCCCTTCGACAAGGCGATCAACGCCACGATCGACTGGGGCGACGGCACCATCGAGGAGAATGTCACCACGGCGTTCCCGCAGCACACCTACACCGATCCGGACTACTATGTCGTTTCGGTCAAAGGCACCGTGCCCTCGCTCAACAGCACCAATCTCAATCTGGGTTACAACTATGCCCAGACCAACCAGATCACCGAAATATTCAACTGGGGACGCACCGGGCTCACGTCGATGGCAGGGGCCCTGAAACAGTGCACGTTCCTGACTAAAGTGGCCACGGATCAGACCGAGGCGTTCGCCCAGGTCACGACCTTCTACGAAGCCTTCAACCACTGCGACATCCTGGAGGAAATCCCCGACGGATTCCTCGACCATGCCGTCGAGCTAAAAACAGCCGAAAGCATGTTCCAGTTCGCATATGAGCTCAAAAAAGTTCCGGCCGACCTGTTCCACAAGGCTGCGAAGCTCGAATCGGTACGAAACGCCTTCGCATATACGTCGCTCGCAGAGGTCGACGAGGATTTCTTTGCACACAACCCCGAACTGAGCAACGTCACGGTTTGCTTCTCGAACACCAAGCTCAAGACCGTCCCGGAAAAACTGTTCGCCAAGAACCCGAAGATCGACGACTTCAGTTCGGTATTCACGGGTATTCTCACCCTCGAAACCATCCCGGAAAACATCTTTGCCAACCAGCCCGAGTGCGACAGTTTCTACTATACGTTCCAGGGCTCGGGCCTGAAATCCATCCCTTCAAAGCTCTTCGCCAACAACAAGAAGTGCACGGACTTCCGAAGCACGTTCAACGCCACGAAGATCACCTCGATCCCGGCCGAGCTCTTCGCCGGATGCTCGAAGGTGACGACCTTCATGACCTGTTTCAGCGGATGCTCCGAGTTGCAAAGCATTCCGGGCGCACTGTTCTCGAACACCGGGGCGTTCGACACCGTCACGACCACGGCATTCAACAACATTTTCAAGGGCTGCACCTCGCTGACCGAGATTCCGGCCGGACTGTTCGACGGCTTCACGAAAGTCACGCAATTCAGCGCCTCGTTCTCGGGTTGCACCTCGCTGGCAAAACTGCCTTCCGACCTCTTCGCAACCAATACGAACGTCACTTCGTTCGCCAACGCATTCCAGGATTGCTCCGCACTGAAGAGCATCCCCGAAGGGCTGTTCAGGGGGCTGACCAAGGTCACCTCGTTCTCGAGCCTGTTCGCCGGCTGTACGGCACTCGAAGAGATCGGCGGCAATATCATCAACGGCTGCACCTCGTGTACGAGCATCGCCTCGATGTTCAAGGGCTGCACCCAGCTGAAGACCGTATCGCCCGACGCATTCGCCGGAGCCCCCAAGATCACCAGCGTCGGCAACCTGTTCGAGAACTGCACCGCACTCGAAAGCGTTCCGGGCGACCTCTTTGCCCAATTGCCGGCTCTCAAGACCGCGACCAGCCTCTTCGCAGGCTCCGGGCTGAAAACCGTACCGGCCGAACTGTTCAGCCGCAACCCGGAGATCACGGCATTCGGCAAGGTATTCACCAACTGCGCAAACCTCGCCTCGCTGCCCGACGGCCTCTTCTCGGCGAACTCCAAGGTCACGGTTTACTCCAACGCCTTCGAAGGCTGCACGGCACTCCAGCAGGTCGGCGTACTCTTCGGGGAGAGCACGGCTGCGGTCAAGTGCGATCTCCTGTTCTCGAAATGCCCGGCGCTGAAAGCCATCCCCGCAGGCATGTTCGACGGACTGGCCAAGGCATCGACTTTCGACCAGGCCTTCATAGACTGTTCTGCTCTGGAAACGATTCCCGAAGGGATGTTCATGAAAAACACCGACGTAACGACGCTTACCAAATGTTTCCAGAACTGCGTGATGCTGAAAGCCGTTCCGGCCCGGATGTTCGGGGCGACGACCAAGACCAAGACGCTGTCGTACCTGTTCAGCGGCTGCACGAGCCTGGAGAGCATCGCCCCCGATGCATTCAGCGGGCTGAAAGCCCCGTCGACCACCTTCATGTATGCCTTCGAGAAGTGCACCTCGCTGAAGGAGATCCCCGACGGGCTGTTCAGGGAGAATACGACGATCTCGACCTGGACCGGCATATTCCGCGATTGCACCGGATTGCGCAAGGTCGGCTCAAATGTCTTCAACTGCGCGGGCAGCACGACGTTCGGTTCGGTATTCTACGGTTGCACGGCATTGGAAACGGTCGGCGAAAACCTTCTCGTCAGCGCGGGCAAGCTCACCGGAATTACAAGCATGTTCCGCGACTGCTCGTCGCTCAAGGGAATCCCGGTCGACATCTTCGACGAATGCACCGTACTCAAGAGTGTTACGAACGCCTTTTCGGGCTGTACGTCGCTGAGCGGGGAATCGCCCTATACGATCGTCAACGGAATAAAATACCACCTCTACGACCGTACCACGGAGAACAACCCGGCTTCCGGCCTCACGGCGCTCACCAGCACCGCAGGATGCTTCAAGGGCTGCACGCAGCTGAGCGACTACGCCCAGATACCCGATGCCTGGAAACAGTAACACGTAAAATCTTCAGAACATGAAATATATCATATCATATTGCATCGCAGTGCTGCTGACGATTTTACTGGCAGGCTGCACCGAAACCACCAAGATCGGGCCGGAAACCCCCGAAGGGCCGGCTTATGTGGAGGTGTCGAGCGACAAACTGATCTTCGACGCCGACGGCGGAAGCGTTTCGATCGTCGTGGCGACAAATGCCGCGGCCTGGGATTACACCAGCACGGGCGACTGGTTCATCGTCACCCGCAAGGAGGACAATACCCTGGCCGTCGAGACGTCGATCAATGCCGGCCCCGAAACGCTGACGGGCAGCATCGTCGTCAGCGGCGAGAAAAACGGCGACCAGGTCAGTGCGACCGTTTCGCTCGTCCAGCGTGCCGAGCGGAGCATCAACCTCAGCGCCGAAGGCACTTCGAACTGCTACATCGCCCACACCGGCAAAGCCTATAAATTCGACGCTTCGGTCAAGGGCAACGGCAAGGGCGACGGCCGGAGCGACTACATCGCGGCCTACGGCACCGGAATATCCGGCGTGGCGGCTGCAGAACTGCTGTGGGAGTCGCGCAACGACGGGGACAAGACCATGTCGCGCGAGATCATCGACGGGGCGCCCGTCTACAAGGAGGGTTATGTGGCCTTTGCGACCGGACGCTCGCAGGGCAACGCCGTGATCGCCGTGAAGGACATCAACGGCAATATCCTCTGGAGTTGGCATATCTGGGTCTGCGACGACCAAATCACTGCGCATGACCACATCAACCCGGCCAACGAAGTGGTGGCACAGATCATGGACCGCAACCTCGGTGCGCTGAACAACGAGCCGATGGACGTCGACAACCGCGGCATGTTCTACCAGTGGGGGCGCAAAGACCCCTTCATGCCGGCGCGTTCAGCCTACCATGCGGATACCGACAGCAACAACATCCCGGCCTACAACGAAACCAACTATGAGGTCGGCAACGGCTCGGGTTCCTGGATATTCAATGCGACGACGCTGCCGCTGACCACGCCCCCGGGAAATATCCCCAATGCGATCCAAAACCCGATGACCTACCTGCAACCCTATTACAGCGACCACTACAACTGGTACTGCGCAAGCAAGGACGAAAAGGTGACCCACTCGGGCCTGTGGGGCCCCGAGAAAACCATCTTCGACCCCTGTCCCGTAGGTTACAAGGTTCCCGGCAGCAACCTCTGGGGGATTCCAAGCGGCAACACGAGCCTGCGCAATGGGGGCCCGGTCGAGGACTACGACGAGAACGGGGTGAGCGACAAGTGGGACTGGAACAAGGCCGAAGACTGTGGCCGCCGCTGGAAAAACACCGGCGACTACTACCCCATGGTCGGCAACGTCTATTACCTTTCGATCAACAAGACGACGCACAACTACACGGGCGGCCAGGCATTTTACTGGACTTGCCAGCCCACCCCCGTGACGACCAGCGCCGACTGCTACCGCCAGGATTTCAACGACAACTGGGCCATTTACCAGACCGGAGCGCATGTTTACTCGGCACAGGTACGCTGCGTAAAGGAGTAAAACATTAAAATACGATTATTCATGAAACATATATTTAAATCGCTACTCCTGGCCGCAGCCGTACTCGCATTGGCAGCGTGCGCCAAGGAAGAAACGGGGAGCCACGGCGGTGAGGACACCGCGGGGCCCGTCATCGTAAACGCCTCTTCGGCGGCCATCGACGGCGAGATCATCCTCAAATTCAAGAACGAAGCATCGGGCATCGTAGAAAAGACCCGTGCCGCGGGCGCCGTACCGGCAGGCAGCGGCATCGACGAGATCGACCGGGTGCTCACATCGGTCGGCACCGTCAGGTTCGAACGACTTTTTCCGGCGGGTGGACGCTTCGAGGAACGCACCCGCAAGGAAGGGTTGCATCTGTGGTATTATGCACAATACGACCCGTCCGTCCCAACGTCCGAGATGGCCAGAATGCTTTCGGCCTGCAAGGACATCGCCATCATCGAGTACTCGCTGCCGGCCGTAGCGTCGGATTACATGCACACCCCCGCCCCGACCGGGGATCCGGATCCGACGCGTGCCGTCAGCGACGAGGTGCGCGACATACCGTTCCCCTTCAACGAGGACGAGCGGGCACAGCTCATGCAGTGGCACTACAACAACACGGGCAACGTCTACGCGCAGCAGACCCGTATGGGTGCCGATGCCAACGTCTACGCCGCATGGCAGCTCGCGACGGGCAATCCCGACGTGATCGTCGCCGTGATCGACCAGGGCGTGAAATACGACCACGAAGACCTGGCCGCCAACATGTGGGTCAACACGGGCGAAATCCCGGGCAACGGCATCGACGACGACGGCAACGGCTACGTCGACGACATCTACGGGTTCAACTTCACCAACAATTCGGGCGAGCTGAACTTCTCGCAGGAACTCATGCACGGCACCCACGTGGCCGGTACGATCGCCGCGGTCAACAACAACGGCATCGGCGTCAACGGCATCGCGGGCGGCTCGGGCCGGAACGACGGCGTGAAGATCATGTCGTGCGAGATACTCGGCAAATCGGAATCGGGCTCCTCAGGCGCAGGCCTCTCGGGGCAGATCCGCGCATTCAAATACGCGGCCGACAACGGCGCTGTGATCTGCCAGAACAGTTGGGGATACACCGCAGGGACAATCTCCGAAACCGACTGGAAGAACGGCACCTATTCGGCGCTGACCCGCGCCATCCAGTATTTCAACAAATATGCAGGGCTGGATGAAAACGGCAACCAAATGGGCCCGATGGCCGGCGGCATCGTCGTTTTCGCTGCAGGCAACGACGCCTCGAACGAAAACTGCTACCCCGCCGCCGATGCCAATGTAGTGAGCGTGGGAGCCCTGAGTTACCTCAGCACCCCCTCCTACTACACCAACTACGGCAAATGGGTTTCAATGTCGGCACCGGGCGGCGACCTCATGCTCAGCAACGCCTACGGCGGTGTTTACAGCACGAGCGTCGCTGCGGACGGCGGCTCCGCCTATGAAGGTATCCAAGGCACGTCGATGGCCTGCCCGCACGTATCGGGAGCCTGCGCCCTGGCTATCAGCTACTATTACGGAGCCGAAAAGCGCAAAGGGTTGACGGGCGAGATGCTCCGCCAGGCATTGCTGAGCAGCACGCAACCCGTAGACCGCTTCTGCACAGGCAACTACGCCGGATACGAAGGCATGATGGGCATCGGGCGCCTCGACGCCTACAAACTACTGCTGACCATCGCCAAAATGGACGGCATCCCGGCACAGAAAGTAGCGGCCGGTGCCACGGTGAGCCTCGACCTGCGCGACTATTTCCTCTCCGCCAACATCCTGGGCTACACCGTCTCCGACCCCGGCGTGATCGGAGTCTCGCTCCAAGGCGGCGTGATGCAGATCAAGGGCCTCCGGAAAGGAGAGGCTACGGTCATCGTTTCGGACGGCGCCGCTATCCGTAAGCCGGTCGAAGTGACCGTCGAATGACATATTCACTAACGCAATAGAGAAACAGAAATATGAAAACCTTTTACAGATACGCGGCCCTGGTCGCGGGAAGCCTTCTCGGACTGTGTGCATGCTCGTCGGACGACGACGTGGCCGACACGTCCGGCAAAACCCCCGTCGCACAGCCGCAGGTTATTGTCAGCGAGCTGACCACCACGGGCTTCAAGATTCGCTGGGAGGCCGTAGAGGGTGCAGGCGCTTACGTCTACACGTTCAACGGCAGCGAAGAGACCTCCACCGATGCCTGCCAGCTCTCGTTCGGCGACCTGGAGCGCCAAAAAGAATATGTCGTCGCAGTCAAGGCAACCCCGAAATTCGCGGATGAAAATACGGAATCGCCCTATACCTACGTCCACGTAGTGACCGACGACCTCGAGCAGCTTCCCCGGCCGAAGATCACGCTCGGCTGTGCCTATGCCTCGAAGACGCTCATCACATGGACGGAAGTCCCCGAGACGGCACTCTACGAGTATACCATCGGCGGGGAGACCTACACCACCACCGACCGCATGGTCACGCTGGGCAACCTGTCGAAAGACCGGGACTACACGTTCAGCCTCCGCGCCATGACGGGCGATGCGACGCGCTTCACCAACTCGGAGCCCGCCGAGCTGCCCTTCAGAACCTCGGCCGACGACATACCGGCGATCCTGATCGCCCCGACCCTGGTCATCTCGGATGCCGTCGAGTTCAACGTCTATGCGTCGAGCGACGAGACTTATTTCTACGACGTCATCCCGGCTACGCTCTTCGTCAAGAACACCCCCGAGGAGATCATCGCAGCCTATCAGGAGTACGCACTCGAATACGCGCAGCAGCAGGGCATCAGCATCCAGCTGGCCATGGCCTCGCTGCTCAAGTCGGGTACCCAGACCATCCAGGTCAAGGGACTCACGCCCGAACTTAGCTACGTGGCGTTCGCCTTCGGCATGAACCTCAAGGGACAGATCACGCGGGGACTTTCGTCCGTGCAGTTCAAGACCACGTCCGACGGTTATTCCGACGGCCCGAATTACGGCGGCAGCGACTGGTTCAAGCAGAGCTTCTACATCACCAACGCCTATGCCGGATTGACCGGCTACGGATGGACGAACTCCGTATGGACGCTCTGGCAGGGTCAGGACGTGACCAGCGTCCGTTACCGTACGCTCACGACCAAGCTATTCAGCCAAGTGTTCCCCGATGCCAACGACAAGCAGAGCATCACCGCATTCCTCAAGGACGACGATTACAGCTACCCGGTGGAAGAATCCCTGCTCACGATGGTCAACAGCACCACCGGCTACAACATGGTTTCCGCGGCCAACATGGGAACGTCCTACACGCTGCTCTCGCTGGCAACCTCGTCGGGCGGAGACGAAACGCTCTGCGTCAACTCCGTCACCACGAAGACCAGCACCTCGTCGGCCACCTGGTTCATGGCGCGGCCGGTCAAGGACGAGCACTACGGCCCGACGCACAACACCATCGCCGGGGTCATGCAGGGCGTATCCGTTTCCTCGGCTCGATACGCCATCTTTCCGCAGACCGCCATCGCTGAGATTGCCGAGTCGAAATACCCGCAGCTGATCGAGGAGTACGGTTCGGACATCAAGGACGAATTCATCCCCTACATCAACGGCAACGGCTTCGCCATCGTCTTCGAGCAGAGCAACGGCATCAAGCCCTCGACGACCTATGTGTTCATGGTCACGGCAAAGAACAGCGTCGGCGACGCCCTCACCAAATACGGTTCGGTGACGACCGACGCGGCTCCCGACGCCTCGACGCAGGCGGCTACCCGCAGCGCCGCACCGCTCAGATCGCTCGTCGGCAGGCCGATCGACAACCCCGGGAAGTTCATCTTCCCGATGGAAAGTTTCACGCTGCCCGCAGACGCACGTCCCGAAGGCGACCTCTGGACAATCATTCACAACAAGCAGATTTTAAAATAAGAGTACACGTATGAACAAGATAGCAGCAATTCTCTGGTGCATGGTGTCGCTTGTGTGCATGGCGTCGGCCTCGGCGCAGAATGCCACCGTCAGCGGCATGGTAACCGGAGCCAACGGCGAACCCGTCATCGGGGCCAATGTCGTCGTGGAGGGTACTACGCAGGGCACCAGCACGGACGTCACGGGACACTACACGCTTTCCAACGTCCCGTCCGACGCCACGCTCCTGATCTCCTACATCGGCTACAAACCGGCCAAGGTACAGGTCGCGGGCCGCACCCAGGTCGACATCGCAATGCAGGAAGACGCCGCCCAGATCGAAGGCGTCATGGTCGTAGCCTACGGCACGGCCAAGAAGGAGTCGTTCACCGGCTCGGCGGCCGTAGTCAAGGGCGACGAGTTGCAGAAGCGCGTGGTGGGCAACATCAGCAAATCGTTCGAAGGTACCGTTGCCGGCGTCCAGGTGGCCTCGGGCGGCGGCCAGCCGGGCGAAGGCGCCTCGGTCATCGTACGCGGCATCGGGTCGATCAATGCCGTATCCACGCCGCTCTACGTCGTGGACGGCGTGCCTTACGACGGCTCGCTGAGCTCGCTCAACCCGAACGACATCGAGTCGATGACCGTCCTCAAGGACGCCTCGGCCGGTGCGCTCTACGGATCGCGCGGTGCCAACGGCGTGATCGTCATCACGACCAAGAAGGGCAAAAACGACCGGGTACGCATATCGTACAAGGGTAACGTCGGCATCGCCTCGCGCGCACTGAACCGTTACGACCTGGTGAACATGAAGGATTACGTCGAAATGAGCTACGAAGCGCTGCGTAACAGCGCCCAGTACGGTACGGGCATGGATTTCGAAGGTGCCAGCCGCTATGCGGCGAACAACCTCGGCCAGCAGATCGGCGGGCTGAAAAACCCCGAGTATTACAACCCCTACAAAAACTACACGTGGGAAACGCTGATCGACCAGACGACGGGCAGGATCCGCCCGGACGCCAAGGCCGCGTGGGACGAGAACTGGATGGACGAGATCAGCGACGAATCGGCCATACGCACCGAGCACATCATCTCGGTGAACGGCGGGTCGGAGCGTTCGAACTACCTCGTATCGCTGGGCTATTACAAGGAGGACGGTATTCTCCAGAACACCGACTTCAACCGTTACACGGGACGCGTGAACGTCGATACGCAGGCCAAGCACTGGTTCAAGATCGGCATGAACGCCAACTTCGCACACAGCGAATCGGACTACCTGAGCTTCACCGACACAAGCACCTCGAACGTCTGGTACACGGCGCAGTTCATGGCGCCCGTCTATCCCGTCTACCTGAAGGACATGGCCGGCAACAACGTGCGCGACGCCGACGGGCGGCTGCAATACGAATACGGATCGGAGGATGACAACGGCTACGCCAACCGCCCCTCGGCCCAGGGCTTCAACTCGAAGGCCGAACTTTACAACAACAAGGCCTACTACACCCGCAACTCGCTTTCGGCGCGCAGCTACATCACCTTCGGGACGGTCAGGGAGGAGGCCCGGCTCTACGGACTGAAACTCACGATGAACTTCGGTACGGACTACACCGACTACCAGCGCACGCTGGTCTACGACAAGGAGCACGGCAACGCGGCCCAGCAGGGCGGACGCCTCAGCAAGACCAACACCCGCACGCTGAGCTACACGTTCAACCAGCTGCTGACCTACGACCGCACGTTCGGCGACCACTCCCTCAACCTGCTGGCCGGCCATGAGTACTACCGCTACAAGTACAACTACGCCCTCGGCGAAAAAACCGGCATCGTCGGCGGGATCGACGAGTTGGGACCCGCCGTGACGACCACCGACAACAACAGCTATTCGCACAACTACGGCGTGGAGTCCTA
>ENA-OURZ01003229-OURZ01003229.1-human-gut-metagenome-genome-assembly--contig:-NODE-3229-length-13978-cov-13.270272_pt1 | contig 13978 bp, 10 predicted proteins | sample MGYA00242073_ERZ509195 | MGnify/ENA primary metagenome ERZ509195 (study PRJEB26280, sample SAMEA2338837) | human gut metagenome | biome: human gut; feature: human-associated habitat; material: faeces...
AAATACGGGTGCTTGTTTGAGCCGAAGGCGAGTTAGCACAGGAGTATTTACGAATCAGACATGTGCAGTGAATAGAAAACATAGCAAGGTATTTATAACAGGGACAGGCCCCCGGGGAGCGGCGGAGGATGCTGTGGGGCTTAGTTTTTGCCATTGGTTGTCAGCATAAAAAGGTTGTCTATTTATTAAAAAAGTATTAGAATGAAAAGGCATAAACGAAAGGGAGAGTTTTGAATGTCCGACAAATACACGAACGCAGAAAGAATTCATGATTATATATATGATCTGAAGCCGGTTATCAATGTAGGGGGATTGTTTTCCGATGGTTCTGAATACTATAGAATACCGCAGGAGCCTGGAATCAATGACCAGGTGAAGGTTAGATTTCGAACATGTGCAGATAATGCCGATGAAGTTTATTTGATCTACAATGGCGAGGAACTCGTCATGTCTGTTGAAGAATCCGATGATTTATTTGATTACTATACGGCGGTGATCCCCGCCGGAGAGAAATATATATCCTATTATTTTGAGGTCCATTCGGGCTGTGTGACCTGTTATTATAATAGGATCGGTGTACAGAAGAATGTGAATCCGGACTATAACTTTGAAATCTGTCCGGGCTTTGATGTACCGGATTGGGCAAAGGGAGCTGTCTTTTATCAGATCTATGTGGATCGTTTCTGTAATGGAGATCCATCGAACGATGTACTGGACAACGAATACTGCTACATCGACAGTCCTACCAGACAGGTGAAGGATTGGTATGAATATCCGGCAAATATGGATGTCGGACGTTTCTATGGCGGAGATCTTCAGGGTGTTAAGGATAAGTTAGATTACCTGCAGGATCTGGGCGTAGATGTTATCTATTTTAATCCGTTATTTGTATCACCATCCAACCACAAATACGATATTCAGGATTATGATTATATTGATCCGCATTTCGGAAAGATCGTTGTGGACGAGGGCGAATGCCTGCCGGATGGCGTAAAAGAGAATAAAAGAGCAACAAAATATATCAGCCGTGTAACCGACAAACGGAATCTGGAAGCCAGCAATCAGTTTTTTGCAGAACTGGTGGAGGAGATTCACAGTCGTGGTATGCGTGTTATCTTAGATGGTGTATTTAACCATTGCGGTTCCTTCAACAAATGGATGGATCGTGAGTGTATCTATGAGAATCAGGAAGGCTACGAGAAGGGAGCATATGTATCCTGGAGCAGTCCGTATAAGTCATTCTTTAAGTTTTATAACGAAGAGGTATGGCCGTATAATACCACCTACGATGGTTGGTGGGGGCATGATACACTTCCAAAGCTGAACTATGAAGATTCCCCAAAACTGGTGGAATATATTTTGAATATAGCAAAGAAATGGGTGTCCCCTCCATATAACGTGGATGGCTGGCGACTGGATGTTGCAGCAGATCTCGGACATTCGGAGGAATATAATCACAAGTTCTGGAGAATGTTCCGTAACGCAGTCAAAGAGGCAAATCCTAATGCAATTGTACTGGCAGAGCATTATGGAGATCCAAAGCCTTGGTTAAAGGGCGATCAGTGGGATACCGTTATGAACTATGATGCATTTATGGAGCCGATTACCTGGTTTCTGACTGGTGTTGAGAAACACAGTGATGAGTTCCGTGGTGATCTGTTGGGTAATCCGGATACATTTATGGGAGCCATGAATTATCATATGGCGAGATTCCAGCGTCCATCCCTTGAGATTGCAATGAATGAATTATCAAACCACGATCATTCCAGATTCTTAACCCGTACAAACCGGAGAGTCGGACGTACGCATACGATGGGGCCGCAGGCGGCAAATGAGGGTATCGATAAGAGTATATTCCGTCAGGGCGTTGTATTCCAGATGACCTGGCCGGGAGCTCCGACGATCTACTATGGAGATGAAGCAGGACTTTGTGGCTGGACTGACCCGGATAACCGTAGAACGTATCCGTGGGGCAGAGAAGATATGGAACTGATCCGGTTCCATAAAGACATGATCTGTATCCATAAGAACTATGAGGCTCTGATCCGTGGCTCGGTTATGTTCTTGCATGGAGCACATAAGATTATCGCATATGGACGGTTCACAGATACGGAGCAACTGGTTGTGATCCTGAATACAAATTATGAAGACATCGATGTGAAGCTGCATGTCAGACGGATTGGGGTCAAGAACCATGAGATCATGCGCAGAGTGATGCTTACAAATGAAGAAGGCTACAGTCTGGAAACCTGTGACTACAAAGTAGAGCATAATATGCTTTATATGAAGGTGCCGAAGATGTCAGCTATGGTTCTTGTAAATGTGGGAAGAGATGTTTAAAAGAGGAAACTAAAGTCTTGAAAAGTGATTTTGAGAGAAAACGGTTCATACAACGATTTGTGATCCTGGCTGTAATATTGCTGGCAGTGGTTGGAATCGGTATACGGTTCCTGTTCGGTGGCGATGAAAAGAGAATTGCAGTTATTTTGCTGATGTTAGCGGTTGGGCTTGTAATTCTGTTTTTCATCAGTTATCGGGAGATCGACCATACTTATCGGGAGATTGAGCATGTGTCGGATGAGATGCTTCGTGTGCTTCAGGGAGAAGATGAGCTGCCGGAGGAAGAATACATGCAGGGCACGATCGGAATCTTATATACGAACTTTTATAAGATGGTGACATTTTTAAAAGAAAACAAAGAGCGGGAAATGTCAGAGAAAGTATTCTTACGTGATATCATGTCAGATATCTCTCATCAGCTTAAGACACCGCTGGCATCCTTAAATGTATTCATCGATCTGCTGTTAGATGATTCCTTTACAGATGAAGAAAAACGGATGCGGGTGCTTAACGAATCAAAAAATCAGCTTACCAGAATGGAATGGATGGTATTATCTCTTTTAAAGCTTGCACGGATCGAGGCGGGAGCAATCCAGTTTGACCGAAAAGAATGTGATCTGAAGCTGTTATTATTACAGGCAAGAGACAGCGTAACTTATCTGACGGAGAGCAGGGAACAGGAGGTTCATGTAATCTGTGAGGATGGCAGGAAGCTGGTCTGTGACGGAGACTGGCTCGTAGAGGCGATCATCAATCTTTTGAAGAATGCATCAGACTATTCACCGGAGAAGACAGAGATCACGGTTGAGGTAGAACACAATCCGGTCTTTACCAGGATCTATGTCAAGGATCATGGAATGGGAATCGCAGAGAAGGATCTCGGAAATATATTTAAACGATTCTACCGTGTACACCATGATGTGAATCCGAACAGTGTCGGAATCGGCTTATCCCTTACAAAATCTATCGTAGAAGGAATGGGCGGCAAGATCACGGTGCGGAGTGAAGAAGGAGCATATACCTGGTTTATCATTACATTTGTACATGTAGATTAAGCTGATTCTAAAAAGAATTCTAAAGAAATTAATGTGAAGCAATAACAGAAAATACTATGGTGATGGGAATTGATGTAGGAAATTATCTCTTTCTTACAATATTGTAAGAAAAGAATACACAGATATTCACGGGAATGTAAGATAGAAGTGAGAAGATAGATACAATGAAGAGGTATCTATCTTTTTTTCATATATATCACGGGGAGGTAATGAATGACAGATTATAAAAAACTCGCACTTTATTATCTAAAAGCAGGTAAAAGGCGATGCATCGTTACGATCGTTGGGGTGATGATCACAGTGGCGGTGCTATATACAGCATTGAATTTTGGATATTCGTATGTGCTCCAGAAACGGCAGGAAGTGAGAAAAGAAGCAGACTATGAGATCGTTTTTCTGTCAGAAGATACAGACAGATTAGCGCAGATCGCAGCAGATGACCGGGTACTTCAGGCATATAGCGGGGCGTATACAGGGGAAGAATATGTCAGTGATGAAGAAAGATTTGTAGAAGTAAATTATAAAAATGCTTTATATGTGAATATCAGACATCCTTATCAGATGGAGTCGGTCATGGAGGCCATGAAAGCGGATTACGGAGTGGATGCAAGGCTGAATAATGAATTGGCTGTGTTATATCTTCAGGATTCAGATGGTCTGCTTGGTGTTGTATTGATCCTTGTTCTGTTGGTTGCTTATATCTTTGCAATCTTTGCTGTCGGAATGATCAGAAATACGGTGCAGATGTTCACGTTAGAGCAGGTAAAGGATTATGGAATCCTGCGGTGCATCGGAGCAACCAAAGGACAGTTGAACCGGGTTATATACAGGATGGGAGCGGGCATGGAACTGACAGGCATTGCAGCCGGTGTACTGCTCGGAACCATCATCAGTGTGATCCTTGGTTTTTCAAAGGATGTAAATGTCGGATTCCATATCGGACCGGCTATTCCGATCCTGATCGCATATCTTGGAGATCTGTATTTTGTTATGCAGGAGTGTTCAAAGCTTGTGACGAAGATATCTCCGGTCAGTGCGGTCCGTGGGGAGTACCGGATCAAAAAGGAAAAGATCAAGGTTCGTGGAAATGGTCTGATGGGGCGGTTGTTCGGTGTTGAAGGCGCCTATGCAAGAAAAAGTGTATTGCGGAACAGCGGACGATTTGCAAAGACAGTAACAGCCATGATGCTCAGCATAACGGCGATCATTATATGCTTAAGCATCGAGAGTATGGTTCATGATACGAAAAAGAATATTAATGATATGTATGGCAGATATCTGGAAGAAAACCAATCGCCTGCCAGCATATTTAATGATGTGGAATGGATACAGAGTGAGGATTTGCCCTCTGCCGAAGAGATCAAAGAGAATTCTTTGCATTACTATGTAACAGAAACAAAAATGGTATACAGTGCCAGAGGAAATCTGGTAGATCCTGAAACCTATTATGGCAAGTTTAACAAAGATTATGCAGAACAGACGAGTTTGGGAAGTTACATCGAAGCAATGATGCAGAGATGGAGAGAACGGAATACAAAGGAATACAGCGAGAAAGATGATGTAGAATATGAAAAGGCTGTTGACAGTCTGAATAGTTCATTTATAAGCATTGAAGGTTGTGATCAGAATGATCTGGACTATCTGTCCGAATTTATAGAGAGTGGAACTGCGGAGCTGGATGACGATGGTATCCTGGTTATCGGTGGAGGAAGTGTAATGGATTATTCCTGGACGGGTGATGAAAAGCTGACATTGTATGATCTGGGAAAGCATTTTGATACATATGATCTGCAGGTAGGAGATACGATCCGGCTGGTTGATTACAGGGAATATAAAAAACGATATCAGGCGGCTTATGACAAGATGATGGCAGACAGCATTTTGGTCAGTCCTGAGGTAGATACGGGAGATACCTATATCTCAGAAGAACGGGCAACCAAAGAGGGCAGATCAACCTGGCGTGAACAGTATGTGATCGCTGAGCGTATCCGTCAGGAACTTATTGAGGAAGGATATTATCGAACCTATACAGTTCAGGGAGTTCTGGATTTTGGAGATCAGCTGCTTCCGGAATGGGCTGATATCTATATGAAAAGAGATTCTTATTTCGATCTGACCGGATTTGATGAACAGGATATGACGGGAGTAAAGTATGCGATCGATCTTGACAGTGTACCGATATCCTATTTTGACATGCTATCGTCCGATCTTACGGATGTTTTGTATGGATATGCATATGCCAGAAATGTAATGCGGTATGCGTTGGCGTTTGCTGCCTTTGTATTTATATTAAGTTCAGTGAATATCATTAATACCACAGCAGGAAATCTGCATATGAGGCGAAAAGAACTGGCGCAGCTCCGGGTACTTGGAATGTCCAGAAAGAGGTTGATCCATACGGTCATGTTAGAGGGAGTGATGGCAACTGCCTTATCGAATATTCTTGGATTTTTATTCGGTACGATATTTACAATATATATCTATGAATATCTCAGCATGCTTTTATATATAAAACCGACCATTGCCTGGTGGGCATTTGGAGTCGGGTTTGCCGCATCTGCATTGGTAATCTGTGGAAGCATCTATGTATCACTTAGGGATCTTCCGGTTGATATTGTGGATGACCTGAAGCTTGAGGAATAAAAAACGATAATGATGAAGAAAGGCCAAAGTTATCGGTGTGAAATAAAAAGGAGAGGTGAGAAATGACAGACTATAAGAAACTTGCAGCATATTATCTGAAAGCCAGCAAAAAGCGGTGTGTGATCACGATCATCGGTGTAATGATCACAGTGATCGTATTGTATGCGGGATTGAACATTTTCTATTCTTATATGCTGCAGCAGCAAAAAGATGTAAGAAAGGAAGCGGACTATGAGATCGTGTTCCTGACGGATGATCAGGAAACCTTATCACAGATTGCGTCGGATGATCGTGTCACACAGGCATATACAGGAAAATATGCGGTGAGTGAGTGGGAGACAGTGAACGGAACGGATGGCAAATATGTAGAAAAGGTATACGACAATGCATTGTATGTAAATACCGGACATCCTTACAGGATGGCTAAGATCATGAACGAGATGATAGAAGATTATGGGGTGGATGCAGAACTTAACTGGAATCTTTCCACTTGGTATCTGCAGGACATGGAGGAAGGATTTGCCGTTATATTGATCGTGGTTCTGCTGATTGCATATATATTTGCAATCTTTGCAGTCGGAGTTATCAGAAATACGATCCAGATGTTCACATTAGAGCAGGTGAAAGACTATGGAATCTTACGATGTATCGGAGCGACGAAAGGACAGCTAAGCGGCATCATCTATCGGATGGGAGCCATGCTTGAGATAGCCGGACTGCTTGCCGGCATTGTGATGGGCGGAATTGTCAGCATGATCCTTGGATTTATATTTAAGATAAGCGCAGGCTTCCATATCATTCCGATGATACCGATCCTGATCACTTATCTGGGAGATATGTATTTTGTAATGCGTGAGAATGCCAAGCTGGTAACGAAGATGACGCCGGTCAGTGCGGTTCGTGGTGAATACAGGATCAAGAAAGAAAAGCTTCGTCGTCATGGCGGCGGACTGATGGGAAAGATATTCGGAATCGAAGGCGCATATGCCAGAAAGAGTGTCCTTCGAAATAAAGGAAGATTTATAAAGACAGTAACAGCCATGGTATTCAGTATATCAGTGATCGTACTGATATGCAGCTGCTGGGGACAGCTCAGAAAATACTGGAAGTCTACAGATGAAAGGTATGGAGATTATCAGATCAATCTGACATCGTATTCATCATCTACTACGAGTCTGGAGGAAGCGCAGAGCACCTTGCCATCTGTAGAGGTATTCCGGGAATTGTCACGGAATAATAGTGTAGAAGAATCGAAGAAGGTATATGGCTGCAAGGCCGATCTGGTAGATACGGATTCTTATACAGGAAAGATCACAGATGAATTTCGAACCAAGGTTACGATGGGACATTATTACGGTGTCTATATGGATAAGTTAAATGGAACAGGAGAGGCATCTGATGATAAGGATCCGGAAGTTACCAGAAGTGTAGCGGAAACTATGGTAAACAGTACCGATGTGATCGGATGCGATGATTCAGATCTGAATCATCTTGCAAAATATCTGACAGCGGGAACAACGGAGCTGTCAGAGAATGGTATTCTGGTTGTGGCAGGAGGAAGCTTTAACAGTTGGGATCTGGACGGAGATGCCTATGGGGATGAGGCTGATACCTTATATGACAAGATCTATCATTTTGAGACTTATCATTTTGAACTGGGTGATACCGTTCAGTTAGTCGATTTTGCTCTGTATCAGAAGAAATGTCTGAAAGCAAAGGAGAGGATCGAGCAGGAATTTGAAAAACTGCAGAAGGAAGCAGGAATGACACAAGACAGTGGCGAAATAGAAAATGCAGAAGGAAGAACGGCTATGCGCCAGGAGTATGTGGAATATGAGCAGATCAGAGATCAGCTGATCGCAGAGGGACACTACAAGACTTACAAGGTCGAAGGTATTCTGGATCTTGGCACACAGGTATTTGGTGAGACTGCAGACCGTCAGATCTATATGCGCCAGAATGATTATTTCGATCTGACCGGATATGGAGAAAATGACATTGCCGGAATGAAATATAAGGTCAATCTGGACAGTGTATCAGCCAGCTCTGTAACAGATATGCTTTCCTATATCGGTGATTCCTTATATGGAGAGTCTATGCAGCTCTGTGTATACCTGAAAAGCTTTGTCCGGTATGCAATCGCAGCGGTATTGTTCATCTTTGTATTAAGTTCAGTAAATATTGTGAATACGACAGCCGGAAATCTGCATCTGAGACGAAAAGAATTCGCACAGCTCCGTGTCATCGGAATGTCCAGAAAGCGCCTGTTGAAAACCGTTATGTTAGAGGGGGTTATGACGACAGTGGTAGCCAATGTACTCGGCTTTATTATAGGTATCGGGTTATCGTATGGAGTATTCATGTATCTTAATATGGTGATCGAGGCAGGAAAGTCCATTGCCTGGTGGGCATTTGGAGTCGGACTTGTGGCATCCGGTCTGATCATCTGCGGAAGCATCTGGCTGGGGATCAGAGATCTTCCGGTAGCCATGGTAGAAGATCTGAGGCTTGAAGAGTAGGCGTGAAAGGTAAGTTTGATACAGCAGATGAAAGGTGAAACGGAGTTGCTGTATTACAAGGTTAAAAAACAGAAATGCAATAAATATATAGATAAAAATTATAGATAGAAAGATCTGCGGGAAAGGCAGAGGAAAGAGGGTACGCTATGGAAATCGTAAAAATGGAACATGTAACAAAGATATACGGAGAAGGAAATACCAGAGTATGGGCGCTTGATGATGTGAACCTGACAGTGAATAAGGGCGAGATCGTGGCGGTTGTCGGTGCATCCGGTTCCGGTAAATCCACCCTGCTTCATGTTATGGGTGGTGTGGATACTCCAAATGAGGGAAATGTCATCGTAGACGGAAAGGATATTACAAGACTGACCGATGAGGAGATGTCAGTCTTCCGTAGAAGAAAGATCGGATTTGTATTTCAGGCATATCATCTGATCCCGGTACTGACAGTAGAGGAAAATATCAAGATGCCGATCTTGCTCGATCACAGAAAGCCGGATCGCGATTACATCGATCATATTATCGAGATGTTAGGTCTGAAGGACAGACGGAAGCATCTTCCAAACCAGTTATCTGGTGGACAGCAGCAGCGTGCAGCGATCGCAAGAGCACTGGCAAATCGCCCGGCATTGATTCTTGCCGATGAGCCTACCGGAGCACTTGACTCCAAAAACGGAAATGAAGTTATCACTCTGCTTCAGGATTCTGTTAAGAAGCTGGATCAGACACTGGTACTTATCACACATAATATCGATCTGGCGAGAGAGGCAGACCGTATCGTGAGGATCACGGATGGAAAGATATCAGAAGGAGAGGAGATGTAGAGATGAAACGAATACTAACAATCTGTATGGCATGTGTACTTGGATTCCTTACTGTATTTGGATATAAGGACACGATGGCTTTTGTATCAGCAGCGGAGCCAAAGGTTATGGTAACCGATTATAAGATCAAAGAGAATGAAGTAGTGGCAGGCGGAACCTTTACACTTGAGGTTACGATCAAGAATACCGCAGATAAAAAGATCAGTAATCTGAAAATGGCAGTCGCTTCCGAGGGAGGCGAACTGATTCCGGCATCCGGAGCCGGAACCGGATATCTGGCAAGTCTGGAAGGCGGAGAGACTTATACATTTGAGTTCCCGATGCAGGCAGCAGCCAATCTGGAAGAAAAGGCTTATAAGCTGACAGTGACAGATGAGTATGAAGACCGCTATGGCAATCCATATACCGTGACAGATACGATTTATCTGCCGGTTACGATCAAACAGCGCGGTGAGATCACAGGCGTATATGCAGAGTCAGATGTGACACTCGGAGATTCTATCGAGATCATGGGAAGTGTCAGCAATCTGGGAGCATCTACCCTCTATAATGTAAAGGCAAAGATCGATACAAGATTTACATCTGAAGGTGATGTCTATATCGGCAATATCGAACCGGGTAAGAATGGCTCGATCGATATACTTGCAAACACAACGAAGACGACAGGCACCGGCGGTGAGATGGGTAAGCTTATCGTTACATATGAAGATAAGTCAGGAAATGTAACAACACTGGAAGAAAATTTCTCAATCAGCGTAAATGCACCTGTCTATACAGATATTGAAAAGGTAAAGGATGTACAGAAGAAAGATTACAGTAAGATGATCATAGAGATCGTTGTTGCTGTGGTTGTTGCAGCACTTATAGTTATCTGGATTATCCGCAGAAGAAAGAGGAAGAAAGAGATATTGGAGGAGTTCTAAATGGGTTGGATCAGTCATTTATGTTTGATGAATATGAAAAGACGAAAAACCAGAACCTTTCTAACCATACTTGGAGTTGTGATCGGTGTGATCTCTGTTGTGACCCTGCTTGCAGTTGGTATCGGCGTACGACAGGAAATGATCAATAGCATGGTGGATAGTGAAAGTATTTGCCGGATTCAGGTGACCGGAGCAACCGGCGGCAAGCACAAAGACCGGATGATCATGGATCAGACCGTGAAAACTTTTCAGGAGCTTGAATATGTCAGTTCCGTATATCCGACCTATGAGATGTATGTGACCATCACAAATGGAAAATATTCTTATGATGGTGCGATTACCGGTATTCCACAGTCGGAGCTTGCGAAGCTTAAGTATACAAAGACGTCAAAGCAGACAACATCGAGCGTGAAGCCGGTGCTTATTATGGGAAATAAGGACACATCCTTATTCTATAATCCGGAAACGGAGCAGACCTATGATGTGACAGAGAAGAAAAAAGCAGAGACATGGATCGGAAAAAAAGTGGATCTGTCCTTCTGGGATTCACAGGAAATGACACCGGTGAAGATAGAAGTCGGAGCGGTTATTGACAGTGGAGAAGATACATATAACAGAGACTCACAGAGCATTTACTGCGATCTGGATGTGTTAAAGAGCTTTTTAGGCAGAGTATCCAGTGGGGGAACGCTGCCGGGACAGCCGCTTGATGCAAATGGAAATCCGTACAAGGATTTCGTATATTCCGGAGCGGTTGTGACTGTTGATAATATCGATCATGTCGATTCTATCGTGAAGAAGCTTCAGGATATGGGGTATACGACGGAAAATGAGAAAGAGTATCTGGATACGATACAGAAATATCTGAAGATGGTACAGCTTTTACTGGGTGGTATCGGAGCGATCGCACTGATCGTAGCGGTGATCGGAATCAGCAATACCATGACAACATCGGTATTTGACCGGATCAATGAGATCGGCGTATTAAAGGTTCTCGGATGCGATCCGGATGAGCTGCAGCTCCTGTTCCTTACAGAAGCAGGAATCATCGGAGCGGCGGGCGGTATCATAGGAGTGCTTTTATCGTATGGTTTTAAGGGTATCGTAGATAAGATCGCTATTAAAATGTTCGATCTGGCAAAGGGAACGCAGATTGCAATAATCCCATGGAAACTTGCAGTCGGAGCCGTTGTCGGAGCGATTCTGCTTGCGATATGTGCCGGATATTTTCCTGCGAGATTTGCATCGAAATTGCAGCCGTTAGATGCTGTCAGAAACAGATAGAAAAAAAGGAAAAAAACGGAACAGTATTTTGTTGACTTTACTGTATCCATGCGTTATATTATAATCGTCCGCGGGGCAGTGAGATAAACATTTACTATATTTAGGAGGAATTATTAATATGTTCGATAAGGTAAAAGCTATTTTCGAAGAGCAGTTAGGAGTATCACAGGATGAGATGCAGCTTGATACTAACTTCAAAGATGATTTAGGAGTAGATTCATTAGATTTATATGAGATAGTAATGAAGATGGAAGATGAATTCGACGTTGAGATCCCTGCTGAGGAGCTTGAAGACGTTGCTACATTCGAAGACGTACTTAACTATCTTAAGAGCAAAGGTGTAGAAGAATAATTCACATCAGAAGCAGACAAGAGGCAGCGAAGATGTCTATATACCAGATTTGCCCAGCGCAGGTTGGTGGATGACAGACTGGCTGCTTCTTTTAGTATAGAGGAACAGACGATGGCGACAGTCAAAGAGTGAATGATGTTCGGCCGTTGTCAGTAAATATAAAGAATAGACAGGTGAGAAAATGGGTAAAACAGCAGTTATTTTCCCTGGCCAGGGCGCACAGTATGTAGGCATGGCTAAGGATTTCTATGACAGTTTTGAAGACAGCAAGGCAGTAATCGATACAGCAGACAGTGTGCTTGACATTGATCTGAAGAAGATCTGCTTTGAGGAAAATGAAGATATCAACAAGACAGAATATACACAGCCTGCTATGGTAGCAGCAGAACTTGCTATCTATGAGCATGTAAAGAATGCAGGTTTGAAGGCAGATGTATTCGCAGGTCTGTCACTTGGTGAGTACAGCGCACTTACAGCTTGTGGAGCTATGAAGCTTCCGGATGCGATTCGTACCGTAAGACAGCGTGGTATCCTGATGCAGAATGAAGTTCCGCTTGGTCAGGGTGCTATGGCAGCCGTTATCGCTACAGATGCAGAAGTGATCGCAAAGGTCTGTGAGGAGACTCCGGGCAATGTTCAGATCGCAAATTATAACTGCCCCGGACAGATCGTTATTTCCGGTGAGACAGAAGCCCTTGATAAAGCATGTGAAGCCCTTCAGGCAGCAGGAGCCAAGAGAGTGATCAAGTTAAATGTCAGCGGCCCATTCCATTCCAAGATGCTGGAACCGGCCGGTGAAAAGTTATATGCATACTTAAGAGATGTAGAGATCGCAGACGATTTCCTTCCGTATGTATGTAATGCTGATGCATGTTATGTAACAGATGCTTCAGAGGTTAAGACTTTACTGATGCGTCAGGTATATTCATCTGTCAGATGGCAGCAGAGTATCGAAGCTATGATCGCAGACGGCGTAGATACATTTGTAGAGGTTGGACCTGGAAAGACTCTGTCCGGCTTTATGAGAAAGATCAACAAGGAAATGAAATGCATCAACATCGCAACGGTTGATGATCTGAAGAAATTGGAGGAACTGAATGCTTAAGGATAAAGTAGCAGTCGTAACAGGTGCCGGACGTGGTATCGGAAGAGCCATTGCAAAGACATTTGCAGGATATGGCGCAAAGGTAGTTGTCAATTATAATGGCTCAGAGGAGCGTGCAAACAGTCTTGTAGCAGAGATCAAGGAAGCTGGCGGAGAAGCAGTTGCTTATAAGGCAAATGTAGCTGATTTTGCAGAAGCAGAGGGACTTATCAAGTTCGTACTGGAGCAGTATGGCAGAGTTGATATCCTCGTAAACAATGCCGGTATTACAAAAGATAATATCATGCTCGGTATGAAGGAAGAAGACTTCGATCAGGTTATCAACATCAACCTGAAGGGTGCATTTAACTGTATCAAGCATGTATACAGACCGATGATGAAGCAGAAGTACGGCAGGATCATCAACATGTCATCCGTAGTCGGCATTGAGGGAAATGCAGGACAGATCAACTATGCTGCATCCAAAGCCGGAATCATCGGCATGACGAAGTCTGTAGCAAAGGAGCTTGGCAGCCGTGGTGTAACAGCAAATGCGATCGCGCCGGGATTCATCAAGACAGATATGACAGACGCAATGTCAGATAAGATGAAGGATGCGATGCTCGACCACATCACAGTTAAGAGACTGGGTGAGGTATCAGATATCGCTGAGACAGCAGCATTCCTTGCATCCGACAAGGCATCTTACATTACAGGACAGGTTATCCGTGTAGACGGTGGCATGAGCCTGTAAGACGGAATAGAATATAGATAAAAGTAGACAATGCCGGATACAATTTTATATGTATCCGGCGTTGTCTCGTTATAGCATTTTTATTTTTCAAAATTTATCTTGCTTTTGTAATGAAATTATCATTAATATTGTTTTTTTATATTCGACCTTAATTGTTAAATGAAACGCAGTTATTTCATTCATCTATCCTTTATTAAAAT
>ENA-OURZ01003239-OURZ01003239.1-human-gut-metagenome-genome-assembly--contig:-NODE-3239-length-13955-cov-2.440504_pt1 | contig 13955 bp, 29 predicted proteins | sample MGYA00242073_ERZ509195 | MGnify/ENA primary metagenome ERZ509195 (study PRJEB26280, sample SAMEA2338837) | human gut metagenome | biome: human gut; feature: human-associated habitat; material: faeces...
TGGTCAATCAATGACAGCATACATAGAGTACCTCCTTGTTGAAAATTGACAAAATGTGCGAAATAGCAATCGGAATTGTGTGTATCAACACCGAAATCGTGTGTATTAAGACTATCAAACTTGAGGCTTTGATGGTACGATAAAAGCAGACCTACCGCACCCCCAAGCGGCGGGTCTGCTATGGGCCGCCGCTTTCGTGGCTGGGGCGGCGGCTCTCCATCACAGCTTCAGGGGGCAAGAAAGAAAAACGGAACAGGTGGGGAGAAAGGACTTGTATGTGTAGAAATGGAATCAACAGGAGCGGACCTTCATACCGACGCGGGTCTCCGTGAGGAATTGAAGCACAAGATCCAAGGACTGTCGGATGAAAGCATAAAAAAGCTGTGGGAAGCCATTCAAGGCGGGGCGTTCGGCGCACTGCGGAAAACCGGAAATCAAGTAGTGGGCTTCCCCTGACGGCTTTTCAAAAATTCAACGTACTGCGCAAGGTCGGCCAGTTGGCCAGCCTCGCAGGAATCGACAAATTCATAGATGGCTTTCGCGTAGTCGCTGCCCGTCCCGCTTTTGGCGGGGCGGGTATTTTTTTTGGCCTGACGGATAGCGTTTTCCTCAAACGGTTGTGAGAATTTCATGTCTTTGAGAGATTCTTGCAGGCCATCAATCTCCACGGCGATTTCGTCCGCTTCTTCCGCCGTGGCGGTTTTCAGTGCCTTTTCCAGCTCTGCCAAGCGGAAAGTATATTCATCAATTTGAGATTCAGTAGATAACCCCATCAAATATTCCACGGGGACGTTAAAGTAATCGGCAAGAATGGAAACGGTGGAACCATCCGGCGTAGCGGCCGTCTTTTTCCACTTGGTCGGCGTAGAGTTGCTGAAACCATTTTCTGTAGCTGCTTTCGTACAGGAAATACCTTTCCGCTTGCACAGCAGCTTAAATCTGTCATAAAACATAAGTCTTGCCCCCTGATTTTGAGCATTATGCCGAAACTAACCAAAATCAGAAAAACGAGTTGACAACCTGACCGCAGTCAGGTATTATAAGCGTATGAACTGATTTTGGTCAGTTAATTTGACGGCGATTAGGTTGATGGATTTTGCCGGTTTGGTCACTTGCATCATACCATTAAATCTAACCAAAGTCAACATTTTTAATGAAGGAGGTAAGATTTAATGCCTGCAAAATGGACCGGCGAGTTGGTGGGGGAGATCCACAACGCTGGATTGACGATCAAAGAGGTTGCGGAAGCAGCTGGAATGAACCCCAAGTACATCAGCACCGTGCTCAACAGCGACGGCGACGCTCCAAAGGCAGAAGCGAAACTGCGGGCGGCGTTGGCTCGGCTGACCGGGAAAGCTGCGCCGGAGGATGCTGACGAAGCGTGACAAAAAACGAAAAGGAGAAATGCGAATGAATGAGCTTATTAAAATAACCTACGACAATGACCGGCCTGCTGTCTCTGCCAGAGATTTGCACGAATTTCTTGGTGTGGGTGCGGACTACCGGCATTGGTTCCCTCGGATGTGCGAATACGGTTTTACGGAGGGGCAAGATTTCAACTCGGTCAAAAATGACCGGGTTCAAATGGAAGGCGACCGCATGGTTTCTCGAACTGTTGATGATGCCATTCTCACCATCGACATGGCAAAGGAACTGTGTATGCTCCGGCGGAATAAAAAGGGCAAACAGGCCCGCCAGTATTTCATCCAGTTGGAAAAGGACTGGAACAGTCCGGAGAAGGTGATGGCCCGAGCCTTGCAGATCGCCAACAAGAAACTGCAAGTGCTGGAAGCCAAGGCAGAGGAGGACAAGCCAAAGGTGCTGTTTGCGGACAGCGTGGCGGCGTCCAACACCTCTATCCTTGTTGGGGAGTTGGCAAAGCTGCTCCGGCAGAACGGCGTGGACATTGGAGGGACGAGATTGTTTCGCTGGATGCGGGAAAACGGGTATCTCATTAGACGCTCCGGTTCGGACTACAATATGCCCACGCAGCGGAGCATGGAGATGGGCCTTTTCACTATCAAGGAAACGGCAATCACCCATGCGGACGGGACGGTGACGGTGAGCAAGACCGTTAAAGTAACCCCAAAAGCGCAGATTTATTTTGTGAACAAATTTCTTGGAGAAAAAACTGTGAAACCAGAGGGGTAAACCATGGGAGATAAGGATATAAACGTTTTTTTGAGTTCTGCGTTTGATGGGTTGACCTTGGAACAGCAGTTTGCAAAGTTTGGCAAGGTTGCAAGTAAGTTGGCAGATGCTTCCACTTTTGCTCGAATTGGGGAATATGACTCTGCAGAAGAGATTCTGATTGAAGCCACATGTGAGATTTCAGCCCTAAAGTGCTATTCCTTGTTGGAGTTGGCGATTGCGGTTCGCAACTATATAACTGGACTTAGGAGTGGAACCAATCAGCCTGATTCAGTTGATTACTAATCACGAAAGGAGGCGGCGGGATGCCGCGTGTAAAGCTGGGGCGGAAGCCCAATGACGAGGTTTTGATCTCACTGCTGTGGGGCAGACAGGCCGCCATGGGGATGCCGGTGGGAACCATGGCGGAGAAGGCGGGCATGACGCCGCAGACCCTACGGGCGCGGAAGAAGTCCCCGCAGGACTTTTCGCTGAAGGAACTGCTGAAGCTGGGACGCGCACTGGACATTCCCATTGAGGAACTGCGGGATGCCATCCGCTATTAACGAAGGGAGCAAGAGGACCATGACACCGACGCATATCAGCGCAAAGACGCTGGAAGCCATTGAAAAGGCGCTGACCCACGGAGACCGCGTAGAACTGATCCCGGTGAAGGACGGCGTGAAGGTGATCCGCATCCGGCGGGACGAGATCAAGTAAGCCTATGGGAAAAGTGAATGAGATGCCTGTCCCTAAGCGTTGGGGCAGAGGAGCAGAGCGTTGCTGATGGAACCGGGAGACCGGGCCATTCGGCGGCGCTTTTTGTTTTTGCTGTAAGGAGACGGAAATTTGATGAAAACCTTTGAGGAATACGAGGCGGAGGCCGCGTGGGAAGCCCACTTGGAAAACGCGCTTCGCGTGGCACGGCGGGAAGCTGCGGAGCGGAGGCGGAAGGCCATCCGCAGAGCGGTTCTGCTGTGGGTGTCTGTGGCGCTGGTGCTGGCAGCACTGTGGCTGACGCGGGAGACCGGGAAGCCGGAGCCGGAGGCGCCCACCGTGACGGCGGGACGGCTGGCCGGGGACGAGACACCGGCGGTGGAGTATGCCTCACTTGTCCTCTGGCAAGAACTGGATCCGGAGACAGCCCCGCCGGTTCAGGAGGACTACGAGAACGAGAAGATCGAAGCGGCGCTGTTTGACAGCGGCTACTTCCGGGCGGATGTTCCGCTGGACGGAGACTTGCAAAGCTATCTCCGGGCGGCCTGTGAGGAAAGCGGCGTGGAGTACACGCTGATGCTGGCGATCATCCGCAAGGAGACCGGCTACCGGAACGTGAAGGGTGACAGCGGGGCCAGTTGGGGCTACTGCCAGGTACAGCCCCGGTGGCACAAGGCCCGGATGGAGCGGCTGGGGGTCACAGACCTGATGGACCCCTTTGGAAATTTCCGGGTGGCCTGCGACTACATGGCGGAGCTTTTGAGCCGGTATGACGTAGAGAACGCCTTGACGGCCTACAACAGCGGCCATCCGGGTCACAGTGATTATGCCAGAACCGTGATGGGGTATTGGGAGGAACTGAAAAATGGGTGAGTTGGTACGGCTGACTTTCCCGGATCGGCCTCAATGGCTGGCAGGACGGCGCCGTGGCATCGGCGGCAGCGAGGCGGCGGCGGCCATTGGGCGAAGCCCATGGAAAACGGCGCTGACGCTGTGGAAAGAGAAAACCGGGGCGCAAGCCGCGCCTGATCTCAGCGGCAACGAGGCCGTGGAGCTGGGGCGGCGGATGGAACCGGCTATCCGGGACTTCTTCATGGCGCAGTATCCCGGCTACGAGCTTTACTACGGTGCCTATGACATTCTCTACCAGAGCGACCGCCCATGGCTTTTTGCCACACTGGACGGAGAACTGACGGAGACGGACACCGGACGGAAGGGCATTTTGGAGATCAAAACCTCGACGGTGAGCCGGGGGATTGACTGGGCGAAATGGCGGGATCAGGTTCCTGAGAACTATTTCACGCAGATACTTCACCAGATGCTTGCCACCAGGTATGACTTCGCCGTGCTCTATGCGGCGCTCTATGACCTGTCCGGCAACATCACACTGCGCCGCTACGATTTTGAGCGGCGGGAGCATGAAGCGGACCTGAAATGGCTGCTGGAACAGGAGACAGCCTTTTGGGACCATGTGGAGGCGGGGACGATGCCCGCTCAGACTTTGATTTTGTAAAGCGCGCAACTCCGAAAAAAATAAAACATGAAAAGGAGAATTTATATGGAACAGGAACAGTATCACATCACGGTGAAAAGCGTGGAATCCGGGGAGGTTGTGATGGACAGGGACTCTGCGGCGTTTACCTGCATTGCGGCAAATGAGGAGAATACGCATGTACTCACCTCCATCCACGGAGATCCCATTCTTGTGGTCAGGCTGTTGTGGAGGGCGCAGGAGGAGATTGATTGGCTTCTCCAGGCGCATCCCGAGCTGAAACTTGTTGTGAAGGCCATTGCCGCTATGGAGGAGGATGCTGATAAGACGGACGGGGAGGACGCATGATGCTGGTAAATATTCGTTATTTCAAGCCTGGGAGCAATGGCTAATTCCATGGGGAAAGTTCAGGATTTGACCGGGAAGCGCTTCGGCAGATTAACAGTCATGGGCTTTGATGGTTTTACAAAAAATCGACAATCTCTATGGAAATGCAGATGTGATTGCGGTGGAGTGGTTTCAACGCAAGGGAACGATCTCAGACGCGGGCATACGAAAAGTTGTGGCTGTCTGCACAGAGAAATGGTCAGGAATATGAATAGAAGCCATTCAGAATCCAAAACCCGGCTCTATCGAATATGGAAAGCGATGCGTAAGAGGTGTTTTTGCCAAGGGGACTATTCTTATGCGAATTACGGGGGCCGGGGGATTACCGTCTGTGCGGAATGGGCTGAGAGTTTCGAGCCGTTCCGAGATTGGGCGCTTGCTAACGGCTACCGGGATGATTTGACCATAGACCGAATTAACGTAAATGGGGACTATTGCCCGGAAAATTGCCGATGGGCAAACGGAAAGACCCAAGCAAGAAACAGGCGCAACAACGCAATAATGACCGCACATGGGAAGACTCAGACTATGGCTGCGTGGTGTGAAGAACTTGGACTTTCTTATTCAATCGTGTCCCAGCGGAAACACAAACTGAATTGGAGTGACGAAAAGGCACTCTTTTGGAAAGGAGAAACTAATGATAGTTAATATCAAATATTTTAAGCCGAGAATGAATGCGTTTTTCGGAAACGCCTTTACCTACCGGACGGCATTGCCGCTGACGGTGGGTGACAAGGTGATGGCCCCCACCAAGGGCGGAGACAAGCGGGCCATGGTGGTGGAGATCAACGTGCCGGAGAGCCGTGTGGACGAGCGGATCATGCCGCTGCTGAAGGAGATCACGGCCTATGACACCGGGGAAAAGGAGGACGCGGACGCATGAGCAGCGCAATGGAATTTGCCATTACCACGGATCTTACTCCGCTGAAGGAATTTAACATCTCCGCCAACTTTGCGGAGTGTCAGGAGTGGCTGGAAGAGAATCTGGCTCCATACCGGGGCATGGTGGTGACGGAGGAGGCTATCGGCGCGGCAAAGAAGTACCGGGCCAACATCCGCTCCGTGGCCGCACGCATCGACGAGTGCCGCAAGATGGCAAAGGCGGCGGCGCTGGCAAGCTACGCCCCCTTTGAGGGGAAGTGCAAGGCGCTGACAGCCCTGTGCGACGAATCTGCCGCCAATCTGGACGGCCAGATCAAATCCTTCGACGAACGTCGCCGCACGGAGAAGCTGGACGCTATCCGGGCCTTTTTCGATGAGCGCATCGGAGAACTTGCGGAATTTCTCCCGTGGGAAGCGGTTCTGGACAAGCGGTGGGGCAACGCCACCTATTCCGAGGAACAGGCCCACAAGGACATTCTGGTGGCGATCAGCAAGTGCGATAGCAGTATTGCCGCCATCCGCGGGCTGAACAGCGAGTTCGAGACCACGCTGCTGGAAGAGTACAAGCAGTGCCACGATCTGCCCACGGTGCTGAAAAAGGATCAGGCGCTCAAGCGGGTGAAGGAGATTGAGGAACAGCGGAAGGCGGAACAGGAACAGCGCAGACAGCAGGCCGAGGCTGCGCGGGCGGCGGATGAAGCCGCCAGAGCGGAGCGGGTGCAGGCCGCCGTGGAAGCGGCCAGAGCCATTCAGACGGAAGCACCGGCACCGGCGGCGGAGGTACAGCCGAAGCGCACGGTTCCGCAGACCGTCACCCTTTCGTTCCGGGTGACAGGCACTGTGGAGCAGTTGAACGGACTGCGGGATTATATGCTGGCCAACGGCATTGCCTTTGGCCGCGCGGACTGAATAAGGGAGGGATTTTGACATGAAGGCAACCAACAGCTTTGCGGCCCAGACCCAGCGGGACAAGCCCACGTTTTCCATGGCTATTGCGGCCCCCAGTATGCAGAAGATGATCCAGAGCGCTCTGCGGAGCGACAAGGCGGCGGCGCGGCTGACCTCCACCCTGATCTCCGCCGTGAATGCCAGCGAACAGCTGAGAGCCTGTGAACCCAGCACCATTGTAGCGGCGGCACTTCGGGGCGAGGGCATGGGCCTGATCTTCGGCCATGGCTACTATGTGGTGCCCTACGGGACTACCGCAACGTACATTCTGGGCTACAAGGGCTACATCCAGCTTGCCATGTCCACGGGTTTTTATGCGGACATTGACTGCGTGGAAATCCGTGAGGGCGAGATTGAGGGGCGGAGCCGCCGGACGGGCAAGCCCATTGTGAACCTTGCCAAGTACGAGAGCGACGAGGAACGGCAGAGCAAGCCCATTATCGGCTACTACGGCTATTACGAGCTGAAGGACGGCACTTTCCGCTTTGAATACTGGCCCATGGACCGGCTCCTGCGCCATGCGGACCGGTACTCCAAGGCGTTCAGCTATGAGAAGTTCAAGGCCATGCAGAGCGGGGAAATGAACCCCAAGGACGTGGAAAAGCTGCTGAACGGCTCCCCCTGGTACGATCCCAACGGCGGGCAGGACCGGATGTGCCGCAAGACGATTCTGCGGCAGCTGCTGAACAGCGGCTATGCGCCCCTGTCCCCGGAGGTCAAGACCCAGCTCATGGAGGAAGCCAGCGCCGAGGACGAGGGCATGATCCCGGATATGCCCATGCCGGAGCGCACGGTGGCATCTACTGGAGAGGTGGTAGAGACAGCGCCTGCGGCTGTGGAAGCCCATCAGGAGACTGCGGAGGGTGATGTCGGTATGGTTATGCCCCCCAAGGTCGAAAAGACCGCAGAGGCCCCTCAGAGGACGCAGGACGATGGAATGGACTATGCGGCCACCTTCTTCGGGGAATGAGGTGAGGAACCATGCTGATCTCCATTAAGACGCGGGATGAGGACGGCAGCCGGTACATGATTTGTGCCGGCACCGTGACCCGCGAGGTCAAGACTGGGACCACCGCCAAGGGAACGCCGAAAGCGGAATTTGGCATGAAGTACGCCAAGGGCGAGTTCATGAACGTGTCCGCCGTGGGGGACGATGACGTGACCCGCATGGCGGCGTGTCTGGAAAAGGGAGATACCGTTCTGGTGTGCGGCGTGTGGAAAACCCGGCGCTACACCACCCGTGAAGGGGAGCAGAAGGAGTGGAGCGAGCTTCACGCGGAGTTCGTGGCCCCGCAGACGGTGATGGCGGCAGTGCTGGGGATGCTTGCGGCAGAAAGTGAGAAGCCGCGCTCCCCTGAACCGGCGAAGCCTATGGAACACAGCGGCAGTCAGGCGGGTTCCCTTGACAGTCAGGAGGACGCCGTTTTGCCGTGGGAACAGCCCGAAGAGGACGAACCCTACGATTATGTGCCGCAGATTTAGGAAGGATGAAGCGAAGCCATGGCAAGTGACGTGAAGTGGATCAAGATTACCACGGACATTTTTGACGATGAAAAGGTTCTGATGATCGAATCCATGCCAAGTGCGGACAGCATCATCGTGATCTGGTTCAAATTGCTGGTGCTGGCTGGAAAGCAGAACAACAGCGGCGTGTTTATTCTGAACAACCGCATTGCGTACACGGATGAAATGTTGGCGTCCATCTTCCGGCGGGACATTGGCCTTGTACGGATGGCCCTTCGGACCTTTGAGCAGTTCGACATGATCGAGATTGTAGACGATGTGATCACGATCCCGAACTGGGGGAAGCACCAGACGTTAGATTCTTACGAGAAAAAGAAGGAGCGGGACCGGATTTATCAGGCAAAGCGGCGGGCCAGCCAAAAGCGGCTGATCGAAAAATCGTCTGACACATCGCTCGACTGCCATGCCGACCAGTCGCTACCTGTCGCTGTTTCAGAAGAAGAAAGAGAAGTAGATATAGAAGATATATCTTCTTCACTACGTTCAGAAGATATGGGGGGCGGCGCCCCCAGTGAGCCAAAGGCACCGGAGAGCGGAAAGCGGACGGCGGTGAAATTCGTACCGCCCACGCTGGAAGAGGTGGAAGCCTACGCCGCGTCCCGGCAGAGCACGGTGGACCCACGGCGGTTCTTTGAGTATTTCAACACCCCGGACGCACAGGGCCGCTTATGGCGGGACAGCAAGGGAAACCCGGTGAAGAACTGGAAGCAGAAGTTCCTCACATGGGAAGGCCGGGACGGCGGAAAAGGAAAGCGCGCCCCGGCGGCATCCCGGACGGACAAGCCCCGGAAAAGCTGGACGGAGCTGGCAGCGGAGATGGACGCGGAGGAGGACCGCACAACATGACCAGACAGGAGACAGGCATCATCATGGATATTCTGACGGCGGCCTATCCCCGGTTTTACAGCAGTACCACCGGACCGGATATGCGCAACGCCATTAAGCTGTGGGCGGATATGTTTGCCCATGACGAGGTGGCTCTGGTGGCGGCGGCGGTGAAAAGCGTGATCGAGAGCGACGAAAAGGGCTTCCCGCCCACCATCGGGCAGGTAAAGGCCAAACTGCGGCTGCTGACGGCGAAACCGGAAATGACGGAGGCCGAAGCGTGGGCGCTGGTGGCAAAGGCCATTCGCAACGGGCTGTACGGCGCGGAGGAGGAATTTGAGAAGTTCCCCCCGGTGGTACAGCGGATCGTGGGCAGCGCCAACACCCTGCGGGAGTGGGCGCGGATGGACACGGAGACGGTGCACAGCGTAGTGGCCAGCAACTTTCAGCGAAGCTACCGGGCCATTTCCGCACGGGAACGGGAGATCAACGCCCTGCCCGCGGAGGTCCGGGCGCTGGTACAGCGCATCGGCACCGGACCGGAGCCGGAGAAGCTGGCGGCACCTGAGAAGAAGGCACTGCCGGCGGCGGAAGCGAAACCGGAAGCCGAGGCGGTGAAGCCGCCGGACTGGTTCAAGGACGCGGTACGCCCCCAGCGGCGCAGCCGGGATGAGGTGATGGCCTATCTCCGGGGAAAGGCCGATGGGGATGGCAGGTAATTTTACACTGGCAAGCTGTATGCGGAGATACCGGTCGCGGGAGGAATTGGAGGACCCCTCCAACAGTCTGCACAAGTGCTGGTCCTGCAAACTGGCATACGGGCAATGCGAATGGAGCCGGGTGGACGAGAAAAGCGGAAAGGTCCGCTTTGAGGACGTTCCCGGCTGGAAGGTCCGGCGGAGATCCCGCATGGAGCGGGACGGAATGGTGGAGCGGGTGCAGGTTTTGGACTGCCCGAAGTATCAGGAGGAAAAGCGATGAGCGTTTGTTTGGATGATCTGAACAGCCTGCCGGAGCGCTACCGGAAGCAGGTACAACAGCAGATGCAGGCCCAGCAGATCGACCGGACGGCCAGAGTAATGGCTCAATTCGTGACGGAGGAGAAGGGGAAGGCGGAAGCGGCGGCGGAGGGCAAGCGCAAGCACCATAACCACCCCACCGCCCGGACCCTGCCCAACGGAACGGAGCACATCTTCGACAGCCGCAAGGAGGCGGCCCGGTATGACGAACTGGCACTGCTCAGCAAGGCCGGGGCTATCCGGGACCTGCGGCTCCAACCCCAATTCACGCTGAAGGAAAGCTACATCACGGCCAACGGCGACCGAAGCCGCGCCGTGACGTATCGGGCGGATTTCTCCTACGAGGAGCGGGGGAAGGACGGCACATGGCATCTGGTTGTGGAGGACGTAAAAGGCCCCTCTACGAAAAAAGACAAGACCTACCGCATGAAGGTGAAGATGATGCAGGATATGAAGCACATCACCGTGCGGGAGGTATGAACGGAAAGGAGATATGCCCGGTGGAGACCGTAACTGTGATCGTGCGGGCTGTGCTGCCCTGGGACAGCGCAGACGGGAAAGACCGGATCGAGATATGCACCCATGACCGGCAGAGCCAGATCGACTACTGCCTGAACCACTGCCCCTATGCGGAATGCGTGAACTGCGCGGGCGGAGGTCGGACTACCAGCCGCGGCGGGCGGCCGCCCCTTCTGCGGGAAGCGGAAATGCAGAAGCTGCGGGAGCTGCTGGAAGCACGGACAGACCCGGCGGATATTTGCCGGGAGATGCACATGGATGCGGATTTTCTAAGTCGGTGCAAACGAAAGCTGCGGAGGGAGGCGCCAAGAACGGCCAGACACGAAAGGAGCGGGACATGAAGCACAGCAACGATTACTGGGAACAGGAAGCCTATTGGGAGATGGAACGGCGGCGGGCGGAGAAGAACCGCAAAACCAGAGAGCAGCGGCGGCGGGAGCGGGCGGACACCTCCGCCCTGATCGGCGGAATTTGCTTTTTACTGCTGCTGGCGGTTCTTTTGTCGAAGGTCATACTGGGAGGCGGTATGCGGTGAATCGGGGAAATCGGAGAGCGGGGGAACACCGGGCACTGGAACCGTGCGCCCTGTGCGGAATGTACAGTGGGGAGCGGATGGAGGACGCGGCGCCACCCTTTGACTACATCGTGGTGTGCGCTTCCTGCGGGGCGCGGACCAGACCGTATCACGGCCTGAACTGCGCCACAAAAGCGTGGAACCGGGGTGATGTTTACCGCCCGGAGAAAGGAAAACACCATGTATCACTGTGAAACCTGCGGTGCGGAGTTTGAAGCGCCGATGATCTTAGACCGGTCGGAGCCGAGACCGGACTGCTTTTTTGAGCGGTTTCGGAAGGTGGGCTGTCCCTATTGCGGGAGCCAGTATTTCAACGAATTGGACGAGGAAGGGGAGGATGAATGATGGATGCTGTGGAGTTTTTGGACAAGGTTGACCGTCTCAGCAAAAGGGGATTTACCGAAGAAAAAATGCGCTACACCGATTATAGGGCAGCAGGAGATAACGTAGGGGCGGTGAAGTTTGTCGAGCGGTGGGCCGTTGCGCACCCCATCAAAACCAGACAGAGCGAGTTCTTGAAGCAGTGGCCGGATGCGAGTATTGATGATCTTGGTGTGCTAAAAGTGTGCCCCTCTCCAATTTCTACATCGCATAGGAACGCACATGGAGGATGTACATATAGTGGTGGCAACTGCTCTGACTGCCGCCGCAAGTTCTGGCTTGCGGAGGTGGAGGACGTATGAAACTATTGATCGGCGGAAGTCCTTGCACACATTGGAGCATCGCACAGACGAAGAACCGCGAGACAGAGGCCAGCGGCATAGGCTGGGAGCTATTTCTAAACTACCGTATCGCCCGCGACAAGTACAAGCCGGATTTCTTTCTCTACGAGAACAACAAATCCATGTCGCCCGCTATCCGGGAGCAGATCACGGCGGAGCTGGGCGTGGAACCCGTGCTTATCAACTCCGCACTGGTATCGGCGCAGAACCGCCAGCGCCTGTATTGGGTGGGTAAGCGTGAGCCGGACGGCACATACAGCCAGGTGGCAGTGGAGCAGCCGGATGACAGAGGCGTGTGTCTATTAGATGTGCTGACGGCTGATGATCTCGCACCATATAACGGAGGCGAGTTTAAGAAGCTAAAAACCGGCCTGCACGCAAAATTCGCGTCAACGTGGCAGATCGGAAAAACAGGGGACAGCGGCGGGCAGGCCGTCAGGGTTTATGACATCCTCGGCAAGTCTGTCACGCTTAAAGGTCTTGCCGGAGTGGGAGGTGCAAAGACGGGACTTTACAAGATTGGAGAAACCATCTTTTCCCTCAATGCAAAAGGGTGCGAAAAACTACAGACAGTACCGGCGGGGTATACATCGTGCGTTCCATCGAACATCGGAGTTACACTGCTGGGCAACGGCTGGACAGTGGATGTAATCGTCCACATTATGAGCCATTTTACCGGACTGACGGAGGAGTCGGTGGAAGTGCTTTCTATGTACGACGGTATGAGCTGCGGCCATATCGCGCTGGACAAGCTGGGCGCGGATGTTACTGCCTACTATGCAACCGAGATCGACAAGTACGCCATCCAAACCACACAGCACAATTACCCAGACACCGTACAACTAGGCGACGCATTTCAGGTGCGGAACGATGATTGGAGATTGGGGGATGAATTATGAGAGATACAAACCTCGTAAATGCGCTGCGTGAGCACGCAGAATGGGCGCGGGCAAATGAGTGGGAGACACCGATCACGCTGGGCGATGATCTGACAGAAGCCGTTGACCGGATCGAAGCGCAGGCGAAAGAGATTGACACCCTGCGGAACGAACTGTGCCTGAAATGCGGAAACTACACGCTGGCCCATGAGGGGGCCTGCAACGGCTGCAGGTGGAGGAGGTAGAATTATGAAAACTGATCACATCGTAGAGGCGCTGACAGGTGACAGCGGATGGAAAGACATGATCCCGCAGGTGGACAGCTCGGACTTCCCTACGCAGTGGGTGCCGTCAGCGTATGAGTGCAGCATCATTGATGCGCAGGCGAAAGAAATTGACGCACTGCGGAACGAGTTGTGCCTGAAATGCGGAAACTACACGCTGGCCCATGAGGGGGCCTGTAACGGATGCCGGTGGAGGGAGATGCGCCATGAGGCGTGAGACATATCAGCGCGGGATTTCCGGAATCAAGTGGGGGATCTGGAATTGCCAAAAAAAGTGTTTCCAGTTCGACATTTGCGAAGATACGCCGATGCTGGCCATGGCACGGCTTTATCAGAAAATCGGCGATGACGCCAGAAAGTGGCGCTTTGAGCCGAGGCAGATGCCGAAGCCGACGAAGGAGGTGGAGTGATGCGTATGGAGCGGATTTGGGCGATGCCCAACAAATGGACGTTTGCCATCAAGCCCATTGACCGGCTGCTGCGGGAGGAGATGGGCAAGGGTGTTTGGGTTGACCCGTTCGCGGGGGTGAAATCACCGGCCACGATTACCAACGACCTGAATCCGGAGCGGCCCACGGATTACCACATGGACGCGCTGGCGTTCCTTAAAACCTTTGCAGATAACTCTGTGGACGGTGTGCTGTATGACCCACCGTATTCTCAGCGACAGGTGAAAGAGTGCTACGACGGCATACAGGGGGGCTTGAAATGGGACGGGCAAACGACCTTTTGGAGCGAGACAAAGAACGAGGCGGCTCGTATCCTGAGACCGGGAGGAAAGGTCATCTGCTTTGGCTGGAGCTCTATGGGGTTGGGGGCAAAGCGTGGGTTTACCATGCAGCGCATTTTGCTGGTGCCTCATGGCGGGACCCGAAATGACACGATTTGCACAGTTGAGGTGAAGGAGGTGTAGAAATAATGGGAAATGTTAATTGCCTGCGTTGTTACTTTAGGCATGAGGACAACGGAAACTGTACTGCGGTCGGCGGGTTCTGCACGGCGGTCCAGGCGGCGCACTGCCCGCTGCTGCGTCAGTATTTAGACACGGGCATGA